>Ga0126384_10001860_pt1 | contig 12665 bp, 11 predicted proteins | sample PanSoiMetPlot_36_FD_92543 | JGI IMG/M metagenome (GOLD analysis project Ga0126384, IMG submission 92543) | Tropical forest soil microbial communities from Panama - MetaG Plot_36 | ecosystem: Environmental > Terrestrial > Soil > Tropical forest > Bulk soil | place: Panama | collected 2016-02-17 | reverse complement strand
GTGCGAGGTGATAGCGCCAGTACCGCTGGAAGTCGCCATTGCTGACGACGGCACGCATCTTGAGAACGGCTTCGGCGCCGTCGAGACCCCAGCGAGCACCGGTGATGTCCATGCGGTCCTTGACCAGGTGCCGGCAGGCGCCCTCGATTACCCCGGTGGCGATCGGCCACCCGCGCTCGAGGGCGGGGGGGGAGTCGAGGTACGGCCTCTTGTTGACGAGGTAGCCGGCGCACTCATCGATGGTCGCTCGGGCGGCGCAGTCAAGGCGCTCCCGGGCAGCCGCACGTCGGAGGGCGGCTGCAACTCCATCGGCGTGCCCCTTCAGGACCGCCAGAGCCAGGTCCCGGACCCAGCGCTCGGCATCGGGGTCGCCCTCGTTGAAGAAGCACCAGGCCGCCTTCCACAGGTACTCCAGGACGTGGACGAAGTCGACCACGATGGTCACGACCACCTGGCGGGCGTGGGCCTCGGCCTGGATGCGCTCGATCTGGTGGTTGTTGCCGTCGACGAGGGCGACCCAGGTGCGGCAGTGCTCAGGGTCGCGGCGGTCGGCCTCGTCGAAGACCCGGCTCACGACGGTGGCGGCGTCCTCTGCACGCTGGCCGTCAGCCACTTGTTGCGAGCGCGCGCGGCGGGCCGGGCGGCATGCTCCCGGTGGCGGGAGTCGGCCAGGATGTCGTCAGGGGTGCGGGGAACGGGCTCGGCGTCGTAGACGGCGCCGACCTCGGCCATGCGCTTGCGGTTCCGCTTCTCGCCCTTCGAGAGCCGGGTGGCGAGCTTGGTCGTGCTCCGCGCCGCGGCCTGGGCGGTGGCGACGCGCAGAGCGTCCGGACGCATGACCACGCCCTTGCCGTCGCAGGAGATGACGAGAACGTCGTCCGGCTCGCCGGCCGTCCGCTTCCGCTCCTCATAGAAGGCGTCGAAGTCGGTCGCCGCTCGCTGGACCAACTCCTCCAACTGGCGCTTGCCCAGGCGTTGTCCGGTACTCCGCAGAATCGCCTCCCGGACGTCGTCAAAGGAGCCGCGCGTCCCCTTCAGGACGGCCAATCGCCGCAGCCCGTGGGAGTGCAGCTCGACCGGCAGGTTCAGCTCCGCGTCGGCGGGATGCAGGTTGGCGTGGCCCCGCCGCCGGTAGGCCCGGCGCGAGACCTCGACCTTGCCGAACACGGTCAGCAGCCCGCGCTCGTGGTCAACCTCCGCGCTGCGACGCGCGACTCCGTCGGCGCCCACCACCGCCTCCAGGCGCTGCTCCCGCTGCGCCCGCAGGTCCAGGTGGTCCTGGAACATCTGGCGGAACAGCTCGCGGCTCTCCACCTCCAGACGCTCCTCCAGTTCGCCGTGGGCGAACTGGCCTGCCTCCGGCCCCTCCAGCCAGCCCACGATCCTGTCGAATTGATCGCCGGACGCGGTAGAGGGAACCCGCCGATGTTGAGCAGCGCCTGTGCGACCAGCCAGTGGAGCCCGTGCCTCGCGCTGTAGAGCCCCTCGACCTGGTCCCAGGCAGGCTCCTCGGGTGGCGGTGGCGGGGACTATCGTGTGCAAAGCGGCGCCTCCGTGGTTGGGCTTGAACAACCTTCCAACGGGGGCGTCCCCGCTTCAGCTACACGTCGTCGGCGCCACCGCCCCGGCCGACGACACCGGCAACAGGCCATCCTCTCCAGCCGCACCGCGCCGTCCCTTCAACGGAGCCGCACCCCTCTGATATCGCACCCAGCCCACGAAGCCGTGGCCCCCGGCTGCTGGCGCCGGGTGGCCGAGATGTACGCCGCCTGTTACGACGATGAGGCGTTGCTCGGGCGCGCCCGCGTCTATGAGGTGTTGATGGCTTGCTGGTGGGCCGTCCGGTTCACGCGGATGATCATCGGGCCCGAGCCGAGCCGCCTGTCCGGCAGCCGGCTCGACCCTGCTGATGCGCGCACCAGACAGCGACGCTACCTGGCGCGTGCCCACGAGCTGCTCGACCGCTCAGGCTGAGGGAGCGGACCGCGCGGCCTTCGCCTGCGCCAGCACGTCGCGGACCTGATCGCGATGCGCGTCCGCATGGTTGAGGCCGCCAAGGAAGCGCACAACCGCGTTCGCCGGCCGAGCGCCCTCCCGTGGGGAGTAAGTCTTGTCCAGGTCCGGCTTGTCGGGCCAGGCTTCCAGCATCGCAAGCTGCATGCGGCGGCTCTCTTCGATCCGCTCACGCAGAAACGCAGCCTCGATCACCTGCTCCCAGGGCACCTCGTAGCGGGATCGGCCGGTGACGTCCACGCCGCGGGCAAGCGTGAGTGCTAGCGCGGCAGATTCCTCCGACGATGCCGTCCAGTGGACGATCACGTGTCCGAGGGTCCACGGCATGTTGACCTCCTCGGCGGTGGCGGCGAATGTGTCGTTTGCAGCCGGGTCTTCTGGCACGAACGTCACGTCCGAGTCGTCGGCGCCGGCTATGAGTTCGAGGAAGACATCACACATCTCGCCGGCCAGGCTGGCCAGGTCATCCCTGGTCAATCCCTCGGCGATGTCCTCCAGCGCCGTCTCCTTTCTCCGTACGGGTGCGAAATCGATCACGTCCGCACAAACCGGAGGCGGCAGCCCTTTGTTTCAGTCTGGCTTGCGCGCCCCGCCGCCGTTTGGGTCAGCCGTTGGCCTGACCTGCACCAGGTCGGTTGTGTAGGTGCCCCGGGGCAGCGTTCCCGACGGCACCAGGACTGGCGCCACGCGGACCTGCAGCTCCTCGCGCACGGCTTCGCCGATCCGCTGGGCCAGCGGCCGCCACTGGTCGTAGCCGACACCGTTCCTGGCCTCGAGCTCGATCGGGATGGGCTGGTCGAACCGCACCTGATCTGGGGCCTCCTTCCAGATCCGCAGATGGGGCTCCAGCACGTCGCCAAAGCGCCGTAGCACCACATCGCGGATTGCGCTTGGGAACACCGTCCTCGCCCTGTACACGAGCATGTCGTCGGTCCGCCCGACGCAGCAGACTTTGGGCGAGGTCCGGCCACAGGGACATCTCGTGCCGGTCACTTCCAGGTGGTCGGCAGAGCGATAGCGAAGCACCGGAGTGGCGTCTCGGTCGAACGTGGTGTACACCGCCTCACCCTTCACACCCTCGGACCATGGCAAGCGGTCGCCGGTCTCCGGGTCGACCAGCTCGGTGATCACGTACTTGCCCGCGTTGAAGTGCATGCCGCTCGCGTCATCACATTCCGACCACATGTTTGCCATGACATCGGCAAGGCCCATCATGTCGCGCACCTGAGACCCTCCCCAACCCTCGGAGATCCTTCGCCGGATCTCGGGCTCTGCCAGGCCGGGCTCCCCGAACGTCAGAAGCTTGCGAATGCCAAGGTCGGCGGCTTTCTTTCCGGCGACCCCATACTCCGCAAGGTTGATAGCGAACGACGTCGTCGTGGACATCGCCGTGACTCGCAACGTAGGCAGCCGGCTGACCACCTGGTCGGGCGTGTATCCGCCCAGCCAGACCACCACGGCACCCAGGTGACGCAGTCCGTCGGCGAACGACCAGCCGCCGGCGACGGCGGGCAGATCGACCAGATGCACGACCACGTCGTCTGGGCGCAGGCCCGCGGTCCAGAAGGCGTTTGCGGTGGCGTCGTTCCAGATACTGTGGTCGCGCTGCGTCAGGGCAAAGAAGAGCGGCTGCCCGCTTGTGCCAGCCGACGAGACGATCTGCACGATGTATTCCTGCGGCACGGCTTGCTGCAGCCCGAGGGGTCGGCCCGGCGGAGTTTCCTCCTGGGCCCTGCTGAGTGCCGCCCTGGTCGTGAAAGGAATGGTCTCCAGCATGTCGAGCGTCGGTAGACGGCCACGGCTGACCCAGTAGCCACGCAGGCCACTGCTCCGGCCGGCTCCCGCGAGGAGGTCCCGATACAGCTCCGACCGCTGCGGCAAGGTGTCCAGCATCGTCGCCAGCTGCTGAGCCTGCCAGGCCTCGATCCACGCCCAGGGCCTCGTTTCAAATTCCCGATCCCAGTATCGGGAGTCAAGACTCATTTAGCAGGGTCTCAGCTCCGCGCGCATGCTTCTCGCGGCAGTGTAGACGGAGGGCCGCGGCTCCGGCGCCTGCGGCAAACGTCGGTTTGCCAACCGACGGAAGGTAGCCTCAGGCTCGCGCCGTAACGCCTGCCCTGAGCGCGTCAAGCAGAGCCGGCCAGCGATCGCGATCGTCGCCCCACTGAGAGAAGAAGCTCATCCGATCGGCGAGCCCTGCATACCGGTGGGCAAGTGCATCGGCCACCTCGTCGTACGGAGCCTGCACCACGAATGCGTCAAGGATCTCGTCGGTGATCACATCGGCCATCTCTGTCCAGCGGCCTCGCTTGGACAGCGCGTTGAGCTCATCCTGAGCGTCACCCCAGCCGTGGTGCTCGAGGACCGTCCGGTACGCCGGTGTCGAGCCGTAGAACGCGATCTGCAGTCTGGCGGCCTGGCGCATGGCATCCATCGCCTGCTCGTCAGAGCCCGTCACGACGAATGGGCTGATTGCCACCTCGAAGTCTTCGCGAGCCCGACCGGCGCGCGCAAGCCCGCGCTGGACTGCCGGCAGCTGCCGCTCCCTTATGTAGCTCGCCGTCGTGAACGGGTGGATGAGCACGCCGTCGGACACCTCGCCGGAGACCTCGCACATGCGGTCTCCGAGCGCTCCCAGGTAGACGCGCGGAGGCCCATAGGGGCTGGGCGGAGGACTGAAGAAGGGCGTCATGAGTGAGTGCTGGTAGAAGTGGCCGCGGAAGTCGAGGCGCTCACCAGTGTTCCAGGCCTGCCATATGGCGCGGAGTGCGACGATGAACTCCCTCATGCGTGGCGCCGGGGCCGACCACGTCATGCTGAAGCGCTTTTCGATGTGCGGCTTGATCTGGCTGCCCAGGCCCAGGATCATGCGTCCGCGCGAGAGCACCTGCAGGTCGTGAGCGGTGTAGGCGACCGTCATCGGCGAACGTGCTAGGGCGATCGCGACGCTAGTGAGCAGCTCAACCCGTTCGCTGTGCTCAGCGGCCAGTGCCAGCGGAAGGAAGGGGTCGTGGCTGGTGTCGACCGAGATGGCGCCGTCGTAGCCGAGAGCCTCAAGGTCGCGCACGCGCGCAGGCACAGAAGCAAGGTCGGTGATCAGGTGACCGTCGATCTTCATTGGGTGCCAGGCTACTCGGTGCTGAGCTGATCCGGAGTCCGGGGTTCCAAAAGGGATGCCCTGGCGCGCCGGGTCAGGTGCCTCTGCTCGCCGACGGCATAGGCCTCCACGAGCCAGGCCCGCACCTCATCGTCGACGTCCGCGGGGCCGGATATCCGGAAGTGATGAACGAGGTTTCTGGGAGACACGTATTCGATCTTTGTGAAGCGCGGGTGTTCGCAGCGACGTGCGAGAACGACGTGTCCGTCGAGCCGGCGCTTGCGCGGCATGACCGCAGCAAAGCTCATACGAACTTGAAAGGCGATGCGCGTCTTCTCAGGCAGCACTGTGACCGGCCCGAGCTCCCGGATCAACCCGACGATGCGCTCGAATGCCAGGCGAACGTTGGGGTCACAGCCGGCGAAGTGAGGCTCAAGCTCGAAGGTGCCGCAGGCGTGGGACTGGTTGCGGTTTGCGAACCAGCGCTGGCAGCGGGGGCACTCCCACATCGCCGACTCCAATGGCTGCAGGCCTCCATCGTCGAACATCCGTCCAGAGCCGGCCTTCGCGGCCGGCCGCTCCCGACGGTCACGAGGATAGCGACGGCGCGTTGTCCGGGTACGATCGCACGATGCCATGGCAGGAGGTGGGCGACCGCGTCTACAGGCACCGGTACAACTCGTTCGATCTCAACGTCGGGGCGGTGGTCGGGGACGATCAGGTGCTGGTGATCGACACGCGCGGCTGGCGGGCCCAAGCCGAGGAGCTGCGGCGTGATCTGCGCCTGCTCAGCCCCCTTCCCTGGCGCCAGGTCGTCAATACGCACGCCCATTTTGACCACTGCTTTGGCAACGAGCTGTTTCGCGGGGCGGCAATCTGGGGGCACGAGCGCTGCGCAGACGATCTTCGCACCCGGGGCGAAGAGCAGCGGGCGAACATGATGGCCGGCCTGCCGGAGCTGGCTGACGACCTCGCCCAGGTGGAGATCGTCCCGCCCGACAACCTCGTGAACGAGCGGGCGACCCTGTCGGTCGGCGGGCGCAAGGTCGAGCTCCGCTACCTCGGGCGCGGGCACACCGACAACGATCTGGTCGTGCTCGTCCCGGACGCGGGCGTCGTATTCGCCGGTGACCTGGTCGAAGAGGGTGCCCCACCCTCGTACGCGGACTCCTGGCCGCTGGAGTGGCCGGCGACGGTCGACCGGCTCCTGGCGATCGCGCCGGCCACCGTGGTCCCTGGCCACGGCGATGTGATCGACCACACGTTCGTCCGCCGCCAGCGGGAGGAATTGCAGGCGATGGCCGAGCTCTGCCGGCAGGTGGCGCGCGGCGAGCTGGCGCCGCAGATGGGGCTCGCGCGGGCGCCGTTTGCCGAGCGCGAGGCCCGGCTGGCCCTGGAACGAGCCCGGATCACCTGGCTGCAGCAAGAGGAGGCGGGCCTCCCCGGTCAGACAGGGATTCTTGTTCGGTACCCGATCTCGGGCCGGATCGCACCCAGCAGGTAGGCGCCCGCCAGAGCGGTCTTGCTGAGGACGTTCAGCACTTCGGGCCCGACCTGCAGCGACTTGGGTTGCCCGTACCAGTTGTAGTCGAACCCTGTCGCCAGCCAGAGGGCGAAGGTTCCTGCGGTGATCGCGACCAGGGCGGCATTGGGTCGGATCCCGATCGCGTGAGCCAGCATCGGCCACGCGATCAGCGCCGCCACGAACCACAGATAACGCTCGAGGGTCGTCGGGCTCGTGGCGGGATGCATCAGCACATCGAAGGCCTGCCAGACGATCTCGTAAGCCGCCAGCCAGGCCACCGTCGCGATCAAGGCCCGGTGCGGTTGCCGAGTCTTCAAGGTGGTGATGACCAGGATGGCCATCGCCACCAGCACGGTGGTCCAGCGGGCATGATCCAGCGGCGACCAGATCCACCAGCTCATCGGTTCAGGGTACTGCGCGACGCGCTCGGTGCTAGCATCGCCGTCGAAACCCCCTGCCACCCCGGAGGAAGTGACGTGAGATTCGAAAAGGCCTTCGTCCCGTACGGCGGCTACTGGTCGACGCCGTTCGTCCGCTGGCAGGGAAGCCTCGCCCAGTCCCACCCCGTGAGGCTGTCGGCCGAGGTCGCGAGCCGGGCTCTCGACGAGCGCGGGATCGAGGCTACCACCTTCGACTCTCTCTTCTACGGGATGACCGTGCCCTCGCAGCACAGCTTCTACGCCGCGCCATGGGTGGCCGGGACGATCGGCAACCCCGACATCTCGGGGCCGACGATCATGCAGGCCTGTGCAACCTCCGCCCGGCTCATCGCCCAGGCGGCCGGTGAGGTCGACGCCGACGGCGGCCGGCGATGCATTCTCGGCATCACGGCCGACCGCACGAGCAACGGTCCCCACATCTACTACCCGGACGCGAGCGGCCCCGGGGGCGGCGGCACGACCGAGGATTGGGTCTGGGACAACTTCCAGCGCGACCCCTATGCGGGCGCATCGCCGACCGTCACGGCCGAAAACGTGGCCACCGAGCAGGGGATCAGCCGGGAGGAGCAGGACGAGGTAACGCTGATCCGCTACGAGCAGTACGTCACCGACCGCCGGAACGGAGGCGGCTTCCACCGGCGATACTTGGTCAGCCCGCTCGATGTCCGCGACCCCTCCGGGCGCAAGGTGATCGCCACCGTCGACGACGACGAGGGCATCACCCCAACAACCGCAGAGGGCCTGGCCCGGCTGAAGCCGGTGCAGGAGGGTGGCAGCGTCACCTACGGCAGCCAGACCCACCCGGCTGACGGCAACTGCGCCATGATCCTGGCGGGGCGCGAACGCGCCCTTGACATCAGCCGCGACTCGGGCATCGAGATCCAGGTGATCAGCTATGGCCAGTCCCGAGCCAAGCCCGCCCACATGCCGATGGCGCCCGTGCCCGCGGCGCGCAAGGCCCTGGACGACGCAGGGCTGCGCATCTACGACGTGACGGTGATCAAGACCCACAACCCCTTCGCCGTCAACGACATCTACTTCTCGCGCTCGTTCGACGTCGCGCTGGACGCGTTCAACAACCACGGCTCGTCGTTAATCTACGGGCACCCGCAGGGCCCGACCGGCATGCGCCTGGTCATCGAGCTGATCGAGGAGCTGGTCGATCGGGGCGGCGGCTACGGGCTGTTTACCGGGTGCGCGGCCGGTGACAGTGGTGCGGCGATCGTCTTGAAGGTCGATGCAGCCAGAAGGCGCCACCTGGGCGCCGCCAACCATAGCGGAGCTGGATGATCAAGGCCGGGCGCTCACAAAGTGAGGCCCGGCCCATGGAGGGGTAAGGGGCGGAGAGGACGATGGCGTGGCAGCCCCACTCCGAGAGGAACAGATCAGTAGACGCACCGATCGTGGGCAGGCGCAAGGGACAGGCGCCTATTACGGGTGATGCAGTCGCCCAGACTCGGCCGGCGGTGACCCGGCCGGGTAGACCTCGGCCTACGACTGATCGTCTTTCGCGCAGGCGGTTTCTCAAAGTTGCGGCGGTCGCGGGCGTGGCGATGACCTTTCCTGCCGTCAACATCGCACGGGCGGCGGACACTCCATTGCGCCACCTGATCCTGCTGATGCGCGAAAACCGCTCCTTCGACCACTACTTTGGCCACTTCCCGGGTGCTGACGGCCTTCCCCTGGACGCCCGCGTGACTCCCGCTGCCGTGGACTGCCTCAGCGACCCGCCTCACAACGCAGCCGCCTTACAATCCCTTGCCTCTGGGACGCCCTTCGAGGGCTCAGCCCTGTCCGTGTTCACGGAGAAGCAGATCCCATCTGCGTGGGCGCTGGCCCGCCGCTTCACCCTTTGTGACAACTACTTCGCGTCGGTACTGAGCCCGACGTTCTCCAACCGGCTGTTCAGCATCGCGGGGTCCGCAGCAGCGTTCAGAGATAATCCTCGTCGCATCGACGCTGCGCTCCTGCCCCGCCCCAACCTCGTGGACCGGCTGGACGCGGCCGGTCTGGATTGGGCCTGCTACCTGGCAAGGGTGCCCGACACCGGTGGCTACAACCCTGTCGCGTTCTACCCCGAGCGGGCCTCGGATGCGCGCGCCAACCGGTCGTTCAATGAGTTCCTGGCGGATGCCGCCCGCGGCCGGCTTCCCCCGGTGTCGTGGGTGGTCCCTCAAGACCCACTGACTGAGCACCCTCCAACCCCGCCCCAGTGGGGCCAGCGCTTCGCAGATCTCGCAGTCCACGCGGTGGCCGCCGGGCCCGGTTGGCGACAGAGCGCGGTCATTCTGAACTATGACGAGAGCGGCGGCTTCTACGACCACGTGACGCCGCCTCCTGGCTACGGGTTTCGGGTGCCGTGTACAGTGGTGTCGCCCTACGCAAAGCCTGGACACGTCAGCCACGCCACCTACGACCACGCCTCGGTGATGGCGCTGGTCGAGCGTACCTTCGGTCTGGAGCCGCTCACCGAGCGGGACGCGGCAGCCGACCCTCTCAGCGACTGTTTCGACTTCAGCCACCCGACGTCCAGCCCGATCACGTTCCCGCCGCTCGGGCCGGTCACGAGCTGCGAAGCTCCACCCGATTGGGCCGCCGACCTGCTGGCGTTGCCTCTGCCGGACCGAACTGCGCCCCCGGCGGCGAACGAGTCGGGCCACCAGGGCCTCATCGTTGGGCTGACCGTGGGCATCGGGACCGCGGGCGCGGCGGCCCTGGGAGCCGGTGCGATCGTTCTGCGAAGGCGATTTCGACGTGATCAGACGTAACCGAACCGGGTATCCCCGGCAGTGGCGCCCGTAGGGGCGAGGCGGCCCTTGCTCTCATCGACTCCGGGGGCGGCGCGTGGTTCGCCCATCGACCGGCTGGAGCGCACGGCCGCGATCCTGGAGCGCCGTGGCTACGCGGTGACCCCGGCCCGGCTGGGTGAGCTGTGTCTGGGTGGAGCGGTATCGAAGGACGCCGTACTCGCTTCAGTCGGCGGCAGCCCGGGGCTCGAGGTGCGGCACGGCCTTGTGCTCACGCCGGCGATGGCCGGCGCTGGGCCGGCGATCCTGCGCAGGGCTGAGGCGCATGAGGCGAACGTGGCCCGCTGCCTCGTGATCGCAACGCGTTTCGTAAAGAGGCTGGTCCAGCTGAGCCCCTACGTCCTCAGCGTCTCCATCGCCGGCTCCCTGGCCTCTGGTGGCTATCTCCTCACGGACGACGTCGACCTGAATCTGATTGTCGAGGACGGCCACCGGCACCTGGCGTACGTGGCGGTCAACCTTCTGGGCCTGGTGCACGCGCTGCGACACAGGAGCAAGCCGGCGGACACCCATACCAGGCGCCCGCTGGCACCACGGTTCATGACCGCCAACCTGATCCTGGAGCGCTCGCAGTGCTTCCCACTTTTACGGCAGGACGAGGACATGGCGTACGAGTTCCTGGCCTCACAGCCCGTCTATGGCATCACGTTGTGGCGCGAGGTTGTCGCCACCAACCCGGGGCTTTGCGCAAACTTCCCCCAGCTCAAAGACCGGCGGTTTGAGACGGTGGTGCGGGACCGGCCGGTGCTGCCGCGATGGGTCTTCCCCGCCATGCTCGATGCTCCGGCCCGCTCACTCGGCCATACTGCCTGGCGCTACATGCAGTGGACTCGGCGCGCGCGACCGGAAGCCCTGGCTCGAGTCGCATTCGTACGCCAGACGATGCACCCGTACGCACTCTTCAGCGACCCGTGATCGTCGCCGCAGTGGCCGTGATCGGGGCCTCCAGCGCGTTCCTCTTCATCTACGGTATGAACCTGATCTACTTGAGCTGGCGTGCGACCCGGCTGGCGGCCGCACCCGTGCTGCCGGCCGACGGCTATCAGGAGCGGGTGGCCGTCCAGCTTCCGATCTTCAACGAGCGCTACGTGGCCGAGCGCGTAATAGACGCGGCCTGCAGCCTCGACTGGCCGCGCGACCGGCTGGAGGTGCAGGTCCTGGACGATTCCGACGACGACACTCGGGAGATCGTATCCCGACGCCTGGAGCGGTGGCGGCTGGCCGGCGTGGCCGCCTCTCACGTCCGCAGGGAGCACCGAGCGGGCTACAAGGCCGGAGCGCTTGCCAATGGTCTGGCGCTGACCTCCGCCCCCTTCGTTGCCGTCTTCGACGCCGACTTCGTACCCCCGCCGGACTTCCTGCGCCGCGTCATGCCGGCCTTCACAGACCCCCGCGTCGGCTTCGCCCAGGCTCGGTGGGGCCATCTGAACGAGGGCTTCTCGCTGTTCACCTACCTGCAGTCGCTGATGACCGACTTCCACTTCCTGGTGGAACAGGCGGTCCGTCCGTGGCTCGGTCACTTCACCAACTTCGCCGGATCGGCCGGCGTCTGGCGGCGGGCTGCAATCGACGACGCGGGCGGCTGGCAGGCCACAACGCTGACTGAAGATCTCGACCTCAGCTATCGGGTGCAGCTCGGAGGCTGGAAACCCGCCTACCTGGAGGACGTGGTAGTGCCACAGGAGCTGCCGGTTTCGGCGAACGCTTACCGCGGGCAGCAGTCCCGATGGGCGACCGGAAGCTTCCAGTGCGCGGCCCGGCTGCTCTGGCCTCTGGTTAGAAGCCGGCTGAGCGCGGGCGTCAAGTTCCAGGCCGCGCTGCGCCTGCTCGGCTACGCGGCGCCGGTGGCAATGCTGGCGCAGATCGGCAGCTATCCCTTCCTGCTGGTGGCTCTTGCCCACGGGCAACAACTGCCCGGCCTCGGGCTTCCGGTGGTCGCCAGCTTCATGAGTCTGGCGCCACCCACCGGCATGGCCGTCGCCCAGTGGCGACGCGGCCGGGCCTGGTGGTGGCACTGGTACGGTCTGATCGGGTGGACCGTGCTGGGTGCGGGGACGTCGCTGACGGTCCTGGCGTCGATCTGGCGGGCGATACGAGGCGGCGGCGAGTTCAAGCGGACGCCGAAGTACAGAATCGAGCGCCTCGGCGAGGAGTGGCGCGGCAAGGTGTACTTCAAGCCGGCGTTGATGGGGCCCATCGTCGAGCTGATGTTCGGGCTGGCGGGAGTGGTGCTCGTCTGGGAAGCCGTCCGGTATGGGCAGCCGCTGCTCGGCGCGTACGCGGGCCTCTTCGCGGCTGGATTCCTCTACCTCTCTGGTGTCAGCCTGGTCCAGTCGGTGCGGCTGGTGCGTTACGAGGTGGTGGCGGTACGCGTGCGGGCATTGTTGCCGAGGCTGCGGGGACCGGGGCTGGTGGCCGGGATGGGCCTGGGGCTGCTGCTCGTTGCTCAGCTACTGCCCGACCCATTCGAGGACTCCTATCAGCACTGGCTTATAGCGGCCAACCTGGCGACGACCGGGCGGCTGCAGGACCCGCTCTTCCAGATGCAGGACACGTGGCTGCCGGCGTACCACGTGCTGGGCGCGCTGGTGCTGCGCGTCTTCGGGACGTGGCAGCTGGGGGCCCTCAAGTCGGTCGACGCGCTGATCGGCGTGGCTACGCTGGTGATCACGTACCGCCTGGCCGGGACGCGCCGGAGGGGCCTGATCGCCGTGGCGCTGCTGGCGCTGAACCCGATCTTCGTTCTGACCGCGACGTCCGCGGTGGCCGAGCCGCTTCTGGTC
>Ga0126384_10001859_pt1 | contig 12666 bp, 9 predicted proteins | sample PanSoiMetPlot_36_FD_92543 | JGI IMG/M metagenome (GOLD analysis project Ga0126384, IMG submission 92543) | Tropical forest soil microbial communities from Panama - MetaG Plot_36 | ecosystem: Environmental > Terrestrial > Soil > Tropical forest > Bulk soil | place: Panama | collected 2016-02-17 | reverse complement strand
GCAAAGACATCGTGATTCGTTATGCCTCACGCCATTTGCTTAAAGACAACGATCCTGCGGCGTCGGGCGCTTCAGAGTTTGGCGCTGCGAGCGAGTTGAGTGTCTACGCTGTAACGCCGGTAGAGCGAAAGCTAAGAGTTATTGGACTAGTCGAATCGAAGGCCGATGCTGGTATACGCGGCGCGGGCAGCGCTGGGGCGTACGTTCCAGTCGTGCTAGCACAGCAGCTTGAGCCGATGCAGGCGACGCAGGTACGCCTGGCCGGCGATCGCGATCCGATGTCGAACAGCTATCAGGCGCTGATCGTAAGAGTAAGTCGTTCCGGTCAAGTGGAACCGGTTGAGGACAAAATAAAGCAGCTCGGCTACAACACGTTCTCGCTCCTCGATGCCACACGGAGCTTGCGGAGGTTCTTTGCCATCCTAGATTTGTTCCTGGGAATATTCGGAAGCCTTGCACTTGCAGTCGCCTCCCTCGGAATTATCAACACCCTCGTGATGTCTATTCTTGAGCGCCGTCGCGAGATTGGGATCATGAAAGCAATCGGAGCCAGTGATGGCGACGTTCAGAAGCTCTTTTTCGCCGAGGCGGGAGCGATGGGAGTCTTCGGAGGAACGCTAGGGGTGTTGCTTGGCTGGATTATCGGGCGCGTGATCAACTTCGGCACTCGCATCTACATGCAACGGCAGCAACAGTTCACTCCCGACGATGTGTGGCTTGTACCGCTGTGGCTAGTCTTGGGCGCGATTGGATTTTCACTACTGGTAAGCCTGGTGGCTGGGCTGTATCCGGCCGCGCGCGCGGCCCGTCTTGATCCAGTGCAAGCTCTCAGATACGACTGAGAAAATCGAGTGGTCGTGCTATCCCATCACCCCGTTCTTGAATATGCGCGTAAACTTTGAGAAAGTAGACCATGGAACCCTCCTCCATAGTCATCCTCGACTTTGGTTCGCAGTACACGCAGTTGATTGCGCGTCGCATTCGTGAGCAGCGCGTCTTTTCGGTTGTCCTTCCGTGTACGGCTCCTCTCGATGAAATTCAAGGCTACCGTCCTGCGGGAATCATTCTTTCAGGAGGGCCATGCTCGGTGTATGACGAGGATGCGCCACCGGCGGATGAACGTGTCCTTTCCCTCGGTCTTCCGGTTTTAGGTATCTGTTATGGACTGCACTTCATCACTCACAAGCTCGGCGGAAAAGTGGTCCCAGGTCCAAAGCGTGAGTATGGCCATGCACAAGTCGAGGTCCTCGAACGTGAGTCTTCGCTGTTCCGCAACCTTCCTGCATCAATGTCCGTGTGGATGTCGCACGGAGACGAGGCACGCGAGCTCCCCTCCGGATTTCGGGTTGTGGCAAAGAGCTCCAGTGCTCTGGCTGCTATCGAGGATCCGCAGCGGAAGACCTGGGCGGTACAGTTCCACCCCGAAGTCCATCACACGAAGCTTGGCACTGACCTGCTGCGCAATTTTGTGTTCGATATTTGCCATGCTGAGCCGGACTGGACGCCACAACGGTTCATTGATGAGACGATCACGTCGATCAAAGAAACTGTTGTCGACGGTCATGCAATCTGCGCGCTTTCTGGCGGTGTCGATTCGTCGGTTGCAGCTGTCCTTGTTCATCGGGCTATCGGCGATCGGCTCACTTGTATCTTCGTCAACAATGGCGTGCTCAGAAAGGATGAGTTTCAAAAAGTCCAAAACAATCTTCGCGATCGGCTTGGTCTGAACCTTATCGCAGTGGATGCGAGTGATCGGTTCTTGTCGAAGCTCGCAGGGGTCACTGATCCGGAGAAGAAACGCAAGATCATAGGCAAAGAATTCATCGCGGTCTTCGATGATGAGGCCGAGAAGCTGATTCGAAGACATCAGCAGAAGGCCTCGAACGGCAGCGGTGCAAAGAAGGCCGAGTTCCTAGTGCAGGGAACTCTTTATCCCGATGTGATCGAATCACGCTCGGTCCGCGGCCCGTCGCAGACGATCAAGACTCATCACAATGTCGGTGGATTGCCGGAGAAGATGAATCTGAAGTTGATCGAGCCGCTTAAAGATCTCTTCAAAGATGAAGTGCGGCGCATCGGCCGGGATTTGGGCATGCCAGAGGAGATTCTGCAGCGCCAGCCGTTTCCCGGTCCGGGACTAGCGGTGCGTATTTTGGGCGAAGTAACTCCTGAGCGCGTGAAGCTGCTGCAAGACGCGGATGACATTGTGGTTTCTGAGATCAAAGCGGCAGGCCTCTACACCCAAATCTGGCAATCGTTTGCGGTGCTGCTGCCAGTGATGTCAGTCGGCGTGATGGGCGATTATCGTACTTACGCGTATACCTGCGCGGTCCGTGCAGTCCATTCCGAAGACGGCATGACAGCGGACTGGGTGCCTTTGCCATACGAAGTCCTGCGCACAATTTCGAGTCGCATTGTCAACGAAATTCGTGGGATTAACCGAGTGGTTTACGACATTACTTCGAAGCCTCCGGGTACCATTGAGTGGGAGTGACTTCTTTTTCGGTGTTTGTTGTGTCATTCCGAAGCCCAGCGTGAACGCGAGGATCTTCCGCAGCTTTAGGAATGACAATGGAGTGCATATGGCTTCATCCGCAAGCAGCTCAGCTCTGAATCCTCAGCTTGAGATTCTGGTTCAAGCCTTCGAACAAACCAAAACAGATGCTCGCCGACTTCTTACCAGTTCGAAGGAAGAAGTGTTGAGGAAGCGTCCGTCACAGGACAGTTGGTCGGCATTGGAGTGCGTGGGACATCTCAATCTTGGAAACAGCATGATGCTGACCGAAATCGAGAAAACCATCGCTCAGGCACGCGATTTTCACAGGACACCGAATCAAAGTTACAAGATGGATCTGATTGGAAAGCTGATGGTCTGGAGCTTCAAGCCAGGAAGAATCAAGCTCAAGGCGCCAGCTGCGATTGCGAAACCAATCGAACACGGAAGTGCGCAGGAAGCTCTTTCTGAATTCGAGCGACATCAGGACGAAGCGATCGATCTGATTCGTGGATCAGCAGGACTAGCCATCGATCGCTGCAAGATGAAGTCTCCGTTCGCGAACGTACGCTACAGTGCCTACTCGGCATTCGAAATCATCGCCGCACACAATCGCCGGCATCTTTGGCAGGCGAGGAATGCTGTTGAGAAGGCTGCTTCCGCCTAACGTAAAGACGCTGCATGCTGCGTCCTCACTTCCTTAGCTTTGTTACCATCTCCACATCCATGTCCTTTACTGGTGAAAATGTAGTCCGCATTGAGGCGGAGGCGCTCGTGGCATTGGCGGAGCGTCTAGCTGGTTCGATGAAACAGAGCTTTGAGCGAGCTGTGGATTTGCTGCATCGGTGCACGGCCCGCGTAGTGGTTACCGGTATGGGAAAGAGCGGGATCATCGCTCAGAAAATTGCCGCGACACTGAGTTCAACTGGGACTCCATCTTTATTCATGCATCCGGCCGAGGCTCTGCATGGGGATTTAGGGATGGTCGCCCCCGGAGATGTCGTCATCGCGTTGTCTTCCAGCGGAGAGACTGAAGAATTACTCAAACTCCTCGCGAAGATCAAGCGCGTGGGCGACGCTCTGATTTCATTCACCTGCGACTTGCAGTCAACGCTCGCGCAAAATTCGGATGTTGCGCTCGACTGTTCGGTTCCACGTGAAGGATGCAGTTTGGGGTTGGCTCCCACAGCCAGCACGACTACGATGCTTGCTCTAGGCGATGCTCTCGCCGTAACCCTCTCAGAAAAGCGGGGATTCAAAGAGGAAGATTTTGCCGAACTGCATCCCGGAGGAAAGCTGGGCAAGAAGCTGATGCGTGTCTCTGACCTCATGCATGCAGGTGAGGCACTGCCCCGCGTTTCACCCGACACGTCGATGCATGACGTGATCTATGAGATGTCGCGCAAGAAGTTGGGGATGACTACCGTGGTTCAGAATGGGATGTTGCTTGGTGTGATTAGCGACGGAGACTTGCGTCGGCTACTGGAACGTCGCGGCAAGGATGCAATGGATCTCAAGGCGGGGGAGTGCATGACGCGCACCCCAGTCACAGTGCCTGCTTCCACATTTGCGATGACCGCTTTGAATCTAATGGAAGAACGAAAGATTACATCGCTTGTGGTGGTAGAAAGTGATTCGCGGCTGCTCGGAGTTGTACACCTCCATGATCTATGGGGGACGGAATCGATTTAGGTCTGGGCGGCAGAGATGCAATATGCTGCGTCTCTACCGCTAGAAAGGACGTCCCAATGCCAACTCCCGATCCAAAAGATGTGCTTCAGGACCTAAATGACGAAGCGCTCTTGCCGAATCCAGTGAAGGTTCGTGACATGCTCTTTCACGCTAAGCTCGCGCCCGATCAGTCGCTGGATCTAAATCGGCAGTTCACGGAATATCAGAAGCATTTCGGTGAAGCGCTGAAGCTGGCTAAGCAGATCTTGGGTAAGCTCGCGAGGTGAGAGAACGGACCGCGGCCTCGCGGGTTTTTGTTGGTCAGCGAGCGAGCTGCTTTGAGTTCCTTAACCTCATTCTCATCCCAAAGAGAAAAGCCTCGGCCGAGGGCGGACGGAACGACGTTGGCGCGTAATCCTCGCTACAATAAATTCTTTATCTCACACCTCACGGAGCCACATGCATCGTTGGTCTCAACTGTTTATTCCCACTCTGCGCGAAGCGCCTGCGGACGCGGAAGTCGCCAGCCACAAGTTCCTGGTGCGCGCCGGGTACATTCGCCAGCTCGCCGCCGGAATTTACTCATATGTGTTTCTGGGACAGCGGTCGGTCAATAAGATCATCGCGATTGTTCGCGAGGAGATGGACAAGATCGGTCAGGAGTTTCTCCTGCCCGCGCTGAATCCACGCGAATTGTGGGAATCGAGCGGACGTTGGGCGGTGATGGGCGACAACATGTTCCGCCTGAAGGATCGTGGCGGGCGCGATCTCTGTCTGGCGATGACACACGAGGAAGTCATGACCGAGATCGCGCGCAAGGAGCTGCGAAGCTACAAGCAGCTCCCGCAAATCTGGTACCAGATTCAGACGAAGTTTCGCGACGAGCCTCGTCCAAAAGGGGGGCTGTTGCGCGTGCGGCAGTTCATCATGAAAGACGCCTACTCCTTCGATATCGATGCCGATGGGCTTGATGTCTCGTATCGCAAGCACTACGACACCTACAGTGCAATCTTTACGCGCTGTGGCTTGAAGTTCGTTGCCGTAGAGGCGCATTCCGGAGCCATGGGTGGATCGCAGTCCCATGAGTTCATGGTCTATACCGAAGCAGGCGAAGACATGGTCGCAAGCTGTCCAAAATGCGGCTATGCAGCGAATCTGGAGAAGGCGACTTCAAAGCTTGATCCTGTGGAGGATCTCAAATCCTCGGGCGACGGCTCTCCCGAATTGGTCCACACGCCGGGAATGAAGACGATTGAGGACGTGGCGAAGTACCTGGGCGTCTCTCCCAAGCAGAAGATCAAAACCCTGGCACTGATGGGTAGCTGGGACGACAAAGATGGCAAGAAGTCGGAGCGTCCTGTCGCGGTATTTGTGCGCGGAGACCACATGCTCAACGAAGCCAAGCTTCTGGCTGTGCTGGGAGCGCGCGAGGTTCGTCCGATGCATGCCGAAGAGATCGAGGGTGCATTTAGATCGCCCGCTGGATTCCTCGGTCCGGTTGGGCTGAATGGCCTGCAAGTTGTAGTGGACAAGGCCCTCGAAGGCCGCACAAATCTGGTGGCCGGCGCCAACAAAGAGGACTATCACTTGCGTAACGTCACGCCGGGCCGCGATTTCGCGGTAAAAGAGTACGCGGACGTGCGGAACGTGGAGCCTGGAGAGGGATGTCCTAACTGCGGCACGCCGATGGTGGTGGCGAAGGCTGTCGAAATCGGCCACATCTTCAAGCTTGGCTACAAGTATTCCGACTCGATGGGAGCGCGGGTACTCGATCAGTCAGGCAAGGAGGTTGCACCCATTATGGGCAGCTACGGCATCGGCATTGAGCGAATTCTTACTTCAGCAATCGAGCAGAGCAACGACAACGACGGATTTTGGCTTCCCCGCAGCATTGCTCCTTTCGATGTAGTGGTAACGCCGACAAATGTGAGCGATTCGGGGATTTGTGCTGCAGGAGAGGAGCTTTCGTCGAAGCTCGAAGCTGCCGGATTCGACGTGCTGCTCGATGATCGGGAGGACCGTGCCGGAGTGAAGTTTAAGGACGCTGATCTGGTGGGAATCCCATTTCGCGTCAATGTTGGCAAGAAAGTTTCCGAAGGGAAAGTAGAGCTGGTACAACGCTCGACACGTCAATCTGTCGATGCTAGCATGAGCGAAATTTCTGAAAAATTGCGGCAAATTGCACAATAGATTCGGCTCTGGTGCTCTGAATTCGAAGCAATGGCGAGACTAAAAGCGTACTTCGGTGTTTTTGTTGTTGTCGCGGTCGTCTATCTCCTATGGAAGATGATGCCGCCGTATATCCAGGCATATCAGTTCCAGGAGGAGCTTCAGAGCATCTCTCGCAACAACGAATATTCTCCGCTGGATGAAAATGGAATACGCGGGGAAGTGAGAAAGCAGATCGCCGAAATTGGAGTGCCGGTAAATCCTGAGAGCGTGTCCATTATGAAAGGCGGAGGAGACTGCATCATCGGAGTGAACTACACGGTTCACGTTGATGCCATGTTTCGTCCTTTCGACATGGACTTCCACCCGGCAGCAAAGAACGGAACCAAGATTGATCCGATTCCTAATCGCGTGATTCAGTAGAAGCAGCTAAGTAGCTTTATTTTGCGTCTAATATAGACATCAGCGGTTCCCCGTAGCCACCACCGGCCAGCTTTCGTCTAATCTATGTAGGTAGAAGTTTCTTACTTTGGTCATTAAGCTAAAAATCCCCCGCGGTACCGGCATTCACGCTCGCCTGTCGCACCCTATCGTCAAAGCGTCGGTAGCGGCGTTCATCGTCGTATGTACCGTTTTCTTTGGTGTCTTTGCCTACTACTACGTCAAGTATCAGAAGATCATTGACAAGCGTCTGAGTGGGCCGATTTTTGCTAATTCAGCAAAGATCTACGCTGCACCTGAGACAGTGAAGGTCGGCGAGTCCCTCAAAGTGAACCAAATCGCTGCCGATCTTCGCCGTGCTGGCTACACCGAAGAGAGCGATCGCAACGGATCGCACATAGGCACTTACAAGGAAGGCACTTCGTATATCGAAGTGCGTCCCGGTCCGGAGTCATATCACACGCCTGAATCGGCGACGATTCATGTCACCGACGGCAAGATCGATCGGATTACACAGAAGAATGGTGGAGGACTCGACGCCTACGAGCTCGAGCCGCAACTTGTCACTGGTCTCTTCGATCGCGAGAACCGATCCAAGCGCCGGCTGATTACATACGATGACATGCCTTCTGTCCTGGTGAACGCGATTCTCTCCATCGAAGATCGCCGCTTCTTCCAGCACGGTGGAGTCAACTATTTAAGATTTCTCGAAGCAGCCTTGATCGATCTGCGTTCTCGCCACAAGCAGGGCGGCTCGACGCTGACCATGCAACTGGCTCGTGGCTTCTTCCTCACTCCTCAGCAAACGATCAAGCGCAAGCTGACGGAGATGCTGATTGCCACGGAGCTGGAGCAGCGCCTTTCCAAGAAACAGATTCTCGAGCTCTACGTGAATCAGGTGGACATGGGCCAGCGCGGCTCATTTGCCATTAAGGGATTCGGTGAGGCGTCACAAGCCTATTTCGGGAAAGACATTGGAGATCTCACCCTTCCCGAAGCGGCACTATTGGCGGGAATTGTTAACGGACCGACCTATTTTTCCCCATATCGCCATCCTGACCGCGCTATGGAACGCCGCAATATCGTGCTGCAGGCGATGGTGGACAACGAAGTAATCAATCAGGCGCAGGCCGATGCCGGTAAAGCCGCGCCGCTTAAGCTGGCTCCGCCGAACGTAGAAGCCAGCGACGCGCCGTATTTCGTGGACATGGTTCGCGAGTCACTGCTCTCGCAGTACAAGGACAACGAGCTAAACGGAAGCGGCTATCGCATTTACACCACGCTTGATCTGGATCTGCAGCATGCCGCAGCCGAGGCCATCGACATCGGCATGAAGCAAGTAGACGAACTGGTCCGCAAACAGCGCACGAAGAAGGTTAGGGAAGGCAAGGGCAAGAACGCAAAGATCATTACTACGGTCAAGCCTGGACCCGACGCCCAAGTCGCGCTCGTGTGCATCGATCCACATACAGGAGCGGTGCTCGCTCTCTCAGGAGGGCGCAACTACGGCTTCAGTCAGTTGAACCACGCCGTGGCGAGCCGCCCCACCGGATCGATCTTCAAGCCGTTCGTCTTCGCTACGGCCGTAAGCACCGCGCTTACTGGCGGACAGCCAGTGTTCACGCCGGCCACAATCGTCGACGATTCACCGACCGTCTTTCAATATGAGGACAAGGTCTACACACCGAAGAATTTTGAAGACAAATACTACGGACCGGTAAGCGCCAGCTTTGCGCTCGCGCACTCGCTAAACAATGCGACGATCAAAGTTGCGGAGATGGTTGGTTACGACAGGGTCGTCGCTCTGGCCCGTTCGGCAGGAATCAAATCTGTTCGCGCTACGCCGGCCATGGCAATTGGTTCCTACGATGCCACGCCGATGGATATGGCCGGTGCCTACACGATCTTTGCCAATAACGGCACCCGCATCTCGCCGATATTCGTGACCTCAGTTCGTGATGCGAAAGGCGATATTCTGCAGGATTTCACTACCGATAGCCGCCAGGTGCTTGATCCGCGAGTAGCGTACGTAACTACCACGATGATGGAAGGCGTGTTGAATTACGGGACGGCAGCCGCGGTCCGCGGTCGTGACAACTTTACGGCTCCCGCAGCGGGGAAGACCGGCACCTCTCACGACGCATGGTTCGCCGGCTTCACCACGAATCTGCTATGCATCGTCTGGGTTGGGTATGACGACTACAGCGACTTAAAGCTTGAAGGCTCAAAAACGGCCGCACCGATCTGGGCACAGTTCATGAAGCGCGCGGTGGCGTTGCCGCAGTACAAGGATGGGGTGAATACCTTCAATCCGCCAGCCGGCGTAGTTGACCTAAAGCTGGACAAAGTAACGAATTACTTAGCAACTCCGGTATGCCCGAACGACTACGAAGCTGCCTTCATCGCCGGCACCGAGCCAAATCAGAACTGCGAAATGACCGCCGGGGACCAGCGGAATTTCTTCCAAAAGATCTTCGGGGCAGGACCTCATCCGAGCGCACCGCCTTCGGTGTCTAATCCTACTCAGCAGGCAGCCCAGCAGCCTCTCTCGTCCCCACCAGTGGTGCAGTCGTCCCAGACGACCCAAAGTAATGAGGACGACAAGAAGAAAAGGAGCTTTTTTGGCAAGCTTTTTGGGGCAATAAAGGGGGATAATAAGGACCAAAATTCGCCGCCGAGTTCGCCGTCCCCGCCTGCACCAAGGTAGAACCCGCGACGGAAGTGACCTGGAGAGGCCCATATGTCTCGTGCACGGTTCGCTTTCACGTTCGCACTCGCCGCTGCCGCCTGTTGCTTCGCGCAAACTCAGATTCCGTTACAAACTCAGACTCCCGTAAATGACAATTCGTCGGTCACGATGACGACGCCGACCGCACTGCGTCGTATCGAGCCGCCGTCACCGACTGCGCCCCCCGAACAGCTTGAGCAGCGAGGGGATATCCTTCGTGCCGAGAAGTACTACGCCGACGCAATCGACTACTACGAAGCCGCCATTCGCAAGAGTTCAGCGCCATCCCAGCTCTACAACAAGCAAGGAATCGCGGAGCTCCAGATGCTGCACTTCAGTGAAGCCAAGAAAATGTTTGAACGCGCGATTAAAGGCAATCAGCACTACCCAGAGGCCACCAACAATCTCGGAGTGGTTCACTATAATACGCGCAACTACGGCAAGGCGATAAAGCTCTATCGCAAAGCTATCGTGTTAAACCCGGAGTCGGCCAGCTTCCACAGTAACCTTGGCACCGCATACTTCGCCAAGAAGCAGTACGACAAGGCCAGCGAGGAATACGCGACCGCGCTCTCACTTGATCCGGAGATCTTTGAGCGCCACTCGCAGGCTGGCATAACCGCCCACATGTCCTCTCCGGAAGATCGTGCCCGCTATTCCTATGTAATGGCCAAGATGTTCGCCGGGCGCCGAGATGCAGATCATTGTCTGCTCTATTTGAAGAAGGCGATGGAAGAAGGTTTCAAAGTCGCAGAGAACTTCCAGAAAGATCAGGAGTTCGTGAGCTTCAGGAAGGATCCGCGTTTCTTGAGCCTATTGAATCACGGCCCGATGCCGCTGCCTGAGTAGGTTTACTGATAGAGATGCAGCAAGCTGCGTCTCTACCAAGTCAACCGCCACAGCACTTCTTGTATTTCTTGCCGGAACCGCACGGGCAGAGATCGTTGCGTCCAACCTTTTCTCCAACTCGCCGCTGCTGAACTAGCTGTTCGCCGCCGCCCGCCATTTGTGCTTGCTGGAGGTCACGCTGCGCCTTGCGCTTGAACTCGCGCTCCATGTCGTCCATCGATGTAGCAACGCGATGACGGTTCCCGTTTCCACTAGGTGGCGGAGTGACTGGACGCCTCGGATCAAACGGTACTCCATCCATTGTGAGGCCATCGTCCGTGCCACTTGGCGGCGGTCCCGATTCGATCACCTGCAACAGATATAGATAGCGGACCGTTTCTTCCTGGAACCGCTGCATCATCGCTTCGAACATCTCGAAGGACTCGCGCTTGTACTCGACGAGAGGATCGTGCTGTCCGTACCCGCGTAAACCGATGCCTTCCTTGAGGTGATCCATGCTGAGTAGATGGTCCTTCCACTGTCCATCGAGGACGCTCAGCATGATCATGCGTTCGTGATAACGCATCGCATCGGAGCCGATCAGCTTTTCCTTGGCCTCGTAACGCTGCTTGAGCTTTTCGAAAACCGCGTCTCCCAATTCGGAGCGATTCAACTTGTCGGGATCGACACCTTCTGCCGCAAGGTCCACGCCGAAGCGAGTAAAGATCTGCTGCTTGAGAGCCGTCGTGTCCCACTGCTCTGCGTGCTGCTCGCGCGGGGCGTACTGGTCAAGCAGGTCGCCGACGGTGCTGCCAACGTAATCTTCGAGAATCAGATCTTTCTGATCAATTCCCTCAAGCAACTGACGACGCAGACCGTATACGGCTTCGCGCTGCTTGTTCATCACATCGTCGTATTCGAGAAGGTGTTTGCGTGACTCGAAGTTCTGCGCTTCTACAGCTTTTTGCGCTGCCTCAATGCGTCGCGAGATTAGCTTCGATTCGATCGGTACGCCTTCTTCCATCCCAAGCCTTTGAAGCAGATTCGAAACCCACTCCTTGGCGAAGATACGCATCAAGTCATCTTCGAGCGAGAGATAGAAACGGGAAGAGCCGGGATCGCCTTGGCGGCCGGCGCGTCCGCGAAGCTGATTATCGATACGCCGCGACTCGTGCCGTTCCGTTCCCAGAATGTGCAGGCCACCAACCCCGACAACCTTGTCGTGCTCCGCCTGGATGTCATGCTCGTGCCGCGCCAGTGCTTCCTGCCATTGCTGCGCCTCGACCTCATACTCGGTACCCTGATAGTAGAAGCGCGTTAGGTTGGCAGAGGAGGTACTCAGCGCAAGTTCTCCAGCAGCCGTTCCCACCGAACGCGCCAAACTTTTCTTCAGCAACTCTTGCTTTGCGAGGAATTCAGCGTTCCCGCCTAGCAGGATGTCGGTACCGCGGCCAGCCATGTTGGTCGCGATGGTCACAGCTCCAAGTCGTCCAGCCTGAGCAACGATCTCAGCTTCTCGCTCGTGATACTTGGCATTCAGCACCACGTGCTTCACGCCCTTTTTCTTCAGGAGTTCGGAGAGCCGTTCTGATTTCTCGATTGACGTAGTTCCTACTAGCACTGGCCGCTGCTCGGCATTCACCTTTTGAATGTCGTCGGCGACAGCAAAATATTTTTCTTTCTCTGTGCGATAGACGACATCGGGATTTTCCAGTCGAAGTAGTGGTTTGTTCGTGGGAATGACTACGATTTCGAGCTTGTAGATTTTATCGAATTCAGCCGCTTCCGTTTCCGCCGTACCGGTCATGCCGGCCAGCTTGGTGTACATGCGGAAGTAGTTTTGGAAAGAGATCGTCGCGAGAGTCTGGTTCTCCCGCTCAATCTTAACGTTCTCTTTGGCTTCCACAGCCTGATGCAATCCATCCGACCAGCGGCGTCCTGGCATCATGCGACCAGTGAACTCGTCGACAATAATTACTTCGCCGTCCTTGATCACGTACTCTGTATCGCGGCGATAAAGTATGTGCGCCTTGATAGCCGTTTCGACGTGGTGCTTCCAACCCCAGTTCTCTGGATCGGCTATATTACCGATGCCGAGAATCTTCTCGACCTTCTCCCAGCCCTGTTCCGTAACGGTAATCGTCCGATGCTTCTCGTCGACCGTAAAATCGCCAGTGAAGATCGTCTCTTCCAGGCTCTTCTGAATCTCCTCGCCCTTTTCCAAAGCGGGAATGATGCGATTTACTTTGTAGTACTTGTCGGTTGATTCTTCGCTCTGTCCAGCGATGATCAGAGGCGTACGCGCTTCGTCGATCAGGATCGAGTCCACTTCGTC
>Ga0126384_10001857_pt1 | contig 12671 bp, 8 predicted proteins | sample PanSoiMetPlot_36_FD_92543 | JGI IMG/M metagenome (GOLD analysis project Ga0126384, IMG submission 92543) | Tropical forest soil microbial communities from Panama - MetaG Plot_36 | ecosystem: Environmental > Terrestrial > Soil > Tropical forest > Bulk soil | place: Panama | collected 2016-02-17 | reverse complement strand
GATCCATCAAACCAACCACGGCGCGTCCCTGGGCCTCGATGGTGTACTCAGCGTCGCGCGGTTTGTCGGAATAACCGTATCCCGGCAGGTCCAGAGCAATGACGCGAAATCCGGCGTTGGACAGCGGGAGAAAAACCTCATTCCAAACCATCGTGGAAGAAATAAAGCCATGGATCAGAATCATCGCTGGCGCGTTTTCATCTCCGGCTTCCTGATAATGGATGCGCACGCCGTCCACCGTGGTGAACCAGGAATGTTCCGGGTAGTAGATGAAATTAAGACTGTCTCGCCAGTGAGCATCGCGTGGACGCATCAGGAGTTTAACGGCGACTGCGCCTGCGATCACTCCTGTGAGACCCGCTAATAAATGCCGCTTCTTCATTCCTGAATCTTAGCAAGTGACCCGGTCAGACGAAAAACGCAACGAACTGTTACCCGATTACCACGGACGGGTGCAAGACGCGGAGCTCGGCATTGTAAATGCCAACGGCCACCAATCGTCCATTCGATTCGGACAACCTGATGGATTGGCAGTCCGTCCATTCAGGGCGCTTGTCAACCTGTAAATCCCTCCCATGAACTACTCGGTCGGCTTGTTCGGTGCTCAATTCAAACGCAGGCAAATGACCGAGCGCCTCGTCGGGACTAATAAGCACCTCATTTAGACGACTAGTACTTGCCAACTCCGCTAGTTGCTCGAATGTGACCGCCGCGCGAATCACAAAATTGCCGACGCGCGTGCGGCGCAGTGCGGCAACGTGAGCCCCGACACCAAGTTTCGCTCCCAAATCTGTTGCCAGCGTCCGGATGTATGTGCCGGTGGAACACACGACGCGCGCTGTCAAATCCCGGGTAATGTCATCCCTTGCTTGTAAGTCAAACTTCAGGAGTTCAAATTGCTTGATTTGGACCTGAACAGGATTACGAGGAATCTCTTCGCCGCGGCGGGCAAGTTCATAAAGTTTTCGGCCGCGAACCTTCTTCGCTGAATGCATCGGTGGAGTCTGCGAGATTTGTCCGCGAAAAGAAGCTATCGCAGTCTCGATTGCTTCGCTGCTTAACCTTTGCGGGCTTTCTGTCTTCGCGCAAGGATCGGTTTCCAATCTGTTACCAGTGAGGTCGCCAGTGTCAGTACCATAACCGAGACGAATTAATGCTTCATATTCTTTGTCGACGCCGCTGAGGAATTGCGCCAGGCGCGTCCCTTTGCCGAGCAGGAGGACCAGAACGCCCGTGGCAAACGGATCAAGTGTTCCGGTATGCCCAATGCGCCGCTCGCCCACAATCTTTCGCACGCGGGCGACCACGTCATGCGAAGTGACTCCCGCGGGCTTGTCGATCAGGAGCGCCCCATTCATGTTGTTATTGTAATTGCCGACGGTAATAACTCAACGCAAGTGCTTGCGAAAACTTTCGCATCTTCCTGCGCGCACGTTGGGCTTTTTGAAAGCCCAGAAGCGTTAACGCCCGCCGCCGAACTGTTTGCCAAGCTGAAATCACGTGCTTCCATTCCGCGCAAATAGGGCAGAATTCAGGCTTGTACCTGATGACTCACGGTTTCAGCAATTGGCCTGACGGCAGCGCTCTACAACGCAGCCTCTGAAATGAAGTATTATCGGGCGAACCAATCGCCAGCCGTCGCGCCAACGGAATCGCACGAATCGGTAGTAGCCGAAGAAGTTCAGGAACACGAAGCCAGCGACCAGCACGACCATGGGTGACGAAGAAGCCGCACCAAAAACCCCAAGCCTTTTTCGAAATTACATCAGCATGGTGGGCGGGGCCATCGCAATCGCCAGCCTGGTGAGTGTTGTCCTGCTGTTTCTGATCGAAATCACTGCCAAAGATGAGAATCCCTATCTTGGCATTCTTACCTACATCATTTTTCCGGCAATTCTGATCTTCGGATTGGTCGTGGTGATGGCAGGCCGGATGATCGAGCGCCGTCGCCGCCATCGAGCATCGCCGTCTGAGGTCGCGGCTTACCCGGCGATGGATTTGAATGATCCTCGTTCACGGCACGCCTTCTTTATTTTTCTGCTGATTACCTTTGTGTTTGTTTCGGCGAGCGCGTTTGGCAGTTATCGGGGATACGAATACACCGAGTCGGTCAACTTTTGCGGCGAAACATGTCACACGGTAATGAGCCCGGAGTTTACTGCCTATAAAGCCGGCTCGCATGCGCGCGTCGAATGCGTGGCGTGTCACGTTGGTTCGGGGCCAGGCTGGTACGTGAAGATGAAGATCAACGGTGTACGTCAGTTGTACTCGCTGGCCTTCAACAAGTATTCACGACCCATTCCTTCACCGGTTCATAACCTGCGCCCGGCCGAGGGAACTTGCGAGCATTGTCACTGGCCGGAAAAGTTTTATGGCGACGAAATGCGAGTGTTCGACCGCTATGCATACGACGAAAAGAACACGCTGCGTAAAAGACGCATGATCATCCACGTGGGTGGTGGAAATCCCGGTACGGGCCCGGTGGCTGGTATTCACTGGCACATGAACATCGCCAATGAAATTACTTATGTCTCAACCGACGATCGCCGCCAGGTGATTCCCTGGATCAGACTTAAAGACAAACAGGGTAATGTCACCGAGTATTTCGATCGCGCTCGACCGGCTACTCGAGATCAGATTGCGAACGGCAACATGCGAAAGATGGATTGCATCGATTGCCACAATCGTCCCGCGCACGTCTATATGCCGCCGGATGTGGCCGTTGATCAGGCCTTCGCGGCGGGCAGATTGGATCCCTCGTTGCCCTACCTGAAGAAACAGGCAGTCGAGGTGCTTAGCAACCAGTACCCAAACACGCCCGATGCGGTCAAAGCGATCGCCACGAGCTTGAATGAGTTTTATCGCAGCAAGTACGCGGACGTCTACGCGCAAAAAAGATCCTCAATCGACGGCGCCGTCACGGAAGTTCAGCGCATCTTTCAAACTTATTTCTTTCCCGAGATGAAAACGGATTGGCAGGCGCATCCGAACAACATCGGTCATTTGAATTTCGCAGGCTGCTTCCGTTGTCATGATGGCGAGCACGTCAGTAACACCGGCAAGGTGATCACGAACAATTGCAATGTCTGTCACACAGTGATTTACGATTCAGCGTCCCCGCCTGAACAGAATGTGAAAACTGGCGCGTTTCAGCATCCCGTGGACCTCGGTGGTTTGGCCGACGAGCATAAATGCGAGTTCTGTCATCAAGCGAACAGGCCTTTTCAGCATCCGATCAATCTCGGCGACATCTCGATGTTTCAATGTGTTGAATGCCATCCAAAGAACGAGCAATCGGGAGTTAAATGACTTTCAGACTCTTGTCCTGTGCGCGAAAAATCAACGCACGTTGAGGAAAAACCGCGGGAGCCTGGCTCTCGTTGACTGAACGTTGCGTGATCTGTTTAGATTTCATGACTCAGCAGCCCGTCGCGCAGCTTTGGTTCGAACCAGGTCGATTTGGGCGGCATGATCTCGCCGGCGTCAGCGACGCGCAGCAGATCGTCGATGGTGGTAGGGTAGAGTGAGAAAGCCACTGCTGCTGACCCTTTATCGACAGGCTTTTCCAATTCCTTAACTCCGCGAATTCCTCCTACAAAATCGATCCGCTTGTCGGTGCGGACATCTTTAATTCCGAGAATCGGATCGAGCAGACGTTCCTGCAAGAAGCTGACATCCAGCGATTCAACCACCCCCTCGGGCCGCGCCGAGTCGTGACGTAAAGCCAATCCATACCAGCGCCCCTCCAGATACATGCTCCAGTGTCCGCGTGCTGTTGGTGAAGTAGGCCCATTGTCTTTCGCCTCAAACACTTCACGCACACGTGCCAAAAACTGTTCGGATGACATTCCATTCAGATCGCGCACGATTCGGTTGTAAGGAAGAATCTGCAGCTGATTGTCAGGGAAAAGCACGCACTGAAAGAAGTTAAACTCTTCATTGCCGATAAAGGAAAAGCTGTGCTCCTTCAACTCGGCACGGGAGCGACTGGCACTCGCTGCGCGATGATGGCCGTCGGCGATATAAAGAAATGGAACCTTCGTGAAGGCGCTGACGAGCGTTTGAGGATTCGCAACACGCCAGATGGTGTGATGAATTCCATCGTCAGCAACGAAATCGTAAAGCGGAATATTCCTGGTCAATGCCGCAGTCACGAGCGTGTCTATTTGGGTCTGTGCTCGATAAGTCAGGAACACTGGTCCCGTTTGCGCACGTAATACAAGAATGTGACGGGTACGGTCATCTTCTTTATCGCGCCGGGTGCGCTCGTGTTTACGAATGACGTCCTGATCGTATTCATCGACTGAGCAACAACCAACCACACCGATCTGTTCATGTTCGTCCATAACGAGCCGGTAAAGATAAAGGCTCGGTGTGTCTTCAGCGTTGAGCGGACACTCTTTCTTTAGCTTTTCAAAATTGGCGACTGCTTGCGCATAAACCTGATCGCTATAAATGAGTGTGCCGTCGGGCAAATCAATCTCTGGGCGCGAGACGTGCAAGAAACTCCAGGGGTTTCCGGACGCGAGCGCCCGTGCTTCTTCAGTATTCACCACGTCGTACGGTACCGCCGCGACTTGGGCCGCGCGTTTTGCTGACGGACGAAGAGCAGTAAAGGGACGGACTATGGCCACGAATTTCTCCTGATTGATTCTGAAGTGTCTTATAAGTCCATCGGTCCTATGCGACATATGTGACTTATAGGACAATCCCCTCCCTAACGGTCGGGCGTCTTACCACTGCGGTAGAAATGAATTTGCGCCTTCTCCAGCGTAGCTAAACCCTCTTCGATTTCACCGTCGATGAGCGCCAGGAACTTGTCCAGCTTCTCGCGAGTGTCCACAATCTCCACGATGATTGGAAGGTCTTGCGACAGTCGTTCGATCTTGAAAGTATGCATCCGGCTATGCGCACCATAACCCATCATGCCGCGCATCACCGTAGCGCCGGCTAAACCTTCTTCACGAGCTTTGGTGACGATCCATTCGTAGAGCAATTTCCCCTCATGCCGGTCGCTCTCGCCGATGAAAATGCGCAACAGATAGCCTTCTTCCGGAAGCATCATGCCCCCTTATCCCCAGAGTTCATAAGCCAGCGCCCGGCTACCCCAGACGGCACCCAGGCAAAGCGCCAAATGGGCGGCGACATTCATCGCCGCGAGGAAGCTTTGCCCATCTCGCCAGAGGTTCATCGTTTCGTTGCTGAAGGCTGAGAAGGTTGTGAAGCCACCGAGCACACCGATGAATACGAGTGTGCGAATTTCCGCGGTAAACAGCCCACGCGTTTCAGCTAATTGCGAGAGGAAACCGATTGCGAGACACCCCAGAAAGTTCACCGCGAGTGTGCCGTAAGGAAAATCAACTGTGTGGCTCAAGTTCTGGACGAGTCCGCTGACTGAATAGCGCAGAACTGACCCGATGAAACCGCCAAGGCCGGCCAACAAAAGTTTTCCCACCTGAAAATTCTCCTAACCAGAAGTTTGGTAGGAGTCATCAGCCCGGCAGGCGTTTGATGGCGGACTCCATCGCCGGGCACGGTTTTACCACAGGAACCTCCCTATCGTAAAAAACCGGTTTCTTAATCCTGAGATCTTTTTGCCAGGATGGTTGCCACTGAGTTGACGAAACTTTCAGGCTCGATGGGTTTGGGCACGTGTACCTGAAAACCAGCAGACAACGCCTGGATGCGATCTTCATCAGTGGCGTAGGCTGTCAAAGCGACGGCGGGAATTTTCTGCGCTCGTTCTGATTTGAGTTTTCGCAATTTTCGGATCAGGCTGTAGCCATCTTCATTGGGCATTCCGATATCGCTAACCAACAAATCGGGATTCCATTCGCGAAAAGCACGCATCGCTTCTGCTGCGGATTTGCTGCACCGGACGTCACTGCCGTATCGCTTCAGGATCGTCATCAGCAAATCCCGCGAGTCAGCTTCGTCATCGACCACCAGAACCTTCACGCCGCGCAACAGTTGAGAGACTGCCGAGTCAACGAAATCATGATGTTCATAAAGCAGACTTTGGCCGTTATCGCTCGTGAGAACAACATCCGTGGCGAGCGGCAGCGTGACGGTAAATGTTGCGCCGCGATCCTTGCCCTCGCTTTCGACTTCGACAGTCCCGTGATGCAGTTCCACCAGGTGCCGCACAATCGCCAGACCAAGTCCGAGACCCCCGTGCGCACGCGTAGTTGAGCCATCGGCTTGCCGGAACCGATCAAAAATGTAAGGGATAAAATCCCGCTCAATTCCGATGCCCGTGTCTGATACCGCGATACGAACCTGACAATCAACGTCGGTGATCGACACGGTAACCAGCCCTTCCTCAGGGGTGAACTTCACGGCATTGCTGAACAGATTCCAGAAGATTTGTTGGAGCCTGTTTACATCGCCACTTACGATACCACTAATGGGCGCAGTCACGACCTCGAAACGGATGTTTTTGGCTTCAGCCGCCAGTCTGACGGAATCGAGTGCCGCTTCGATGATCTTCGCGAGTTCGACGGCTGCGGATTCGATCTCCAATTTTCCGGTGATTATGCGTGAGACGTCGAGCAGATCGTCAATCAATTGTGCCTGCGCGCGGGCGTTGCGTTCGATCGTGTCCAGTGCCCGCGACAAATCAGGTCGCTCCAATTTCTTTGCGCGCAGCAAATGACTCCAGCCGAGGATGGCCGTCAGTGGCGTTCGCAATTCATGCGAGAGGATGGCTAGAAATTCATCTTTGCCCCGGTTGGCGGCTTCGGCTTCGGCCCGCGCCGCTTGTTCCCGAATCAGCAAGCGCGCACGCTCTTCTTCGGCTTGTTTACGGACAGCCATTTCCAGGCGCAGCTCAGTGGTATGGTTTTGTGCTTCCGCGTACAGCGTTGCATTTTCATAAGCGACCGCGATGTGCGTGGCCAGCGTCGCGGCAAGTCGTTCGTCGGCCTCGCTAAACTCATCGGCTGCGCGTTTGTTGAGAAAATAGAACCAACCTGATGTGCCTGAGGTCGAAGCAATCGGCGCCGCCAGAAAAGATCGCAGCCAATCAGTGTCCGACCCTGCGGTAAGCAGCAATTCGTCGGATTCATTCAGGCGAATTGCGCTGCCCTCAGTTTTTAGGGGCAGCAACAACTTCTGAATCAGGGGCGGAAGACGACCCTCGTACGCCGGTCCGCGGTTTGAATTCGTATGGAAGAAATGGCGAAGTGTCTGTCCATCGTGATCAATGATCCCAACGGCCGCGTGTTCAGCGTCGATGATTCTTTGTGCCGAATAGCAAAACTTCTGTAATACTCCCGGCGGTTCACGTTCGGCGGCCAGTTCATGACCCAGGTCGATTAACATGCGCAGACGCTCAAGATTTGCACTCTCGAGTTCACGGTTCTTTTCTTCCAGCAGTTCTGCCTGCCGCTTGATTTCGCGCGTCTTCTTGTAAAGATCGACAAACACTGCGACCTTCGAGCGCAGGATCGCCGAGTCGATTGGTTTGACGATGTAATCAACCGCCCCGAGTGAGTAACCCCGGCTGAGATGCGTCTGGCCGGTGGTATTCCAAGGAAGGTCAGGTGCGTGTCGCTGAAGCTGTGGAACGTGGAAAGCTCGATTACGGCCTTCACTTCACCTTCAAACAGCACGGGCAACACCACGATGTTGTTGGGGGGTGCTTCGCCCAGCCCCGACTTAATGTGCACATAATTCGAAGGAACGTTGGTGACCAGGATGCGTTCCTTCTCGAGCATGCACTGCCCCACCAGACCTTCGCCCGCATGAAATTCATTCGCAAGGTTCTTACGTTTGTTGTAAGCGTAACCGCCGAGAAGTCTCATCAAGGGTCCGCCGTTGTCGCTGCTGTTTACGTAGAAAACGCCCTGGTGAGCTTCGACCAGTGGTGAGAGTTCTGACAGCACCATCTGCGCAACCGTCTTCAGATCGCGCTGGCCCTGCAGCATACGGGTAAAGCGAGTCAGGTTCGTCTTGAGCCAGTCCTGTTCGGTGTTCTTCTGCGTTGTGTCCTTAAGATTGAGAATCATCTCGTTGATGTTGTCTTTTAACGCCGCGACTTCGCCTTGCGCTTCCACCGAAATCGATCGGGTCAGGTCGCCCTTGGTAACTGCCGTTGAAACTTCAGCGATCGAGCGCACCTGAGTCGTCAGGTTCGCGGCCAGACCGTTCACGTTATCAGTCAAGTCGCGCCAGGTGCCGGCGGCGCCAGGTACGTTTGCCTGCCCGCCAAGTTTGCCTTCCACGCCGACTTCGCGGGCCACCGAACTCACCTGATCGGCGAAAGTCGCCAGCGTGTCAGTCATGTTGTTGATCGTGTCGGCGAGTTCAGCGATTTCACCTTTTGCTTCGACCGTCAGTTTTCGTTTCAAGTCACCGTTCGCAACTGCGGTCACGACACGGGCGATACCGCGTACCTGGTCGGTGAGGTTGCTGGCCATCGAATTCACATTGTCAGTCAGGTCTTTCCAGGTTCCGGCAACGCCACGAACATCCGCCTGCCCGCCGGCTAAGGGAGCGAGACGGCACCCCAGTCATGGCCGTTCGCTCCAAAATCTGCTTTACAAATCCAACCCCGAGCGTTGGCCTTGAGGGGGACTCTTTCTTATTTCCGTTTTGAGGCTCCCTGACAGCCGGACCGGGTGACGGGCCTATCGCGGCGAAGCACCCTAAGCGAAGGCGAAATCAAACTGCTCCTGATGAATGCGCGGGTCGCTCGTCATATCGACAGCTCCCAGGTAATCCTCAATCTCATTCATCACGTCCCGTTCCGCCCCGCGCAGTGCCCTTGCCACTTCCGGGTTGACGCGCAGCATGGCTTGCCGAGAACCGTCGCCTTCACCTTCGCGCGAGAGGCGGCGCGCCTGTTCAAGAATCTCATAACAGATCGTTTGCGAAGACTTCACGAGTCCAGCGCCCTGACAGTACGAGCACGGGGCGCAAAGGGTGCGCTCAAGCGACTGTTTGACTCGCTTGCGCGTCATAATGACCAACCCAAAATCATTGAAGGAGAGCACCTTGGTTGGCGATTTATCATTCCGCAACGCGTCCTGAAGTGCCTGCATCACTCTTTGGCGATTTCGCCGCTCTTCCATGTCGATTAAATCCAGGACAATGATGCCACCAAGGTCACGCAAACGAATCTGGCGCGCGATTTCTTCGACGGCTTCCATGTTCGTACGGGTAATCGTGTCTTCGAGTCGGGTCGCGCCGCGGCCCACGAATTTTCCTGTATTAACGTCGATCGAAACGAGAGCTTCCGTCTGATTGATGACCAGGTAACCGCCCGATTTTAGCCACACTCGCGGTTTGATCGCCTTATCGATTTCCGCCTGTACGCCGTAAGCCTCAAGAATCGGTTCATCGCGAGTGTAGAGTTTCACGCGCTTGACCATCCGCGGCTGCATCCGATCAACGAATTCGAGAATCCGCTGGTATTCATCCTCGGAATCGATTCGAATTGCGGTGAAATCTTCGGACAATTGATCGCGCAGAATGCGTTGCACCAAATCCAGGTCGCGATGAACCAACGCCGGGGCCTTTGCTTTTTCGGCATCCTTGCGAATCTCCTGCCAGGTACGCAGCAGGTATTGAGCGTCGGCGCGAAGGTCAGCTTCGGTTGCTCCAGTTCCGGCTGTCCGCACTATGAAGCCGCCGGCTGGCGAACCCTCTTCCGCGTGAATCTTTTGGATTAACTTCCGGAGGCGACTACGTTCGTTGTCCGAGTCGATCTTACGGGACACGCCGAGATGTTCGACGGTCGGCATGTAAACCAGATAGCGGCCCGGGAGCGCGATGTGCGATGTAATACGCGCGCCTTTCTTAGCGATCGGTTCCTTTGCGATTTGTACAAGGATCTCCTGTCCCTCACGTAGCAGATCGCTGATCGGTGCGTGTTTATGTTCTCGCCGTGGAGATCGGCGCCGGCCTCTTGCGGGTCGTCGCCCGTCGTGGGCGCGGCTCGGCTGCGGCTCAGCCTCAGTTGACGCTTCGCTTTCTGCGGAAGCATCCGCAGTTGCCTCGGCGACTTCCGTTGCTGCCCCGATAGCTTCTGCCTCATCATCGACTTCGATCTCGCCATTAGTGGGCTCACTGTCGCCATTCATCGTTGGCCGTCGTGTGCGACGACGCCGTCGCCCTCCTCGGCGAGTGGCGAACTCTTCATGGGGCCGGCCCGTTGAAATCGATGCCTCAGAATCCGCGTAAGGCTCGTCGTAAGATTCGCCTTCGGATTCGGTGCTTTCGAAATCCACGGGCGCCTCTTCGTCTTCGCTTTTCTTTGACTTAAAAAACCGGCTGATCACGCTCGACTTTTTCCGCCTTCTATCAGAAGCGAGCGAAGGTGATCGTTTTGAGCCGGTGTGGCGCGTCACCTCATGGTCGTATTTGTCGGAGCGCGCTTGTTGCAGCTGTTCTTCATCGCTTACGCGTTGAAAGCTGAAGTCCGCAGAAGTCCGATCGCTGACTTCATCGACAAACTCGCCCAGGTGGGCCGCTTCAATTTCGCGCGGAGTTGCCGCCTGCATGTCAAAAACCGAAGTTCCATCGTCAACGCGTTGAAATTCGCCGCTTTCGCCGAGACCGCCCGAAATCAGCGACCCAACTTCCGCAGACGGTACGTCCTCCAGGTCGAATTCGACCGCATGAACCTCGTCCATGATGCGTTCCTGAAGCCGCGCATCTTTAAGCATCTCACCATTAGTGAAGCGTTCTTCTTCATCACTGACTCGTTCAAATGTCACGCCGCTCGCAAACGGTGTGTCGAATGCTTCAGGCCGGGTGGGCAGCGAACGCTCCGGCGTTGACGCGACTAATGGCTGCGGAGTCACACTACGGCCACGACCGCGGCCCCCGCGACGACCGCGGCGACGACCGCGAGTTTCCTCTTCGACCTCTTCAGCTTCGACCGCATTCTCAGCGTCAAGCAAAGGCGCCGCCCGTTCATGGGTTGCTTCGATTTCGTGTTCGCGTTCAATTCGCGCCTGTTCAATGTGATCGGCAGCCGCCTTTTGTGCCGATTCGACATCGCCTTTCTTGGCGGTGTCCACGACAATTCGTTCGAACTCGGCTTCTTCATCGAAGAAATCAGAGACGTAAAGAAAAGCATCGCGCTCTAACCCAATATCCACGAAGGCAGATTGCATACCCGGCAGCACGCGCATCACGCGTCCCTTATAGAGATTGCCGACGATGCCTTGATTTTGTTCGCCGCGTTCGATGTAAAACTCAGTGACGCGATCGTTCTCGACGATCGCAATTTTCTTTTCGCGTCCGTTGACGCTGACAATTAACTCTCTTGACATTGATTTTCTTTCTGCGTTGCAAACGCGCGCACTACAAGCCGAAAGGCGAGGCGGGCGTTGCACACACGATTAGTGAGCTTTGGGAACACCTGCATCCAGCAGGCGGCCCGCGACCCTCCTGGGCCGCTTTGTTTGCTCGGTAGTTGAAGGGATTTGCCGGATTGGTTCACCGGCAAAGGACAGGGCAGCATCGTTCGCGAAACGAACGACGCAATCTGTAGTTGGAACTCGCGCGTATTTTGCCGATCAGTTGGATCGACATCGCTCGCCGCGCGAGCAGGTCTTGAACTGTTCAAATGAAACTCCGTCGGAACCTCGGTCGCGTCGTCTACCGCGATCGCAAATCAGGGAGCCAGCGCCTAATCGAAAAGGGACGCGCTCTGAAACCCGATGCAGGTTCCTTCATACTTTCGCGTCGTGCCAGCACGACGCGCTAAAAAGATCCTTGCTCACCATTTCACTGCATTGTTAAGAATTGCGGTTCGACAGGCCGAAAGTGCCAGCGAGGGCGAGCACCGGCAGTATAGCAGACGCCAGCGATTCAAAACTAGTCCACAAATCGCAAAATTACGAGGACCAGGAAAAACCACGCTCAGGTGGCTTCCAGGTAAGCTGCGGATTTATCACCCAGCCATTCGTTTTATCAACTGTTCGAAGCGCACATCGGCTCGCAAGCTCTTAAGATTCGGATCGTGCTCAAACAGCGGCTGGTTTTGGTTTCCGAGTGCGACGGAACGATTGAGCCATTCGAAGGCGTGATCGGTGTCGCCTTCGAGCGCATACACAGACGCGACCGCGTAGGCAATGTCCGGATCAACCGCCGCGTTGCGCATAACTTGCTCGTTTAGTTCGCCGCGGGCCGCTTCATGTTGTCCCTGCGCACTTAAACAAATGGCCAGGAAAGGCCGGACTCCATGCAGGTTCGGACTCTGAGTCAGCACTTCCCGGAGCAAAGCCGTAGCTTCATTGACCTGTCTCGAATAATAAAGCACCAGCGCTCTGATGGTTTTCAACAGCGGATTGTTTGGCTCAACCGAAGCTGCGCGATCCAGTTCACGCGCAGCTTGTTCACGCTTTCCCAGATAAAGAAAAATCAAGGCGCGGTTGTAGCTCACTACAACAAACGCCGCTGGATCGAGATGCACCAGCCGGTCGTAGCTTCGCAACGCGCGATCATATTCCCCGTCTAATCGGTGCAGCGTGGCTTTCACGAAATACACGACGGCTTCAGTGGGAGCTTCACGGCGCATGCGCGCTACTTCGTCGCGCGCTTTTTGCTTTTGGCCGCGCCACATAAGCACGAAGACCATTAGCATGCGCGCTTCTATGATTCGTGCGTCGATCGATAAAGCCTTCTTGAATGCTGATTCAGCTTTTTCGAAATCTTCG
>Ga0126384_10001856_pt1 | contig 12675 bp, 11 predicted proteins | sample PanSoiMetPlot_36_FD_92543 | JGI IMG/M metagenome (GOLD analysis project Ga0126384, IMG submission 92543) | Tropical forest soil microbial communities from Panama - MetaG Plot_36 | ecosystem: Environmental > Terrestrial > Soil > Tropical forest > Bulk soil | place: Panama | collected 2016-02-17 | reverse complement strand
GGCGCTCGCAGAGCGAACCAGAGGCAACGCGCGGGCTGTGAGGTAGGGTTGGACCAGCTGTGAAGCCGATCGGTTCGCCAGTGCAGCGCGTCCCCCGGTCCCACGCAGTGCTCCTCGCCGTCGATCAGGAACCTGATCGTGCCCTCGAGCATGAACACCAGCTCCTCACCGGGGTGCTCCATGGCCCGTGGGCCACTGTCGGCGCCCGGATCCATGGTGGCCAGGGCGCCCGCCATGAAGAAGGGACCGTAGGGCCCGCTGACGCCCTCCAGGTCCAGCCCTGACTTTGAGGTGAAGACCCGTCTGCGCTGGCCGGCCCTCACGAGCACTGAAGGGGCGCCCGCCTCCTCCTCGACGAAGTAGCTGACCGGGCGATTCAGCGCTGCCGCCAGCTTCATGAGGGTTGCGACAGTGGGCACCATCCCGTTGCGCTCGAGTTTGTGGATGGCGGCGGCTGATACGTCCGAGCGCTCCGCCAGCTGCTGCAGCGACAGGTTCTTCTGCCGGCGGAGCTGACGAACCTTTGAGCCGATGCCGCCGATGACTTGCTCGATCGGTGCCGATTCCTGTCTCGGTGCCGCCATGTCGCTTTTCAATCGGGTGCCCTAGGAAATATAATCGAGGCGCCCACAATAGGAGACGTCCTTCACACCATAGTATATGACCGCAAGCGGGCGTGGGCTGACCTGAGGTCGTGCAGATGAAGCGAATCGTGGTCGTCGGTGGAGGAGCCGCCGGGATCGGAGCAGCCGGGGCTGCGAAGCAGACCGATCGCTCGGCGGAGGTCCGCGTGTACACGGACTTCGAGGACGTCGGCTACAGCCCTTGCGGCATTCCTTACGTTCACGGCCGCGAGATCCCGGACTTCCCGTCGTTGATCCTCCAGAGCAAGGAGTTCTACGAGGACGCCGGCATCGACGTCCACTACTCCACGCGCGTGACCCGGCTTGACCTGGACGCGAGCCGTGTCGTGGCCGAGGGCGAAGGCGAGGTCGGCTATGACGCTCTCGTCCTGGCGACAGGGTTCGAATATGAGCCGCCAGGCGTGCCAGGCAGCGACCTGGAAGGCCTCTACTACGTCAAGAACATCAGGCGCGCCATGGTCTGGGACGAGATCCTGGACGAGGCGAAGCGGGCGGTTGTCGTGGACGCAACGCCCCTTGGCCTCGAGATGGCGACCGCACTGGCCCACAGGAAGATCGAGACGCATTTCGTCGACCCGCAGCCCTGGCTTCTGGCCGAGGCGGGTGATCCCGACATTCTCAAGCCTGTCGAAGACTCCCTGGTTGAGCTCGGCGTTCAAATGCACATGCGTACCAGGGTCGAGGCTTTCCTGGGGGACGGCAAGCTGGCGGCGGTGCGCACCTCCGACGGTGACATCGCCGCCGACGTGGCGGTGGTATGCACGCCGAAGCAGCCCAACAACGTGCTCGCCCGTCAGGCCGGGGTCTCGATCGGCTCGACCGGCGGCCTGATCGTGGACGAGAAGATGGCCACCTCGCGCACGGGCGTCTGGGCTTGCGGAGACTGCGCTGAGCTGCCTCACGCGGTGACGAGAGTTCCGATCCAGGGACTGACCGGCAGTCACGCCTACGCGCAGGGCAAGGTGGCCGGGGCCAACGCGGCCGGTGGCGACCGCGCCTACCACCCCGTTTACGTGCCCTGGGGCATGGCCGCCGGAAAGTGGATGATCGGGGGCGTCTCCTTCGGTGAGACGCTGGCCACGGCGCTTGGCATCCCCTTCGTGATGGGCGTCGCCGAGGGCATCTCTCGGGCCCGCTACTTTCCGGGCGCCAGGAAGATCCGCGTCAAGCTGCTCGCGGAACCGGACACCCTGCGCCTGATCGGAGCCCAGATCGTCGGCGGCGAAGGCGTCAAGGAGCGCGCGGACTTCCTGGGTATGGCGGTATACACGGGCATCACCATCCCCGACCTCGCGTGGATGGAAAACGTGTACTCGCCGGCGATCGGTGCCCTCAACGAGCCGATCGCGCTGGCGGCGCAGAACTGCCTCGCCAACCTGGGGAGGTAACGTGGGGTTCAACGAGTGGCTCCGCCACAACTCGGAACGGTATCTGCTGGAGGCGGCCCAGGAGAAGCTCGCCCAGCGGTATCTGGGGCGGCCGGGACCCGCGCGACGAGGGGGCGCTGCCGAATTCTTCTGGCGGCGCGTGTTCGTTCCCGCCTACCGGGCGCTACCCTGGCGGCTGCGCCAGGCGGCGATCGTCGCTCTACCTGGAAGTCATCGCCGGCCCTGGAAGCAGCGTTCGCCGCCGGCAGGGCCGGCGATATGAGACCAGCCACAGATTCTCAGGAGGACAAAAGACGGAATGCCTAAGACAGTCGATACCCCAAAGGCGGAGCAGGGTCAGTTCCTCTACAACCCGGAGGAGAAGCTCTTCGATGACATCAAGGCCAAGCCTGGCGAGAAGGCGTACGTCTTCCTCCACACCATCCCTTACGAGGGTTCGGTAGGCCTCGTGAATCTCCTGACCGCGACCCGGCTGGGGCGCAAGGGCTTTGACGTCCACATCGTCCTGTACGGGCCGGGAGTACTCCTCGCCTCGGGCACCAGAGGCTACCCGGCGGTCGGCCAGGAGGCCTTTCCCGGCCACCTCGCCATCAACAACCAGATCAAGACCCTGGTCAAGGAGGGCGCCCACGTCTACGCCTGCCGCTTCGCGATGGGGGCGCTCTATGGCTTCCGTGAGGATGACTTGATCCCCGGTGTGAAGCCGTTCAATCCCCTCGACGTCCTGGACTCGGCCCTGACGGCGTGGCGAGAGGGCGCCTTCCAGATCAACACCTGGACGGTGTGAGCGGGGCAGGCCAGGGGTCTCTCCGGTCCCTGGCCGCCTCCCTTGATCACCGTGTCCGAACGGCCAGATGACCTCGCCCGCCGCTGGCAGCGAGCCGAGGAACGGCTCTATCCGGTGGTGCTCGTAAGGCCGGACCTGTACGAGAAGTCCCTGAGGCTGGCGCGCGCGGTAGCCGACCGGCTGGCGTCCTGCCACAGCGAGGAGGACCTGGCTGAGGCATACGGTGGAGCCGTCGAGCTCGTGGCCAGGGCGGCACTGGAGGAGGAGATTCCGACCTCAGACCTGGACCAGGGCCTCGTCGCAGACGCCGGCTTCAGCCTGCGCCGGCGGGAGGTGGTGACCGAGGTACACCGGGCGGAGGCCATCCGGCGCATCCGGGATGCCCGGCAGCGCGGCGAACGCTGGACCGTGCTTTACGAGACGGGCAGCGGCTTTCCGCCGATTCCCTACAGGCGGCTCGAGATGCACATCGCTGACGGTGCGGGCCTGCACGCCTTCATAGAACAGGACCCCGACAGGGCCGCGCCCGTGTTCGGCGTCGAGGGCGTGCAGCTGGAGCCGGCGACCGGTGATTGGGCGATGGATGCTCCGCAGCTCGCGGAGCGCCGGCTCTTCGACTCGCGGCAGGCCTGGGAGCTGGCGGTGGAGGAGCTTCGCGGCCGCCTGTCTTGACCTCAGACCGGCCTTCCCGTACCTTGACATTCCCGCGTACTGGAGTAGACGATTGTTTCCTAAAGTGATCGGCGCAGGAAGGGCGAAATGACTGGAGAGCGCATCAGCCGACGGCTCATCGACGCCCACAGCCACATCGGCGAGATGGCGGCCTGGAAGTTCTACGACCTCAGAGAACCCGTGAAGCCGACCGTCTATGAGTTCCCCACTGTTTCCGACTACGTCGCCCACATGGACCGCTACCGCGTGGAGCGCGCCCTCGTCATCCCCAACTACGGGATTCCTGTCCAGGAGCAGCCTTTCTCACTGAACCCGCTTGCCATCGAAGCGGCGCAGTCGAACGAGCGGCTGCGCTGCGCGCTCTGGGTCTCGATCCTCCCGCAGAACAGAGAACGCACGCTGGAAGCGTTGAAGCACGCAGGCGAGCGCGGCGTAGTCGCCTTGAAGACAACCTTCCTGCTCGGCGGCAACCCAAATCCCGAGACCTGGGACGACGAGACCAGGGCCCTGGCCGAGGCGTGCTTCCAGGCCGCCGCGGAGCACGACCTGGTCTTTCACTTCCACACCAGCCCGGGGGGCAGCTCCGACATCAGCAACTACATCCCTCTCATCGAGCGGTACGGAAAGCAGGTCAAGATGTACCTCGTCCACTTCGGTGGTGGGGTGAGCGGCCACATCCGGCTGGTGCCCCGTTTCCTGGACTACGTGGAACAGGGTTACAAGCTGTATACCGACACTTCATGGGCCATCGGCTTCGGCGCGCGCTGGCTGCTGGCCGAGATCGAGCGCCGGGGCGTCGGCGGTGATCGGGTCCTCTTCGCCTCCGACGAACCGTGGAGCGACTTCTACGGTGAGTACTGGAAGATCAACGGCGCCCGGGTCAGCGACGAGCTCAAGGACCGAATCTTCTACCGCAACTTCGAGGAGCTCTATGGCGGCGGCTGAGCCGCAGCCGTGGCCCCTTCACGCCGAGCTGGGCCCGCTCCTGACCGAGCTGCAGAGCGCCGGCGCCCGGGTCGACGACACCGGCGTGGAGGGCCGGCGAGGGGGCGCCGGCCCCTCCGACGCCGCCATGATCTGGGTGGAGGGAATCGCGGTCACCTTCCCCTTTGCCTCGGACTACGTCTCCACCTCACCGTTCGTCCTCCGCCCTGAGGGTGAAGGCTGGGGGCTCTATCGGCTCGACCGGCGGGTCGGCAGCGCCACCATTCCACCCCGGCCGAAGTTCTACGACCTGACCACCGCAGACGGCACTCCTTACTGGAAGATCGCGCTCCTGCACCTCGACTCGCTGGCCAGCACGGTGATTCAGACCTGCTCCTACTGGGACACGCCGGACCAGTGCCGGTTCTGCGGGATCGAGGTCTCCCTTCAGGCCGGCCGGACAACCGCTGTGAAACGGCCCGAGCAGATGGCCGAGGTCGCGCTGGCGGCCAGGGAGCTGGACGGCGCGGTCGACGTGACGCTTACGACGGGGAGCACTCGAGCCAGGGACCGAGGCGCCCTCTACGTGGCCCGCTGCGCGAAGGCCATCAAGGACGCAACGGGACTTCCCATCCAGGCCCAGTTCGAGCCACCAGAGGACCTCGACGTCCTGGAGCAGGTGAAGGCTCTTGGCGTCGACTCGGTCGGAATCCACATCGAGACCTTCGACCCGCGGGTCTTCGCCTGGGTCGCGCCGGCCAAGGCTCGCACGGGCATAGAGGGATACTTCCGGGCGTGGCAGCGCGCGGTGGACGTGTTCGGTCGTGGCCAGGTCTCCACGTACGTGATACTGGGCATGGGTGAGGACCAGGCTCTGACGGTCGATGGCTGCAAGCGGGCTGTTGACATGGGCGTCTATCCCTTCATCGTGCCGCTGCGACCGGTCCCCGGCAGCCTCATGCAGGACGAGCTGCCGCCGCCCCCCGCATACGTGGAGTCGATGTACAGGCAGGTCGTCCCGCACCTGCTCTCGCGCGGCCTGTCAGCAGCACACGTTCGAGCCGGCTGCGCCCGCTGCAACGCCTGCTCCGCCATGAGCGCATTCGAAAGAGCACACAGTGACATCTCCACGAGCCGCCGGCTCCCCGTCCTCGGCACCGGCTGAGACGCCGGTCAACGAGCCCGGGCACTGCGAGATCGCTCGCTCTGCGCCTGACCTGGCCGACCACTTCTCGATCCGCCACCAGGTCTTCGTGGAGGAGCAGCGCATATTCGCCCGAAGCGACCGGGACGAGCACGATCACGATCCTGCGACCGTACACGTGCTCGGCCATTGGGAGGGCCGGCCGGCGGGTGCCGTACGGCTTTACCCGCTTGACGGCCGAGGCCTCTGGAAGGGTGACCGGCTCGCTGTCCTCCCGGCTCTCCGGCAGCAGAGGCTGGGGGAGCTCCTGGTTAGATTCGCGGTGCGGAGTGCCGGGGCCCGCGGTGGGAACCGCATGATCGCCTACATTCAGCTCAGCAACGTCCGCTTCTTCGAGCATCTGGGCTGGCGTCGAGTCGGCGACCCGGTCGCGTACGTGGGCCTGCCGCACCAGCAGATGGACGTTGAACTCGGCCCCTGAGCCGTCAGAAATCTGTGTCTGCTGGGAGTCCCGCCGGCCGGGCCAGGCCGGTCACGGGTTCCGAGGCGAGGTTCATGAGCGGAGCCTCCTGGCCGTTCAGGCGCGCCCGAAGCCGGCCTGAGCCGTCCAGCGTCCCGATCGGCCGGCAGACGATCCCGCCTGACTCGAATAGCCGCCTGCACTCGTCGGCCCGTCCAGGCGTCGAACAGAGCAGGAAGCCATAGGACGGGAAAGCCTGCAGCCAGAGTCTGAGGCCGACGCCATCGGGCCGCGGCACCGACTCGAGCTCTACGGCGCAGCCGAGGTGGTTCGGCTCCAGCAACATTGCCAGGGAACCCAGCAGTCCGGCCATGCTGACGTCCTTGGCTGCCACGCAGGCGCCGGCCTCGGCCGCCGCGGGCAGAAGCGCCACGTCGTCCCGCATCCGAGCGCCGCGCCGCTCGATGGCGGAAAAGAAGGGAAAGTCCTCACGCATGTCACCGTCCAGGCAAGCCGCCAGCAGCAGCGTCTGGCCTGGCGCGGCGCGGCGTGCTGAGAGCGGCCGGACGGCCCTGCCGAGGATGAACGCCGAGAGGGCAGGCGGCCCGTCGCGAACGGTGAGGTGGCCGCCGACGATCGGCACACCATACAGGGAGGCCGCCTCTCGCATCCCCTCCAGCGCCTGGCGCGCGGCCTCCGGCGGACCGACCAGGGTGTCGACGATTGCGAGGGGCCGCCCCCCCATCGCCGCGATGTCGTTGACGTTGGTGAGAACGGCGGCCACTCCGGCCCCATGGGGATCGGCCGCGACGAAAGGCGGGAATATCGCCTCGCCGGCCACGAGCAAGCATCCCTGTGAGCTGGTGCCTCCCCTTCCCCCGCCGGCGGGCTCAGCCAGGTCACGGTCGCTCAGGATGGCAGCGTCGTCTCCTGGGCCACCAAGCCAGTCACTCGGCCCCAGCACTTCGGTGACCAGTCCAATGGAGGCCTTACCCCGCACCGATGGGTTCTCCTTGAACTGGCGGACGATCAGATCGAGTTCGGTATCGAACTGCAGGCTGTCCCTCCGGCGTCGCTTACACTATACGATCCGCACGTTTACTAAGGAAGACGGATGGACCATCGCAACTTCATGCCTGGGCAGTACAGGGGGGTGTCGGTGACCCAGGTCGACTTTGACCTGGAGGAGCACCGTCTGCGCGCTCATTTCCTTGGTCGAGAGGCATACCGGAGGACCCGCTTCATCGTGGTCAAGCGAGCCGGACGGACGGCGGTGCTCCAGGTGAGCAAGGCATCCACGAATGACCTGTTCTCACCGATCACCGCCGTCGACGTGCTCGCGGGGCCGGCCGAGTGCACCTATCTTGTCGCCCCCGAAGTGGACACGGGCGTTCCCACCCAGGTCGCCGCGGCTGCCCGCCGCCTTGCGCCAGAGGCACGATGCGTGATCGTGCAGGGCCGATATGAGCACGTGAACTTCATGCTCGAGCCGAGCCCAGTCCTGCTCAAGGTGGTGGAGGTCGTGCCGCCCGAGCCACCCAAGCTGATCGACCAGGTGACGCGGATGCTGGCGGTCGCGGAGGATCTGCCCCCCGTCGAGGTGGACCCGGTCGTCGTGGACCTGCACCAGCTCGCCGGCCGCCACCCGGCCGGCGGCTACCTCTTCCCCTGTCGTGGCTCCGGCCTGGCTGCAGACGGCGCGGAGGTCAGCTACCTCGACGAGCGTCCCGACTTCCGGCCCTGGCTGCTCGTAGGTTGCGCCCGTTCACGCGAGATACACAGCTGGTTCTACGGAAGGGACGCCGACTGCGTGGACATGTGCCCCCGGCGCCTGGCGTCTGGGCTGGACGGCAACGTCCTTACCAAGTGCTGCCTCTTCGAGGACCGTCTGGAAAGCGACGGAGACGCGACCATCGTGCCCTGGGGAGCCACCCTGGCCCAGGTTCGCCAGGGTCTCAGTGACCTGCTCAAGAAGGCGGCGCAGGGTTGGTCACCCGCCTGACCGAGTCGGCGCTTTACCGCCACCTCTGGAGCTGCCCTGAACTCGACGCCGTATTCGAGGAGCGCGCACGGCTTCAGGCCTGGCTGAACATCCTGATCGCCCTTGCGGAGGCCCAGGCAGAGCATGGAATCATCCCCGAATCCTCTGCTGCGGCGATCGCGGTCGGGGCGCGGGTTGAGGCCCTCGACCTCGGCTTCGTGGCTGAAGAGACGCGACGATCCGGTCACTCGACGCTCGGCCTCATCCGAGGCCTGATGCGGGTTCTGCCACCGGTCGCTCGCGAGCACGTCTACTATGGCGCGACCGTTCAGGACCTCACGGACACCTGGACTTCGCTGGCCATGAAGGCGGTCGGGGGCTTCGCCTGGCGCGAGCTGCGCACCATCGAGGCGAGTCTGCTCGCGCTGTCCGAGCTGCATCGCGACACCCCGATGCTCGGCCGCACCCACGGACAGCCAGGCTCCCCGATCACGTTCGGGTTCAAGGCCGCTTCCTGGGCGGACGAGGTTCGTCGTCACGTGGAACGGCTCCGGCAAGGTGCTCCGCGCTGGCTGGCCGGTCAACTGGCCGGCGCGGTCGGGACTCTCGCCTTTTTTGGTGACCGCGGCCTCGCCGTCAGGGCGAGCTTCTGCCGCCGGTTGGGGCTGATGGAGCCCGGCATCTCCTGGCTCGTGTCGCGGGACCGGCTCGCCGAGTTCGTCCACGTGCTCGCCATGGTCACCGCCACGCTGGCCAGGATCGGGACGGAGGTGTATGAGCTCCAGCGGCCCGAAATCGGCGAGCTGCGCGAGCGCAGCCGGCCAGACGCGGTGGGCAGCATCACGATGCCTCACAAACGCAATCCCGAAGTGGCGGAGCACCTGGTGACTCTGAGCCGGCTGGTGCGCGCCCAGGCCTATGTGGTCCTGGAGGGTATGGTGCAGGAGCATGAGCGGGACGGCCGTGGTTGGAAGGCGGAGTGGGCAGCCTTCCCCGAAGCCTGCCTGCTCTCGGGCGCCTCGCTGTCGCTGGGCTCGGACATGATCAGGGGGCTCGAGGTGGATGCGGGCCGTATGCGTCTGAATCTTGAGGCGGGGAGCTACTCGGCCAGTGAGCGGCTTCTCGCCGCGATCGCGGCGCGCATCGGCAAGCACGAAGCGCAGCGGCTGCTGCAGGAGCGGCTGGTGAGGGCGTCACAGCGCGGTCAGTCGCTGCTGGACGCGCTGGCCGCGGACGATCGTCTGGTCGGCGAGTTGCAGAGGCCGGAGGTAGTGGAGCTGCTTCAGCATCCGGACACCGGTTTCGCCGGAGCAATGGTGGACGCGGTCGTCGGACATGCCAGAGTCGCCCGGTCACAGGAGAGCGACGAGTGGCCCTAGGGCGCCCCAGAACCAGTAGGCCCAACTCCCGGCAGAAGGCCCTGTCCAGGCCGCCGATTAGGGCGATCTCCCGGCACCTGGCCCACTTGCACTACAGCTGGGGCGCCACAGTGCTAAGAAGCGGCTTCGCCCAGACCCTCTGCCACGGCAAACTCGAGCTCCGGCCCACCCTTGATGGTGTTCGACACCCAGCAGTATGGAACCGCGTCACGCACCAGCCGCTCCAGTTGAGCTCGTGGCAGGCTGGAGGAGGCTTCGACCCGCATCCTTCGAAACCTTGGCCCCGAATACTCCCCGATGGCGGTGACGGTCAGGTCGGGGGGCAGCTCCGCGCCGCCCTTCCTCGCAACATAGGCCATGGCCATCGTGAAGCAGGAGGCGAGGGCGGCCAGCAGCAGCTCCGTCGGCGCCGGGCCGGTGTCCGTCCCGCCCTCGCCTGGCGGCTCGTCTGCCCGCAGCTCGAACTTGTCCCTGGCCACGATCCGGCAGCTGTACCCGCCTTCCCAGTACGAGGTGACCGCCATCATGGCTGACGATAGCGCAGGGCCGATCCAGCTGCCTGAGCAGGTGGCGGTGCTGAACGTCGGTCTGGGAATGTTCGCCGAGGCGGTCCGTGCACAGGGCGCGGCCGCCGTCGAGGTCGACTGGCGCATTCCCGCGCGCGGTGACACCCAGCTGGTTGCGGCGCTGACTCGCCTTTATGGACGGTTGAACTCCCAGGTCGAAGCCGCCAACAAGGAGGTCATCAGGCGCCTCGACGAGGCGTCGCCCCGAGTTGTCGGCATTTCGCCCGCACGGGCTGTGATCCCCGACCTTGACGAGCGGACGGTGCTGCATTGCGGGCCCCCGCTGGCCTGGGAGTACTTCTGCGGCCCGCTGCGGCGATCGGTCCGGGCGACGGTCATGATGGAGGGCTGGGCACAGTCACCGGACGAGGCCGACGCCCTTGTGGCGCGGGGTCAGGTCAGGCTTGATGAGGCAAATCGGCACTCGACCGTCGTCCCCATGGCAGCCACCGTTGGGCCGAGCACCGCCGTCTTCGTCGTGGAGAATTCCCAGGGCGTCAACCGCAGCTTCTCACCCATCAACCAGGGGCCCGGGCGCGTCGCGTGGTTCGGCGTCGATTCGCCCGAGGCGGTTCGACACCTGACCTGGCTCAGAGACTGCGCCGGTCCGGTGCTGGACAGAACGCTACAGGCGGCCGGACCGCTCGACCTCTTCTCATTCATCGCCCAGGGCCTCCTGATGGGTGACGACGTGCACATGCGCTCGCAGGCGACAACCAACCTGTTCCTGCGTGCGCTGCTGCCGCACCTGGTGGGCCTCCAGGATCCGATGGCGGTGGACGTCGCCCGTTTTCTCTCCGCAAACCACCTGTTTTTCCTGAACCTTGCCATGGCTGCCGCCAAGGCGGCGACCGACTGGGCATCCCTGGTCCCCGGGTCCAGCGTGGTCACGGGGATGGCGCGGAATGGCACGACATTTGGAATCAAGGTGAGCGGCGCCGGTGAGCGCTGGTTCACTGCGCCCGCGCCGGCTGTCGAGAACGCCCTCTACCACTCTGGCTTCGATCAAGATGTCGCCGCGCCAGACATCGGGGACAGCGCAGTGCTGGAGCTGGTCGGGCTTGGTGGCGCGGCGGCGGCCGCGTCACCGGCCGTCGCCAACTTCATCGGCGGCACGATGGGCGCCGCTGTTGCGGCCACTGAGGCGGCCGAGTCGATTTGCGCCGGTCGCAGCAGCAGGCTGCAGCTCGGCTTCCTCGACTTCCGTGGGTCCCCGATCGGCGTCGACGTTCGCCGCGCGGTCGAGCTGAGCGCAACACCGGCGATCAACACCGGGATTCTTCACGCCGCTGAGCCGCGTGGGCAGATAGGCGCCGGCATTGCGCGTGCACCGCTGGACTGCTTTCGCCAGGCCCTGCTGGCGCTCGATGAGACTCTGGCATGAGGGCAGAGGCCGGGCCGTCGCCTGAAGCACCAGCGCCAGAGCTGATCGAGGCAGGCTTTGCTCTCGAGATCGCCGACGCTCCTCTGCTGCACGGCGGGCTCAACCTCGCGGACATGGCCCACGTCCTGGCGCTCAGCGAGCAGGGTGTGATCCCCACGGGTCCGGCCAACCGGCTTATGCGACTCCTGCTCGAGGTGCACGCTCTCCCGGCCGAGGAGTTCCCGTACGACCCGGCCTTCGGTGAGGCATACAACTGTCGTGAGCGCTTTTTTACTCAGCGGCTTGGAAATGACGCGGGCTGGCTGCACGCCGGCCGGCCACGGCGGGAGGCCGGCAGGGTGGCCCTGCGGCTCGTGCTGCGCAGGCTCGTCGCCGGGCTGATGGAGGACCTGGCCGCATTCGCGGGGTCGGTTGCAGAGCTGTCCGCGGCACACGCGGAGACCGTGATGCCGGACCAGACGTACCTGCAGCAGGCGCAGCCATCCACCTTCGGGCACTACTCGCTTACGTTCGCCTACCCGGCGCTGCGTGACTGCGAGCGGCTGCTTCGCGACCTGGGCTGGGTCAACCGCAGCCCCGGCGGGGCCGGGTGCGTCAACGGCAGCCGGTTGCCTCTTGATCGTGAGCTTGTGGCCGAGTTGCTGGGCTTCGACAGCGTGATCACCCACACGCGCGACGCGATGTGGCAGACCGACGGGCTGCTGGATTTGCTCGCAACGGCGGCAGGCGTCGCCACCAACCTGAGTAAGCTGGCCGAGGACCTGGAGATCTGGGACAGCCAGGAGTTCGACTTCGTTGCGCTGGCCGGTCCGTACACGCGGGCCAGCGTGCTGATGCCACAGAAGCGCAACCCTTACTCACTTTCGATCGTACGAGGCGCCGCCGGGGTGCTGATTGGACGGCTGGCCGGGTTGCTGGCGGTGGTGAAGACACCCTCCGCGCGCAGCGACAACCTCATATTCGCGTATGGCGAGGTCCCACGCTCCCTGGAGCTGGCGGGGAAAGTCACTCGCCTCATGAGTGGCGTCGTGGCCACGCTTCAGGTCAAACCCGAGCGGATGTGGGAGTCCCTGCTTGCCGGTTTTTCCCAGGCGACAGACCTGGCCGAATTCGTGATGCAGTCTTGCCAGGTGGACTATCGCAGCGCTTACTTGATAGTTGGCGCTGCCGTGCGCCGGGCGAGCGCGAATGGGCGGCGCGGCGTGGACGTGACGGGCGAGATGCTGGACGAAGCGGCACACGAGCAGCTCGGCCGGCGCCTGGGGCTGGCCGGACGAGACCTGTCGGAGGTGCTCGACCCACGAGCGATCGTGTTGACGCGCGCGCTTCCGGGCGGCGCTGCGCCG
>Ga0126384_10001855_pt1 | contig 12679 bp, 10 predicted proteins | sample PanSoiMetPlot_36_FD_92543 | JGI IMG/M metagenome (GOLD analysis project Ga0126384, IMG submission 92543) | Tropical forest soil microbial communities from Panama - MetaG Plot_36 | ecosystem: Environmental > Terrestrial > Soil > Tropical forest > Bulk soil | place: Panama | collected 2016-02-17 | reverse complement strand
TCGGCATCCGACACCTGATCGCTGCGCAGGGACACGAGCTTCTTTTCGGCCGGTGCATTGATGATGCGCGCCGTGGCCGGGGCCTCCTGCGGCGCCACCTGGCCGCGCGCTGCCGGCGCCTCGGCCACCGGCGCCTCGGCGGTCGCGGGCACGATCAAGGTGGTCCCTGCCTTCACCTGCAATGGATTGGTGATGTCGTTTACGCTTTTCAGCTCGGCCAACGTCACCTTGTGTTGGCGGGCAATGCCGTAGAGCGATTCGCCGGCCTTGATGGTGTAACGGCCCTGCCAAGCCGGCGGCGCCGCCCCGGTGGTGGGCGCGGCGGCAGCCACCGCTGGCGCGTGGCCGGCGCTGATCCCAGCAGCGGTGACCGGCGTCGCGGCGACGGGCACCACCGTGACCTGCGGCTGGCTGCGTGCGGCGCGGCGCGCCTGCCTGGCCACGGCACCGGCCGGCAACAACAGCTGCTGGCCGGGCTTGAGGCTCACGCCATGGTGCAGACCGTTGGCGTCGATCAGATCGGCCAGCGACACGCGATAGCGTTGCGCGATGGCATAAAGCGAGTCTCCGGCTTCAACCGTAATGGTATCGGCCGCCGCGGCCGCACCGGCCTTGGGCTCGCGCGGCGGGTTGGGTGCGCGCCGCTCGGCGCCGAACTCCGGCGCGGCCAGCTGGCGCCCCCGCTCCGAGGCGGCGGCCGCCTCGGCTGCGGGTGCGGCCCGATGCTCCGGCACCATCGCCGGAACCTGCCGCCCATCCTCACCGAGGCTCGCCAGGCGTTCGCGCTGGATGCTGCCGGGGCGGGAGGTCCCCCAGGCGCCGGGGCCCGGCTCGTTGGCGCCAACGCCGATCGGCGTTGCGGCCGGCGCCAGATCGAAGCCCTGGCCGGGACGCGGTCCGGGCGGCAGGGCGCCGGTCGGGGCATCGCTATCGGCCAGATTGAAGGCCGGAAAGTCGAAGCGGGTCACGTCGGCGCTGCAGGCGCTGACGCAAACGCAAACCGCCAGCGCTAGCCCTGGGCCGGCATGCGCACTGGCGCTCCAACGCACGTTTCTGGACATGGGGGGTACACCTCTTACTCCCCTCCTCCATTAACGCTTAACGGGTTAAGGCGCCGTTAAAGGCGGTGGCATCGGCAACGCCGTTGGGACGATGGCGATGATGGCCGCGGCAGCACCGACACCGGGATGGCGACGCCAGCACGGCAGGCGATTCTGTCAGGCTTCGAGGAGCTGCTGTAAGGTCTGTCGCAACGCCTGGTGGGTGAGGTCGAGAAACAGCGGCGTGACGGAAATTTGGCCCGCGTACACCGCCCGCAAGTCGCTGCCTTCGAGCGCCATCGAGCGGCGCCGTTCGAACGCCAGCCAGTAGTAGGGATTGCCCCAAGTGTCTTGCCGCTCCTCGATATGGAGCAGGCCCGGATCGCGTCGCCCTTGGTTGGTCACGCTGATGCCCGCAACCTGATCGGGCTCGCGGTCGGGAAAGTTGATGTTCATGGTCGTCGACGGCGGCCAGTCGGCCGCCAGCAACTTGCGAATGAGGCCGGGCGCGTGTGCGATCGCCGTCTGCCAGCGCACGCTTCTGCCCGCCTCGTAACCGTACGCCTGCGACAGCGCCATTGAGCGAATGCCGAGAATGGTGCCCTCGAAGGCGCCGGCGATGGTCCCCGAGTAGGTGACGTCCTCGGCCATGTTGCCGCCGCGATTGACCCCGGATAGGACCAGGTCCGGCGGCGCATCCTTCAGCACATGCCGCACACCCATGATGACGCTGTCGGTCGGGGTGCCGCGAATGGCAAAGGCGCGCTCATCGATACGACGCATGCGCAACGGCTCGTGCAAGGTCAGTGAGTGGCTGGCCCCCGACTGGTTGGTTTCGGGCGCGAACACCCATACGTCCTCGCTCAGCTGCCGGGCGATCTCGCGCAGCGCATGCAGGCCCGGAGCATCGATGCCGTCGTCGTTGGTGAGAAGGATGCGCATCGGGTCACTCTATCGGGCCAAGCGATTGGTGCAACGTGTTTAGACGCGGGCCACGTCCGGTTGACGAGCCGGCGGCGCGGCTGATGGCAGCAACCTGGGCGGTGCGCCGCTGCGGCAGCACCGCTGCTAGGCCTTTTCGATCCGCCGCAGGCCGCCCATATAGGGCACCAGCGCGTCCGGGATCGCCACCGAACCGTCCGATTGCTGATAGTTCTCCAGAATCGCGATCAGCGTGCGTCCCACCGCCAGGGCCGAGCCGTTGAGGGTGTGCACGTAGTCGGGCTTGCCGCCCGGGCGGCGGTAGCGTGCGTTCATGCGCCGTGCCTGGAAATCGCCGCACACCGAACAGGAAGAAATCTCGCGGTAGGTGTTCTGGCCCGGTAGCCAGACTTCGAGGTCATAGGTTTTCTGCGCGGCGAATCCCATGTCGCCGCTGCACAACAGCATGACGCGATAGGCCAGGCCCAGCCGCCGCAGCACCGCCTCGGCGCAGGCGGTCATGCGCTCATGCTCAGCCTTGCTCGCTTGCGGCGTGGTGATCGACACCAACTCGACCTTGGAGAATTGGTGCTGGCGGATCATGCCACGCGTATCCTTGCCGGCAGCGCCGGCTTCCGACCGGAAGCACGGCGTCCAGGCGGTCAGCCGTAACGGCAGTTGCGCCTCCTCGAGGATCGTCTCGCGTACGAAGTTGGTGAGGGCGACCTCGGCGGTGGGAATGAGCCACAGTCGCGCCGTGGCGTTGCCGCGATAGGCTTCGACCGCGAGCCGTTTGATCTCGTCGCTGTCTCGATCAAGCACGCCGCGAAACTCGGCCGCGGCATCGGCGCCGGCCAGGTCCTGGCCGCCGACCCGCTCGAGGATCGCCGCGGAGACCGCCGCCGCGACATCGGCCGCGGCCTCCGCCTCGCTCAACCGCGTCTGAAAAAGGTCGTCCATGAACTTCGGCAGATTGCCGGTGCCGTAGGCGGTGTCGTCGCGCACCAACAGCGGCGGGCTGCACTCGGTGTAGCCGCCGATGCCATCCTGCTCCGGCGCCGTGTGCAGATCGAGCATAAAGGCCGCCAGCGCCCGCTCCAGCCGCGCCAATACGCCCTTCAGCACGACGAAGCGCGCCCCCGACAGTTTGGCTGCGGTCTCGAAATCCATCAGTGCCAGCGCCTCGCCGATCTCGAAGTGCTGCCGGGGCTTGTTGGTCCAGCCGAACCGTGCCGGCTCACCGACGCGGCGGATTTCGTGGTTGGCCTTTTCGTCGACGCCCACCGGCACCTCATCGAGCGGCAGATTGGGGATGATGTCCAAGGCGCGCTTGAGGTTGAGGTCGGCCAGCCGCTCAGCCTCCGCGCCGGTCGCTAACTCTTGCCTGAGCGCCGCCACCTCGGCCATCAGCTGGCCGGCGGTCGCCTGGTCGTTGGCGGCCTTGGCCTTGCCAATGTCCTTCGAGGCGACGTTGCGGCGCGCCTGCGCCTCCTGCAGGCGTGTCACGATCTTGCGTCGCGCCTCGTCGAGCGCGATCAACTGCGCGGCAGAGGCGACGTCCTCGCCCGGCGTGAGGCCGCGCTTGTTGAGTGCCGCATCGAACGCGGCGGCATTGTCCCTTATCCACCTGATGTCCAGCACGACGCTCAACCCCCCGCAGACGCTGCGGCCAGCGGCGCACCGGTGCCGCTCGGCCTAGCTCGCTTTCGTTCGATGGCGTCGGGCGGTGGCCAACGCGCGCGTTTAGAGTCTCAACCCGTGGCGGCCTGGGCCGCCGCCTCCTTCTCGAGCCGCGACTTTTCTACCCGCGCCACCGCCAGGATCGCGGCCTCGTATAGCAGAATCGTCGGCAGCGCCATGGCCACCATGCTGAAGGGATCGGGCGGCGACAAGATCCCGGCCGCGGCGGTGATCGCCACGATGGCGTAGCGGCGGAAGCTGCGCAGGTGGCCGGCGCCAATGATTCCGGCCTGTGCCAGCAAGGTCAACACCACCGGCAGCTGGAACATGATGCCGAACCCCAAGATCAAGGTCATGATCAAGGACAGGTACTCGCTGACCCGGGCCTGCAAATGAATTTCGACCTGGCCTCCGGTCTGCTCCATGGACAGGAAGAACTTCATCGCCAGCGGCATCACCACGAAGTAGACCACCGCGGCGCCGAGAATGAACAACAGAAAGGTCCACAACAGGTAGGGCCGGAAGGCCTCGCGCTCGTTCTTGTAGAGGCCGGGCGCGACAAACTTGTAGATCTGATAGGCGATCAGCGGGAACGCCAGAAACACCGCGCCGAACAGCGCCAGCTTCAGCTTGGTGAAGAAGAACTCGTGCGGGGCCGTGTAGATCATCTCGATCTTCTGGCCCTCGCCGCGCGCCACCTGATAGGGCCACACCAGCAGATTGTAGATGTTGGTGGCGAATGCAAAGCAGATGAAGAAGCCAATGCCGATGCCGACGAGCGTGTAGATGAGGCGCTGCCTCAGTTCGATCAAATGCTCCATTAATGGAGCCTTTGACGCCTCAATTTCGTCATGCCCCTCGCGGTTGACGGTGTCCTGCATGGGACGCTCAGGCTCCGCTCTTTTCCGCTTCCGTCCTGTGCTCCGCCGGCGCTGCACCGGCCGGCGCGGGCGTCGGGGTGTCCGCACCGGTGCCGTTGAGCGAGGCTGCCGCGACCTTGCCAGCGGCAGTGTCACCCTGGGGTGCTTCGGAGATGTGATGCTGAGGTGCTTCGGCGACGTCACCCTCAGGTGCGTCAGCCTTGGGTGCGTCCGCCGGGGATGCATCAGCCTGGGGTGCATCAGCCTGGGGTGCATCACCGTGGGATGCTTCCGATGCCGTGCTGGCACCGGTGTCGAGCGCCGCCGCGACGCTCTTTTGCGCGTGCGCCAGGTCTTCTTCCACCGATTGCTCGGCGGCGCGTACCGATTGCTCGGCATCGCGCCCGAGCGACTCTACGTCGCGCTTGAGGTCGGCCAACTCCGATTCGCGCATCGCTTCATCGAACTGCGCGCGGAACTCGGCCGCCTGGCGTTTGATGATGCCCACATACTTGCCAATCGTGCGCAACAGCGCCGGCAGGTCCTTCGGACCGATGATAAGCAGGGCCACGATCCCGAGGATCAAAAGCTTGCTGGAGGTGATGTCGAACATCGGTTCAACCTAACCGCGTGGAGCCACGGCAGACCCCTCAACTTTGCGCCGGCCCCTGTCGGTTTGGCATCCGATCGGCGCTGCCGGCCCCGGCATTAGCCGACCTTGTTGGCCTGCGCGCTAGCCGGTTCCGCTGGCTTTGGCGACGCTGCGTCGATGGTCTTGGGCGGCCCATCCTTGTGCGCCGCCTCCTCCTTCGCCGCCTCGTCATCCTCGGCCATGCCCTTCTTGAAGCTTTTGATGCCCTTGGCGACGTCACCCATGATCGAGGAGATCTTGCCACTGCCGCCGAACATCAAAAGGGCAACCGCCAAAAACAGCAGCCAATGCCAAATACTCAAGCCACCCATTCGCTTGCTCCTCTCGCAGCCATGCTGCTTACGCTTGGGGTTTGCGGCACTATCGCAGAAAGGGCGTGGTCGAGCAAGTTTGCCACCCCGCTTGTATCTGCGCCTATGCCGTTGAAATCAGGGTGTTTCCTGCTCATTCGGCATTAAATCGTCGTCATTTACATTGGGTGTCTCGGCCGAAAATACCAGGACGCTTTGCGCATCGACGCTGATCGAGACCTCCTGCCCCTCCTGCGGCTGCTCGCCCTCCCGCACCAAGGTCAGCAACGGCCGCTCGAAGCCGTGCACAGCCACTTCCAACAGCGCCAGGTCGCCTAGGAACCGCGACCGCAGCAACCGCGCCGGCAGCCCGGCGCCGGCAACCCCGAGACGGATCGCCCGCCGCCGAATGCACAACACCGCCCGCTCGCCCTCAGCCAGTCCCGGCACGGCAAAGGCGCCAAGCGGCGTGCGCAAGGCTCCGCCTGCGACGGTATAGGGTATTTCGTTGATCTCGGAAAAAAGCCTGGCCACGAACAAGTCGGCGGGGTTGCGGTAGAGCTCTTCGGCGGTGCCGGCCTGCACCAGCCGGCCGGCGCGCATGACCGCGATGCGGTCGCCGAGCCGGATCGCCTCGGCCGGGGCATGGGTGACGATCAGGCAGGTGGCGCGGGTCTCCTTGAGAACGGTCAAGGTCTCCTCTTGCAACCGCTCGCGCAGCTGCACGTCGAGCCCCGAAAATGGCTCGTCCATCAGCATCACGGCCGGACGCGGCACGATCGCCCGCGCCAGCGCCACGCGCTGTTGTTCGCCGCCGGAGAGGATGTGCGGGTAGTCGCCGGCATAGCGCGACAGTCCGACGCGTGCCAACGCCAGCCCCGCCTCGCGGCGGGCGGCCGCCGGGGGCAGCGCCCGCAGGCCGAAAGCGACGTTGTCGAGGATGCTCAGGTGCGGAAACAGCGCAAAGTCCTGAAACATCAGGCCGACGTTGCGCCGCTCGGGCGGCACGAACCGCTGCGGGCCGGCAACCTCTTGATTGTTGATGAGGACGCGCCCGGCACTCGGCCGCTCGATGCCCGAGGCAATGCGCAGCAGCGTAGTTTTGCCGCAACCCGACGGCCCCAGCAAGCACACGACCTCGGCGGGAGCAATGTCGAAGGAGAAGCCGGCGAGCGCAGCCATGCCCTCGAAGCGGCGCTCGACGCGTTCGAAGGTTAGCCGCGCCGCGATGGTGGTGGCCGCCCTGCCGCTCGCCAAGCCACCGCCGATGGCGCGCTCTTTCGCTGTGCGCCGAGGACCGAAGATCACGCCCGTGCCCTTGCTGCCACGAGCGCCCGTCGCCCGGCCGGCAACCTCTAGCGCAAGCTCATGCACGCATCCAGGGGCAGGCTCGGCCGCCTTGGCCCGAGCCGTCGACCATATGGGTTGGCGTGGTTGGCCAAGGCTTGGCGGACCGCCGAACGGCCACCGCCGGCCCGGCTCAGGCTGCCCCCGGGGGGCCGTTTTCGTCGTCCCGGTCGGGGTCGAGCTCGAAGGACAGGGAACCGGTCAGCGGGTCGTCATCGCCCGCATCGAGGGGCACTTCGTCCGGCATCAGCGCGGCCACGTCGGTCGGCTCGGGCACCGTGAAGCCCGGTGGCAAATTGCTGTCGAGCAACCCCGAGCCCTTGAGCTCCGCCAGACCCGGCAGATCCTTGATGGCATCGAGCCCGAAGTGATCGAGGAACTGTTCGGTGGTGCCGTAGGTGATCGGCCGCCCCGGCGCGCGCCGGCGCCCGCGCAGACGCACCCACCCCACCTCCATCAGCACATCGAGCGTGCCGGTCGACACCGCAACCCCCCGGATCTCCTCGATCTCGGCGCGGGTCACGGGCTGATGATAGGCGATGATCGCCAAGGTCTCCATCGCGGCCCTGGACAGCCGACGCTGTTCGGTTGCGTGCCGCTCCAGCAGATAGGACAAGTCGTCGGCAGTGCGGAACGCCCATTTTCCCGCCACCCGCACCAGATTGACGCCGCGGCTCGCATAAAACCCCTTGAGCTCGTCGAGCAGTGCCGCCACGTCGTCTTCGGACTTGAGGTGGGTGGCCAAATACGCCTCGGCCAGGGGTTCGGAGGCGGCAAACAGCAAGGCTTCCAGAATGCGCAGTTGCTGGCGACGATCCGCTGACGGCAAGTGTGCAACGTTGGAGGGTAGTCCGCGCCAACCTTCGTGCGCCATCAGCTCGCTCGGATCGATGACGCCATCGTCCGCTGCCTCGCGGCGCTCCACCGCGGGCTGGGCTGCCTGTGGCCGCACCGAAAGCTTCGGCGAAACCATGGGTGTCCTCTTCTTCTTCTGCAGTGTACTCGCTCCAACGCCACACGCTCAGGTCACGCGCTGCCACTGAGCCCCGGCTTCGCGCTTGCGCAGATAGATGGGGGCGAAGGGTCCCGCCTGCGAGAGATCGACCAAGCCCTCGCGCGCCATCTCCAAGGTGGCGCCGAACGAGCTTGCCAGCGCCGTGCGGGCGATGTCGGGCGCGGCACCGTATTGCTCCAGGAAACTGTCGAGCTCAACCCAGCTCGCGTCGCAGCGACCAAGCAGCACCTCCAGCCGATCGCGCGCCTCCTTGATCGACCAGACCACGCGCCGCGGCACCACGTGCACGCGCTTGATGGTGCGCTTGCGCTGATCGGCGTAGGCCTTGAGCAGGTCATAGATCGCCGCCGTAAATTGCCGTACCCGGATGGTGCGCACGCCTTCCGGCATGCCGCGGCCGAAGATGTCGCGGCCGAGGCGCTTGCGCGTCATCAGCGTGGCGGCAGCGGTGCGCATGGCTTCCAGGCGCTGCAGGCGGAACGCCAGGCGCGCCGCCAGTTCCTCGCCGGTCGGCTCAAGATCGCCGGCGCTCTCGCGCGGCAGCAGTAGGCGCGACTTCAGGTAGGCGAGCCAGGCCGCCATCACCAGATAGTCAGCGGCAAGCTCGAGGCGCAGCTTCTGGGCCTCGGTGATGAACAGCAGATACTGCTCGGCCAAGGCCTGCACCGAGATTTTGGCGAGATCGACCTTTTGCGTTCGGGCCAGGATCAACAGCACGTCGAGCGGACCCTCGAAGCCGTCGAGTGCGACCACCAACGCCTCGCCCTCGCCGGGCCCATCCTCGGCGGCCTCCCAGGAGGCCAAATCCACGTGCGGCTCCGGCCCCGCTGCCGCGCTGTCGCCGGCAGGATGGATCACGGCGCCCCACTGGTGGACAAGGTGTGCATCATCGGCGGCAGACTACACTGATTCAGGCACTGGCGCGCAAAACCTCCGCGACACACGCTTCAGCCTCGGCGACATCGAGCGCCTGAGCTGGACCGATGGCGGCGCAGGCACGCTCGAAGCGCGCCAGTCCCAAACCTTGCAGCTGGGGGACGACGGCCGCCACGGCCTCAAGCTCGGCCGCATCGCCGCGGCACAACAGCGCCAGGTCCGAGCCGGCGGCAATGACGGCGAGCGCCCGCTCGGGCATGCTGCCCGAGAGCGCGGACATACCCAGATCATCGCTCATCAGCAAGCCTTCAAAACCGATGCTGCCACGAATGACCTCGGCCGTGACGCGCGGCGACACGCTCGCTGGCTGCACCGGATCGATGGCCGCAAACACCACGTGGGCCGTCATCGCCGCCGGCAGTTGCGCCAACGCCCGGAACGGCACGAAGTCCGCAGCCTCCAGATCCGCCCGGGGTGCATCGACCCTGGGCAATGCGAGATGGCTGTCCTGGTTCGCGCGTCCATGGCCGGGCATGTGCTTCATCACGGGCAGCACGCCGCCAGCCAACAGTCCCTCCGCAACCGCCCGCCCCAGGGCAATGACCTGCTCCGGGGTGGTGCCGTAGGCGCGGTCACCGATGATGTCGTGGCTGCCGCGGACGGGAACATCAAGCACCGGCGCGCAACTGGTGTTAATGCCAAGGGCGATCAGCTCCATCGCCATCAACCCCGCCGCCAATCGCGCCGCACGCTGGGTGCCGGCGGGATCGAACGCGTAGGCCGCGCCATATGAGGCCGCCGCCGGCATCTGGCGCCAATAGGGCGGCCGTAGCCGTTGCACCCGGCCGCCCTCCTGATCGATCAGGACCAGAAAATCCTCGGCCGCGACGGCGGCGCGGGCCGCCGCGATCAGCCGACGAACCTGCGCGGGATCGGCAACATTGCGCTGGAACAGGATGATACCCGCGGGACGCGCTGCCTTGAGCAGCGCCGCCTCGACGGTAGTGAGTTCGAGTCCGGCCAAGCCGGTGATAAAGGCAGACCGCATGGGGTTATGCGCGTGAGCGCGGCCGATGCCGCGCCCGCTTGGCCCGGATCCTTGCCGCTAGTAGGCCGTCACCCAGCAGCCGACGTAGCCGGCCGCCTTCAGCTGGGAGCATATACCGGAAGCCGCGTCGCGCGATACCGGTGGCCCGACCACGGCGCGGTACCAGATGCCTTTGTCGCCGAGGTTGGCTTCCTGCACATCGGGCGTCTTGCTCGACAGCACGTCACCATACTTCTGTTGCAGGTCGGCAAAGGCCTTAAGCGCATCCATGCGCGATTTCTGCGAGGACAGTACGGCGACATAGCCACTGGTGCTGGAGGTCGCCGCAACCGCGGGCTTGGGCAGAGCCGCCTCACGCTGCGGGGCAGGCGCGGCCGCGGGGGTCACTTTGCGCGGGGGCGGTGGCAGCTCGGCTTGGGCTTGCGGTGGCGCCGGCGGTGGGGCCGAAACCACCCGGACGGGTGGCGCTGGCACCGCGGCGTCGGCGCGTGCCGGAACCGCCTGCGGCGGCGGTGGCCCGGGCGGAATTTGTACGCGGGCGGGAGCGGCGGGCGCGCTGCTCGGTGCCGGCCCGACATTGTCGAGGGTAATGCCTGGCACCGTCGCGGCGGCGACGCTCGGGCCACCAGCGCCCGGCGGCGAGATTGGAATACTGCGCACGCGCCGCGGTGCGTTGGGGTCCTCGGCCGCCCGATCGTCGGCAGCCGAACGCTGACCGTCATCCTCCAGGCGGTTGAGCAGCTTCTTATCGGTATTGGCGAATTCCTTGCCGCCTGTGAGCGACGGCTTGACCTTGGTCGGGCTGCTATCGGTAACCTTGACCACGGGCGCCCGCGTCGGCGTGGCGATGAAGTTCTTGTAGGTGTAGGCCATGGCACCGCCAAGACCGATGGCGCCGACCAAGGCCCCGGCGATGATCAGCCCACGGCGGCCACGCCGTGGCTCATCCCCGTCCTCCTCCTCATCCCCGTCGTAGTCGCCGTCACCCTCGCCATAGCTATGATCCCGGGCATGGCGGAAGGGGCCGTCGGGGGCGGCAGCAAAGGGTGGCGGCTCCGGCTGGCCATAGGGGCGTTCGCCGCCGCCGGTCGGCAAGTAGCTGCCGAGGTCATAGTGACCGGCATCGGGGTGCTGCTGGTTGTCCCATGGCGGCGCCGGCTGCCCCGGTGCCCCAGGCCCACGATCGAACGGCAGGCTCTGGCTTACGGGCTGCAGCGCGTAGGCTGGATGGCCGTCAGGCTCCGCCTGGGGAAAGTAATACCCTTGGCTGTGCTGTGGCGGCGCGTGCGGCGGGTAGCCTTGTTGGTGTGGATCGGCCGGCGGCGGCCAGCTCGCTTGGCCCCCAGCGTACGGATCGTGATCCGCCGCCGACTGGCGCGCTGGCGCCCGTGCTCCGGGTTGTCCGACTGGACCATTTCGCGACATGCGCGGTATCCCCTCAACGCGTTGGCCCGCTCGCCCCCTGCGAATCGCAACTTTACCGCATCTCAACTGGCGCGTGTACGCCGAGAATCGCCAATCCCGTCGCCAACACGTGTTGGTTGGCGAGGACAAGTGCGAGGCGCGCGGTGGTTAGTGTCCCATCCGCCGCCTGGATAAAGCGCAAATGTGGCATTTCATTGCCCTTGGTCCATTGGGCGTGAAAAGCCGAAGCCAAATCATAGAGATAGAAGGCGAGCCGGTGCGGCTCGTGGCTGCGCGCCGCGGCCGCGAGGACCACCGGAAAGGCGGCCAGCTTGCGAATGAGATCGAGCTCGCCGGGATCATTGAGCTTTGCCAAGTCGGCCCGGCGCAGTTCGGGGGCGGTCTCGGTCAACTGCGGGAAGACCTCGCGCACGTTGCGGAACACGGACTTGGCCCGCGTATGGGCGTACTGCACGTAGAACACCGGATTGTCTTTGGACTGCTCGAGCACCTTGGCGAGGTCGAAATCGAGCGGCGCATCGTTCTTGCGGTAGAGCATCATAAAGCGCACGGGGTCACGGCCCACCTCATCGACCACATCGCGCAAGGTGACGAAGTCGCCGGTGCGTTTGGCCATGCGCACGGGCTGGCCGCCGCGCAACAGCTTGACCAGCTGACACACCTTGATGTCGAGGTCGGCGCGGCCGTCCGAAAGCGCCCTCACCACGGCGCGCATCCGCGAAATGTAGCCGACGTGGTCGGCACCAAACACGTTGATCAGGTGGCGGAAACCGCGCGCCAGCTTGTTGTGGTGATAGGCAAGGTCGGACGCGAAATAGGTATAGCTGCCATCCGACTTCTTGAGCGCCCGATCAACATCGTCGCCGAACGCTGTTGAGCGAAACAGCGTCTGTTCGCGATCCTCCCAATCGGCCTCGTCGTGGCCCTTGGGCTTGGGCAGCCGGCCCTCAAAGATCAGGCCCTTGGCGCGCAACTCTGCGATCGATACCTCGACCTCGTCGTGGCCGTCGGCGATCAGCGACCGCTCGGAGAAAAACACGTCGTGATGAATATTGAGCGCCGCCAGGTCTTGCTTGATGCCGGCCAACATCGCGGCGACCGTCGTCTCGCGCACCAGAGGCAGCCAGCGCTCGTCGGGGAGCTCCAACAGGCGGCGGCCGTATTCGGCGGCAAGCTTGGCACCGACCGGCTTTAGATAGTCGCCGGGGTAAAGCCCGGGCGGAATTGCCGCGATCGCCTCGCCCAGCGCCTCCCGATAGCGCCAATAGGCCGAACGGGCGAGGGCATCGACCTGGGCGCCGGCGTCGTTGATGTAGTATTCGCGGGTGACCGCGTAGTTGACGAAGCTCAAGAGATTGGCGAGCGCGTCGCCGAACACGGCGCCGCGGCAATGGCCGACATGCAAGGGGCCCGTCGGGTTTGCCGAGACATATTCGACATTGACCTTCTTGCCCGCACCCATCTCCGAACGTCCGAAGTTTGCACCCAGCGCCAGGGCCGAGGCCAGGAGTTTCGGCCAAAAGGA
>Ga0126384_10001852_pt1 | contig 12681 bp, 7 predicted proteins | sample PanSoiMetPlot_36_FD_92543 | JGI IMG/M metagenome (GOLD analysis project Ga0126384, IMG submission 92543) | Tropical forest soil microbial communities from Panama - MetaG Plot_36 | ecosystem: Environmental > Terrestrial > Soil > Tropical forest > Bulk soil | place: Panama | collected 2016-02-17 | reverse complement strand
GAAATCATCGGCATTTGATTCGCGGCATCGATTGCCATTGCCACGGTTGTCTTTATGCCTGAGCCGTTATCGCTCCCGATTGCGAATACCGACACGTTAAAGACACGAATAGACTCATCGATTGTTTCTTGCAGCAGTTTAAGCGCGTGTTGTTGGAGGTACTGTTCTTCGCCAACGAACAGGTAAAGAGGCTGAACCTTCCCGTCGAGAATCTCACGGCGGAAATCGTCAAAAGTGTTTCCGCTGCTCTTTTTTCTGGGCCGTCCGCTCACAATCCTTCCATCAGGGTCGAGACGATCGACTGGGCAAAATCCTTAGCAATTCTGTCGACCGCTGGATTCTCTTCGTTGAAGAATGACTCGGGATCGTCCGAGAGCTGGTACTCGCCCTCAAACGCCAGCTTGGGATTCTGGAAGATTATCTTGTGGGTCTTAAGGTCGCGAACAACGATACTGACAACTATGCGTACGTCCCAAACGCGGGTTCGGCCGCGGTCGTCGAGAATCGATCCTGCCGCCCTAAAGTTTCTAATGTCTCCGTTCATTACCGCATCGGCTTCCTCCTGAGTCGTAACCACGCGAATTGCCCTTGCGCGCTTTAAGACCTCCTCGATCACCGCGCGGGTGAATCGCTGCTCGACGCGATACTTGAGACTGGAGTTTTGAAACACCGGAATGGCTATCGTTTTGATGTTGGCAGGTAAGCTCTTACCCTTGCCGGCGGGTTTGTAGCCGCACACATCTACGATCATCGACATTGCGAGCGCAACCAGAACAGATTTGAACATCGCAAGTGATATTAGCTTTTGAGTACCTATGGAAACAAGCGGGAAGGAATTTGAAGCTCGGCATCCCGGCACGGCGTCCCAGGAAACGCATATGACGCCATGCCCGAGTAACTAGTTCGTCTTGTCCTGCTTTAGAAAGATTGTGTCAAAGAGGCCGATGAACTTGAATCCGGCCTTCTTGTAGAATCGCTGCGAATCTTCAAACTTCTCATTTACGAGCAGGCAAACGGAGGCGCTCTTACTCAACAATTCTCTAACCAATTGAGACATACACCGCAGACCGTAACCCTTGCCTCGTACTGCCGGATCCACCCACACGCCCTCGAGATACGCGACTTCCTGGGTATCGGAGATCACCTCTGCTTTGAATATCAACCGGCCGTCTTCGACCAAAACCCAGGTCTGCCCTTTTTCTATCCGTCGCGCACAGCGAAGCCTGAATCCTTCAGGATCATTGACGAGCGGATCGATACCGCTCTCGTCAAATGCCAGCTGAGCGTGCGCCGGGAGAACCAGTTCGAGGTCATCCAGATTTGCCAGCCTCAGACCATTGACTGCTTCCTTAACATCAATTGGCCAGCTCTGCTCTAACAACATTTCGCGACATGCCAAACGCAACGTCTGCCCTTGTTCCGCATAGGATCGCCAGAAGACTTCGACCTTGTCCGGCTCGCCCAGCAGCATATGAGCATTTCTGCATTCCTGCGCAAGCCCTGCGAAAGCTTCGATTGCAGCGTCACAACGCGCTTCGAAAAGTATATGGTGTCCGATAAGAGCGACGCCTTGTAGCCGGCGTTCGTGATCTCGGCAGGCGTAGAAGGTTCCGCGATTATGCGGGCTTACCAGGCCATTGGTGCGAATGAAGCCAGCCATCCCAAACGTGTAGCCGGACCGTTCGTTGAGAAACGCCATCACCTCCGGTTCCTCGTCGGCGGTCAGCGCTTCCAGCACCAGCGACTCGCGTCTTGCGATCCCGAATCCTGCGTTCGTCTTCGTTCCATCAAATTGAGTTAGAGGATACATTGTGTTTACCTTCGACCTTTCAGTCTTTGAGCCAGTCGCTCTTGTTGCTAAAAATATCTCGCCTTCCGTCGAGAAGCTCAAGAACTCTATACAAACTCGTCTAGTGGAGCGGGTCAGGATCCGCCGTCGGCAGCATTGCGCCGGTCACGTCACCGCTAACCGCAGACTGGGCCAACGTAGACTGCGCCGATGCTCCCATCGAACCGAAGTAGCTATCCGACAGCAGCACACCATCTGATAGAAGAACCCCATCAGACAGCAGCACGCCGTCCGATAACAACACTCCATCCGATAGGAGAACGCCATCAGATAATAAGACTCCATCCGATAGCAGCACTCCATCAGACAGCAGGACCCCGTCTGATAAGAGCACTCCGTCCGACAACAACACACCGGACGATAAGAGCACCCCATCCGACAGCAGAACTCCAGTGGCGTAGACTCGCTGATATTTCAAAATCAAATCGGTGCCGTAGATGAAATTCCACTTCTGAATAAATCCGCCACCCCACGAAAAAGTGTTTCCGGCAATCGTCGTGCTTCGAGTCGGGGAAGCTCCGGTCAGCAAAGGATCACCAAGCGTACGGCCAACCAGATCGGTTCGTATGAGGCCGGCGAGCCTCACACATCCTTCCACGTTGATCTCACCAGCCCCTTGCTCATAGTTGCTGAAATTAGCGAGAGGCTTTGCGGTGTACTCAAGAATTGCCTTAACGAGGTTAGGCGTCAGGCTGGGATTTCTCTGAAGTATCAACGCAGCGGCACCGGCGACCACTGGTGTCGCCATCGAGGTACCGCTCATGTACATCATCTTGTGTTCCGGCGTAATACTCACGTTCGCATCCAGCGTCGGCGTTGCCGTGAGAATGCCATTATTCGGAGAACAGGCATCGATAATCTTGTTACCGGGAGCGATCAGATCAGGCTTGATGAGGTTGTCATAGTGCCGCACGCCTAGCGAATCTGTGGTGAAACCGCGCGTGGGGCCTCGTGAGCTGTAAGTCGCGACCGTGTCATCAGTGCGGCTGTTTGTGCCAAAAGTGTTTGCCGCTCCCACGGTGACCGCCGAAGGCTCGATACCCGGTGAGTGAACCGCCCCGAATACCTTGGTGCCATTTAGGTCTTTTCCGTTATTGCCTGAAGCTACACAGCAGACAATACCTGCATTGAAAGCGCGTCTTACTGCCTGGCAGAGAGGATCGTTGACGTAGGAATCGACCGCAGTCGTGCCGAAGCTCATATTGAGAACTCGAATGTTGTATGCAGCTTTATTGGCTATGCACCAATCAATACCCGCGATAGCATTTGACATTGAGCCGGAGCCAAACGAATCCAAAACTCGGACGTTTATTATCTTTGCAGCGGGGGCTATGCCGGTGTATGCACCGTAGTCCACGTGGTCGTTCCCGGCAGCAATGGAAGCCACATGCGTACCGTGTCCGTAAGGATCGTCGGTTCTGCCTTCACCCGTAAAGTCAACGCTCGCGACCACGCGGCCTGTGGTGAAAGAATGATGGGCAGCGTAGACGCCAGAGTCGAGGACCGCGATACCGATCCCACGGCCGTCAATAGTGCCGGTCGACGCGTTGCCGTAGTTCCTGACGAGAGAAGCGCCGGTGGTGATCTCGAGATGTCCCGTCACCTGCGTAGCTCGATCGAGGGAAATGTACTTGACGCCGTTTTCCTCTGAGAGCTCTTGAATTGCGCTTCCGGGAATCTCAACCGCCGCAGTCTTACCACCGTTCAGGTTTTGAAAGATGATGCCGCCCATATCAGCTATCTTTCCCATGAGGCGGGCGTACGCTGCGCTGTTTGGCGGCGGGGCGGTATCGATGATGACTCTTACCTGCGTGTCAGGAGCTTGACTGATTGCAGCCTCCAAGTCGGCCGAGACCTTCTTGTCCTGGTTTCTGGGGGTCGCCGATGCCGTGCCTTCAAAGCGCCCACGTAAGGGTGAGGCAGCCAATACAAATGAGGCGGCTAGGACGACCGCCGTCAGCACTTTGAAAGTCTTTTTGCAAGTTCTCATATTATTAACTCCAACCTTGCCGTAACCACTACCCGATCCTGATTTGACTCTTTGTACTTGTAGGCACTGATTTTTATTCGGAAACTGAGAAGTCACTATTTAGAGATACCCAAGGAGCCAACCCCTCTGGCGTTCCCTTAGTCAATGCCCGTGCCACAACCTCAACTTCCTTGTCACCTGGTGAACTCGACTCAAAATGAATCAATTCGGAAACAGGTCAGAACCCTATAAATCCCTTAATTACGAGACTTACGCGACCTGCCCGAATCGGATTTGCGAGCCACTTAACCTGATACAGGAACAGGTATATGTCTTATCGAGTTAGTTGGAAGGTCTGTTGAATCCGCCTGTCGGTCAACTTAACGGAACAGTTCGGTCTTTTCGGAAGAATCAACCTGACGATTCGCGATTTTTCGACAAGCGAGCCGGTCTACCCGAGAGGGCTTATTAACACTGAATCCACACGTAACGCAACCCCAAAACAAAATTTGAAGAGAAGAAAGGATGGTTGCATAGGGCCGATTGGTCCCATCGCTACATTGGGTAGGAACTGACTAGGTTGAATACTTCTTTACCGAACAAGCTCTGTTGAAGCACGCCCTCCTCCCACTCGGCGAGCGAACCCAGGATCAACCGGTCGGTTTCATCAGCATTGATCGGTTTGGAAATCAAAAATCCCTGAACACATTCGCACTCGAGTTCGCGCAACAGCTCCGCTTGCTCTCTTGTCTCCACACCCTCAGCGATCACTCCCATGCCAAGGGTCCTGGCAAGCAATATGATTGTACGAACGATCTCTTTGTTCTCGTTATTCTCGGCCATGCGGCTAACAAAAGATCGATCAATTTTGAGCGTGTCAATCGGCAGCCTATGAAGATAACTAAGGGAGGAATAACCTGTGCCAAAATCGTCGATGCTGAGCTCGACTCCAAGAGCTCGAAGCTTTTCAAGCGTTCCCGCAGCGCTCTCGACGCTCTCCATCACCACGCTTTCAGTTATTTCGAGCTTCAGGAGACGCGGATCCAACCCGGTCATATCCAGGATTTGTGTTATCTGCTCGAGCAAATTCGAATGACCGAACTGACGGGCGGAAAGATTCACACTGATCGATAACGGGTTAGCCATGGAATGCTTTTCATTCCACCGCTGCATTTGAAGACACGCCTCCAGAAGCACCCACTGACCGATACGCACAATGAATCCGGTTTCCTCAGCGACCGCAATGAATCGCTCGGGAAGCACAGAACCGCGATCGGGATGCTGCCAGCGAAGCAGAGCTTCAAAACCGGTCAACCTGCCGCTGTTTAGTTCGACGATCGGCTGGTATTCAATGTAAAACTCGTCCCTATCGATCGCTCGACGAAGATCAGTCTCCAACTGGAGGAGATTGACGGCTCGCGCATGCATTCCTTTGTCAAATATCACATGTCGTGCTTTACCAAGCGATTTTGCTTGATACATAGCGGTGTCGGCATCGCGAAGAAAGTCCTCCGGAAGCTGATACTCCGGACTTGAAAGCGCAATTCCAATGCTTACGGTTGTGAATGTCTCATATCCGCCTACGTTGAAGGGTTTCGATAGAGTTTTTTGAATGCGATCGGCAATCTCAACCGCTTCCGATGCGCTTCGGATGTCGTCGAGGAGTATCGTGAATTCATCGCCGCCAAGTCGCGCAACCTTGTCTCCCGTTCTTATGCATTGCGTTAAGCGTTTTGCGATCCCAATTAACAGCTGATCGCCAACCATATGTCCGATGCTATCGTTAATCAGTTTGAATCGATCGAGATCGAGAAAAAGGACGGCAAACAAGCGGTCCTTATGTACGCGGACCAGATCGAGCGAGATCTGCAGTTCTTCCATGAACCAGGCGCGGTTTGGAAGTCCGGTGAGCGCATCATGAAGCGCCTCGTGCACTAACTGTTGTTCGGCGTGTTTGCGGTGAGTAATGTCTTGAATCTGAAATATCAGGTGTAGACACTTGCTTTCAGAATCACGTATCAGCGAGACGCCTACAAGGACCCATACCTCGTGCCCGAGTTTGTGGAGATACCGCGTCTCGACTTGATGCGTAAGAACTTTGCCGTCAACGACCTCCTTCAACCGAACCATGAATTCGGCAACGTCATCGAGATGCGTAATCGCCTGAAATGTCATTCCTTTGAATTCGCTTTCCGAGTAGCCGGCGATATCGCAGAGACACTGATTTACCTGGAGCCATCGCCCATCCGGGGCCACAAGCGCCATGCCGATCGGGGCGTGATCGAAGGCGCTTCGAAAACGCTCTTCGCTCTCCTGCATTTCCGCGAGGTGTCGTCTTGCCTGTTCGGCCTGCGAAGTCGATGATGCGACATTTTTAACGTATGCGATGTATGTAAAGTACAGAATAGCGACAATTGGCATTGTCGCTATGAATGCAGTAAAGCCTACAACGCCGATCAATCTGACTGTTAAGCCGGCAGCACAGGCTCCCACAAAATACGTTAAAGACGTCCAGACATAATGTTCTTTGTACGTGGCCCACAGGGGCTTATTGGCCTTCAGCGCACCGGCGACGGCAACAAGTCCCGAATTTACGATGTACTGAACGAACGCCATCGTACACGTGGCGGTGATTAGCCTGGACGAGAAACTGCCCTTGGACAGTTCGACGATCGATCCAAAAAACAACCTGAGGGTCCAGACCGTCGTAAACGTCGCTATTGCCATGCTGGCCGAATTGAAGGCCATCGTAAGCGGCTTTTTCGTGATGCGAACCGAAGAGAAAAACCCCTCCATCGCCGCCAAAAGAATCGCAGCCTCTCCGTCAAAGAAAAGTAGCGCAAGAAAGACGAAAACGTCAGAAATCGAAATATAGGAATCAAAGCGAAAGAACTGAACGACTATTCTGGATCCGAGAGCTACGGTGACAAGGGCGAGGAGAAGGAAGCGCGGTCCAATTTCAGAAAAATCGGCGCGTCTTAGGGAAAACACAAGCACGCACAAACCCACTGCAACAACGATCTGCATGTAAGCCAGCATGAATCGTTCACTGCGGGACCGCGTTCGGTTATCTGAATCGGTTTTAATCACAGTGTCTTTGGTTAAGCACAACTGCTCGAGTTAGTCGTTTCCGTTTCTTAACTCGCTAGCTGAGAAGCCTCTCGGCCGGGCATTAGTCAACATCCGTGCCAATCGACAACGACACAAGAAATTTCTCTGACCGGAGGTATTGATATGACACTAAGGGCAGCATAAATACATGCCGCTAAAGGGGATGAGAACAGCCACCCTTCGTTCAATCGGCTGTCGATAGTTCTAAAAGCGGTGTTTGGCTACTAAGAAGAAAACGATCAGGTTCAAGCAGATTCATTCAAAATGACCGGTTGCGTCAGACTTCGCATTGCAATTGACCGATAATTAATGGTGCCCTGAATGGGCCAGAACACGTACGCAGCAATTTACCGAAAGTAAGATCAGTTACCGAATATGACTACCTCAGAAAATGAATTCCGCAACCACCTGGCGGCCTGACTCATTGTTGGTCTCGTAGAGGACAAATCCATTCACTATGTAAACGTCCTGGTCGAAGCTGTGGGCCCTGAGGTCGCGCGGCATTTTCAGTTCCATTCGAATCTCCGACCCTGGTTCGACCGGACGGGACAGCCGAAACCTGATCCCCAGCGGGCTCACATCCAGAGTCTCCGTAATTTCCTGCCACTGACGCTCAAAGCTTACTCGCACCGGAATGTTCAGCGGCACTCTCGGTACCCTTCTCTGCTCGTTTTTTATTCTTCTCGTTTGAGCTTGTTGCCGAACTTGTTTTTGGGGAAATTTTCGGTAACCCCTCGAGTTACGAAGTGAGCGAACCCCCAAATTGGCATCGTAGACTTTTCTACGACTTTGACGCGATAGCACAGTAAACGCTTCTTCAATCCGAAGAAACGCCGAGCTCAGCTTCCAATGCATGACGCTGTCTGACTCGGTAATCTCAGGGCTCCTTAATGGGTGAAAATAACTTACCGCTAAACAGTATGCAGCTCTTATTTCCTCAGCCGACGCGTCCCGATTTACACCCAGCACGGTGTAGTGGTCCGATTCGTCGACGATTAAACTCGCCAACGCTGCAAGCTCATCTGTAGTCAGGCGCCTGTTTTCAGTAACGCTGACTACCGCGCTCCCATCAACTGTTTCTTCGATATTCATTTCTTACCAATTCACTACGCCGTTATCTCAGAGTAGCCTCCACCTGCTCCACTTCTCAATAATTGTGCCGTTATTCACAAGCCCGATCAGATACATAAGTAACTTATTTGTTTCAGGATAATTAGAAGGCACGACCAGACAGTAGACTGGTCCAGGAAAATACTAAGTATTCAGTCAAATTGACGAGGCGGGACGGTCACTGTTAACGGAGTCGACCCTCACAGATTGAATCTACGCCATAAAATCGTGAACACTGAACGCTGAAGGTTAAACATTGAACCCAAAAGCAATCACTTAACGACGATGTTTACGAGTTTGCCGGGCACTACGATTACCTTTACAACCGAGCGCCCCTCGCTTGCCGCCTGAACTTTCGGATCGGCCATCGCCGCCTCGCGAAGTTCATCGTCGCTTGCAGCCGCTCTGGCAAAGATTCGGCTGCGCAATTTGCCATTCACCTGCACGGCGACTTCCACTTCATCTTCTCGGGCGAGCTCGTCATCGAACTCCGGCCATTTTGTGCGCGAAAGACTTCCCCGATGGCCAAAGCTTGACCACAGTTCCTCCGAAATATGGGGTGCGAAAGGCGCCAACATTGGAATCAAAGAGTGGAAGGCTTCACTGGCGATTTGCACATCGACTTCATTCGGCCCTCCATTGTTTTCCACAGACTGGTCGAAGGTGTATATCTCGTTGGTCAATTCCATCAATGAGGATATACAGGTATTCAAATGCAATCGCTCCTCGAAGTTCTCTGTAACAGATCGGATGATCTGGTGCATCCGCCGGCGGAGCCGCCGTTGGTACTCATGAAGGTCGCTTTGCACGATGGGTACATTTGTTGCCTTTCGAATCCGACTCTGCCACTTGTATGCAATTCGCCAAACCCGCTGCAAATAACGTGATGCTCCCTCAAAACCGGTGTCCGACCATTCCTTATCCTTCTCTGGTGGACCGGCGAAGAGCACGAACAAGCGCAATGCGTCAGCGCCGTGAATGTTGATCATTTCAATCGGATCGACGGCATTCTTTTTTGACTTCGACATCTTCTCGACACGCCCGGTCACGACTTCTTTGCCACAGATCAGGCAAGTCTTTTTCTCTGTGACTTGTTCAGGGAATAACCATTCGTGTTCGGGACAGAAGTATGTCTCTTTGTTGATCATTCCCTGGGTCAGTAACCGGGACACCGGCTCGTCGAACTTTACCAGCCCAAGATCGCGCATCACCTTGTTCCAATACCGTGTATAAATCAGGTGCAGCACTGCGTGCTCGATCCCTCCGATGTATTGATCGACCGGCAGCCAATAAGCCACCTTCTGTTGATCAAACGGTTGCCCGTCATTGTGCGGATCACAATAGCGGAAGTAGTACCAATTAGAATCCACAAACGTGTCCATGGTGTCGGTATCGCGCTTTGCAGGTCCTCCGCACTTCGGACACGTGGTGTTTACGAACTCAGGAACGTGATCCAACGGCGAGCCGCCTTCGACCTTAAGGTTGACTCCCGTCGGCAGGACGACTGGAAGTTCATCATCAGGTACCGGCTGGTATCCGCACTTTTCGCAATGAATCATTGGGACCGGGGTTCCCCAATAACGCTGTCTGGAAATTCCCCAGTCACGGAGTTTGTATGTGATTGCCGATCGACCGAAGCCATTCGCTTCGGCGTATTCAGTCATTAACCGGTTCGCGTCCTCCGACTTCAAACCGCTCCATTGACCTGTGTTGACCGTGGTACTCCACGACTCGTCAGCCGCTTCCATCCGGTCCGCCGGAATCTCACGTCGTTCTTCGTTCAACTTGATCTGTCGAAACGGCAGGTTGTACTTGCGCGAAAACTCAAAATCACGCTCGTCGCCGGACGGCACGGACATTATGGCGCCGGTCCCGTATTCGATCAGCACGAAGTTCGCTATCCAGATCGGAAGCCGTTCCTGGTTGAACGGATTGATGGCATAGGCTCCGGTAAAGGTACCGTGTTTCTCCAATTCGTCGACCCGGGCGCTGCGCTGTTCCTGCCTCAACGTTTCGCCGAAGTTCATAACCTCTTCGCGATGCGGCTTGCCCTCAAGGACTCTGGAGACGAGCCGATGTTCAGGGGCAAGTATTATCGCGTTCGCGCCAAAAATAGTGTCGATTCGAGTAGTAAATACTGTAATCGATTCATCAACGCCTTCAACCTTGAAATCAACGTGCGCGCCACTGCTGCGACCAATCCAGTTCCGCTGCATTGATATGACCCGTTCCGGCCAACCGCCTTCCAGCTGATCAAGATCATTCAACAACTGATCCGCATAATCTGTAATTCTGGCAAACCACTGTGGCAGTTCTTTTTGAATAACATTCGCTCCGCAGCGCCAGCATTTACCGTCTGAAGCTTGCTCATTAGACAGCGAAATATTTTCGTTTGGACACCAGTTAACGGGCGCAAGTTTGCGGTACAACATCCCGCGTTCCCACATACGAATAAAGAACCACTGGTTCCACTTGTAGTACTCAGGGTCGCAGGAGGCTATTTCGCGGGACCAGTCATAACTTAGTCCCATGCGCTGAAACTGCCATTTCATATAGGCGATTGCGTCGCGAGTGAACTTCTCCGGGTCGGTGCCCTGCTTGATGGCCGCGGTTTCGGCGGGCTGGCCGAAGGCGTCCCATCCAAACGGATGTAGAACGTTGAAGCCGCGCATTCGCTTGTACCAGGCTAACGCATCGCCAATTGCGAAGTTTGAAACGTGTCCTATGTGCGCGCGGCCCGAAGTGTAGGCGAGCATCTCCAGGCAGTAGAACTTTTGACGGTCGTGATCTTCCTTGACTTCAAAGGTTTTCTCATCAGCCCAGCGCTGTTGCCACTTTTTTTCCACTTCTTGTGGGAAATACTTTTCTTTCATAACGTCTACCTAAGGCCTCTTATAGCTGAATCCGAATGAATGATTGTGCGAACGATAAATGGTTCCCCTCAGGCGAGGGGTAAAAGCAGCAGCAGGTCTAGTTTCATCTGCGGTGAGTTCATCTCTTGAATAATAAACCGGATCGCTACAACAGAGCAAACTCTTCGAATCTTTATTCCCTCACCCCGCTGGAACTCACGAAGTCAGGTGCAACCGCGGCGAGCGCGCGAATCTGCCGCAGGTTCCAGGCGTAATCTCGCTCCTTATCCACGGGAGTTTCTAAGATAAATGGTAGATTTCTGAACTTCAAGTTATGAGCGATCCGGCGAAATCCATCATCGCCGATACAGCCAAGTCCGATGTGTTGATGGCGATCGACTCTCGAGTTTAACGGTGCTTTCGAATCGTTACAGTGGATCAGCTTGATTCGATTGAAGCCGAATGTTTCGTTGATAGCTCTTATCGTCGAACGTAATCCCGGCTCGCTGGATATCTCATAACCCGAAGCAAGCGTATGCGCAGTGTCCAGGCAGACATCCACCGGTATGTTGTCCAGCAGTTCAAGCATCTGCTCGATCTGTTCAAAGCGACTGCCGATCGATGAGCCCTGTCCGGCAGTGTTCTCCAACAGAATCGTCAATCCGTTCTTCCCTCCTGCCTCAGCCGCAGAGGCGGCTGCGCCTCGCAAACGCAAACCTCTCGTGCATTCGCGCATGGATTTGACGGCCTCAGCGATTCCCGCTTCTGCGCCCGCCGCTCCAGCACAACCAGGATGAACGACAAGGTAGTCTGCACCAAGATCGATACTCCGCGTGATCTCCCCTCGAAACGCTTCCCGCGATCGTGCACGCAAGATCGGATCGGTTGCTGCCAGATTGATCAAGTAGGCCGAATGTATTGCGAGCGGCCATAAACCGGACTTTTCACGAGCAGTTCTGAACTCTGAGATTTCATCACTAGTGAGGGACCGGACGAGCCATCCCCTGGGATTGCGCGCGAAGATCTGAAGGCAGTCACAGCCTTTTTCGTCTGCCGATTTGATCGCGTTGACGAGTCCGCCCGCGATGGAGGCATGCATTCCCAGGCACAGGGACCGCTTTGGTCTCATATATTCAATTTCAACACAAAGTCACGACGGCACAAAACAGAGACAAAGTGGTAGCAGGTTATCTATGATGTTTTTTAAGACGATAAGCCACACCTGGATTCCCGGTTACAGTCGCTCGACCACAGGTTTCGCTGATGTCCTACAGTTCTTGACGAGTCTGCCGCGCCTACGATAGACAAACAATACTTGCAAAGAGACAAAATGAAGAAACACGTGATCGCTTTTGCCACTTCTCTAGTCCTTTGCGCGCTGGTCTTCGCCCAGGATGTTCAACGCCTGGGGCCGGGAAGGAAATACTCGAGCATCGATCGGGTCAAGCTTGAGCACCTGCGAGCAGTTCACGCTGATCGACTTCGATTTGCTTCAGAGCGTAAGCCAGTCTCCGTGTCGACCGGTTATAACGACTACCGCGCGATTCTGCATGCTCACGCAGAGGATGCCTCGCATACGGGTGGGACGAGACCCGAAATGCTCGCCGCCGCGCACAAGGCCGACGTTCAAATCGTCATGCTCACCGATCACGTGAGACCCGAGCGCGATTTCATTGACGACAGTTGGCGAGGCGTTTACGAAGGTGTGTTGTTCATTCCTGGAGCGGAGGATCGAGGCTTTCTTTCCTATCCGATGAAGTCGATCAAAGGCGTGAAAGCCGAATCGAAGG
>Ga0126384_10001851_pt1 | contig 12690 bp, 11 predicted proteins | sample PanSoiMetPlot_36_FD_92543 | JGI IMG/M metagenome (GOLD analysis project Ga0126384, IMG submission 92543) | Tropical forest soil microbial communities from Panama - MetaG Plot_36 | ecosystem: Environmental > Terrestrial > Soil > Tropical forest > Bulk soil | place: Panama | collected 2016-02-17 | reverse complement strand
TCGCCGAGCGGCGACGTGCCGACGCGGCGCTCGCCGACGGCCAGTTCCTGGTCTACGACCTGGGCGGCGGCACGTTCGACGCCGCAATCGTCCAGAGCGTCGGCGGGACGGTCAACATCGTCGGACATGCCGGGGTCAACATGCTCGGCGGAACGGACTTCGACCGCAACCTGGTCAACACGCTGGTTCGGCCGTGGCTGCTCGAAACGTTCGATCTGCCGGAGGACATGCAGAAGGATCCGACCTACGCACGCGTGCTGCGCATCGCGGCCTTCTACACCGAAAAGGCCAAGATCGAGGTTTCGGCCAAGCCGACCAGCACGATCTTCGCCGACGAGCACCAGATCGCGACCCGGGATCGCGCCGGCCAGGAGATCTATCTCGATATCCCGTTGAGCCGATCCGACGTCGAAACCCTGATCGTCGAGCAGATCGATCGCTCGATCGACGTCTGCCGCAAGCTGATCAAGGACGGCGGCTACGAGCATTCCGACATCGGCCGCATCGTGTTCATCGGAGGGCCGACGCGAATGCCGATCATTCGCAGCCGCGTTCCCGATGCGCTCGGCATCGCCGGCGATCTCTCGACCGATCCGATGACCGCGGTCGCCGTCGGGGCCGCGATATTCGCCGAGAGCCGCGAATGGACATCCGGCACCTCCGCACCGAAGCCGGCGAGAACGACGGCGCGGATGGAGGGGTCGATCGATATCGAATACGGCTATCCGGAGCGCACCGCCGACGCCCGCATTCGCATTCGCGTGCGGCCGGGCGCGGACATGGTCGGCAAGGGCTGCCGGATCCAGGTCGACAGCGACATGGGCTGGACATCGGGACAGCTCGAGCTCGACGCGACCAGCGCCGTCAACGACGTGCCGGTCGGCAAGCGCGGCGACAACCGTTTTCGGATCACCATTTTCGACGCCGCCGGGGCGCCGATTCCGCGCGCCGAGACCCTGCTCACGGTCAGGCGGGTCGATGCCGCCGCCTCCGGATCGCCGCTGACGCATACGATCGCGGTCAAGGTCGTCGAGGGCACGCTCGGTGCCGAGCGCAACGCGCTGGACGACCTGATCGAACGAGGGCATCCGCTGCCGGCGAACGGCGTCAAGGATTTCCGGGCCGCCAGCGATCTGCGGCCGGGCGAGGCCGGCGAGCTCGTGTTCGACGCCTACCAACGGGAGCCGGACGTCGTTGACCCCCAGCTTGCCCTTCATGTCGGCGCCTTCCGGATCGCGGCGTCCGATCTCGAACGCGGCGAGGTGGTGCGCCGTGGCGATCATGTGCGGGTCTACTGGACGGTCGACGACAATGGTCTGCTCGATTGCGAGCTCGAGGTGAAGGGTCAAGGCATCGGCCGCCGGTTCAAGACCGGGAAGATGTTCACCTACCAGCGCGCCCAGCAGAATTTCGACGGACCGGAGGGTGAGACGCTGGCCCAGGCGGCGCTCGACGCCGCGCAACGCGACCTCGCCGAGGCGGATCGGACGCTCGGCCCGAAGATCTCGCGCGAGAGCCACGATCTCGCCAGGCGGATCGAGCGTCAACGCCAGGAGCTCAGGACGGCCTACGAAGCCGACACGCGCCGCCTGATCGCCGAGGAAGCGCGCGTGATCCGGCACGATATCTTCAAGATCAAAACCCGGCCCGAGAACATCGGCGACGCCCTGAACGGCGAGATCGATCACCTCGTCGTGATCTTCAATGCCGAAGTGCGTCCCAACGTCGATGCGCCCGCCGTGCAGCCGTTCGATCAGCTCACGCGGTCGGCCCGCGATGCGATCGCGCGGGGCAACATCAACGACGCCATCAAGTCGTTTACGACGATGCGCGACATCTTTCGCACCGAGGCGGGGAGACAAACGGCGTTCATGATCAAATTTTTCCTGGCGGTGGCGCGGGAAAGGCACCTGGCGCTGGACAGGCAGCATCACGAACGCCTTGTTCAGAGCGGCGAACTCGCCGTCGCGCGCAAGGATCTCGCCGGCCTGCACGCGGTGATCCGGCAAATGTTCGACAACCGGATACGGATCGACGCCGCCCCCGGGGCGACGGCGGCCCTTGCGAGCCTGATGAAGTGGTGAGCCGAGATGTCGGGATTTCCCTGGTTGCCGCTTGGTACGAGATTGCCGCACGGCACCGTCGGCCGCCTCAGCTTTGAAGGGCCCGGCTACCAGGTCGTCGAAGACCGAATGGGTCAGGGGGTCCATCTGTTGCTGGAGAGCAATGGCCTCGCTGCGACCGGAGTACAACGTCTGCTCGGCCCGGCGGGTCACCCGTTCGAGGCATTCGGGTTCGGCGGAAAGAACTATCTGGTGGCACCGTTCAGGAGCGACGAGGTGGCCGCCGTCCACGAGGTGCCGAAGCGATTTGGCCTGCCGACGTCGGGTGACGTGACGCTGCTTGCGGCGTCGATCAAGCGGCTGCGCGCGGAGTTTCCGGATATCGACGTCGGCAGCGCACTGCTGGTGCGGACCTTCGGCGCGTTGCCGACACAGGCGGCGACGAGCGGGCAGGATCTGCGCGCGCTCGCCCTCGACATCCTGCTGGCCGGAACGCGGGTGGCGCGCACCGACGTCGAATCGATCCGGTCGATCAACTCATCGCTGACGCCGCATGAGATCGAGAATTTTCTTGCGGTGTTCGATGTCGACGTCGCGCCGTCGTCGACCTCCCGCGCGGAGATCGATCCCGGCGCCTTTGCGCTGCCGGGGCGCCCGGAGCTGGAACGCTTCCTGCGCGACTACATCCTGGAGCCGGCCAGGGACCCCACGCGCTACGCGGCGCTGAAGGTCGCGATGCCGAACGGCGTCCTGCTTCATGGTCCGACCGGGTCGGGAAAGAGTCACGCCGTCGCGAAACTCGTGGCGGCACTCGGCTGGCCTGTGATCGAACTCAATCTTGGCAAGCTCGGCAGCCCTCTCGCTCACCAGGTAACCCTGGCGATCAGGGGAGCTTTCGATGAGGCCAGGCGCAGCGCGCCAGCGGTGGTCGCGATCGAGGAGATCGATGCCATGGCGGGCAGTCGCGGGCCATTGACCCATGACTACAAGGTCGAGGAGGTCTCGGAACTCCTTCGGATGGTGGAAGGCGCCGCGACGCACAATATCCTGGTCATCGCGACCACGAATCGGATCGATGCGCTCGATCTGGCGATGCGGCGAAAAGGACGATTCGATCACGTAGTCGAGGTCGGCTATCCCGACGCGGATGAGGTTCATGCCGTGCTGCGCGCATTGCTGGACGAACGCCCCCATCGTGACATCCAGAATCTGCGAGAGATCTCCGTCAGACTTGCCGGCCGCCCGATGAGCGACGTCGTCTGGGTCGTGAATGAGGCGGCGCGAATTGCCGCGCGCGCAGGGAAGGAGGCCATCGATGATCTTGACCTGCTCTCGGCGCTCAAGAACTTGAAACGCGATCGGAATCCGGTGTAGGTGATCGTGGCTGTCCCGCACGGTGATCGGCCCCTCACGGGAATGGGTGAGGGCGCAGAGATTGTCGCAGGCTACGCGCCCGACGGCGCTCGCAATAGTCTTACGGCGTCACTGCGCATATTTGGCGCGAACGGAGCGTTGGGGTAGAGTCACGTCGGAAGGACAGGAGAAAGGCGATGCGGCTCATCATTGCGGCGGCGGCGATTGTCGCACTCGGCGGTTTCGCATTCGCGCAACATCAGCATGGCGGCGGCGCGCCATATGCGGGCCTGCACGTGCGGGCCATCAAGGCCCTCGGTGAGCAGCAGGTGTCGGATCTGCGAGCTGGACGCGGCATGGGCTTTGCGCTGGCGGCCGAATTGAACGGTTATCCCGGGCCGCTTCATGTGATCGAGCTCGCGGATCAGCTTCAACTCAGCGCCGAGCTGCAGCGACGGATGCATGAGCTGTCCGACGCGATGAAGGCCGAAGCCGTGCCGGCCGGCGAGACGCTGATCGAACGGGAGGCCGCGCTCGACCGCGCTTTCGCCGACAGGACCATTTCGCCCGAGACGCTCGCGGCGCTGACGGCCGAGATCGGTGAGGCGCAGGGGCGGCTGCGTGCCATCCACCTGAAATATCATTTGATCACGGCCGCACTCCTGACGCCGGATCAGCGCGCGCGCTATGCGGTGCTGCGCGGGTACCACTGAACTAGGCTTTACGCACGAGTCGCGAAATGTTGTTGCTGCCGCCCGATCGGCGGCTGATCTGCCCATGGACACTCACCCGCCGGGATTTTTTGCAGGAACCGAAATGCCGACGGCCGGCTGGTGGGAAGCCTTGTGGCCCGATCCGGCGAACGTTCTCGCCTCCGTCGGCGTCGCGCCCGGCATGGACGTCGTCGATCTCTGCTGCGGCGACGGCTGGTTCACCCTGCAGATCGCCAAGATCGCGGCGCATGTGGTCGCGATCGACATCGACCGGCGGCTTCTCGACATCGCGCGTATTCGCCTGACCGAAAGCGGTCTGCGCAATTGCGATTATGTCGAAGGCGATGCCTATGAGGTTGCCCGCCTCACGCCGCGACCGGCGAACCTCGTCTTCATGGCCAATGCGTTTCATGGCGTGCCGGACCGTCCGCGCCTGGCGCGGGCCGTGCACGCCGCCCTCGAGCCACGGGGACAGTTTGCCGTCGTCAACTGGCATCGACGCCCGCGCGAGGAAACCACCGTGCTCGGTGAGCCGCGCGGTCCGAAGACCGAATTGCGGCTGTCGCCGGAGGAAACCATCACGGGGGTGGAGGCGGGCGGGCTGGTCCTGGCCAAGCGTGTCGAGGTGCCGCCTTATCACTATGGTATCGTCTTCCAGCGCAGGCCCGCATGAGGTCTCGGCGCCAGGGCTTGCTGCGCCGGAGCTGGCGCTTGGCGAGCGCGCGTCCTGCGGATAATGATTGGTCTTGGAAGCGATCTCCCGCCGCCGTCTTGGGGACTGCACGTGTCGAGCTTGGAGGCGTTCGACTTCATCATCGTGGGCGCTGGCAGCGCTGGCTGCGTGCTGGCCAACCGGTTGACGGCGTCGGGCCGGCACCGCGTGCTGCTGCTCGAGGCGGGGCCCCGCGGCCGGCACCCCTGGCTTCATGTTCCGCTCGGCTTCGGCAGGCTTTTCACCGATCGCCGCTACAACTGGTGCTACGCGACCGAGCCGCAACCCGGCTGTCACGGCCGCAACGTGATTGCACCGCGCGGAAAAGTCCTCGGCGGGTCGAGCGCGATCAACGGTCTCATCTATATCCGCGGGCAGGCCGAAGACTTCGACCATTGGCGCCAGCTCGGCAACGCCGGCTGGAGCTTTGGCGACGTCCTGCCCTATTTCCGCAGGGCGGAGGATAACGAGCGCGGCGCCGATGAATTTCACGGCGCGGGCGGGCCGCTCGCGGTCTCGGACCTGCGCGACCGCCATCCGCTCGCCGTCGCCTATGTGGAGGCGGCGGTGCAGTGCGGCTATCCGCGCAACGACGATTTCAATGGCGCCGTGCAGGAAGGCGCCGGCTTCTACCAGACCACGATGCGCGCCGGGGTGCGGGCCTCGACGGCGGCTGGCTATCTCCGCCAGGCGCGCCGCCGCCCCAACCTCAAGGTGGTTGCCAATGCGCTCGCGATGCGCATCGTCTTCGACGGCCGCCGCGCGACCGGCGTGGAGTACCTTGTGGGCGACGCGAAGCGCAGCGCCCGCGCCGATGTCGAGGTGATCGTCGCGTCGGGCGCGTTCAATTCGCCGCAGCTGCTGCAGCTGTCGGGGCTCGGCCCGGCGTCGGTCCTTAAATCGCACGGCATCGCCGTGGTCGCCGATGCGCCGGGCGTCGGCGACGATCTCAACGACCATATCTCGGGCCGCATCATGCTGCGTTGCAAGGAGCCGATCACCCTCAACGATGCGGTGCGTACCTGGCGCGGCAAGCTTCGCCACGGCCTGCACTACGTGCTCACGCGCCGCGGCTACCTCGCGATCCCGGCGGTCTCCTCCGCCTGTTTCATCCGCGCGCTGCCCACGTCGGCGACGCCAGACTCGCAATGCTCGATCTCGCTGTTCTCGGCGCAGACGATCGGCGGCGAGCTGCATCCGTTTCCGGGCGTGACCGGCAATTGCGTGCTGCTGCGGCCGGAGAGCCGCGGCCATGTGCGAATCAAGTCGGCCGATCCGCGCGAGGCGCCGGCGATCCATCCGAACTATCTGGCGACCCGCAAGGATTGCGAGACCATCGTGGCGGGCGTCAACGCCATGCGCCGAATCTTCCGTGCGCCCGCGATGACGCGGTACATCGCCGAGGAGATCGAGCCGGGCGCGCCCTGCGACAATGATGCGGCGCTGCTCGATTTCATCCGCCGCCGCGGTTCGACCACCTATCATCCGGTGGGCACCTGCCGCATGGGCCAGGATCCGAAGGCGGTGGTCGACGAGCGGCTGCGGGTGCGCGGCTTCGCGGGCCTGCGCGTGGTCGACGCCTCGATCATGCCGGCGGTCGTCTCCGGCAACACCAACGCGGCCACGATCATGATCGGCGAGAAGGGCGCCGACATGATCCTCGAGGACGCGAAGGCCGGCGCATCGGGCCGCGATGTCGTCCGCGCCGCCTGATAGAGCACGTTCCGATTCCGCAGGAACGGAATGTGCTCTAGAACCGGCTAGCGGTATTCAGTGCCCAGGCTTACATGATGTCATCGATGTAAGCATTTATTTGCGGCGAGACGGGCCCCGACGCTCATCACCCAGAACTGACGGGTCGTTTCCGCTTGCGGTACTCCGTGGTCTTCCCACTCAGCGCGGCGTCGCGAACTACCGACCATTTCGCCGAGAACTCAGGTATCCGCCGAGGGCTCCCAGCACGGGGCTCAGCGGCAAGAGGGCGAGGTGCAGCGCCGCGCTGCGGCTGAATACAGCGTACACTCCACCTGCGACGCAAAGAATTGACGAAAGTGCCCCGTTGAGGACCTCGTCGTGCTTGGCGATTCGCGCCGAAACGTAACCGGCCAATACGGAGCAGAGTGCGCCCAAAATGATGGACGAGACTCTGAAGGTGCTGCTTGCCATCAGGGCCTGGATGGTAGAACCGGCAGTATCCCCGGAAGGCCCCGACGAGATGAGGATGTACATCATGATCGGCAAGACAGCGATGTTCGTCGATACGATGTCAACGATGTTGCCGATGACGACACCTTTTAGAGATATCCGCTTCATTCTTCCCTGCCTTCCGAATGTCGAAGTGTCGGTAAGTCCCCGCGAGATCGGTAAGGTAGTCCGCTGCGTGTGAAAGCTACGCCACAGGAGGAAAAGGCGGTGGTAACGATCAGAGTGTTCGGGCAGATTGTTCTGAACCGTTGCAAAACGGCTACCTATGCAGATTTTCGATCTGTGTGTGCCGGACTGAATCGGGCAAAGCGCCTCGTTATGTCCACTTCCGGGGCGCAGCAGAAGAAATTGCACATTCAATGTCTGTTCATTGGGTCGCGAATGACCCTGGCTGCGTGAAAACGCCGAGTCAGGTATGTGTCGCCTCGCGATTTGCGAGGGCGCTTGATGAAGAATCGTGCTGACCTGGACTAGCGCATCTCCTGTTCGGCCCCGTGGTGGGGGTCTCAAAGCCAAGCTAAGATCGAGTTGCGTGACGGGATTAGAGGGCGAATTCCGTCATTCGCGAACAGGAGCGATCCAATGGCAAAGCAGAAATCGGACAGCGTTTACCGGATTGTCGATGTTGTCGGCGTCAGCGAAGAATCATGGGAGCAAGCTGGCCGCAATGCAGTGGAGACGGCAGCGAGTTCACTTCGTGATCTGCGCGTGGCTGAGGTCACGAAAATGGATATGAGAGTGGAGAACGGCAAGGTCACTGCATTCCGTACTCGCGTCGCGCTCTCGTTCAAGTACGAAGCCTGATCCGATTTCGGCGAGCACGATTGCTGGTGAACGACGCTATGCCGAGGTAGCGTCTCGCCACCGCTCGCGCGCAAAACTGGAGGAAGTCGCTATTGCGGTCGCAATCGGGGCGATATCCGACGTAGCCGGGTAGAGCCGAACACGTCGTTCCTGGCACAAACCGCACGAGCGAGGCTGCGCGACCGCATGTCCGCTTTCGGCAGCGCTGCGGAAGAAATTGCACATCTTGCGTCAGGCCGCACGCGAATGAGATAACGCCCTGGCTTCGCTCAAGATGTCATCAGGCGGAAATCATGCGGTACGCATCGCTGTCCATAGGCGCGAAACAGCTCTTCGGGGTGGCGGCATTGCTGGTGGCGGCCGGCAGCGTCACGACGGAGACCGCCGCGCAGGATAGCGTGAACTTGCAGGGCCATCTTTACATCGGCGGCAAGACGCTCGTCGATCCCCCGCCGAATGAACCGAAGAAGACGCACGCTTATATAGAGATAGAAGGGGCGGCCGCGCTCCAGATGTATCGCACAATGAAAGCGGCGGAGCACGGCGACGAGTGCCGGGGGGCTAGCTGGCGCACCAAGAGCGCTGGGCCGCTGCAATGCTGGATCTCTGCAAACCGCAAGGAGGCGAACTGCACCTTCGCGGTGGACCTCGTTGCCGGACGGCTCGCCCTCGGGAGCGTGTGCTAGGACCACCTGTGGCGCGGCTTACGAACGGTCCCGGTCTCCCGTTAAGCAGCCGCTCTTGTGGTTGGCGCGATCCAAACACAAAGCATCGATGATTGCGGCGACCAGCGGCGCATCGTGCGCCGCGTGACGATCGAAGGGTCACTGAGGCGTGCAGTGGCGAATGGCTGCTTATGGAATTTGGCTGACGTCGGCCGGTTCGTCCCTGCGTGTCCGATTACAGGTTCTTGCGGACATCCGCGCCGAGGCTCGCGGCTTGGCACCAGACGCTATTGACCCGAGGCGGAAAGTGAGGCGAAGAGCGGTGAGGGCAACCGCAACACCAGGCAAACGAGGGCACAGATGTTCAAGTCGAGATATCGGCTGAAGCATATTGTGCGCGGCGCGCTGCGAACGGGTGCTGTCACCACGGCGGGGAATCGCCTAAGCTTCTTTGCGATCAATCAACGGAGCTGCAAAATGTCGATCACAAAAGGGACGTTGCTTGCATCGGGTGCCGCCTTGGCGGTCGCACTCGTCATTTCGGCGCAGGCTGCCGATGACATCAAGCAGCCGAGCGGCTACCGCAACTGGTATCACGTCAACACGATGATCGTCGACAAACCGAGCCCGCTGTTCGACGCGCTCGGCGGAATGCATAACGTTCACGTGAATTCGGTGGGGGAGGACGCCCTCAAGAAGGGCGGACCTTATCCCGACGGAACCATTTTCGTGACCGACTTGCATGACTTTACGGTCTCCGACGGCTCCTATGTCGAGGGCAAGCTCAAGGGGATAGCGGTGATGGTGAAGGACGCGAACAAATATGCGGCGACCGGCGGCTGGGGATTCCAGCTCTTCGCCGGGGGAGATCCCAATAAGCCGATCGTGACGGACGCTGCCAAGCAGTGCTTCGAGTGTCACACGCCGCAAAAAGGTCAGGACTACGTCTACTCCACCTACATTCCGTAAGCGCAGCCCCGCGGCTGCGCCCAAAACGGGATCAGGCGGCGAGGGGCGTCCGATCGTCGAGGTGTGATCATGAGCCCATCCGACATACCGGTGCCGCAGAAGGGATTTTTTGTGGCGCACTTTCTCACCGTAACGGACCAGGCGAAATCCAAGGAATTCTACGTCGGCGTCCTGGGCGGAAAGATCGTGAAGGAGGAAAATCCCTGCTACATCAAGCTGGAAAATTCCTGGATCATCCTGAATTCCGGCGGAGGTCCGACGCCGGACAAGCCGGATGTGTGGCTCGCGCCGCCACCCGACTCGAATAGCGTGAGCAGCTTCCTCAATCTGCGCGTCGCAGACATTTACGCGTGCTATGAAGACTGGTCCGCGAAAGGCGCGCAGTTCCTCACCGAGCCGCTCGACAATCATGGCCACGAATTGCGCTGCTACATGCGCGATCCGGACGGCTACCTCATCGAGGTCGGCCAGTCCTCGCAGGCTGCTATCGAGGTCTTCAAGAAATTCCTCGGCTAGAGCACGATGTGATTAGGTAGAATCGCATCGTGCTCTCATCTCATTGATTCTGGAGCATGATCTTGTCCGAAAAGTCTGCAACTTTTCGGGATCATGCTCTAGCTTTCCACGTCTGACGCGGGGCGGTTGACGGCAATGGACATGCGGGTATTCGGCCGCAGCGGGATGCGGCTCTCGGTTCTGGGCTTCGGCTGCGGTGCGGTCGGCGGGTTGATGGTGCGCGGCGATCCGCGCGACCAGGAGCGCGCGGTCGCCCGGGCGCTCGAGGTCGGCGTCAACTACTTCGACACGGCCGTGCAGTACGGCAACGGCGAGTCGGAGAGGAATCTCGGCCGCATCCTGCAGATGCTCAAGCCGGTGAATGTGGTCGTCGGCACAAAAGTCCGCCTGCCGAGCGCCGACTACGGCCGCATCGGCGCCGCCATCGCAGCCTCGCTCGACGGCAGCCTCGCGCGCCTGCGGCTCGAGCGCGTCGACATCTTCCACCTCCACAACGCGATCAGCGAGACCGGCGGCGGGCCGGCGCTCAGCGTCGCGCAGGTGCTCGGCGAGGCGGTGCCGGCGCTCGAGCGGCTGCGCCAGCAGGGCAAGATCCGCCTCCTCGGGCTCACCGGGGTGGGCGATACTTCGGCGCTGCACAAGGCGATCGACGCGCGCGTCTTCGACAGCGCGCAGGTCGTCTACAACATGCTCAACCCCTCGGCGGCGGTCGCGCTGCCCGCGAGCTACCCGGCGCAGGATTATGCCCGGCTGTTCGATCGCACGCAGGCGGCCGGCGTCGGCGTCGTCGCCATCCGCGTGCTGGCGGGCGGCGCACTCTCCGGCTCGGCCGAGCGCCATCCCGTCGCGAGCCCGCCGCCCGATCCGATCGGCTCGGCCATGCGCCATGACGCCGACATCGCGCGCGCCCGCCGGCTGATGCCGCTGGTGAGCGAAGGGTTTGCCGCGAGCCTGACCGAGGCGGCGACGCGGTTCGCGATCTCGCAGCCCGCCGTCGGCACGATCCTGGTCGGCATGGCGACGCCGCAGCAGTTCGAGGATGCGCTCGCCGCCGTGCAGAAGGGACCGCTGCCGCCAGCGGCGCTCGATCGCCTCGCGACGCTGCAAGGGAGGTTCGCGGGCGAGGCGCGGTGATGCCGAACCGGGTCAGTGCTGCGCGTCTTGCGCATGGGCGGCGTGCTGTCCCGACGGCGGCAGGGTCGGCGCAGTCGCAAAGTCGGCGGGCAGCTTGCCCGTGAGGCTCGCCAGAAACGCCGTGATGTCGGCGATCTCGTCGTCCGCGAGCGTCTGGCCGAGCTGGACCTTGCCCATGATCCGAACCGCATCGTGCAGGCTCGCGATCGAGCCGTCGTGGAAGTAGGGCGCGGTCATCGCCACGTTGCGCAGGCTGGGCACCTTGAACACGTAGAGGTCGGCGGGATTCTTGGTCACGTCGAAGCGGCCCTTGTCAGGATTGCTGGCCCCGGTCTCCTTCCAGTAGTCTTCGTGCACGCCGAATTTCTGAAACATCCCGCCGCCGACACCGGGACCGTTGTGGCAGCCGCTGCAGCCCTTGCCCATGAACAGGCGCAGCCCGTTCTTCTCGTGATCCGACAGCGCGCTGGCATTGCCGCGGAGAAAATCGTCGAAACGCGACGGCGTGACCAGCGTGCGCTCGTAGGCGCCGATCGCCTTGCCCCAATTGTCGGCGGTGATCGGATTGCTCTCGTCGGGGAATGCTTTTGCGAACAGCGCGGCGTAGCCCGGGATCGCCGCGAGCTTCGCCATCGCGGTGGCGTAGTCGGGGTCGCCGAAGCTCGGCGGCCCGATCAACGCCTGCTTGGCCTGATCCTCGACGTTGACGCGATCGCCGCGCCAATGCGCCGCGAACTCCAGGGCGGCATTGAGAACGGTCGGCGCATTGCGCGGGTTGACCTTGTCGTGCGCGCCGAGCGGCTTTGCCAGGCCGTCAATCCCATAGAGCGCAGGCAGGTGGCAGCGCGAGCAGCTCACCGCGCCATCCGCCGAGACGCGCGGCTCGAAAAAAAGCTTGCGGCCGAGCTCCACGCGCGCCGGGGTCACCGGGTACTCCGCCGTCGCCATGTTGTCGGGGAGGGCGCCGAAAGTCTGTCGGGCCTGCCCGACGAGGTCGTCCGCCGGCTCAGCCGGCGTCGGTGAGGGACCGACCGCTGCGCCGATCACGATCATGCTGGCAAAGGCGACAGAGACAGAGACTGAGAGGCGGCGTGGCATGGCGGTTCCCGTGAGCTGCAGGTGAGTTCGCCCCCGCTTGTCTCATGCGCCGACCGCACCGGATGTTCCCGCCTCTCGCGCGGATGTGAAGCCCGGGCTGACCCCGCGAAAGCGCCGCGTTCGCAGATCTCCTTTTGGGGCTGAATTGGGACTGAGCCGACGTGCAACATATCAGCTCGATGTCCGCGGTGTCAGGGATGCACAGCAGACTCGATATGCTCAGTCTGAGATTTTCCGCGTCCGGCTAGTGTCCCGATTCCGAAGTTCGCAAGATTCGCAGCGAGCTCTGAGCGAACTTCGGAATCGAAAAGGACACTAGCAACTCTGATTCTAGTGCCGCTTTTGAACCCGAAGTTCGCAATCGTGCCCGCCGAGAAATCGTGCGAACTTCGGGTTCGCGGCACTAGTGAGCGCGTCGCGTCCTGATGCCGACGATGTCGGCCACGCGCTGGGCGCCC
>Ga0126384_10001849_pt1 | contig 12693 bp, 10 predicted proteins | sample PanSoiMetPlot_36_FD_92543 | JGI IMG/M metagenome (GOLD analysis project Ga0126384, IMG submission 92543) | Tropical forest soil microbial communities from Panama - MetaG Plot_36 | ecosystem: Environmental > Terrestrial > Soil > Tropical forest > Bulk soil | place: Panama | collected 2016-02-17 | reverse complement strand
TGGAGTGCGCCCCATAGGACAGCCCAACCGCCGCCGAGGCGCGGCTGATCTCCTCCATGGCGATGCAATGTTCCAAGTAGCCAAGCCCGGCGCCGCCGTACTCTTCCTCAACCGTGATGCCGTGCACCCCGAGCTCGCCGAGCTTGGGCCACAGGTGACGGGGGAAGATGTTGCTCTTGTCGATCTCGGCCGCGATCGGCGCGATCAAATCGGCACTGAAGGCGCGCACGCTGTCGCGCAGCCGATCGGCGGTCTCGCCGAGGTCGAAATTGAGCGTGGGGATGTCGTTGGGGATCATTTTCGGCCGCTCCCAGGCGCCCGCGGGCGCTCGTTGCTGTCTCATGGCTAGCGCCGCGCCAGGGCTGCCGCAAGCCGGTTTCGGCGGGCTGAGCCGGTGTCGCAGCGGGCTACCCCAACAGCGAGGCGAAGGGCCCCGGTTCGGGCAATTGCCGCGCAAAGCTGGAGCGGCGCCCCGCCACTAATCGGCAGGGGCGATGCCGGCGTCCTTGATCACTTTGGCCCACCGCGCCTGGTCGGCGGCAATCAGGCGGGCGAGGTCGGCCGGCGATCCGCCGCGGGCATTGAGCCCCTGTTTTGCCAAAGCATCGCGCACCGTGCTGCTGCTCAGGATGTCGTTTGCAGTCTGATTGTAGCGGGCAACCAGATCGGCTGGGGTGCCGGCCGGCCCCAGCAGCGCATACCACAGCTCGATGTCAATGCCGGCCAGGCCTTCCTCGGCGAAGGTCGGAATGTCGGGCGCCAGCGCCGAGCGCTCGGCGCTGCCGATCGCCAGTAGGCGCACCTGTTTGTCGTTGGCGAGCGGCAACACGGTGTGGAGCGGAATGAACATGGCGCCGACGTGCCCGCCCACCAGGTCGCGCACGGCCCCGGCCGAGCCGGAATAGGGTACGTGCACCAGATCGATCTGCGCCGTCAGCTTGAGGAGCTCCATGGCCAAGTGCTGTGGAGTGCCGCGTCCGGGCGAGGCGTAGTTGATCTTGCCCGGGCTTTCCTTGGCCAGCGCCACCAGCGCGCGGGCGGATTGCGCGGGCAGCGAGGGATGAACCGCAAGCGCCAGCTGGCCGACGGCAACCTCGACGATCGGGGCGAAGCTTCTCTGCGGGTCGTAGGGGACCGACTTGAAGAGACTGACATTCATCACGAAGGTGTTGACCGTCATCATGATGCTATGGCCGTCCGCTGGCCGCGTCGCGGCGTATTGCGAGCCGATGTTGCCGCTGGCACCCGGTCGGTTCTCGATGGTGACCGTCTGGCCCCAACGCTGCTGCAATTCATCGCCGAAGATCCGTGCCAAGATGTCGATACCGGTGCCGGCGGTGAACGGCACCACAATGGTGATCGGCCGGTCGGACAACGGCTGGGCCGCCAGCCGGTGGGGCAACAAGGCGAGTGCGAGTGCGGCCTTGGCGAGCTGCCGGCGCGAAACATCATGCTGTGCCATAGTTGGCGGTGCCTCCCTGACTTTGGCCCTGACTTTAGCCGTGCGGCCGCCGGCCTCGTGCGGCCGCCGAGCTTAAAGCCTCAAGCGGCTGCGACAAGCGCTGGACGCGAAGCCCTAAGCCGGGGCCGCCGCGCCAGACCCGGCCCCGCCGCGGCCATAGCCCGAGATGGTCTTGTAGCTGTTGGCGATCTCGGCGAGCTCGGCGGCGCTGATGACATCGTCGATATGCCGGAATGGCCGGTCGCCGGTCCGAATATGGATCTCGCGCAGAATGGCGTCGGGTGGCTGGCTGCGGTTGGTGAGCACCACCGCGGTGGTTGCCGCGCGCCGATGCTGATCGTAGGCCTCGAGCGCGCGCACCCAATCGCTGCTGGTGGCGAGCCGGTGCGCCAGGTCGCGGGCATCGAGGATCGCCTGCACCGCGCCGTTGGATCCGCGCGGCAACATCGGATGCGCTGCGTCACCCATGAGCGTGATGCGCTCGAAACTCCAGCGCGGCAGGGGATCGCGGTCGACCATGGGAAATTCGAGGATCGAATCGGCATTGCGGATCAGTGCCGGCACATCGAGCCAATCGAACTGCCAGTCGGCGAAGGCGCCGATGAAGTCGTCGACCCGGCCCGGCCTGGTCCAGTCCCAGCGCTGGTAGTTGGGGGTTTCGCGCTCGGCGACCCAGTTGATGAGCTGGCTGCCGTCGGCACGGTTGCGCACCGGATAGATCACCATCTTGCCGGTCGAGAGCCAGCCCGCGCGCACCATGCTGGCGCCGGTCAGGAACGGCGGCTGCCGCGTCAAGCCGCGCCACATATTGACACCGGAGTAGATCGGCTCGCTCTCTGTCGGGTAAAGCTGTCGACGGATGGCCGAGTGGATGCCATCTGCGGCAATCAGGATCGAGCCGGTCTGCGGCGGCAAGTTGGCGCCGCTGTCGGCGGTAAACTCGGCGACCATGCGACCGGCCCGCTCGGTGGCGCCGGTGCAGCGCCAGCCGAAATAGACCCGCTCCCAACCCAACCGTTGCCGCACGGCATCGAGCAGCACGAGCTGCGTGTCGCCCCGATGCATCGATAGCTGCGGCCATGGATAGCCGGCATGCCGGCCGGCGGCTTCGCGATAGATGAGCTGGCCGAAGCGGTTGAAGAAGATCGATTCCTGCGTGATCACCGCCGCCTTGGCCAGCGCCTCGAACAGGTCGAGCTCGGCCAGCACCGCCACCGCATGCGGCAGCAAATTGAGCCCGGCTCCAATCGGTTCAAGCGCTGCCGCCGCTTCGTAGATGCGCGCCGGGATGCCACGCTGGGCGAGCGCCAGCGCCAACGTCAGGCCGCCGATGCCGGCACCGATGATGAGGACATCGTCGGTGCCTGCTGACCCGCGGCGGTCGCAACCGGGGTCGGGAGTGGGGTTTGCGGCCAAGGGCTTGTGTCCCGGTTGCCCTACGCGTCCCTCATGATGCGGCTCAAAGCCACGGCGCCGCACTCAGGCGTTGCCGCGATCCTCGCGCCACACCCCGATCCGCTCCTGCACCGGACGATCGGAGAAACTGAACAGTACGCTTTCCGCGTCGGTTTCGTGCACGACCGGCTGCCAGCTCGGCACCACGAAAATGTCCTTTGGCCTCCACTCCAGCGTGGTCTGGCCGACGCGCGTGCGGCCGCTGCCTTCCATCGCCACGAACACGGACGCATCGGTCGAGCGATAGCGACTGGTGCTGCCGCTCTTGGGCAGCCATTGCATGAACGTTGCCATGGTCGGCATGGCATGGTCCCCGGTCAGCGGATTGGCATAGCGCAGCTTGACGCCGTGACAGGGATCGATCGGGCCGCTGCGCGCAAGCCGATCGAGGGCCTCACGCGTGCGCCCATAGGGGTAGTTGAAGATCGGCGAAGTTGCCGAGCCATGCTTGTGATCGATCGGCAGCAGGTTTGCCCCGTAGCGGGCCATCGAATCGCCCTCCGGCTTGCCGATCGGCTGTTCGTCCTCCTCGAGCCGCTCCACGAACGAGGCGTCGAGGATCTGGATCAACGGAATGTCGAGCCCGTCGAGCCAGAATATCGGCTCATCGGTTTCGTTGCCGTGATCGTGCCAGGCCATGTAGGGCGTAATAATAAAGTCGCCGGGATGCATCGGCGTGCGCTCGCCGTTGACGGTGGTGTGCGCGCCGTTGCCCTCGAGCACGAACCGCAGCGCCGATTGCGAATGGCGGTGGGCGGGCGCCACCTCGTGCGGCATGACGAGCTGCACCCCGGCATAGAGCGAGGTGGTGATCTTGGATTGTCCACGCAGGCCGGGGTTCTCGAGTACCAAGACGCGCCGCTCCGCCTCCTTGGCCGTGATCAGCTGGCCGGCTTCGAGCATGGCCGCGCGGATGGTATCGAATTGCCATACCGCGGGCCGGCAGGCGCTCTTCGGTTCCGGCGTGATCAGGGCGCCCAGCACCGTCCAGAGCGCGGTCATGTTCTCCTTGTCGATGCGATCGTAGAAGGCCTTGCGTTCCGCGGTTTCGACGGGGACCTGTTCCATGGCTCGGGTGCCTCGGTTGGCGGCCTCGGCCGCGCATGCTGCCGGCGGCTACTCTATGCTGGGTCGTGATCCGGGTCTACGCCGCGGGCGGCGCCGCACCGCATGGCGCGCAAAGGCGCTGCTTATTCGCAAAAGGCGCTGCGCCGACGCGGTGCCAGATCGAGATGGAAGTGGTTGCGGTGGGCCTCGTTGGCCTCCGGCCCCAACACGGTGCCGAACATTCCGCAGGCCCCTTTGTGCAGCCGGCGCAGGAACGCGCCCTCGACACTGGCTTGTGCCGTTTGCCGCGCCTGGGTCGTGGCTGCCGCCGCTGCCTGCGCCTCGCGGCCGGTTTCCTCGCCGTGACCGGGGCGCGGCGGTGGCGCTGTCGCCGCCCGGTCGTCGCCGATGGCAGCGACCCGGCGATGATTGCCGCCCAGGCGCGAAACCGCGCTTGGCGTGCGCATTGGCGGTTCGGCTTTGGCCGGTTCCGACTTGGCCGCCGGCTCCTTGCCGTCCTTGGCCCGCGCCGCCGCCACCGTCGCCTCCTTCTGGTCGCGCACCGTCGGCCCCCAGTGGCGTACCACGTCGATCGCGCGCCCATCGGCGGTCACGAAGCCGGAGATATCGATGGCATTGGCAAGCGCGTGTTCGCTCAAGCGATCACTTTCCCGTTGGCTGCCATTGCGATTGCGGCACGAATACCCCGAGACATTGCTCAATCGCGTGATCGGACTGCCAAAGGCTTCGGTCGCCGCCGGTTGCACCACCTCGGTGACCCAGGCGTGGAGCTCAGCGACCATGGCACAGTTGAGCATCGCCGGTGGATTGATCTCGACCCGGTTGCCGCCGCTCGTCAGCCGCCGCAGCAGCACCGGCGCGGCGGCGCCGCACTGCTCATGTTTGACCGGCTCGGCCACCTCCACCTCGGCCGCAATCGGTGCCAGCAGCTTGACGCAGGCACGCAGCGCGCTGATCACTTCCCCCTCCGGCCAAACGTCGGGCTTGGGCGGCTCGGCGGCAGCTTCCGCCGGCGCCGGCGGGGTCGGCTCCGGCTCTACCGCAATCGCCGAATCCTTGCGCACCGGCGGATCCGGCGCGGGCGCGGTGCGCGCCCGGTGGCGTCGAGCCGCGACCAGCGCGAAGCCCTTAACCGGTTGCGATGGCTCAAACATCACCTGTTTCGGGCGTACGATTTCGATGGCGGGCGTTGCCGCCGGTGGGGCCAAGCCAAAGGTGGATACCGCCTGCGGCGGCACCACGGCGATCGCGCCGATGCCAAGCACCGTCGCCACCGATAGTTTGGTCGATAACGCCGCCAGCGCCCTACCCAGCGACAGCCGCGCCTCGGCGGTCCGCGCCCGGCCCCAATTCACGACTTGAGCATATTGTGCACTATCGTACATAGGGTCTTGGAAACGCCCAACGCCAGGCTCCGGTTTCGCGGTACCGGCCACATCCCCCACGTGGTGCCCAGTATCGGGACCAGAAAATGTTGGAACTGTGATTGCTTGCGAGAGCGGCCGCTGGCGTGGCCGCCCGATCACGCCCCGATGCACCGCGTCGGCTCAGCTGACGCCGGCTGCGCTAGCGCCCTAAAAACTCGCGCCGGACGGCTTCGGTGTGGGCGCCGAGCGCGGGAATGGCGCCGAACTCCATCGCCTCTTCGTCGGCGCGCGCCGCCGGCGCCGGCAGCAGCACGGGGCCGGCCGGGGTCGCAACCTTGACGCGGCGCAGGTGCGGGTGCTTGAGCACATCCGCCATCTGATTGACGCGCGCGAACGCGATCTCGGCCGCTGCCAGTTTGTGGCTCAAGGCCACGACCTCGAGCGCGCCGAAACACTCAGCCACCGCCGCGTCGGTCTCCGCGCGGTGAGCGAGGCGAGCCGGGCTGGTGGCAAAGCGTGGATCGCTGGCGAGCTCGGGACGCGCCAGCACCTTATGGCACAAGACCGCCCACTCGCGATCGTTCTGGATCGAGATCAGGATCGGCACGCCGTCAGCGCTCACGAACACGCCATACGGTGCAAGCGAGGGATGGCTGAGACCGGATCGCTGCGGCGCCTGGGCCCACTCGGCAAACAGCAGCGGTACCGTCATCCATTCCATCATGCAATCGAACATGGAAACCTTGATGACGGCGCCCTCACCGGTGCGGCTGCGCCGGATCAGGGCCTCGAGAATGGCTTCGTAGGCGTAGAGTCCGGTGCCGATATCGACCACCGATACGCCGACACGTGCCGGTGCCTCGGGCCCGCCCGTGAGCGAGGCGAGACCGGACTCCGCCTGCACCAACAAATCGTAGGCCTTGCGCTCGCGGAACGGCCCCTCGTCGCCATAGCCGCTAATGGCGCAGCAGATGAGCCGCGGATGGCGCTGGCGCAACTCCTCGATGCCATAGCCCAGCTTGGCGAGCGCGCCCGGCTTGAGATTGGCGAGGAATACATCGGCTTTGGCCAGCAGGGCCTCGAACAGGCGACGATCGTCGCTTTGGCGCAAGTCGATGACCACCGACTCTTTGCCGCGGTTGAGCCACAGAAAGTGCGTGGATTGGCCGGCAACGGCCCGGTCGTAGTCGCGCGCGAAGTCGCCTTCGGGTCGCTCCAGCTTGATGACGCGCGCGCCAGCATCGGCAAGGCGCCGCGCCGTCATCGGCGCCGCGACCGCCTGATCCAAGGACACCACCAGGGTACCGCTGAGCGCTTTCATGATGCCGTGACGTTGTCCCGTCTGCGCGCGTTCACAGCAGGCCGCGTCGCGCCAGATTGTGCATCAGCGCCCGGCTGCCGAAGGTCCAGGGCGGAGCCTCGGTCGATAACGCCATGCGGTTGGCGAGCGTGCCGAGTTCCGGCGCCGATATGGTGGTGATATCGCCCGTGCGGTGGGTGAAGCCTTGCCCCTTGGCGCCGCGATCTTCGACCGGCGCGAACATGGTGCCAAGGAACAGCACGGCACCATCTGGATATTGGTGGTGCCGGCCCAGCATCTGGGCAACGAGGTCGGCAGGATCACGGGCGATCTCCTGCATTGACGATCGCCCGCTCAGCACAAAGCCATCCTCGCCCTCGACCTTTAGGCTGACCTCGATTAAGCGCACGCTCGCCAGGGTGAACGAGGCATCGAACAAACGCACGAACGGGCCGACGGCGGTCGAGGCATTGTTGTCCTTGGCCTTGGACAACAGCAGCGCCGAGCGGCCCTCGACGTCGCGCAGGTTGACATCGTTGCCGAGCGTGGCACCGACGATGGCTCCGGTGGATGCGACCAGCAGCACCACCTCCGGCTCGGGATTGTTCCAGTTGGAAATCGGATTGAGACCCGCATCCATGCCGTGGCCGACCGCCGACAGCGGCTGCGCCTTGGTGAAGATCTCTGCATCCGGCCCGATGCCGACCTCAAGGTACTGCGACCATGCGCCTTGCGCAATCAGGACCCGCTTGAGCTCGGCGGCCTCGACGCTGCCGGGCACCAGTTTGGCAAGATCGCCGCCGAACTGGGCGGCGACGCTTTCGCGAATGGCTTCGGCTTTGTCCGGCGCACCTCGCGCCTGCTCCTCGATCACCCGCTCCAGCATGGAGCGGGGAAAGGTCACGCCGGCCGCCTTGATGGCCTGCAGATCGATTGGGGCCAACAGCCAGGGCTTGCCGGGGTCGCGACCGGGCTCGGGCGTATTGGCAAGGACCTCTGCCAGCGAACCAATGCGTTCACCAGCGCCATCCCTGACGATCTGCGCCGGTTCGGAGGCCTCGCACAGATCGCGCATGGTCGGCACCAGGCGCGAAATGTCGTAGAGCCCCTGCGCGCGCACGGCGACGACGGCGGGGCCCTCGACCGAAGGCAGCCAGACCCGGCCGGCGAGGGCACCCAGCGTGCCGTCCTGCGGCAGGCTGGCGGCAGCGGACATGTATTCGGTCAGGCTTGGCATGCTTGCCTTTCGTTGGTGCCGGCTGAAAGATCTTCGCCCGTTTGCCGCACCGTGGCGCGAGACGATCGGGGTTGTCGGCTAGGGTCGGCCCCCCCTTTGCGCTACAGTAGCGGGGAGGCGGCGCCGGTTCCAGGAGAAGGCATGCGCATCGGCAGCGAAAAAGCGGCAAGCATCGGCGCCGGGCTGCCGGTCGCGCCAGCCCCGGCATGCCGCCGCGGCCTGCGCCTAGGCGCCGGGTGGCTCGATGCTGTTCTGGGCCGGTAGCATTCTCGCCGGCGTGCTTGGCTACAAGCTGCCCTACTGGTGGGTACCGGCGGTGCTCGCCTGCACCGTGGCGGCAGCACAGTACGTGCTGTTGCAGGCGACCTTGGCCGGAGACGGGGCGAGGTTCGAGCTGATGTTGTTTAGTCTCCCTCTCAACCTGATGATGTACTATGCGACCTTCAGCATTGGGCGAGCGCTCGGCCAACGTTGGGGGCGGCGCAGAAAGGCTAGACGATGACCGGTGGGCTGCTGGCGGGGCATGTGGTGCTGGTGACCGGTGCGCTCGGTACGCTCGGCACGGCCATGTGTGCGGCGATCGAAGCCGCGGGCGGCAAAGCCATTCGCAGTGACCTCGGCCAGCGCGGTGGCCTCGACATTGCGCTCGACGTGACACGCGAGGACGACTGGCAAGCGGCGATGAAAGAGATCGGGCGCGGACATGGCCGTCTCGACGGCCTCGTCAATAATGCCGGTGTGGGTACGCCCGGCGATGTGGAGCAGACGAGCTTCGCCGAATGGCGTCGCGTGATGGCGATCAATGCCGACGGCGTGTTCCTGGGCTGCAAGTACGCCATGCCGCTCTTGGCCAAATCCAAGGCGCCATCGATCGTCAACATCTCGTCGGCCTCCGGTATCGTCGGCGGCGCCAATCTGGCGGCCTACAATGCCTCGAAAGGAGCGGTCAGATTGTTGACCAAGTCCGTGGCCCTGTCGGGGGCGCGCAAGCGACCGCCGGTGCGCTGCAACTCGGTGCATCCCGCCTTCATCGAAGGCGACATGGTCGATCGCATGGTCAAGGCGCGGCCCGATCCGGCACGGGCCATGGCCAAACTCAACGCTCAGATTCCCCTGGGTCGGCTGGGACAGCCCGACGAGGTGGCAAACACCGTGGTGTGGCTGTTGTCACCGGCCGCTTCGTTCACGACCGGATCCGAGGTGCTGGTCGACGGTGGCCTGATTGCCGGCTGAGGCCGCAGTTGGCCGCGATCTCGCGGCCGCGGTTGGGGGCCGATGGGCCTTGGGCAAGCTTAACAAGCTTTAACTGGCGCCGGTCTCGTGCGCGGCCGCAAGATCATCGACAGTGCCATTGCGAACAAGGACAGGCATGCGGCGGGCTTGGCTGGCGGAGGCGGTTCGAGCGGCGGATGGCGGGCGCGGGCTCACACGGGCCTGGTGCAGCCTCGCGGTTGCCGTTGGCGTTACGGTCCTGGTTGCCGTCGCGGCAATGGCGCAGGAGGCGCCGCGCGTCAGCGCCGACACGGCGGGCACGCCGGCCGACGCCGGAGCCCTGTTTGATGCCGTCGTCGAGCGCATTGGCAAGTCGTTCTGGGACAAGGAGCTGATTGCCAGCAGCGGCTGGGAACGTCGCGCCGCCGAGGTCCGCCCCAATGTGCTGGCGGCGCCGACGCGGGAGGCGGCGGCGGGGCGCATCAATGCCTTGCTGGCCGAACTCAAGACCTCGCACACGGGTCTCTTCACGCCGGATGACGTCGAGTATTACATTCTGCTCGACGTGTTCTCGGGCAGCAGCCGCATTCGCGATTTCGTCGCGCAACACTTCTGGGGCAGCGGCGTCAGCTACGCTGGAGTCGGCTTGTTTTCGGTCAACACCGACGGTCGCGATTTCGTCGATGCCATACTCGAAGGCTCGCCCGCCGATCGCGCCGGGATCAAGGTCGGTGACGAGGTGCTGAGCGTCGATGGCATGCCCTACCATCCGATCCGGTCGTTCCGCGGCAAGATTGGCGACACGGTCACGCTCAGCCTACGGCGGGCTGCCGAGGCGGCGCCGCAGGCGATTACGGTCGAAGTGGTCAGCATCGCGCCGTTGCGGGCGTTTCGCGATGCCACCACCGCCAGCGCCCGCGTCATCGAGCGCGACGGCCGCCGCATCGGTTACGTGCACGTGTGGGCGTCGGTGGGCGACAACTCGACGGATGCGCTGCGCGAAGCGCTCGACAGCCTGAACGGCGACAAGGACCAAGACCATCGCGACGGCAAGCGGCACGCCGCCACGCCGCAACTCGACGGCGTCATCATCGACATGCGTGGCAAGATCGGCGGTACCGGGCAGAACGCCGCGCGCTATCTCGACCTCATCGACCCGCGCGGACCGCTGATGCGCTCACGCAACAAGGATGGCAAGGACCACAGCCGCGATAGCCTCAGAGGCCGCACGGCGGTGCTGATCGATCAGCACACCCGCAGTACCGGGGAACTGTTCGTGCACGCCTATAAGCGCGAGCGCCAAGGTCCGTTGATCGGCACCCACACCGCCGGGGCGGTGAGCGCGGCTGCCGCCTACGTGATGCCCGGCGGCGACTTGCTCTATCTGGCCGTCACCGGCCTCGAGATCGACGGCGAGATCCTGGAAGGCCCCGGTGTTGCCCCCGACATCGAAGTGGCACGTCCGCTGCCCTATGCCAATGGTGCCGACCCGGTATTGGAGGCGGGCATCGACACCTTGGTGCGGCGCGCGCAAGCGCCACCGCCAGCGGCGAACGTGCCGAACCGGAGCAACTAGGCCGTTGCTGCTTCACAGCGGCTTGGAACCGGCTACACTGCGCCACCTCGCCACCATGCCGGATCGGTCCGGCCAAGCCTCCGGGGATCGCCCATGATCAAGCCCACCGCCGCTCAGAAGAAGAAACTGCGCTCGCGCCAGTGGTTCGATAATCCCGACAACCCGGACATGACCGCGCTCTACCTCGAGCGCTACATGAACTACGGCCTGACCCGCGAAGAGCTGGCCTCGGGCAAACCGATTATCGGCATCGCCCAGTCGGGCTCCGATCTGTCACCCTGCAATCGTCATCATCTGGTGCTGGCGCAGCGCGTGCGCGAGGGCATTCGCGAAGCCGGCGGCGTCGCCTTCGAGTTCCCGGTGCATCCGATCCAGGAGACCGGCAAGCGACCAACCGCGGCGCTCGATCGCAACCTCGCCTACCTCGGTCTGGTCGAAATCCTGTACGGCTATCCGATCGACGGCGTGGTGCTCACCACCGGCTGCGACAAGACCACGCCGTCGCAGCTGATGGCCGCGGCTACGGTGGACATTCCGGCGATCGTGCTGTCGGGTGGGCCGATGCTCAACGGCTGGTTCCGCGGCGAGCGCACCGGGTCGGGCACCATCGTCTGGAAGGCCCGACAGATGTTCGCCACCGGCGAGCTCAACTACGAGGAATTCATCGATCTCGTCGCCTCTTCCGCGCCCTCGCCGGGACACTGCAACACCATGGGCACGGCCTCGACCATGAATTCGCTGGCCGAGGCGCTGGGCATGTCGCTGCCGGGTTGCGCGGCGCCGCCCGCCCCGCACAAGGAGCGCGCCCAGCTCGCCTACGACAGCGGCAGGCGCATCGTCGAGATGGTGTGGGAGGATCTGCGGCCGTCCAAGATCATGACGCGCGAAGCCTTCGAGAACGTGATCGCGGTCAACTCGGCGATCGGCGGTTCAACCAATGCTCCGATCCATTTCAATGCCATCGCTCGGCATGTCGGCGTCAGCCTCGACAACGATGACTGGGAACGCGTGGGCTATCCACTGCCGCTGCTGGTCGACATGCAGCCGGCGGGCCGCTACCTCGGCGAGGAATATCATCGCGCCGGCGGCGTGCCGGCGGTGGTGAACGAGCTGATGAAGGCCAAGAAGATCCACGAAGGCGCGCTGACCGTGAACGGCAAAAGCATCGGCGAGAACTGCCAGCAGCGCCCGGTGATCGACAGCGACGTGATCCGCCCCTACGACAGGCCGCTGAAGGAGCACGCCGGCTTCCTCAACCTCAAAGGCAATCTGTTCGCAAGCGCCATCATGAAGACCAGCGTGATCTCCGAGGAGTTCCGCCGACGCTACTTGTCGAACCCGAACGATCCCAATGCCTTCGAGGGCCGGGCGATCGTTTTCGACGGGCCGGAGGACTACCACAAGCGGATCGACGATCCAAAGCTTGCAATCGACGAGATGTGCATCCTGTTCATGCGCGGCACCGGACCGGTCGGCTATCCCGGCGGCGCCGAGGTCGTCAACATGCGGCCGCCCAACTACCTCATCAAACAGGGCGTCCACGAATTGGCCTGTATCGGCGACGGGCGGCAATCCGGAACATCGGGGTCGCCCTCGATCCTCAATGCCTCGCCGGAAGCCGCCACCGGCGGCGGCTTGGCGATCCTCAAAACCGGCGACCGCGTGCGCATCGATCTCAACAAGCGTACCGCCGACATCCTGATCACGGCGGAGGACTATGATCGTCGTCGCGCCGATCTGCAGGGACACGGCGGCTATCAATATCCGGCCCACCAAACGCCGTGGCAGGAGATCCAGCGCGATCTGGTCGATGATTTTGCGCACGGCATGGTGCTGAAACCGGCGGTGAAGTATCAAAGGATTGCCAAGACCAAAGGCATTCCCCGCGACAACCACTAACCGAACCGGGCTCCCGGCAGTGCGCTGGGCCGCCGCCTCGCCGAGGCGGCGGTTGTTGGTGGCAGGTCTCGAGCCAAGCGGCCCGTCGGGTCACACCCCACCCAACATGGCGGGCGC
>Ga0126384_10001848_pt1 | contig 12694 bp, 13 predicted proteins | sample PanSoiMetPlot_36_FD_92543 | JGI IMG/M metagenome (GOLD analysis project Ga0126384, IMG submission 92543) | Tropical forest soil microbial communities from Panama - MetaG Plot_36 | ecosystem: Environmental > Terrestrial > Soil > Tropical forest > Bulk soil | place: Panama | collected 2016-02-17 | reverse complement strand
CTAAATAAAGATCCTCCGTGTTTTCCCGCACCAGAACGACGTCAACGTTGTAAAAATGCGACTTGACGCCGGGCAGATTCTTGACCGGGCGTAGATTGGCGTAGAGGTCGAGCGTTTTCCGCAGGGCAACGTTGACGCTCGGAGGCCCTCCGGCGATAGCTGTAGCCATCGGGCCCTTCAGCGCCACGCGGTTGCGCCTGACGGATTCGATTGCGGCGGAATTGAGCAGCTGACCGGCACCTTCGTCGGCTCGGGCTTGAATTTCTTCCCACTCAATTTGGGCGCCGGCTGCGTCAACAATCTGGCGCGTGGCTGCGGCTACTTCGGGGCCAATGCCTTCGCCAGGAATCAATGTCACTTTGTGTCTCATGGTCGCATCATAGTGTACGGGAAGCCGTTCGAATTGTGGAAATGGGCAGGGAAGAGGCGTATCCGATCGACAACACGCGCTTTGGTTGTGCGTCCTGCAAGGCGAGTTGAGATTTGTTATACTTGGTAAGTAGGTTCCCGCCAGTTTGGGTGCGGGAGGAGGCTAAGAATTCCATGATTCGATTGACGTCGGTTGCAAGCTCAAAAGTGAAGGAAATCATGAGCATGCAGACCCCTGTGCCCTCGGCGTTGCGCGTAGCCGTGATAGGCGGAGGCTGCTCTGGGTTTCAATACCACATGGTGTTTGAAAACCAGACGAACGATACCGATGAAGTGCTTGATTTTGACGGTCTGAAGGTGGCCGTAGACCAGATGAGCTCCATGTATCTCGATGGCGTCGAAATTGACTACATCGAGACGTTGGAAGGCGCAGGTTTCAAGTTCAACAACCCGAACGTGAAGAGCACCTGCGGCTGCGGAAGCTCCTTCAGCGTCTAATAAGCTTTACGTGAAGTATTTCGACTCCTGAGACAACGGCGTAGCCTGAATCTCAGGAGTTTTCTTTTAGAAGTTACCTTCAATCCGATTTGGCCTGGTTTCGGCGGCATGCACATTTGCGTGGACACGAGCCGCGGGTTATTCTGAAGACCTAGAATGAAAATCGCTCTCGCGCAGTTTAATCCCACCGTCGGTGACTTTGCAGGCAATTCCGCACGAATCTTGGCCCTTTCTCAGAAAGCAAAGGAGAGGGGCGCTGACTTGGCCGTTTTTTCCGAGCTCTGTTTGTGCGGATACCCTCCTCAGGATCTCCTCGAACGGCCGGCATTCATTGAGCGCAATCAGAGGGAACTAAAAGCGTTAGCAAAGGCGCTGACGATTCCGTCTGTAGTCGGGTTTGTCGGCAAGGTGAAGAATGGCACGCTGAAGTCGATTGCGAATAAAGCGGCGCTCATTTGCGGGGGAAGAGTGGTTTTCGAGCAGAGCAAAATGCTGCTGCCCACCTATGATGTGTTCGACGAGTCGAGATATTTCCATCCCGCAGAAAAGCAGCAAGTGATCGAGTTTCATGGAGTCCCGCTGGGTCTCACGATTTGCGAAGACGCGTGGAACGACGAACATTTTTGGCCGAACAAGCGCTATGATCGCGATCCCATCGTTGAAATTTTCGAGCAGGGAGCCAAGGTCCTACTGAATATCTCGGCCTCGCCGTACACGATCGACAAAAGGGCATTGCGCGTGGACATGTTGCGGTCCATCGCTGTGCACAACCAGAAGCCTGTCGTGTACGTGAACCAGTTTGGCGGCAATGACAGTTTGATTTTTGACGGCGCCAGCGTGGCGCTGACCCCGGATGGAAAAGTAGCCGCGCAGGCGCTGGCTTTTGAAGAAGACCTGGTGCTGTTCGATACCGAAACCGGCGAAGGAGAAATTCACGAGCAGCCGCGCCAGGAAATTGAGTATGCGTTCCGTGCCCTGGTGACTGGCACGCGCGACTACGTTCATAAGTGCGGATTCAAGAAGGTGCTCGTGGGGTTGAGCGGCGGAATCGATTCCGCCGTAGTCGTTTCCATCGCCGTGGAGGCTCTTGGCGCTGAAAACGTGCTGGGGGTTTCGATGCCGGGACCGTTTTCCTCTGACGGCAGCAAACAGGACGCGGCCGCGCTGGCCAAGAATCTCGGCATAGAATTCATGACGATCCCAATCGGCGAAGTGTTTGATTCCTATCGCAATGCACTGAAGACGGCGTTTGGGCGTCGCAAGGAAGATGTGGCCGAAGAGAACATTCAAGCGCGCATCCGCGGTAACTATTTGATGGCGATCTCCAACAAGTCCGGTTCGATGGTACTGAGCACCGGAAACAAATCGGAAAATGCGGTTGGATATTGCACACTCTATGGTGATATGGCCGGCGGACTCGCCGTGATTTCGGACGTACCGAAGCTGATGGTCTATGAGCTGGCAAAATGGATCAATCGCGAAAGGGAACTGGTTCCCCGCTCGACGATCGAAAAACCTCCTTCGGCAGAATTGCGTCCAAATCAAAAGGATGAGGACAGCTTGCCGCCCTACGACGTATTGGATCGAATTCTGAAAGCCTATATCGAGGATTTGAAGAGCCCGCAGGAGATTGCGGACAAATATGATTTCGATATTAAGCTGGTACGGGAGATTGCTGCGCTTGTGGATCGCAATGAATACAAACGTAAGCAGGCGGCTCCTGGGCTAAAGATAACATCTCGGGCATTTGGATTTGGCAGGCCGTTTCCCATCGCACAGAAATTCATTCCCTGATTCAAACGAGGTTCTTGTGAAAGCTCTCAGCCGAATTGCAGCAAGTGGATTAGTTCTGCTGGCGCTCGCGTGTGCGGCCACAAGGCTCAGCGCGCAAGCACCGACTTCTTCGGAATTGCAAAAAAAGGTTGAGCGCTATTTGCGCTATGTTTACGCCTTTGGACCGGACGTAAAACTCACAGTCCCTGAGCCCAAGGAATCTGAGGTTCCTGGGCTACTTTTGACGACTGTGGAGCTGACATCCGCTGATGGGCACGACTCGGCGAAGATGTATATCAGCAAGGACGGGAAGTTTCTGGTCCGCGGGGAAGTGACCGACATGGCGAAGGACCCGATGGCTGAGAACCGGGCGAAGATAGATCTAAAGGGTGTGCCGTCCCTCGGTACTGCCAGTGCCCCGGTAACCGTCGTCGAGTTTGCCGATTTTGAATGCCCGGTTTGCCGGCAGCTGCATGAACAGATGAGAACGCTGCTGCCGAACTATCCACTGGTAAAGTTTTACTTTAAGGACTTCCCGATCGAACAGATTCACCCGTGGGCCAAGACGGCTGCCTTGGCGGGTCGCTGTGCTTACAATCAGGACCCGAAGGCCTTCTGGAAGATTTACGACGGCTTCTACGATGCTCAGGAGTTGGTCTCTGCCTCAAACGCCTGGGATAAGGCCGTGGACTTCGCAGGGCAAGCCGGCCTGAATCAGGCGACGTTTAAGAGTTGCTTGGCGTCTCCAGAGACTGCAGCCGTAGTCGAGGCCAGCGTCGCCAACGCCAAGCTGTTAGAAGTCAACAGCACGCCAACCGTATTTGTGAACGGACGCCGCGTTGTTGGCGCAGACAGCGCGACAATCGAGCGATACATCCAGTACGAGCTTGCGAATCAGAAAAGCTCATCCACCGCAAAACAATAACGCGCAAGGAAAGAGAGAGGCGATAAGAAGGGGAAGCAGTCCCGAGGCTTATCCACAGGGCTTCCACAGGAGAAGAATCCAGCCTCATTTTGTAGTTAACATAATATAACTTATCGGACGCACTGCCAAGGGGAAAATGCAGGGTTCTTGGGACCTGTGGATATCCCCTTAGAAACCAGGAACACGGTTTTGATGGGTCCTTCTGGGGGATATGTTCAATACTTTGCGGCAATGCCGCCTCCCTTTTCGCGAGCCTAACCGCGGCGTCGTTCCCTATACTCAGGCTGGGCAGGCGAACCCTCTTCACACTTGGGGCGGACTCAATGTCAAAGTTGGATTCACCGTAGCATTTGCGGCCGGCCTGAACTGCCGCGCTGAGGTGCGCGTGAATGTCCGTGCAAGATTCTGCGTAGCGGGTCACTCAAAGACCCATTCCTGACCATTCCAGTATGTAGCGTGGGCGGGGTTTCCACCGTAGTTCGATTGCACGTAGTAAGCCAGAGTACGGAAGACTCCTCCGGAGACGCGCTGGACATTTTTTTGCAAACAGTCGTTTTTCACGAGATTCGTGGCCGAGGTGACCGTGACCGCGAACAGCGAGATATCCGAGCAGGAATTGCCGATGTGCACACCATTAGTGCAGCCGTTCGTGCAATCGACGTCGCGTGCGGTGCCGCTGACCTGATGATCGAAGAATACGCCGTCCGCGAAACCTTCGACGTGGACGCGTCCGATGGACGCCACTGTGCCGTTGACTGTGGACGTTACGTGGATGCCGGCTCTCCCGACATGGGTGCTGGAAGCGTTGTTGCAAGTGATGTTTTGGATGCGGTGCTGGTTGACGCCGTTCGCCGCGACAGAGATGCAGTCATTAGCGCCGGCGTCGACGATTTGCAGGTCTTCCAGTATGTAGTGCCCCATGGTCTGCGTAATGCCGTTAATTCGCACGGCAGCACGGGAGGCGCCGCTTGTGTTGCCGATGTTTACGTGGCGCAGGCCACTGAACTCATTGAGGCTATTTCCGGTATAAGCGCTGCAGCCGGGCAGGTTGATGCAGTTGAGGTAGCCGTATTCGATCAGCACGCCCTGAATGGGAGATGTGTTGTCGCCGACGGTGACCAAAGAGGCCGACGGAAAATTATACGCAGGCTTGAGCTGCGATTCGGTAGAACAGAGCTCGATGCGGACGTGGGATGCAAGAATGACCCATGGAACGGCTGTAGTGATGTCGTAACAGCCGACTTTCAGAACGACATTGGCGTTTCCAGTGAGCGCGAAAGGATTGACACTGGAATATTGCGGACTGGCCAGGCCGGTCATGTCAACGACCGTTTGGTGATTGGCCTGCAGCAGCGAAAGCGGCCTGCACCTGCTCTCCCCAATCCAGGGAGTGGCAGAGTGGCGCCAACAAAAAGGGCAAAGGACAAAGGAGAATGCGGATCATTTTCATACTGGGTCCTGCCCTATATTTCTATTTCGCACGCGTGCGAATTGTTTTGCGGACGACGCCCAAGGAAGAAACGAGCGAATGGGCCCGCGGTTCAAATTTACGACTCGATTTTCTTTGGCTGTGATAATTGTTGAGTAAATTACAGATTAAAATTTGCCAAAAACTCCGACGCCTTCTGCTAGGGATAGTGAACACAGCTTCGATGACGGCGCAAACGATGGCTGGAGCCGAGCCCGGGCGTTTGCGCGAAATTTTGCGCGAGCGTCACGAGTTGGGGATGGAGCTGAAGCAGTCAGCGGGCGGGGCATCGAGGACAATTCCCTGCTGCTCGGCCATGGCGCGGAGCGCGTCGTTATTGTGCGGTAGATGGTTGGTGGCGACGTCGTTGAGCGGAAAAACCATACTATTGACTAGGCTGCCCACGTTGCCGTGCTCACGTCTTGCAGCCGGCGTGCGTCTGAACCTATGAGGCGACATGCGCAACCGCTACGTTTCACAGGTATTGCTGGCAACCTTCGGCTTCGGGATTGTTCTCGCCGTCATTGCCGTCTTGCAGACACCCGCTGACAGGGCGACCGGCGCTTCCCAAAAATTGCTCGAATCACCGCAATGCCACGCTGCTGATCCACCGGCCCCAGCCTCAAAACCCATGCCTCGGACCGATGATTCCAAAGACGATTGCGAGTTTCCAGAACTAATTTAGTGGCTTAAACCTGCTGTCCGAGAAACTGCTGGTTAAAGCGCGTTGATGTTGGCGAGCCGCTGATCGGTCAACTGCCGTGTTTGTTCTTGTGCACTTCGAGAGTTTCGTACAGGTAAGGGTCGCCGTTTTTCAAGGGCGCAAGTTGTGGCACTGTAAGCATTTACCTCCCTATCAGTTCCCTACCTTTTCGCAACTCCTGTACTTCTACTCCATTGACAGCCGCTTGGGGCGGCAGCCAAACTTTTCTATCCAGCCTGCTTCAGGTCGAAGTGCATCTGTTTGAAGGACTTGGACCGAGAGGCATGGCTATCATAAACCGAATGCGGCGCAAATCCTCCAGTCCCTCTCTCGACGCCGTGCCGGCGGTCTCCACGGTTACGGCCGAGCGTCCTGTCACGCCCAGCGCTCCAGTTCTGGCGCCGAATGAAGCACTTTATCGCTCGCTGATTGAACGTGTTCCTGGGATCGTGTACATGTCCCAATTTGGGCCGAATGCGCGGTGGCATTACGTCAGTCCGCAGATTCAGGAGTTTCTCGGTTACACCGCCGAAGAATGGCTCGCCGATTCGTCGCTATGGCTGCAGCATGTACATCCCGACGATCGCGAGCTCGTTCTTGCGGAAGAACAGCGACTTCACAAAACGGGCACAGCGTTTTTTGCCGAATATCGGATGGTGGCGAGGGACGGCCGCGTCATCTGGTTCCGCGACGAAAGCATGATCATCCGGCCCGAAGGCTCGGATACACCGGTTCTTTACGGAATTTTGTTCGACATCAGCGAGCGCAAAGCTACGGAGTCCGCGTTGCGCGAGTCGGAAGAGCGTTTGCGCCTGGCGCTTGAAGCCGCGCATCTCGGCATGTGGGAATGGGATCCCGAAACCGATGCGCTCTTCTGGGACGATCGCCACTGTTCGCTCTTCGGACTTGATCCGAAGCGCGCGCCCGCAACAGCCGCGAAATATCTAGAGCTAGTTCACCCCGAAGATCGCGAATGGGTGCTGCACGCAGTGCGTGAAGCACTGCGTAGCGATGAATCGTATGGCGCGGAGTATCGCGTTCGCTGGCCGGACGGGAAAGAACACTGGCTCGCGAGCGCGGGGCGTGTACTGCAACGCGATGCCAATTCCAAAGCGCGCCGGATGCGCGGCATCACGTATGACGTCACGGACCGGCGCGGCCTCGAAGAGCATTTGCGCCGCGCGCAAAAAATGGAAGCGATCGGCCAGCTTGCCGGCGGCGTTGCGCATGACTTCAACAATCTCTTGATGGTCATTCGCGGCCACGTGGAGCTTTTGCTCAACCGGCCCGGCGTGGATTCGAGCGTGGCGCGCAATGCCGAGGCGATTCAGAAAGCTTCCGACCGCGCCGCTGGCATCACGCAGCAGTTGCTGGCGTTCAGCCGCAAACAAGTTTTGCAAGCGCGCGTGATTGAATTGCGATCGGTTGTAAAGGAAGTCGCCAATCTTTTGCGGCGGTTGCTCGGGCCGATGGTTGAATTCAAATTGCAGCTGCCGCCGGAACCGCTTTGGGTTCGCGCAGATGAAAGCCAGCTCGAGCAGGTGGTGCTGAATCTTGCGATTAACGCGCGCGATGCGATGCCACAGGGCGGCGTAGTTACCGCAATTTTTGACCGCGTTGCGGCCGAATCGTACGCGGTGCGCCGCCGAATGGGCATGCCGGAAATTGATTACGTTCGCATGCGCGTGATTGATACGGGCACGGGCATGGACGCTGCGACACAAGCGCGCATCTTCGAACCGTTTTTCACGACGAAAGAGTTCGGCAAAGGCACTGGCCTCGGGCTTGCGACTGTGTACGGCGTCGTAAAACAGAGCGACGGTTGGATCTGGGTTGACTCGGCGCTCGGCGAAGGCACGACGTTTGAAATTTTCCTTCCGGCGGTGAATGAACCCGAAGCGGAAATCGCAAAGACCGAAACGAAAGCAAAACAAGCGGGCGGTAGCGAGACAATTCTTGTCGTGGACGACGAAGAAGGCGTTCGCGAAGTCGCCACACAGTATTTGCTATCGCGCGGCTATCATGTTTTGTCCGCAGAGTCGGGCGCGCACGCGTTGGAACTTGCGGGCGCGCAGGCTGGTCCGATTCATGCGCTGGTTACGGACACCGTGATGCCCGGCATGAGCGGGCCGGCGCTTGCGAAAAAGCTGCTCGATTCGCGGCCCGATACGAAAGTGCTCTACATCTCCGGCTATGCGGAAGACACTTCCCTGCTCGAAGACGCGCGTGTCCGCGGCGACGCGTTCCTGCAAAAGCCGTTTGGCCTTGATTCGTTGGCCGAAAAGCTGCGCGCGCTGCTGAATAATTGACATGACGGAGTTTAAGTAGCACAGGCACTCTTGCCTGTGCGGGTGAGCCGACGTAAGGCGACTCGAGAAGCCTTCTGAAAAACTCGATCATGTTATTGAAGCTGTCTTTTGAAGCGAACCGCGAATTACTTTGCCGCAGCGCGCGCAGTCGCCCGAACATTCACAAAAAACATTGCGGCCGCCGCTCCAAGCAGCACGTACAACTCAAACGTGTAATTGTCCAGGAACAGGTCCGGTATGCGCGACAGCATGGCCACTTGTGCCATCGTCACGATGCGCACGAAATCCAGCAGCCAAAGAAAAGTGAGGCCCAAGTGGAACTTTGTCATCCATTTGTCGTAAGGAACGCTGCGGCGACCAGCTTGAAACCAATAAGCCAGCGAGAAAATCGCAAACGGCGCAGCGCAAATCCACCAAAGAACGCCCATCGTCACAAAATGTTTTTGTCCGTTGAATAAAACGAGGAAGCGCGACTCTGGGAGAATCGCCACAATCAAAAGGCCGCCCACTGCCAGAAATATTGCCGTCACCCCAAATTTCTCGACCGGATTTTCCGCTTTCAGCCAGCGCGACCAGTCAAACTTGGTTTTCTTTTGCGCCTGCAACGGCGCGACGGGCCTCAAGTCAGCTTGCAGCGGCACCGGCTCGGGCAGTTTGGTCAGTGCTGCGGGAAGCGGTTCAGCAGCCGACTGCGGCTGCAACAGCGTCCAGCAAACATTCACGATGAACAACGCTTCCCCGAGAATCGCGATCGTAATTTCGACGTTGTCCGGATTAAAGCTCGCGGATGCCCCTAGGTCGGACACCCACATTGGAAGCAATCCAAAAAGCAGCAACGCGAAGCACAAGAATGCCTGCACAAAACCAAGCACAGTGAGTAACTGCCGTTTCAACAGCCGGGGAATCCAGACGTACTGTCCGTAAAAGAGTCCGAACAAAACAAATGCAAAGAAAAAATAAGGAACTGCGTCAAAGAGAAGTGCGCCGTGCGGCGCATCGTATCCGGGGTACTTCATGCGAAAAATCGCAGCGAGGCCCATCGCCACCAGGGTGAAGAGCGCAATTCCCCGCAGAACTTTGTCCGGGCCGATTTTATGGTTCACGAATGTGCTTCCTATTTGTGAATTTAGCACCCCATGTAACACACGCCACTTTACTGCGGTACAGGTGCGGCGTACTTACCAACGCCGTGGCAGTCCCTTCAGAAGAAAGAACTTGTTGGCTTCGCCTTCGAGCCGCTCATAGTGAAACGCGGGCGAAGTTAGATCAGTGGCGTCACTTGCCGCGCAACTTGCTCACCGAGCGGCATGCCGTGAACAAAATGAGGTTCGCCGCTTCCTTGCTTTTTTTCACCAAGTCGGGGCTGTACTCACAAAGTCCGAGTCTGTAAACGGTGCTACACTTCCCATGCGGAGTCGCCATGAATCCTCACCAGCGTAAACTCACAACCATCCGAATCGTCGTCCTGATTCTTGTTGGGCTCATCTTCCTGATCGCCCGCTTCGTAAGAGCCCAGGATTCCACTGCTGCTGACATTGCGAAGAAGGAAACCGTGGCCTCCGCTTTCACCCGTGGTTTCCAATATCAGGAATACCAGGTTCGGTCCGCCGCTGAGGCCATGCCGGAAGGCCAATACGCCTTTCGGCCCACGGAAGCGACCTTCAAGAACGAAACTCCCGGATACGGCCCAGCTCAGCTTCGCACCTTCGCCGAACAGATCAAGCACGTCGCCTGCGCTAATTTCGGCTTTGCGGCCGAAATGGACGGCACCAAGCCACCCGAAGCTTGCGACAAAGGCGGTCCTAGCCCTGCAAAATCCAAGCGTGAACTGCTGATCTATTTGCGCGATTCCTTCAAAGCCGTAGGCAAATCCATGGCCGCCATGACCGACAAGAACATGTTCGACCCCATTGAAGGCCCTTACGCAGGGCCCAACTCGCGTATTGGACTGGCCACCACCATCATTTGGCACGCCGCCGACCACTATGGCCAAATGGCGCTCTACCTCCGGCTCAACGGCATCGTGCCGCCGTCCAGCCGCCCCAATCCACCGAAAGTCCAGGACACCTACTGACGACCGAACCGATCTTGATCAGGGCTTCTTCTCGAACGGTGTCATGTCCAATTCCGCATCGCCATGGTGATAACAACCGCCCGTTTCGCAGGAGTCAGAAGGTTCCCCGTCTTTCCTTTCGGAACCGAGCCGCACAGTAACATTTCTTCAAATCCAGGCTCGTTCCAGACAGCGACCAGGCTGATATTCGTTGTGCCTGTATTCTTCAAGCTGATCCATGTCTCAGCCGGAATGAACACGACGCTTCCGGCGTTTGCGTCATTTCCTTGTCTCCGAGCCAAACATGAGCTCTCCCGGTCTGTAGCAGGAGGATCTCCTCGTCCCCATGGTGCCGATGCCTGGGAATGACCGCACCCGGTTTAAGCTCCTCGGTAAGTACGAGCAAATGTTTCGAGCCACTGGTCTTCGGCCCGACCTTCAAGATGAATTCCGCGCTGGCCAACGCTACGCCTTCGCGCGGACGGCGAGTGCGAACGTCGCCTTCATTCTTTTACACGACGGCCGGTTTGACTTCCTGGCCCACCGGGCCGGGAGTTAGGGCAGGAGCGCAGAAGAAACAGAACGCAATGGCGAGCAGTGCCCTGGGCGTATTGAATGGCATGGGGCAATTCTCCAGGCTAGACATTATATGCAGGACATTCCCAGGCTCCTTTTGCGATTGTACGTTTTTGTACAATCCTGTATATTTGTACCTTTCCGTACAAATAATAGTTCTTGTACATTTTCGTACAACTTGTTATTCTTGTGCTGGAGTCCGTTATGCCCGTCAAACTGTATGCCGTGCTCATCGCCGACATCGTTTCCTCAAGCGCGCAGCGCCGCCTGCGCAGCCGCCTCGGGACAATTCTCGCTCTCGCTTCCCGGCGCCACCTCCGCCGCAAATTTATCTGTCTTCCCTACTCCGTCACCGCTGGCGACGAATTTCAAACCGTTTGCGCCGACGTGCGCTCCTTGCCTCAACTCATCCTGGACTTGCGGGTTCTCCTGCAGCCGCTCCCTCTGCGCATTGGCATCGGCATCGGCCGCATCGCCGATCGCATCGAGCCGCCCGTAAACCGGCTGAGCGGCGAAGCCTTCCAACGCGCACGCGCTGCGATTGACACGATCAAATTCGGCGGCCCATTCAAATTTGCCACTCTCACCTACTTCGTTTCGCCCGACGCGTCCCTCGACGAGACCCTCAATCTGATCTACGGCCTCAACGACACGCTGCTCTCCGGCGTGACGCACAAGCAGTGGAACACCATCGCCGCATTCACGCAAAATTCCGCCTTGGCCAACACTTCGCGTCAGCTTCATCGCGACGCTTCCACTATTTCTAGAAATCTCAAAAGAGGTTATTATTGGCAGCTTTCTGAAACCGTTAGGACCGCCGGACCCTTACTCAGCCGGGCCTTCGGCTGAGTTGCACGAATACATACAAATTCCGGAACTTGTACAAAGCTATGCAAATCTTTTTTCGCACCCTTCTGGCGATTCTCCTGGCGCATCTGCTCGCCGATTTTGTTTTTCAAACCGACCGCCTCGTCGCCCAAAAACGCTCCGGAAAATGGTCTGGCTACCTCTTGCACGGCTTCGTTCATTACTTCACTTCGCTGCTTTTTGTGGGCTTCTTTGTTAAAGCTTCTGCGCTCTCCTTCAAGACCTACTTCGTCCTTCTGTTGCTCAGCGCAACGCATCTGCTAGTTGATGCCACAAAAAAACGCCTCACCAGGAGAGCCTTTTTACGTGATGGCTCATTCGCCTACGTCGCCGACCAGTTTGTTCATTTTCTTACAATCCTGCTTGCCGCATTGATCCTTGCGCCGGGCGCAGCCTTCAGCCAGTTGTTCGGGCCAATCGGCACCCTTCGCTCTGCGGAAACCAAGTGGCTTGCCGTCCCCATCGTGTACGTCGCGGTGATGTTCGGAGGTGGCTATTTGATCCGCTATCTGACGCGCAATTTATCCGAAGGACTCAAAAACCATCATCCTGAAAACGCAACCGTACAATTGCAAAACGCGGGCCTCTATATCGGCTGGCTGGAACGATTCCTCGTCATCACCGCTTTACTATTGCAATCTCCGGCGACCATCGGACTCATCCTCACCGCAAAATCCATCGCTCGCTACCCTGAATTCCGGTCCGAACGTTTCGCGGAATATTTTCTGATCGGCACGCTGCTTAGCATTTCGATCGCGATTGTAGGCGGTGTGATTCTGGCAAAACTCCTGCTCGGCTTCGTCAAATTTTCCTGACAACTCTTCCCACCGCGCTCCTCTTGACTCTCGCTTCCCCGCGGCACATAGTTCGGACTCCCCAGGAATGCCCCCTCAAGGAGTCCTTTATGCCGTTCTTTCTTCACCAAGTCAGTTATACACCTGAAGCCCTAACCCGCCTCATTGCGAATCCGCAGGATCGTTTTGATGCGGTCCGTGGCCCGATCGAAAAGCTTGGCGGCAGAGTAATGAACTCATATTTTGCCTTTGGCCAGTATGACGCCGTGCTCATCACCGAAATGCCGGACAACGTTTCCGCTGCCGCGATCGCGCTAGCGTTTGCCGCCGGCGGTTCCTTGCGCAATTGCCAGACAACG
>Ga0126384_10001847_pt1 | contig 12695 bp, 12 predicted proteins | sample PanSoiMetPlot_36_FD_92543 | JGI IMG/M metagenome (GOLD analysis project Ga0126384, IMG submission 92543) | Tropical forest soil microbial communities from Panama - MetaG Plot_36 | ecosystem: Environmental > Terrestrial > Soil > Tropical forest > Bulk soil | place: Panama | collected 2016-02-17 | reverse complement strand
TTCTCGTTGGACGAGTTGCTCGACAACACGGGTGAGGGCGGCATGCTAAGAAATGCGGTTACTCACTTGGATGGTGCTTCGGGTCCCGGGACAGTCACGCTCGAGGATGTTGAAGGTGCGCTGAAACGCTCGGTCAGCCGCCGCCATCGCGATCGTGATGCGCTGATCTTCAAGCTAAGATATTACGAAGGCATGACCCTCGAAGAGATCAAAAAAGCGCTTGGACTGGATATCTCACCGATTGGAATAGGCTCTATCTTGAATCGAATCAACGGAAAATTAAGGCTGCGACTTGCACATTCCCAAAGCAAAAACTGAAGCCTGTTCTGCCTGATCCGTTATCTGTCGCTAACCCGCACCGAGCTGAGCTTCCTCTTCCGCGATTGTGCTAACTGTTTTTCCAATGTCCGTATGCACGGTCTCAGCGGCAAAGAAAACTGATATCGTGGTCAACGCGGCTAACAGAATAATGTACACCGCGATCGGCCAGGAAGCGCCATAGCGCTTTAGCAAACCTGTTGCGATCAGTGGTGAAAGACCTCCCGCTATGACCGACGCAAGCTGGTAGCCGAGAGATGCACCGCTGTATCTGACCTTAGTGCCGAACAGCTCTGAAAAAAAACTCGCCTGAGGGCCATACATCGCCGCGTGCCCGACCACAAGCGCCAGCGCAATGCCAAGCACCAGAAACGTCGTGTTTGATGTTTCAATCAACCAGAAAAAAGGAAAGGCGAACAGACCGGTGAAGATTGCTCCAAAAAGGTAAACTGGCCTGCGGCCGAATGTGTCTGACAGCGCTCCAAAGGTAGGGATCGCAAATACGTGGATGATCGCCGAAATGGAAATAGCCTTCAACACAGACGGACTGCTAAACCCGATCGATGGCTGCGTCGCGTAGGTGAGCACGAATACTGTGTACAGGTAGAAGGCGCCGTTTTCTGCAAGTCTTGCACCCATCGCCAATAGCACGCTCTTTGGATGATGGCGAAGAGCATCCAGAATGGGAAGCCTTGCGCTTTTTCCTGATTCTTTTATCTTGGAAAATACGGGCGGCTCAACGACAGCCAGTCTTATGAACAGTCCCACCGCGACCAGCACGATGCTAATCAAAAAAGCGATTCGCCAGCCCCACGACAATAAGATTGGTTCTGGCATCCGCGAGATTTGCCCAAAGGTTACCGTGGACAACAACAGTCCGGCGGGAACACCAATCTGGGGCCAGCTTCCATAAAACCCTCGGCGTCCCGAGGGTGCATGCTCCACAGCCATCAGCACTGCGCCTCCCCATTCCCCACCCACGCCGAAACCTTGCGCCACTCTAAGCAAAATCAGAAGGATTGGAGCCCAGAGCCCAATCTGGTTGTAGGTCGGTAAGCAGCCGATCAAAAAGGTCGCTACGCCCATAATCAGAAGCGTAAGGACCAGCATAGATTTACGGCCGATTTTATCCCCAAAATGCCCGCAGACAATGCCGCCAATCGGGCGCGCCGCAAAGCCCACCGCATAGGTGCCGAAAGAGGCCAGCGTACCCGTCAGTGGATCGTAGTTTGGGAAAAAGAGCTTATTGAATATAAGCGCGCTGGCCGTGCCGTAGAGAAAAAAGTCATACCATTCAATAGTCGTGCCGATGAAACTGGCAATAGCGACTCGTCGAATCGGTGAAGTTGATGAGTTAGAATTCAAATTAACCATCCTCCATTTTAATCATCCGATTCGAGCACTCTGTCCGCCATCGACCGGAAGAATTACTCCGGTGATGAATTTCGCCTCGTCAGAGGCCAGGAACAATGCGGCGTAAGCGACATCCCACGCCGTTCCCATCTTTGCGCCGAGAGGGACGCTTGCGTCGCGTGTTCGAATCAAATCCTCTTTGGGAATCCCTCGAGCTCCGGATATCCCTTCAATTGCCATTGGTGTATTCATCAGGCCCGGCATTATCGCATTCGCCCGGATATTATATTTTGCATTTTCAAGTGCAATCTGATGAGTCAGGGCGTTAACGCCCGCCTTTGATGTCTTGTAGGCCACAATACCGGTTGAACACACAGCAGCGATCGATGAAATATTGATAATCGCTCCGCTATGTTGCTCACGCATAACCGGCAAAACACTTCGACACGACAAAAACATTCCCTTTAGGTTAACGGTCATGATCCTGTCCCATGATTCCTCGGGCAGGCCAAGAATCTCATCATTGGCTCCGCCTATGCCAACATTGTTGTGCAAGACATCCACGCGTCCGTACGTTTCCTTTGCAGTGCGCACGAAGCTTTCGCAATCCTGTTGATTTGTGAAATCGGCTTTAAATGCCGAGCAGATTCCGCCTTCTGCTTCGATTAATCCTTGAGTTTCCTGAACGGATTCGAAATTCTTGTCGACGAGGAGAACTCGAGCTCCTTCGCGAGCAAAGAGGATGGCGGTTGCGCGCCCGTTGCCGATTGTATCGCCCGGAGTTTGGCCCGCTCCGACGACTATTGCTACTTTATCCTTGAGCCTCATTCCCGAAGCCTTCAAACCCTTCTTCCAGCTGAATTCCAACCGAGTTTAGCACCATAGACACAAGGGTGTACTGGCCAGCGGTAAAAACAAGATCAAGTATCTGCTGAGTGTTATAGCGCTCTGTGAGAGCTTTCCAGGTCCGATCGCTAATAATTTTATCGGTGTGTAGCTCATCAATCGCGCGGAGTAAGGTTGCTTCAAACGGATCTAATCCGGCGGCTTCTGGGCCCGAAGCGATTCGAGCAATGTCACCATCCGTCAGACCGAACTGCTTTCCGATGGCGACGTGATGTCCCCATTCGTATTCAGCACCGCAGAGCCATCCCATTCGCAAGATCGCAATCTCCCGATCGCGCGCTGGTAATGTGGAGTTGCCTAGGAGGTGACCGCCGAACACCATCCATCGTCTTAACAGCTGCGGATGATGAGCGAGAGTTCTGAAAATGTTGTAGATGTGGCCGTCTCGTCTCATTTTCTCCAGAATCTCCCGCGTCTCGTCACTCCACTCTGACTCGGGAAGAGGAGCAATTCGTGGCTGGTCAAGTTTTATTCTCATAAATCCTCGAACTCAATGAGCTGATATGAAAGGATGGTTGCGACAGAAATACTTCATTAGCTCCCTCTGTTGTTGCCCTATCTTAGCTTAATGTGGACTTGTTAAGGAATGATCCTATTCTTTTCTGTCCGGTATTCGACGCCCATCATTGTACTTTGATACGCAGATTCCTCTACAAACCTGAATTAGCTGCACCGAGAACCTCGTAATCCTCAAAAATGCAAACGACCTGGAATCGGTCTGGTCTTTGCCTTAGAACGGATTGGGCGCCTATAGGTGTTTTAGAGGAGGAGTTATGGACAGCGCACAGGTCATCATCCTCGTCGTGGCTGTTATCGTGGGTCTTGCGATAGTGGCTGCTGCCTGGATGTATATGCAGAAACGGCGTACGGAGCAGTTGCGTTCAAGATTTGGACCCGAGTATGAGCGAGTCGTTGAAACTGGCGAAGATCGCCGTAAGGCTGAGGCAATTTTGGAAGAACGCCAAAAGCGAGTCGAAAAATTAGACATACGTCCGCTGACGAATGAAGATCGAAAGCGGTTCCAGCAGGCTTGGCTTCGCGAACAAGCGTTGTTTGTCGATGATCCGCAGCGGGCGGTCGCTGAGGCAGATCGCCTGATCGGCGAGGTGATGAGAGCGCGGGGCTATCCTGTTGGCGATTTCGAGCAACGCGCGGCAGATGTTTCGGTAGATCATCCGATGGTCGTCGAGAACTACCGCACAGCGCACGATATAGCACTGAAGGATCGCCGCGGCGAAGCCAGCACAGAACATCTCAGAAAGGCTTTGGTGCACTATCGTGGGCTGTTTGAGGAACTGTTGGACAACCGTATTGCGGTGGCAAAGGAGGGCCGAAGATGAATAACGATGAACCCCGTCAATAATATTGATGAAAGCCGAAATGACAACGAAAGACTGACAACCGCCGACATGGCGGGAGCCAGCGCATCTCCAATGCGTGCGCGGACAGATGGCAGGACAAACGAAATGAGACGAGAACCCGGCATGGAATCGGATGAAGGGTTTGAGCCGCTCTTTGACAGAGGAGAAGCGGAGGAGTTCCGGTCGCGATGGTATGCAATACAAGCTGGATTCGTGGACGAGCCGCGTAAAGCAGTCCAGGAAGCGGATGAGCTTGTGGCAACAGTGATGAAACGGTTGGCGGAGGTATTTTCGGGTGAGAGAGAAAGGCTTGAGCGGTACTGGGACCGCGGGGACGATATCTCGACTGAGGATCTCAGAGTGGCCCTGAGACGATATCGTTCATTCTTTGATCGGCTGCTTGCAGTCTAAGAAGTGGCGTAGACTGTCCAGTCTGCACATGAGTGAAACAGTGCACACTCGACAGTCGTCGGTCCCTTTCGTCCGAGCGACGAACAACATGCGCAGACTGGACAGTCTACGCTACCTCTGACGCCGTAGAGCTTCTCGAAATGCACTGGATATGAAAGCGGGTTCACTCGGCTCCGGCTGCATCTCTAAATTCCTCGCTAATCTCCACCGGTGAATCCAGGAGAGGCCTAACTTACTCGGTGCCTCTGGGAGGCTGTAAGCTTTATCGCTCAATGCATTCTGAAGGGTTATGAATTTGTACCCTCGGCGCTTCATCATTCCCACTAAATCGCCAAAGTGATCGGCATTGATCTCGTTCGCATGAAGAAGAAGAGTTTGCTTTACCTCATAACCAAGTGTCTGTACAGAAAGCTTTTCAAAAAACTCAATCACAGCTTCCATATATGGAACGTAAGCGTCGCCGATCCGCTTCGCCTCCGGAGCATCTCCACGTTTCTTTGCTTCGTCGTAGATCAGTGCAAACATGAAGTCGTTGTTATCGAGAGTTACAGGGGCGACAATGTAGCCATGATTGGCGAGGAATGCGTCGAGAGACTTCTTGTACTGGAGCGTAGGACCGGTGTGGAGCATCGGGTGACGAAAATAACGTAACTTCATCCCTTTCTGATCCATCAGCTTCCTGGTGACCGGCTCACCGCGAATGACATCTTCCTGATAGGCAGCTAGCGTTACCTCGTCCATATTGATGTGCGAATAAGTATGGTTTCCCAGTTCCAGACCGGCATCGATCCACATCCGAAGCAGTGCAGTGCGCGCTTCCTCTTCTCCTGCGAAATGCAATTTCCCTTCGTTCACAAATCCAATCGCAGGAATCTGGTTCTCGGTTATGGTCTTGAGGAGCCTCTCAGTGATGCTCCGCATTTGGGCAAGTGGGCCGAGAGCCGGAAGGTCGTCAAATGTGATTGCAACCTCTCGTTGCGGCCGCTGAGTGGCTGATACTTGCGGAGCGAATTCACTGGCCAAACCGGCGACAACAACCGAACTCAGAAATACGACAAAACCAGCAGACCTGATTCTCATTACTTAAGCTCCAGGATTCTTCGTCGGCAGAGGTAGCGTAGACTGCCTGTCCTGCGCTCTTCGCCGCATCTCATATTCAGAACGAACAGGGCTAGCTTCGTACACGCTTAGGATGTACCCGGGTTCCAGATATTGATAAAGCTTAGGCGATTTACGACGACACGTTACCCAGCGCATAGATGTCGCTGGTCGGCTGCGGAGAACCACCATCCGGTTCAAGCGTGATGGCGGTCTTTTGGACTCTTGTCATAGTAGGCGGGAAAGAAAGTACAGCAAAACCATGGCCCGATTTGTCGGGCTTAATCAGCCCCGCACTAACTTTCTCCGCAGAAGAAGTGACAAACCACAACTGATAGATCTTGCCCTGTGGCGCCGGAGGAAGGTTTGCGGTTATGACCCACCGATGTCCTTGAATATCCCAGTACACTCTGGCGGTTGCTTCAGGAGCGGGTCCTTGTCCAGCTAGATAAATAATCTTGAAGTGTGACGTACTTAGCACGCCATTAATCTGCGCTAGCTCCGTTGAAAGCTCGGTCTCTTTGTTAATTTGATCTTTGAGACTCGCATTTTCGTCATTGTATTTGTATCTCTGCGCCCTTTCTTGATCGAGTGTGGCAAGAATCGATTGCCGCTCAGATCGCCAGCTTATGAAGGTATATGCAAACGCGATCAAGAGAGCTGCAGCAACCGCCCAGGGCACGAGCGCCCGACCCGACGGTACGCGACCCAGGAACTGTTTCATCCTGCCAGCCTTTTCGGGGAGGGCAATTACAGGCCCAGATGTATAACGAGGTTTTCGTGCCTCTCTTTCAATTCTTGCTGTAAGCAAATCACGCACGTACTCTGACGGTGTTGCTGGCGGCGCGGCTGAACCCAAAATGCCCACCACCTGATCAAACTGGTTCAGCTCGTCTTTACAAACTTCGCAGCCTTCGCTTAGGTGTAGATAGAATGCTTGAGACTCTTGCTGCGAGAGCGCTCCAAGAGCGTAAAGCGCCGCAGTCTCCTGTGTTTCTGTCGTTACTCGATCGTGTTTCAAAACCGCTTCGTCCTTATCAAACACTCAAATATTGCACACAGAGTTCGTTTCGCTCTTGCGCTCAATGTGTATCCAGTAACTCATACAACTCGGGGGCGATCAGTAAAAACAACGTTCCATTCATCGTATAGGTGCTCTCGTGAATGCTGCCTTTTTCGGCGCGGTGATAATCGCCAGGCCCAAGCCTCTGTCCGGCTACGTTACAATCTCCTTCGAGAACAAAGAACTGCTCTACGCCAAGATGCTTATGAACCGGCAACGACGTACCCGGAAGCATCCTAACAAGCGAGGTAGCGATACCGCTATCAGGATCAACAAAGAGCCTCTTCACCAGCACGCCATTCATCAACTCACGCCAGGTCCCTTCTGACGATAGGACAGTTAAGAAAGGCTCAGGTGCTTCAAGCTTCATTTCATTAGTACGCTCAGCCTTTTGGTGTAAAGACGCCAGCAAAGCCTCGCGTATTCGCGCGGGCGGTGACTCTTCGTCAACGCTCAAACCCATATTCTGTACGGTCTGCTCGAACGATTCGATCTCGACGCTACAAATGTTACATCCGCTTGCGAGATGCCTTTCAAAAATCTGAGCTTCGGGCGGCAACAATGCACCCAGGGCGTATAGAACCGCGAGATCGAGCATATCGTGAGCGCCACCTGGATCGGTCACATCTGGCCCTCCAGCGTGGGGCTGAGCATATCACGCAACTTCATCATGCCCAGCCGAGTACGGGTCTTCACTGTACCCAGCGGTTGGCCGAGCTTGAGCGCTATCTCGCTATGGCTCAAGCCAGAGTAGTAAGCCAGCTCGATGACCTCCCTTTGCTCCGGAGATAAGCTTTCTAGCGCAGATCGGACAAGCTCACGTCTCTCAGCGTTTACTGTGTCAGTTTCGGGACTCGCGTTGTTCGAGGTAATCTCGCCGATAGCATCGAGAGATTCCTTGTGTTGTTGTTCGTGGCGGCCCGAACGCAATCGGTCTATCGCACGAGTTCGAGCAATGGTCATTAGCCAGGCCAATGGGGCACCCCGTTTGGTGTCGTACGTCGATGCCTGCCGCCAGACCTGTGTATAAACGTCGAGCAGCACCTCCTCGGCAATTGTTCGATCGACCACAATTCTTACAATCAGACCAAAAACAAGGCGACTTGTGGAGTCATACAGAGTCGCGAGCGCAGACTGGTCTCCGTCGGCCACTCTCCGTATGAGAGCGGCCCAGTCCTGGTCCCGGATATTTATCTCTCTAGAATCCTGGGGTGACCCCAATTCTCATTCCCCTGTATCGGACTACGCGCGCCCGTATGCCACTGGATTTGCTGGTAGTTGAATCAAATCCGACCTGAGAGTAACCGTTGCAGATCTCGATAATACAACAGCCAACAACGATAGCTAAAGCAAAATGAGTATTTCAAATGTTTACTGGTTTAGACCCCTGTTCGGGGCAAGACTTTCAAGAATTCTCAGCAATTCCTTGATTGTAGTTTGAAACTGTTATCTCAACTGGTTCAAAGCCGGCGGCATCAGCACTGACAAGGTAATACATAACTCCTCGATGTATCCCGCTCAGCGCGGTGCTGATATCATCGCCGTGAAGATGGCCGTAGACGCAGATATCTGCTCGATACTGCTCGATCAGTTCTGTAAAGCCGGTTGATTCGTGGGTTTGACTCGTAGGAGGGTAATGCAGCGCGACTATCAAACAGTCAAATTCACCACGGCGCTCGTCAACCAGAGAGAGTGCGCTGCGCAGGCGCCCAACTTCGCGATCGTAGATCTTTCTATCGTCGTCACCAAAATGTGAATCATTTGGGCATAGCCAACCGCGAGTTCCCGCCACAGCTATGCGATTGACGATTGTGAACCCGGCGTGAAGCGGACGGATCGATTCCGGCAAAGCACTTCTTAGTTTGGAAAGAGTTTGCCACCAATAATCGTGATTTCCTTTTATGAGGATTTTTAGACCAGGCATCTCTCCAATGCGTCGGAGGTCTGGAAGCGCCTGATCGAGTCGCATCGCCCACGTGGTATCGCCTGCAATGATCACTAAGTCATCGGGATCTACTTTTTGTTTCCAACTCCCAAATATCTTTTGATCGTGGTTGATCCAATGATCACCAAATCGATCCATTGTCTTGCCGGTGCCACCGGCAAGGTGTAGATCACCTATCGCGAAGATTCTCATAGGGGTTGGGGGTTGGGATGTAGGGATTGGGGGTTAGGTTCGTGATTGGGGGTTAGGAGTTGGGGATTGGAAGTTATATATCTGTACGCCAAACTCCAAAATCCCAACCCCCAACTCCCAACCCCCAATCCCGATCCCTACATTGGCAGCCTCAGACGAGCCTCACAACCGTGTCCGTCTATGCGATTCTCAAGCGTGAGCGAACCGCCGTGGGCCTCCGCAATCTGCCGGCTTAAGACAAGCCCAATCCCCGAGCCTCCTGGTTTTGTCGTAAAAAACGGTACAAATAGATTCCCTGTATTCGACAGTCCCGGTCCCTCATCTTCAACCCACACTTCAACCTGTCCAATCCTCATGCGCCACCCGACTCTCACGCCCCCGCCGGTCTCGATCGACGCATCAACCGCATTGCGAATGAGATTTATCAAAAGTTGTTCGAGTTGATCGCCATCTGCTCGGATTGTTATCTCCGGACCTGCTGCCACGGCGACGTTGATACGAGTTTCGAGGCTTGCGACTCGTCTCACCAGTGCACCGATGCTTAGAGGTTCACGTCGAGGTAAGGGCAATCGCGCTAACCGCGAGTAGGCTTCCATAAACCTATTCAGGGAGGCCGCTCGCGCCGCAATCACTCCAAGGCCGCGCCGCATGTCTTCCTTCCAGTCAGGCGGCTGTGTGTCCCGAACTACAAGGCTCTCCAGACTTCCAGCGATCGACTTGATCGGAGCAAGCGAGTTGTTGAGCTCGTGCCCTAACACACGAACAAGACGCTGCCAGGCCTGACGTTCTTCCTCGCGCAACGCCCGGCTCAAATCGGACAGCACCAACAACTGGTGGGGTGCGCCGCGCTCACGGAAAGTGCTGCGGTGCACTTCCCAGCGGCCGGCTCCACCAGGAAAAGACATCTGAAGCGTGCTGTTGCTCTCGGCATCCAGACAATCCGCCAGACTGAGGTCGGCCGCGCCCTTTCCCATTAGCCGTTCCGCAGGTTGAGCAAGCAGTTTCTCACCGGCCCGATTTACCAGGCGAAGCTTATGGTCGCTGTCGAACGCAAAAATAGCGACCTCGATTTCCGCCATAACGGTCCTCAGAAGCGCAGTAGCTTCCAGGGCGCCAAGCCGCTGTTCGCGAAGAATCTGCCCAAGGAAATTTACCTCGAGCATAGCCTCGCCCAGAGCATCGTCACGCGCCGCCCCACGAGCGCGAATAGAAAAGTCACCTTCTCGAAGCGCCGCTAACAAATTCGAAAGCGTTTGCAGTGGAAAAACAACACGTTCTCTCACAGCGTGCGAGAAGCCAAACCAGAAGCCAATGATCACGACTGTCAGAGTCCACTGGAGCCGTGCCGGATATGGTCCATCCCACAACAGAATCAACGAGACCAGAACAGCAGGAAATCCTGCTGCAAGCGCCATCGAGAACACTCTACGATCGTGCCTTGCTACAAGATGCTTTGTTGATACTCGGTAGGTCTTCTTTGGTTCCGATGATTTGGTCGCACGAATGTGAACCGTCGGATTATCAGTAGAATGGGAACCGCTGGTGCTTTGATTGCGCGACTCTCGCTCTTGTTGAAGCGAGACATTTGAAATACCGCTATCCCGAACTGAAGAGAGTTTTTGTTGCTCGGTGGAATCGGAATGATCCACTACCGGGGAAGGGAGTTCTGTAGCGGGTACTTCAAGGCCCTTCATAGCCCAAACCGTTGAAGCCTTCTATAGAGAGCGCTGCGGCTTAATCCAAGTTTTTCAGCGGCGCGACTAACGTTGCCGTCGCATTGCGCCAGAGTGCGCTGGATAAGAAAACCCTCGACCTCTTCCAGGCTCATATCTTCAAGTCGCCGGGAAACCTCACGCCCGGATTGCAGCCCGAGATCGCGAGGCTCCAAAGTAGTTCCCGAGCCCATTAACACGGCTCGCTCTATCGCGTGATCCAGCTCACGGACGTTGCCAGGCCACGCGTGTTTAAGCAACGCCTGCATCGCCGCTGGATGAAACCCTTCGACATTCTTACGATAACGGCGCTCGTGTTGACGGAGAAAATGCGTTGCGAGCAGCGGAATGTCTTCGCGACGGTCTCTAAGCGGCGGCAGATGAATTTCTACGGTATTAAGCCGAAATAGCAAGTCTTGCCGAAAGCGCCCCGCGGTAACCTCTTCGCTAAGGTCGGCGTTGGTGGCCGATATCACCCTCGCATTTGCGCGCCTTGTCTTGGAGGATCCTACGCGCTCGAATTCGCCAGTCTCGAGAACTCTGAGCAGCTTCGGTTGGTGTTTTATTGGAAGGTTCGCGATCTCATCGAGAAAGAGCGTTCCGCTTTCCGCCATTTCAAAGCGGCCCACGCGGTCAGCTTTAGCGTCGGTGAAAGCGCCCTTTACGTGACCGAACATCTCGCTCTCAAAAACACCTTCGGAGAGTCCTCCCACGTTGACGGTAACCATGGGCCTTGAAGCGCGGCTGGATACCAGGTGAAGAGTTTGAGCCACCACACCTTTACCGGTTCCATTTTCGCCGCTTATCAAAACGTTGGCGTCGGACGCGCCGACTCGCTCAATGATTTGAAGCACCGGCTGCATGGCCGGCGATTCGGCAATCAGCTTGGGTTTTCCTTCGTCGCGTAGTATCCGGTTCTCGGCTTCCAGACGCTGACCTCTGCGGAGAGCCTGGCCCAATTCTGCCTGTGTGCGGATTATCGTAATCAACCGTTCGTTCTCCCAGGGCTTTTGGATGAAGTCGCTCGCGCCGCGCCGCATCGCTTCAACCGCTACATCGACGCTGCCCCAGGCGGTCATGACTACCACCGGCAGAGTGTTATCGAGCTTCTGAACCCGTGTGAGCAGATCCAAACCCTCCTCGCCTGATGTAGTGTCGCGGGTATAGTTGAGATCCATTAACAGTACGTCGAAATCTCGATCCTCTATTGACTGGATGATATCTGCCGGACGCTTTACGGCTTCGATGTAGTACCTCTCCGATTTAAGTAGCAGCCGCAGAGCTTCGAGCACGTCCTCTTGATCGTCAGCTATTAAAACTCTTGGTGTGAATGATTCCTGGGCTTTCATTATCTAATGGGTGACACGTCTAATATTAACCTTTTGCGCGGGGCGAAAACTAGTCGGTTGCCAGCCGGGGTCGGGAGTTCAGGGGGCCGGCGATGCGGAACAGCCAGTTGCGATTTTGGTTCGGTCAAAGTAATAGGGCGTCACGTATTGAGCTGGGAGGCAGCCACCGCATCCGCGTCCATAACTGACGCGACGCATGGTCTCTCAGCTTTACTACGTAACGCCCTGGAAGGTTGACGCTAAACCTTTTCGAAGCCGCTCTCTTGCAATTCGTGCTCGGCTTTAGGCTCGTGTTCCTCGTCGACCACGCGGCCGTCAAAAAGGTGCACTTGGCGGTCGGCGTGGCGAGCATAGCGAGGATCGTGAGTAACCATACAAACGGTCGCGCCCTGACCGTGGAGCTCTCGCAACAACTCCATCACTGCCTCGCCGTTTGTTGAATCAAGGTTTCCAGTCGGCTCATCCGCCAGCAATATCAGCGGGTCGCCGGCGACTGCTCGTGCGACCGCAACGCGCTGCTGCTGACCGCCGGAGAGCTGGCTTGGCAGGTGCTTTGCGCGGTGGGCCATGCCGACGCGCTCGAGCGCTTCCATCACTCTCTTCTTGCGTTCGGCCGCCTTGATTCCGCGATAGGTCAGTGGAAGCTCGACATTTTCGAAGACGTTGAGGTCGCCAATCAGATTAAAACTCTGAAAGATGAAACCGACCTCACGGTTTCGAACTCGAGCGCGCTCGGAGAGCGGCAGATCCGCGACCGGCTTGCCAGCCAGCCAGTAGCTTCCATCGGTTGGCGAGTCGAGCAAGCCGAGAATTGATAACAGCGTTGATTTGCCGCAGCCCGACGGCCCGGCGATCGAGATGTATTCGCCCTTCTTGATTTCCATGTGAATGCCTGAAAGGGCGTGGGTCTCAACCTCATCGGTGAGAAAGACCTTTGTAACACCTTCGAGCCGAAGCAGCGGTTGATCGCTAGCGCTCATGTGGTTT
>Ga0126384_10001846_pt1 | contig 12696 bp, 14 predicted proteins | sample PanSoiMetPlot_36_FD_92543 | JGI IMG/M metagenome (GOLD analysis project Ga0126384, IMG submission 92543) | Tropical forest soil microbial communities from Panama - MetaG Plot_36 | ecosystem: Environmental > Terrestrial > Soil > Tropical forest > Bulk soil | place: Panama | collected 2016-02-17 | reverse complement strand
GCTGAACGGCACGAAAACCTTCATCACCAATGGTCACTACGCCGATGTCGCCGTAGTAGTTGCCGTGACTGACCGGACCGCCCACACCCACGGCCTTTCCGCGTTCGTAGTCGAGAAGGGAACCCAGGGTTTTCGCCCTGGGAAGAAAGAGAACAAGCTCGGTTTGCGCGCCAGCGACACATCGGAGCTCATCTTCGAGGACTGCGAAGTTCCCGGTGAGAATCTGCTAGGCAAAGAAGGCGATGGCTTCATCGACGCCATGCGTGTGCTCGACGGAGGACGCATTTCCATCGCGGCACTGGGACTCGGTATGGCGCAAGGCGCGTACGAAGCAGCCCTCAGCTACTCCAAACAGCGCAAGCAGTTTGGCAAACCGATCAGCGAATTCCAGGCGATTGGCTTCAAGCTGGCCGACATGGCTACTGAAATCGATGCCGCGCGCCTGCTGACGCAACGTGCTGCCGCGATGAAAGATGCGGGCATGAAGACGACGCAGGAATCCTCTATGGCAAAGCTCTTCAGCAGTGAAGTGGCTGTACGATGCGCCAATGAATCGGTGCAGATTCACGGCGGCTATGGCTTCATCAAGGACTATCCGGCTGAGAAGTTTTATCGTGATGTGAAGCTCTGTACCATAGGAGAGGGCACCAGCGAAATCCAGCGGCTGGTGATCGCGCGTCAGTTGCTGAAGGATTAAGTCTGCGCTCAACAGCAGCGAAAGCGAACGAATCACGGTGACATCCAACAGTCCTGTTCAGGAACTGGCGAATCGAGTGCGTACGGGCGAAGCGCGCGCTTTGGCGCGTGCCATCTCCATCGTCGAAGACCACGCGCGTGAATCCACTACATTGCTGAAAACACTGTTTCCGGCAAGTGGAAATGCCGCGCTCCTTGGCTTCACTGGGTCTCCTGGTGCCGGCAAAAGCACGCTTGTCGATCAGATTGCACGCGAGTATCGCAAGCAGGGAAAGACTATCGGCATCATCGCCGTCGATCCCACCAGCCCATTCAGCGGCGGAGCCATTCTCGGTGATCGTATTCGCATGCAATCGCACTACGCCGACCCGGGTATCTACATCCGCAGCATGGCTACCCGCGGCTCCCTCGGCGGACTCGCTAGCACCACCGCGGACGTTGCGACTGTGCTGGATGCCAGCGGGCGCGACTTGGTGATGATTGAGACTGTCGGAGTAGGACAGGATGAAGTCGATATTGTTACGTTGGCCGATGTGACGGTCGTCGTTTTAGTGCCCGGCATGGGCGACGATGTGCAGACCATCAAGGCGGGCATTATGGAAATCGCTGACGTCTTCGTCATCAACAAAGCCGACCGTGAAGGCGCAGAGCGGGTGGAGCGTGAGATTCGCGCCATGCAGTCGCTGTCGATACGCCGCGACAACTGGACGCCACCGATCGTCAAAACCATTGCCAGCGAAGGCAGCGGAATTGCCGAAGTGGTGGAGGCGATCGAACGCTATCGCGAGTATCTGAAGCAAGGAAGCGTCGGCCAGAGCCGGCGCATTGCCAATTGGCGTAAACGCATCTCTGAGATGTTGCGCGATGTCCTCTTCGAGCGTGTGGTGACGGATTATCTGGGAAACGGCGAGGCTGAGCGCTTCGCGGCAGAAGTTGCCGAGCACAAACGCGATCCGTATTCTCTGGTGGAAGAGATAGTCGCAGAGCTGGGAACACACCAATGACGCAAATTGATCACCTTGGCATCGCCGTGAAGTCGCTCGCCGAAGCAAAGCAGTTTTACGAGAAGCTCGGGCTCGAAGTTATGCCGGAAGAAGTGGTCGAGGCCGAGAAAGTCCGAGTGGCGATGGTGCCGGTCGGTGAAAGCCGCATCGAGCTGCTTGAACCGACCGTGCCCGACTCTACAATTGCTAAGTTCCTCGAGAAGCGCGGGCCGGGGCTTCATCATGTCGCTCTGCATGTATCCGACCTGGCTGGAACGGTAGAGCGCCTGAAGACAGCCGGCACCCGCCTTATCAATGACGAAATCAAAGTGGGTGCCGGCGGGCATCGCTACGTGTTCGTACATCCTTCAAGTGCCGGCGGGGTACTGCTCGAACTCGTGGAAAGCGACGATTCTGGCCATTAAGCATGCTCGTTCTTGCGATCGACACCTCCAGTAAGCACGGCAGCTTAGGTTTGTGCCGTGGAGACTCAGCGACCTTCGACGTACTTGGCTTAACTCTGATTGAGGGAGGGACCTACTCCGCTCGACTCGTACCTTCCATTGTGGATCTGCTTAGCCGGGCGGGGCTCACGAGAACCCAGATCGACGGTTTTGTTGTCGTCGATGGCCCGGGATCGTTTACCGGCCTACGCGTCGGACTCGCGACCGTTAAGGGATTGTGTGAGATTCTACGTAAACCACTCGTGACAGTTTCCATGCTCGAAGCACTCGCGCTCACATACGGCTCAGATGGTGAAACGGTAATCACTGTAATCGATGCCGGTCGGGGTGAGGTTTATGTAGCCGAGTTCACAATTAGCCGAGATCGCGGCAAATTAGGTACACAGTTCATCCTCAAGCTCGATGAATTCTTGCAACAATTGCCTGACTTGAAGTCGCGAGTGATCACGACTTTCGCCAAGATTAGTGGAAAAGAGGATGCCGCCTTCAGGCTCGTCGAACCACTGCACGCCAACGCCATTGGCCGCATTGGTCTGCGAAAGCTGCTGGCCGGCGAATCTGTAGATCCTGCCACTCTCGATGCAAACTACATCCGGCGTTCCGACGCCGAGTTGTTTTCGCTTCCTAAACGGTAACAATGAGCTACCAACTTCGTCCCGCATGGCCCGGCGACATTCCGAAGCTCATTCAACTGGAGCGCAATATTCCCACAGCTGCGCACTGGGGCTGCACGCAGTATGAGACCCTGCTGAGTTCCGACGCATCGCAGCGAATCACCATTGTGGCGGATGATCCTTCCACCAAGGACATCGTTGGCTTTCTCGTGGCCTCGCGCCTCGCGGATGAGTGGGAGCTGGAAAACTTGATGGTCAGTGAGCCATATCGAAAGAAACATATTGCACACGATCTGGTGCAGGCTCTCGTAGCGAGGCTCCGACCCACAGGCGCCTCTGCGATATTGCTTGAGGTGCGCGAATCTAACCAGGCAGCTAGGCGACTGTATGAAAAGATTGGATTTACACAGGAAGGCCTGCGCAAGGACTACTATCGCAATCCGCAAGAAAATGCGATTCTCTATCGCTTTTCATTGCATTTCTATGACAAAATTCCTTGAAGCGTAATTTGCTGTGTGCTAATTTTTTGCTTCTCGCCAATCTCCGGAGGTTCCCCGAATGGCAACTCAGGTACGTGATCAGCTTCTTGCCAGCAATGAAGTCTTTCGCAAACTGGCCGAGGAGCACTCGCAGTATTCTCAGCGGCTTGATGCCCTTGTCACCAAAAAGTATCTCAGTGAAGAAGAGAAGCTCGAGGAAGTGCGCCTAAAGAAGCTGAAACTCCGCCTGAAAGACCAGATGCAGTCGCTGGAACAGCAGTTCCGCAACAGCCAGTCGGTGGCATAACCGGCCGCCAGTCTTTTCCGCGGCGGCACCGGCCGCAGGGCACGCCGCCTGTGTGTACTTGTATCTACCTCAATCTAGATCATCATCCCGCATCTCAATAGGATCTGATTCTCTCCCTTTAATCCCGCTGGGAGAGCTGCTTGAAGCTTTATAATCATAAGGATATTCATGGTTCGTGACGGCTACCATTACGCTCTGGCCTGTCTCTGCGCCGCCCTTGTACTGGGCTGGCTTACAGAGCCGGCGCTCGGCGTTGTCCCCCTGCTGCTGGGCACATTTTTTCTCTGGTTTTTCCGCGACCCTGAGCGAGCGATTCCTGCAGACCCGGGTGCGGTCGTCTCTCCGGCAGACGGCAAGATCACTGAAGTCGTGCCAACCCAATTCAACGGCCAACCCTGCACGCGTATCAGCATTTTTCTCAACGTGTTCAACGTGCATGTGAACCGCTCGCCGGTGTCGGGAGTGATCTCCGACGTGAGGTACCAGCGCGGAAAATTCGGTAACGCCATGGACGCGGTCTCATCCGACCAAAATGAGCAGAACATTGTGACAGTGAAGTCGGAAGCCGGCGCGGTCGTCTTCAAACAGATTGCCGGCTTGCTGGCAAGACGCATTGTCTTCACAAAGAAGCCGGGCGACAACGTTGCACGAGGCGAGCGCGTTGGGCTTATCAAGTTCGGGTCGCGCGTCGACGTCATCCTGCCAACCGCCGCCTCCATTGTGGTGAAGGTTGGCGATCGCGTTTCCGGTGGGTCATCTACCTTGGCGACAGTTCCGGTGCCGGTTGCTCCCCAGCTGAACACTGTGGAGGCGAAATGATCGGCCCTCCAATGCCAGAGAGGCGTCGTGTTGGCGAACCGCGACCTGGCCGCAAGGGACTTTACATACTGCCGTCATTGTTCACGGCCGCTAACATTGCAGCCGGTTACTATGCCATCTCGCAGGCTATAGCCGGAACGACGACCGACCCTTCCCACTTCGACTTAGCGGCGAAGGCGATTGGATTCGCGATCCTGTTCGACGGCCTGGATGGACGAATTGCCCGAATGACCAATACTGCCAGCGCCTTCGGCCGCGAGCTAGACTCACTCGCCGACGTGATCGCCTTTGGCATCGCACCTGCAATTCTTGCCTGGCTTTGGGGATTTCGCAGCCTGCCCGCAATGGACGATTTCGAGTTGCGCAGCCAGGTTGTGCAGTTCGGCGCAGTCGCCACGTTTATCTTCCTGATGGCGGGAGCCGCCCGCCTTGCCCGATTCAATATTCAGGTTAACCCGCAGCCATCGAATCCAGGCCGCCCCGGCAAGAAGTACTTCGTGGGTATGCCGATTCCTGCCGGTGCCGGCGTCATTGCAGCAGTCGTGCATTTTTCGAAAGGTGCTCCATTACAAGACTGGTGGATATCGGCGTTTTGGGGTGCTGCCGTCTGTGGCCTAGCATCCCTTATGGTCAGTACTTGGCGCTTTTACAGTTTCAAGGAACTTAACCTTGGCCGGCCGCTGAATTTTCGTTGGATCATCGTGTTCGGCGGAGCGATTGCCTTGCTCTGGTTTTTTTCGCGTTACGTTCTGATGGTGGTCGCCGTCGTCTACACACTTGCAGGAATTATGGCGAGGTTGTCATTTGTGCTGCGGCGCCCTACGCTGCCGCCTCCACCACCACAAGATGAGGCTTCGCACGCCTAATGAAGAACGGCTCGAAAAGCTCACCTACCGCTCGCCCTGAGGGCGCCAACTGGAGCGGCCTGTTCCGCGTTGCCATCGTGGGTGCAGCCAGCCTCAAAGGTCGCGAAATCAAAGATGTTCTCAGTGAGCGCAACTTCCCAACTCACGACGTTCGTCTTCTGGATGACGATGAGTCCCTCGGCCAGCTCGAAGCTGTCGGCGATGAGCCAACATTTATCCAGAGTGTCCTTCCCGAGCACATGGAAAACGTGGACTTCACGTTCTTCGCCAGCGACGACAAATTCACGCGAAGCACGTGGACTATGGCCAAGGATGCCGGAAGCGACATTATCGATCTATCCTTCGGCCTAGAAGGACAGCGGGGAGTCGAAATTCGCGCACCCTGGATCGAGCGCGAGTTGGGAAGTGTTCCGCAAGTCGATCTCGTCGGTGCGGCGGTGCGCGTTGCCCATCCCGCCTCTATGGTTCTAGCCCTCCTCCTTCTGCGGGCTAAGAAGGCGAGTGACGTTACGAAATCCATTGTCACGATTTTTGAGCCCGCTTCTGAGCGTGGCAAGCGCGGCATGGATGAACTTCATGAGCAGACCGTCAACCTACTTTCGTTCCAGCAGATGCCAAAAAACGTCTTCGATACGCAGGTGGCCTTTAATCTTATTGATCGTTTTGGCACAAAATCGACACCCACCCTGGAGACGATCGAACAACGTATTCGTACTGACTTCACCAAAATCGTGCAGGGCCATGCTGACGTGCCTTCCCTGATGCTGCTGCAGGCTCCCATCTTCCACGGTCACGCGTTTTCGCTTTACATTGAGCTGGAGCAGAAAGTACAAGTCGAGGAATTGTCAGCCGCGCTTTCCGGCGAACACATCGAGATTTGGCATGGCGGCGAAGACGCTCCCAGCAATGTGAACGCCGCCGGACAGGAGCAGATACAGGTCGTGGTTCGTAAAGATACCGAAAGGAAGAATGCCTACTGGATTTGGGCCGCTAGCGATAACCTGCGCGTCGCAGCCGTTGCTGCTGTGGAGTGCGCCGAATCGCTCGTTCCCGGGCGTCCACGTGGGACGGTCCAGTGATGCACCCATGTAGCGCGCGCCGGGCGCTTCACTGTCTCCCGATTGTGGTGCTGATGTTGGCCTGCGGCTGTGGCTATCACACCAGCGGCAATGCCGTCAGGCTACCCGTCGATATTCACAGTATTTATGTCCCCATGTTCGAGAATTCGACTCCGACCTTTCGTATCGAGCAGGTTATGACCGCTGCGGTGGTGCAGGAACTCCGCAGCCGAACCAACTTCCGCATTGTTACCTCCAACGGGGCAGAGGCCGATGCTACGCTGAACGGAACGATCAATTACACTTCGAACAGTCCCCTGACCTACGATTCGGTTACGGGACGCATCTCTTCATCGCTGGTCACCGTCGGCATGAAGGTTTCTCTCATCGACAAGTCCGGCAAAGTTCTCTGGGCGAACCCGAACTACACCTATCGCGAGCAGTACCAGGTCTCGCGTGATACCGCCAGCTTCTTCGATGAGTCGTCTCCCGCATTTCAGCGCATTGCGACAGAATTCGCCAAATCGCTGGTGAGCAATCTCATGGAGGCTTACTGATGCGGAGCTTCGCCGCCTCTGACCGCTTCGTGGCGGATGTGCAAGCGCGCAAGCTAAAGCCCGGCTACGTCTTTGTGGGCGACGAAGCTTTCTTTTGCAAGCGCTGCCGAGATGCTGTTCTTCAGCAATTGGTACCTTCTGATGTGCGTGAGCTTAGCGTGTACGACATGGACCTGGCCGAAATTGACCTGCAGCAGGTGCTCGATCGCGCGCGCACGCCTTCACTGATGGCGCCATTCCAGGTGTTCTTCATCCGCGGAGTAAGAAACCTCTACAGCCGTGGCAAGCACGAGGATGAGTTCGCCGCCATCGCGGATTACTTCAGCAATCCCAATCCTGACGCGCTGGTCATCTTTGTTGCTGACCACATCAGTATTCCGGCCGACGTACGTCGGATGGAGTTACAAGACAAGGAGCGTTACGAGCGCATCCGCGAAACTCTCGGCGAGTACTGTTCGGTCCTTGAGCTCGGCCGTGTGGACGAAGGTGAAGCTGTGAAGTGGGCCATCGAAACGGCTGCCGCCGAACAAGTCAAGCTCGAAACCGATGCGGCACGCGAGCTGGTCGATTCCCTCGGCGGCGACATGATGATGGTCGCGAACGAACTGGAAAAGCTAGTCCTATATGTTGGCGACAAGAAGCGCATCACGCTGGGCGACGTGGAGACGCTGGTGCTGGCGGCGAAGCAACGGTCGTTCTACGAGCTCACCGATGCCATCACCGCCCGTGATCGCATCCGCGCCTTGTCGGTGCTCGATGCCATCTTAAACACCGGTGACGGCGAAGAGGCGGCAATCGGGCACCTCTACATGCTCTCTCGCACTTTCCGGCAGATGCTCGTAATTTCGGAGCGCAACGTTCGCGACTCCCGCGCGCTCTGGCAGGCCTTGTGGCAAGGATTTCGCCTACCGCCCTTCGCTGCGGAAGATGTGATCCGCCAGGCGCGCCGCTACAAATCACGCCGTGAGCTTACCCGCGCGATTCGCCGCATTGCGCGCGCCGACTTCGTCCTGCGCTCCAGTCCCGTCAGCAAGCGCCTCGTTCTCGAGAACCTGGTGCTCGACCTCACCGCTGAACCCAGAGTACAGGAAGCCGCCTGGCTTCAAGAACAACTGCCCGTCTGGTTATGAACGTCGAGGCGTATCTTCGCCGCATCGGGTACAACGGACCCCGCCATCCCTCAGCTACCACATTGCGCAATCTCCACCGTCAGCATCTCTTTACCGTACCTTTTGAAAACCTTGACGTTGGGTTGCGAACCCCGATAATTCTCAATCCCGATGCCCTTTTCGACAAGATCGTCATCCGCAAACGCGGCGGGTTCTGCTACGAACTGAACAGCGTATTCCATGACCTTCTTGCAGCTCTCGGCTTTCGTGTCGAGATGCTTTCCGCTCGCGTGCGCAGCGATAAAGGCGAATTCAGCCAAGAATTCGACCACATGCTCCTCAAGGTCAACTTGGAAGAGTCGTGGATTGCCGACGTTGGCTTTGGCGACTCGTTCGTCGATCCACTGCCGCTGCGGGGGATGGACGCGCAGCCGGATGTTGCTCCGGATTACGGACTGGTTTTGTCCAACGAAGAATGGGATCTGGCCCGCCGTCAGAAGGACGGCAGCTACGTGCCTCTATATCGATTCACCGAGGTTGCGCGCCAGTTAGGCGACTTCAACGCCATGTGTCGCTACCATCAGACCTCACCGGAATCGCACTTTACGCGAAACCACATCTGCAGCCGAGCGAGGCCGGACGGCAGAATCACCGTGACTGGGGTGAGGCTCATTGTTACCCGCAGCGGTGAACGCCAGGAAAGCGAGCTCAAGAGCAAGGAGGAACTGCAAGACTGCCTGCTGCAGCACTTTGGCATCGCACTCCCCAAGAACGCCGACTGGTCAAGACTGATGGCCTGAGGTTATAGCCGCGACTTCGTTCGCTGCGTAATTCTCAATAAGCGAAAGGAGACTCTCTACCGTGGGCTCCTGATGCGCGCGCTTATACGAAAACACGCTGCGGCCATTCACGAGGACCTCGAGCTCTCCGTAGGAATGGTGAACAGCTGCATTGATGCCGTGCTTCGACTTCAGTTCCCGCTTTAGGCCCCCGGCCAAGCGTCGGAGGCCGCTTCAAACGAGACACCGGCGGATTTCGATTTTCGTGTTCGGATTCATCGCTATTTCTTCTCCACTACGGGAACTGTCGCCGTGGCATTGGCCCAGTCGAGTTTCAAGGTGGCGGAAGTGTCACCGGTCTTATCGAGCGAGATGGTGAACTGCTCGGTCGGCGAGGCGTTCTTCGACACCTTCATGTCTACTCGGGCAAGGTCTTTACCTTCGTCATAATTCGTACCCCACTGGCCAGTCTGCTTGTTAATGATCAGTTTCCAGGCATTCTCATTGGGAATCGTGTAGAGCGTATAGCTACCGGCAGGCACATTCGCCCCTCCAATTGTGAGGTCCACATCAGTCTTCAGGCTCGTGGCGGCGTTGGCACCGGTGCGCCAGACCTGACCGTACGGAACCAAACCTCCGAAGATCTGGCGGCCACGCATCGAGGGCCGGCTGTAGTTAATCGTAACCGTCTTCCCATCGCCGAAGGTCACTGACGCAGTTCCCGGCGGGCTCGCAGGCTGCTGCTGTGCGTAACCACTGATACCCGCAGTGATGATCAACGCTAGTAAGACGAGGGAAACTATACGGCTCTTTCGCATCGTACACTCCTTAACGGACGCAATTGCACACTAGCAGCGCGGCTCTATTATTCACGTTCCTCCGCAACGGTACAATCGGGCAATGAGTGTTTGGGACGAAAAGCAGCAAGAACTCGAGCACTACGAATTCCGGATGGGCGTAGCCCGAGGACGATTGGCAGTGGCGCTCGACTCGCTGACAGACGCCCTTACCATGGTGGGCCAGCACGGTGTCTACTGCCAGAGCGCACGGCAACCCGGCTTGCCGGCCATGGATATTCAGACCGTAATGAAAGGCATCACAGATGCGAAAGAATTAATAGCTTCGGTGATGGAAGAGCTCCGCAAACAACCGCCAGAAAACCGATCACCACAGGGGCAAAGAGGCACAGAGAATTCTTGAGTCTGTTTTTTCTCTGTGTTCTCCGTGCCTCCGTGGTTTGTTCGTCTTTACGCAGTTACGTACTTGCCGGTCTCGAGCACTCGCGCAGCGATCTGCTCTTGCAAGCCAATTACGTTTACAGGATCAAACTTCACCAGCCGTCGGACGATCAGCATCTGCGTGCGCAGCATGTCGCCTTCAGCTACGGCAGCGATTACCTTCTTTGCCGAAGCTTCGAGACGGGTCATCGCGCTCATGATGTAGACCTGAGTCATCGCTGTCACCAGCGAGGCCTTCTGCTCGCCATGCGTCTCGATGAATTTACGCGCTCGCAGCAGGCAGGAATCCATGGTGAAGGTTTCGATCACCATGTCGGCGATGGCGCCCATAATCTCCTGCTGGTCGGCTAGCTTCTGCATGTACTTCTGCGAAGCAGCTCCGGCTACCAGCATCGCGAGCTTCTTGGCGTTGCCGACGATCTTCTGCTCAGCGGCCAGCGTGCCCTCGAGTTCTTCGAAGGACGGGCCCGCCATCACTTCGTCCATCGTCTTCTTGATAGCCGGCAGCAGAGGAAGCTGTCCGCTCATAGCGCGCTTCAGCAGCCACCCGGTGATAATCAAGCGGTTGATTTCGTTGGTGCCCTCGAAGATGCGGTTCACGCGCGAGTCGCGATACGGCCGCTCGGCCGGATACTCTTCGACGAAACCGTAGCCGCCGTAGATCTGCACCGTCTCATCGACCACGAAGTCGAGCATCTCCGAGCACATGACCTTGATAATGGAGCACTCGACCGCGTACTCCTCAATTGCTTTGCGAATGGCTGCGGGAGTCTTGTCGGTGAGTCCCAGCGCGGTATCCATCATGCCGACTGTACGGTATATCATCGATTCGCCGGCATAGATGCCGGCCGCCATTTGCGCCAGTTTCTCGCGGATGAGGCCAAAGTCAGCGATGCTCTTTGTGAACGCCTTACGCTCCTTGGCGTAGGAGATTGCGCTCACTAGCGACGAACGAGCTCCACCAACGCAGCTCGCGCCAAGCTTGAAGCGTCCCACGTTGAGGATGTTGAAAGCGATGACGTGACCCTTACCGATCTCGCCGAGGACGTTTTCGACAGGCACTTTGCAGTCATTGAGAATGAGCGGCGCCGTGGAAGAGCCGCGGATCCCGAGCTTCTTCTCTTCGGCACCGACTGAAAAGCCAGGGAAGTCTTTTTCCACCAGGAAGGCGGTGAACTTCTCGCCGTCAATCTTCGCGAAAACCGTGAACAGGTCAGCGAAGTGGGCGTTGGTGATCCACATCTTCTCGCCGTTCAGGATGTAATGCTTGCCATCAAGCGAGAGCACGGCCCGGGTGCGGGCGTTGAGGGCGTCCGAGCCGCTTGTGCTCTCCGATAGCGCATAGGCGCCGACGATTTCGGCGGTCGCGAGCTTCGGCAGATATTTTTTCTTCTGCTCTTCGGTGCCAAAGAAGACGATGGGCAGAGTGCCGATGCCGCTGTGCGCGCCGAGGGTCACCATGAAGCTGCCGTACTTCGACATGAAGTCGGAGATGATGGCCGACGATACTTTGTCCATATCGGAGCCGCCGTACTCGGCGGGGATGTCGGCATTGGTGAGGCCCATTTCCGCCGCTTTCTTGAGCAGTTCGCGGCAGACGGCCCACTCCTTGTGCTCCATCTTTTCAGCGTTGGGGACAACTTCATTCGTGGCGAACTCCTCCGCCAGTTTCACGACCATCTGCTGGTCGTCGTTGAAGTCTTCGGGAGTGAACAGGTCGTTCAGGTTGTGTTCTTCGAGCAGAAAGCTTCCGCCCGTGAGTTTCGTCTTGGGAGCTGCGGTCGTTGTGGCCATCCTGGTCCTCGCTTGTTGAACTTCTAAACCTTTTTGTTCACCACGGAGGCACGGAGAACACGGAGGATTTGAATTTCTGCTTTTTCTCCGTGACCTCCGTATCTGTGTGGTTAATTGAACTATTGCAAATTCTCGAAAATGCCGGCTGCGCCCATGCCGCCGCCGACGCACATGGTGACGATTCCGTACTTCGCCTTGCGCCGCTGCAATTCGCCGATGATGGTGGCGGTCAACTTCGCGCCGGTGCATCCCAGCGGATGACCGAGGGCGATTGCTCCGCCGTTGGGGTTGATGATCTCGGGATTGAGCCCGCCCTCCTTGATGACCGCCAGCGACTGCGCCGCGAAGGCTTCGTTGAGTTCGATCACGTTGATGTCGCTGAGCTTGAGGCTGGCCAGCTTCAGCGCTTTGGGAATGGCGAATACCGGCCCGAGCCCCATCTCTTCCGGCTTGTAGCCCGCCGTGGCAAAGGCAACGAAGCGCGCCAGCGGCTTAATGCCGAGTGCCTTCGCCCGCTCGCCCGACATGACCACGGCAGCGGCGGCGCCGTCGGACATTTGCGACGAATTGCCGGCGGTGACAGTGCCCTTGGCATGGAACGCCGGTTTGAGTGCGGCGAGAGCTTCCATAGAGGTATCGGCGCGAGGTCCTTCATCCCTGTTGAAGACGCTGTCGATGCGCATCGGCTTGCTGCCGTTGGGCGTAGTGAAGCTGACCGGCACCGGTACGAGTTCGTCATTGAACTTGCCGGCTTCGATAGCCGCGATGGCCTTCTTGTGGCTGTCAACCGAGAACTGGTCCGCTTCTTCGCGGGTGATGTTGTAACGTGCCGCCAGCCGTTCGGCGGTGAGCCCCATGGAGAGGTAGGCGTCGGGATAGTGGTCCACCAGCCACGGATTGGCCGAAACCTTGTTGCCGCCCATGGGAATCATG
>Ga0126384_10001845_pt1 | contig 12696 bp, 15 predicted proteins | sample PanSoiMetPlot_36_FD_92543 | JGI IMG/M metagenome (GOLD analysis project Ga0126384, IMG submission 92543) | Tropical forest soil microbial communities from Panama - MetaG Plot_36 | ecosystem: Environmental > Terrestrial > Soil > Tropical forest > Bulk soil | place: Panama | collected 2016-02-17 | reverse complement strand
TCCCATGATCCCGCAGACCATACCTGCTCCATTTCGTGAGATTGCGAGCCACTGCTTGCGACGTGACCCAGAAAAACGCTGGAGTCTGGATCAAATTCGAGAGCGGCTGCGCCCGGGAACTCCCGCCAAGCATCCACTTAGGCTGGTGCCCAAGACAGGGCAAGCGGAGCGGCGCGAGGAAACGCCAGCCAGGAACTGGCGCAGGCTCGTGGTCGTGGGCTTGGTTCTGCTGGTAGCGATTTTTGTTGCTCTGAAGTTCTTCGGACGTCGCACCGAGACAGAGACAGCGCCGCCCACAAGCTCGACGCTTGTTCCAGGAAAAAATGCCGCTACTGCTGATTCTCGTGCGCGTTCGGGAGGCGCTCCCGCACAACCCGCCGCCACAAGTCCCGTAACCAACAATTCCTCTGATCAATCGATGATAGGCATCCCTGCAGGCGGTGGTGGCGGCCGCTCCGATATTGTGGAGCAAGTTGTGCCTGACATCTCGCGCAGCGCGCGAAACACGGTGCAAGGGACAATTAAAGTGAACGTACGCGTGAGTGTCGATCCGTCGGGCAACGTTAGTGACGCGCGCTTCGAGCGACGAGGCCCGAGCGACTACTTCGCAAGAAAGTCGATGGAAGCGGCACGCAAGTGGAAATTTGCAACCAATGCGGCGCGGACGTGGGTTCTACATTTCGAATTCCGGCGCTCGGGCACGCGAGTCATTCCCCAACCGATCGGCTCGTAACTGGGAAACAAGAACTAACCACAAAGGACACAAAGGTACACGAAGGTTTTGGAAATGTTTTCCTTTTGTTCCTTTGTGCCCTTTGTGGTGAATCGCACGGCGTGTGTCGTCCTCAAACCGGCGAACGACCAACGACGAAGGACTCACGACCAATCGCAAAAACCGAAGTTGCCCATCGAAATTTCAGATAACGCCTCCATATTGACATAGTCCCCCGCAATACGTAGCATCAGCAAGACAAGTTTGCTCTCACGAGCAGACCTGGATTTCATGAAGAGTGGCTGAGGGACGAGCCCTGCGAAGCCACGACAACCGGATCGGGATCATATATCCCGGTCGTCCGGTGTCAACTCTCGCCCGGTAACGGGGAACATGAGATTCGGGGTGCGAGACGTTTGGCACTTCCGCAGCCTCTTTTCCTATTCCGGGGAAAAGGGGTTTCCGTTTTTTAGCGCCTCTTTTCCCAGGCTCGTCCGCAGCTACTCGCGAAAGAGTGGCCGATGACTCCCTACGAACTGCGCTGCCGCGAATGCGGCAAGACTTGCGGCAACCAGCCCAAGTCGATTTGTGAACATTGTTTCTCTCCCCTGGAAGTCACTTACGATTACGACGCCGCACGATCCACGTTTACGCGCGAGCGGATCGCCCAACGCCCTCCCAATATGTGGCGGTACTCTGATCTGCTACCCCTGCCGGACGACTATCGTCCGTCATTGGCAGTAGGATTCACGCCCCTGCTGAGCGCGCCTCACCTGGCCAAGGAACTAGGCGCCAAGCGGCTCTGCATCAAGAACGATGCTGTGTGCCTTCCGACGCTGAGCTTCAAAGATCGCGTCGTCGCCGTCGCTCTGGCCAATGCCCGTGCGTTTGGTTTTGACACCGTCTCGTGCTCGTCCACCGGCAATCTGGCCAACTCTGTCGCAGCCCAGGCAGCCCGTGAAGGCTTCAAGGCGTGGATCTTTGTCCCCGCTGATCTTGAGCCTGCGAAGATTCTCGGCACCCAGGTCTACGGTGCGAAGCTCGTACGCATCTCGGGTAGCTACGATCAGGTCAATCGGCTCTGCTCGCAGATCGCCGACGAGCATAATTGGGGATTTGTGAACGTTAACCTGCGGCCTTATTACGCCGAGGGCTCGAAGACCGTCGGTTTCGAGATCGCCGAACAACTAGGCTGGCGCCTACCCGACAACGTCGTGGTTCCCATGGCCGGTGGATCGCTGATCACGAAAATCAGAAAGGCATTCGACGAGTTGATCAAACTTGGGCTCGTCGAAGATAAGAAAGTTCGCTTCTTTGGGGCGCAAGCGAGCGGATGCTCGCCCATTTCAACCGCGGTCAAAACAGGCGAAACAGAGATTCAGCCTCAGCGCCCCAACACGATCGCACGCTCGCTGGCGATCGGGAATCCTGCAGACGGACACTTCGCTATCTGTACCATCACCCAGAGCGGCGGCTGGGCGGAAGATGCTTCCGATGCTGAGGTAGTCGACTCGATCCAGTTGCTGGCTCGGACCGAGGGGATCTTCACCGAGACCGCCGGAGGCGTGACGGTTGGTGTGACGCGCAAGCTCTATGAGCAAACCCGCATCTCGGCCGATGAAACCACGGTTTTATGCATCACTGGCAATGGCTTGAAGACTACCGATGCGCTGGTGAACCGCTTTGAGGCGGAGGAGCCGATCGCCCCCAAGATCAGCACGTTCGAAACATACCTGGAAAATGCGCTGGAAATTTCCGCGCCCGTGGAGGTGTAGTCATGTCGATTAAAGTGCAAATCCCCAGCGCCCTGCGCCGCCACACGGACGGCATAGGTAATTTCGACTGTAGCGCCGCGAATCTCGATGAACTGTTCTCGGCGCTCGATCAGAAGTTCCCAGCGCTCAAACCACATCTTCGCGACGAATGTGGACAGGTGCGAAGGTTCCTCAACATTTACGTCAACGAAGAGGACATCCGTTTTCTCGGGGGCAACGGTTACGCGTTCCAGGATGGAGACGAGGTGCTGCTGGTGCCGTCGATAGCGGGAGGAGCGCAAGACTAATCACCGGACACGGTCCACGTAGCCCCGGCAATCCCTTGCTGAAACCGACCGCTCGCGACAGAATCAGGTTCCGCTCGCAGCCACCAAATTTCTCAAATCCAGAAGGCAGAGCCTTGCTCCGCTGGGCGGGGGAGGGCACCCGCCCTACGCAACACCCCCAGGGCCGACATCTCCGTGCTTGGCTGGCGGAAAACACTAACTAATCCAGACTGTTCATCACTCCCAGATGGAAGATGCTTTCAGCGTACAATCGTGCGCTTTGAGGTGAGGCGCATGATGAGACTCCGCAACAAGCTTTTCTGTGTAATTTTCCTGACCGCCACTGTCACCTGCGCTGCTCAGACCACCAGCGCGACCCAGAACAATACGCCAGCTGTCACGGTCATTCGTGCCGGCACGCTGATCGACGGCAAATCGGATTCACCCCGCCAGGACCAGGTCATCGTCATTCGCGGCAATCGCATTGAGAGTGTCTCGAACGCAGGCAGCGCGAACGTTCCGCCGGGTGCAAACGTTATTGATCTTTCACGGGCGGCGGTGCTACCTGGCCTGATCGATTCTCACACTCATATTTTGCTGCAAGGCGAAGACCCCGCCGAGGGCGGGTACGATGCCAACATCCTGAAATATCCATTGTCACTACGGGCGGCGCGCGCCACGGTTTCCGTACGACGCGCTCTGCAGCAGGGCTTCACCACCTTACGGGATGTCGAAACCGAGGGCGCGGGCTACGGGGATGTCGGCATTAAGCAGGCTATTGAAGGCGGATACATTCCCGGGCCGAGATTATTTGTCGCGACACGAGCCATCTCCACAACCGGTGGATATCCTCTCGAAGGCTACGCGCCCGAACTCGACATGCCGAAAGGCGCGCAGATCGTAGATGGTCCAGTCGAGGCGCGTAAGGCGGCGCGCGAACAGCTGGACCACGGTGCGGACTGGATCAAGGTATACATGACCCACCGCTCGTGGGTCGGAAAGAAGGGAGAACTAGTCTCGCAGCCCACGCTAACGTTGGAGGAACTAAAAGCCATTGTCGATGAGACTCATGGCTGGGGCAAGAAAGTCGCCTGTCATGCTTACAACGGGATCGGATTGCAGCGAGCCTTGGATGGTGGCTGCGACTCGATCGAGCACGGCCTCGAAATAACCGACGCCCAGCTTGCGCAGATGCTGAAGCAGGGCACTTGGTACTGCCCGACGCTCAGCGTCTACTACACCGATTGGGCTCCCGAGAGTACTCCTGCGGGCCAGCGCGACCGGAAGCGGGCCTCAGCCCATGAAGACACCTTCAAGCGAGCCCTGAAGGCAGGAGTGAAGATTGTCTTTGGAACCGATATCGGTGGCATTCCCTGGACGGAGCCGATCGCCCAAGAGTTCCCGCGCATGGTCGGATTTGGCATGATGCCCATGGACGCCATCAAGAGTGCGACGTCGCGCGCCGCCGAGATGCTCGACATGTCTGGACAAATTGGTGTGATAGCAGCGGGAGCGTATGCGGACGTAGTCGCAGTTTCTGGTGATCCACTGAAGGATGTCAAGGAACTCGGGAACGTGAGATTCGTGATGAAAGACGGGAGTGTGTTCAAAAACGAATTGAAGTAGAACTAGAGTAAGCACAAAGGAGCAACGTAGGAGCGGACTCTGTCCTGAGCTTGTCGCAGGATGCCCTCACCTGCAGAGCCGATCGCAGCTCGGCCCACTTTTCCTCAAGAGTAAACTTTGCAAGCTGCGCTCGTCCGCCTGGACGTGGGCGTCTGAGCCTACGTGGTCAGAGGTGATGCGCGTGACGATCGCCCTTGACAGGCGCTACCCAAGGATCATAATGCCAATTCCCATTCCTCCGGGGCTAGGTTGAGCGGCTCTCGAAAAGGAAGGTCTTATGACACTCTTGGAATTATGTGATCCTGCACCCGCGGCTGTGCGGCTGGAATCCGGCGTCGCCGAGGCGGCACAAATCACGTTGGAAAAGCCTGTCGGTGCAGTCGGAGTTATCGACAGCGAACAACGAATTGCAGGCATTTTTACCGAACGCGTCGACGATCTTACTCACGAACTGGACTCTCTGGAGCAGTACGCCACACACGACAGGTCCAGAGGCTAGTCGAACCAGGTGAATGCGCTTCCTGGCCCCTCAGCCCCTCTTAGGAAGACGATCGCCGCCGTCCGCGTGGGCACGGCGGTATTTTTTCTTTTCTTTGGCGAGTACAAGGTATTCGACTCCGGCTTTGCCCGTGGCGGATTTCAGCAATACCTGAGCGGGTATCTGCAGGGTTCGGCGGTAAGCTTCTATCGGCCTTTTCTGTCCCATGTCGTCCTGCCGCTCGCAATCATTTTTGGATACGTAGTGGGAATCGTGGAATTGTTCATCGGGGTGTCACTACTTCTCGGTTTTTATGTCCGCATCGCATCGCTGCTGGGCATGTTTCACATGATCAGCCTGACACTGGCAACGTGGTGGGAAGTAGGACACGGTGTTCCAATCTGGCGCTATTTCGGCGCTGAACTCGATCATCTGCCTCTCCTATTTCTCTTCATAATCTTCTACGCCGCCGATGCGGGTCGAACGTGGGGCTTGGATGGGATGCGACGACGAACCTGATCGCGTGCAATAGTATCTTCCAGAATTTCCACTAACTCCAAACGAGGAAACGCATGAAGCAAATAGCGAGAACTGTTTTTGTCTTCGCGTTAGTAGCCGCTGTCGTCACTGGACTTCTGGCACAAGAGCAAGCGAAAAAGCACGTAGTGGTGCGGGCCGGGCGCGTATTGGACGTCAAGACCGGAAACGTGCTCACGAATCAGGCAATTGTCATTGACGGCGACAAGATCACAAGTCTTGGGCCCGCGGATAGCTCTAAACCCGCGGCAGGGGCCACGGTGATCGACCTTCCCAACGCGATGGTCTTGCCGGGTCTGATCGATTCGCACACACACATTACGTTCAAGCAAGGCGATACCGGCTATCAAGCTCTTGGGATTTCCGCCCCACGCGAGGCGTTGACCGGCGCTAGAAACGCACGCATCACGCTCATGGCGGGATTCACGACCATCCGTAACGTAGGGGCTTCTGGCTACAGTGATGTGGCGCTGCGCGACGCGATCAATGCGGGCGATGTGCCCGGTCCTCGCATGCTGGTCAGCGGACCCGCGCTTGGTATTACAGGCGGACACTGCGACGATAATCTGCTGCCCTTCGACTATCACCATAGTGCCGAAGGCGTGGCTGACGGCGTTGAGAACGTACAGCACAAGGTGCGCGAGGTCATCAAATACGGCGCGGACCTGATCAAGATTTGCGCCACGGGCGGCGTGATGTCCAAAGGCGACGATCCTAACGCCTCGCAGTACACGTTGGAAGAGATGAAGGTGATCGTTGCCGAGGCGCACCGTCTTGGACGCAAGGTTGCGGCGCACGCCCATGGCGCCCAGGGAGTGCAGTGGGCGTCAGAAGCGGGGGTGGACTCGATCGAGCACGGGCACCTCATGAACGACGCGTCTGTCTCGACCTTGAAAAAGAATGGAACCTACCTGGTGCCAACCCTGTACCTGATGGACTGGCACAAGGAGAATGCCGCCAAAGCCAACCTGCCCGACTATGTTCGCAAGAAGATGGAGATGGTCTCCGCTCAGGGGCAGACCAACGTCAAGAAAGCCTTTGCCGGGGGAGTCAAGATCGGATTTGGCACCGATGCCGCCGTGTATCCGCATGGACTGAATGCGCACGAATTCGTGGTGTACGTGCGATTGGGTATGGCACCGCTGCAGGCAATTCAAACGGCAACCATCAACGACGCGGACTTGCTAGGCTGGTCGGACAAAATCGGTACGCTCGAACCTGGCAAGTTTGCCGACATCATCGCCGTCGATGGTGATCCCCTGAAAGATGTGACCACGCTGCAGAATGTGAAGTTCGTAATGAAGGGCGGCGATGTGGTCAAGAATGATTATGCAAAGTAGCAATGTTCCGACCGCATGTGTGGCCCTCAGTAACGGTTTGCGGGGCTGTACTATAAACACGAAAGGCCGGCATTTGCCGGCCTTTTTCGTGGACAGGAGTGTCCGCGTCAAACTCAATTATTTCTTGGGAGCGATGGCGTCCTTCGCGGCTTTGGCCACGCGAAACTTCACGACCGTCTTCGCCTTAATCTGAATCGGTTCACCGGTCTGGGGGTTGCGTCCTACGCGGGCCTTGCGGTGCGCCTTCACCAGACGGCCGAGGCCGGGGACGATGAACACGCCATTCTTCTTGGTTTCTTTGATCGCGGTGTCCGCGAGGTGCTCGAGGAACGCTGCCGCGGTCTTGTTGTTTAGTTCGGTTTTCTCAGCCAGGTGGCGGACGAGTTGGGTTTTGGTCATGCCTGCTGCCATGAATCCTCCTCTTGATTGTATTGCTGAAATTCAAGCCATATTACATGATCCGAACTGTGGAAAAGAAGCGTTTTCACCGCATTTTAAGCGGATTTTTTGCAAAGCGAACCATAAAAGGTGCATAAAGACAGGTTTTCCGATACGTAAGTTCCGAAATGTCCCTGCTGAACGGCCTCCAGACCGATGCCGAGTTGCTGGAGTGGAGTAGGGAGCTAGCCTTTCTGTTCGGCATTTCAGAGAATCACCTTCTTAAGGGCTGCAGGCGGTGCTCGGACCGCAGAGTATGCGGGGGATACGTGGAGGTCAGAAAAGAAGACCTCTTGATTCTGCGGCGTGCTTGTCCGTCGAAGCTGCGCGGATTCCTCGAAATGATCGAACAGGATGCGACTGCAGACTTTCGTGCTCTTTGCCGGTTCCCCGCGTGGGAATCCCCGCGCTGCACGTGACATAATGAGAGCAGGAGAGATTACTGGGTGAGCTGTGCCATCTGCGAAATCCGAAAAGAGAAGCGCTTCTGTCTGGCTGTACACGGGCGAATCTGTTCTCAGTGTTGTGGTGAGCAGCGTGAGGTGACGCTGGATTGCCCCAGTGAGTGCGTGTATTTGCAGCAGGCCCGCGAGCACGAGAGACCGCGATCGTCTGACGAACTGAAAGACGTCGAGCTGTTCCTCAAAGTTGAGATAGGTGACCAGTTCATCTACGAGCGTGAGCATCTGCTGCTCGGCCTTACCTTTGCTCTGGCGGAGTCCGCGCGCGCCGACAGAACCCTGAATGATCGCGATGTGATCGCGGCGCTCACTTCAATGACCCGCAGGTACGAGACTCTGGTCAATTCCGGGCTGCATTATGAGTCGCCAACGACAAGCTTGAGCCAACAGGCGATCGCCAATGAATTGCAGACCATGATCAAGGAATACCGCGACGCCGAGCAGAAGCATATGGGTTACGTACGCCTGCGTGATTCCGAGATACTGAAAGCATTGGTATTCCTGGTACGAACGGCGCATGGGAGAACATCAGGGCGGCCTAAGTCGCGGGCCTTCGTCGATTTCTTGCTAGGCCAGTTTCCAGAGAATAAGTCAGCGATCGCCAGCCCGCAGGAGGCGAGCAGGATTATTACCCCGTGAGTTGGGTATCAGGTTTGGGCGTCGGGTTTCAGGTCCCAGGTAAAGGTCCTTCCAGTAGACCACGGGATATTTGACAGCTGAAACTCGATACCTGAAACCCGATTTCCCTTACCCTCGTACCCGGTCCCAACGTCCCGAGTAGCTATTTACCCCAAATCTATGTACAATATAGCTGCGTTTGATTTAAGCGATGTAAGCAGTATCTCCGCTCCTCAGCGTGACCTACCTGCAGAACTCTGCTCGATTCAGCGCAAAATCAGAGAAAAAGGAAATTGCAACACAATGGAAACAGGAACAGTGAAGTGGTTTAACGATGCCAAGGGCTATGGATTCATCAGCCGTCAGAATGGCGAAGATGTCTTCGTGCATTTCTCCGCCATCCAGTCGAGCGGATTCCGCAGCCTGCAGGAAGGTCAACAGGTACAGTTCGACGTCGTGAAAGGCCCCAAGGGCTGGCAAGCGGAGAACGTGAAGGCTCTGTAAACCACTCAGACATTCCGAACAAAAGGCGGCCGGAAGGCCGCCTTTTAGTTTGTTCGGCGAGTACCCGGTTGCGTCGGTCGAATCACGCTAAGCGACTGCTGCTTCGGCCTGTGGCACGTTATCGAAGAATCGAAAAAAGGATTCGACCTTCGTTACCTGCAGTGCAGCCCGGACCCGGTTATTGACACCCACTAGGGCCAGGATACGACCGTCCTTCTGGTGAGTAACATAGGCTCCGACCAGCGCACCGATACCGGCGGAATCAACGTAAGGCACGGCCGCCATGTCGATTATGAGCCTGCGGGCAGAGTTCGATCGAACCTTGGATTGAAATTCGAAAAGATTGTTGATCACAACCGGCCCGGTCAGGCGGAGAATGCGCTGATCTTGCTGGGGGCCGGCAATATCCTCAATGCTGAGGCGCTCTTGTGGCATGGCGGTCATCTTAATGAACTCCGTGCGCTGGGATTATTACAAGAGTGTTAATTTTTATTGTCTCGCGGCTTTCCGGGCTTGTCCGGCAAACTGATAAGATTTACTGAAACTTGGTGGGAGCTTCCGTAGCGGGATCTGCCCGAAAGCGCGCTCTGTGCAGACATGCACTTTACAGAACAATTCGACGTAGTGGTCGTAGGAGCCGGACATGCTGGATGCGAGGCCGGCATGGCCTCTGCCCGGATGGGACTTAAGACTGCGCTGTTTACCCTGAACGTCGATTTGATCGCTCAAATGTCGTGTAACCCCGCCGTCGGTGGCATCGCGAAGGGCCACCTTGTGCGCGAAGTGGACGCCTTGGGCGGCATCATGGGCGAAGTTACTGATGCCGTGGGAATCCAATTTCGTCTGCTGAACACTTCCCGCGGCCCAGCGGTCTGGTCGCCCCGCGCCCAATGCGATAAGCAGGCGTATCGCCTGAAAATGCGAGAAGTGCTGGAATCCCAGCCCAATCTCAAAATCAAGCAGGCGGAAGTAGCGGATCTGATCACTCAGTCCTCAGTCCTCAGTCGTCAGTCGTCGGCTGAACCCACAGCATCGGCGACTTCCTTCGAAGTTCTGGCCAACGACCGAGGACCGACGACAGAGGACTTCGTGAACCGCCGTGTGCTCGGCATTAAGCTACGCGATGGCCGCACGGTCGGCGCGCAAGCTGTCGTAATCACAACGGGCACGTTTCTCAATGGCTTGATCCATTGCGGAGAGCAGCAGTATCCGGCTGGTCGCAGCGGAGAACCGCCTGCTGTCCTGCTCGGAGAAGCGCTGAAGGATCTGGGTCTGCGCGGCTGCCGACTTAAGACCGGAACTCCGCCTCGGCTCGATGGCCGCACCATCGACTGGTCAAAGTTTCAGGAGCAGCCCGGCGATTCCGACCCGACCCCCTTCAGTTTCCGAACCAGGCGAGTTGCGCATCACGAGTCACAAATCCCCTGCTACATTGCCTGGACCTCGGCTGAGACTCACGAACTGATTCGCCAGAACGTGCACCGTTCACCCATGTATAGCGGTCAGATCAAGTCCATCGGACCGCGTTATTGCCCTTCCATAGAGGACAAGATCGTCAAATTCCCGGACAAGACGACGCACCAACTCTTCCTTGAACCCGAGGGGAAGAACACGCACGAAATATACGTGAACGGTATGAGTACCTCTCTGCCGGTTGAGGTGCAGCTGGCCATGATCAAGTCGATTTCCGGGCTGGAAACCGCGGAAATGCTGCGCCCGGGATACGCTATTGAGTACGACTCGATTGATCCGACCGAACTGGAGCGTACGCTCGAAACCAAGAAGATTGATCGCCTCTTCCTCGCCGGCCAGATCAACGGAACCAGCGGCTACGAGGAGGCAGCATGCCAAGGGCTGATGGCCGGCATAAACGCAGCGCTCAAAGTTAAGGGGGAGCCACCGTTAGTCCTCGACCGAACCGAAGCGTACACTGCGATCCTGATCGACGACCTGATTTCGAAGGGAACGAATGAGCCCTACCGGATGTTTACGTCGCGGGCCGAGTTCCGCCTGCATTTGCGCATCGACAACGCGGATCGTCGCCTGACGCCTCATGGTCGGAGAGTGGGCCTGATTTCAGACGAAGCGTGGGCCGACTACCTCGGCAAGCAAGAACGGCTCGAGAAGATGAAGCAGGTCTTGGAAAAAACCAGGGTTACGCCGCAGATTGCCAGTGAAATCCAAGAAGTCCGCGTCGGGGCGGAGCCTGTCCTGAGCTTGTCGAAGGATGCCCCGACCCGCCCGGCCGAGCAAAGCTCGACAACCGAACTTGCGGATAATGAACCACCGGTTCAGAGCGTGGAGCCTGACCTCGAAAGCGCAGTGGGGCAGACGCTTGCCCAACTACTCAAGCGGCCGGAGATCTCGATTGAACATCTTGTGCCTGCCCTTGTCGCACTACTGCCGGAATTCTTCGAGCGCGATGCAATGCGCGGAAATCCTCGAGAATCGGTGGCGAACCTGTCTTCCGAAATTCGCAACGAATTAAAGTCCGTGGAAACCGAGGTCAAGTACGCGGGATACCTTCAGCAGCAGCAGAAGGCCATCGAGCGTCTGAAGAAGGCGGAGCAGCGAACCATCCCTGAATGGTTTGATTACCATTCGGTAAGCGGCCTATCGCGGGAGATGCAGGAAAAGCTGTTGAAGATCCGGCCACGCACGCTGGGCCACGCATCCCGCATTCCAGGAGTAACCCCCGCTGCCGTATCCCTCGTCAACGTCTACATTGAAATTCAAAGTAAGCGACGCGAACAAGGGGTGCGTGTCGTTGGTGGTTAGTCCTTCGCCGTTGGCAGAACGTGCCCTGAGCAGTCAGCAATCAGCCGCAAACGACCGAGTTAATTACCGAGTTAATTCTTGCAGAGTGTCGTATTTTGCCGAGCTTCGCTCGGCCGGGCGGGTCGGGCATCCTTCGACAAGCTCAGGACAGGCTCCGCCCTTACGTGGACGGTGTTGCCAACGACCAACGACTAACCACCGATCTTCCTGACTTCATTCAGCAATTCCTTAAAATCGGGCATCTGATCGAGGGGATAGACCTTGGCCCACGCGATCCTGCCCTCCTTATCGACAATGAACGCAGCACGTTCGCTGATTCCGGGCACTGGTGGCGCATCTCGCACGATTCCGAACTGCTGCGTGACCGCGGCGTGCGGATAAAAATCGGCCGCCATCGGAATCTCCATTGTGCCAATGTCTTCCTGTTGCCACGCAATATGGCTGGGTATGGAATCTACACTGATGTCCAGAACCTGGGCATTCAGATCCGAGAACTCGCGCAGGCGTGCGTTGAGTTCCGGGACCTGGGCGGCTCAGGTCGGAGTCCAATCGAGCGGATGGAAGGTGATAACAACCGACTTTTTCCCACGGAAATCGCTAAGCCGGAATTCAAACTGGCGATCGCCCGACACTGCGGGCAAGGAGAAATCCGGAGCCGGGTCACCGGCCTTCAATGCCATCGCTCATTCGCTCCTTGTGCTGGCAGTTCTAAGTTGTTAGTCACAGAGCTCTTAGTTAAAGACCCCACATAACGTTCCAGAATTGTTGTTTACAAAATCGTGCCAGAGGTGTTCACTCATCACACACTCACAACCTCTCTCCATGTATCCTATCCACCTATTCTGGAAGGGGAGAGGAAATGAACGCCGAGATTTTTCTTAATGAGCTGGATTCGCGCATCAAGAAGTACGATCTGCTTTGTCATCCATTTTACAGGGCCTGGAGTTCGGGCGCGTTGACGCGTGACGACCTGCGCGGGTATGCGTGCGACTATTACCACCATGTTGCGGCATTCCCTTCGTATTTGGCCCAGTTGGGTATCCGGCTGGAAGAAGGGGAGCTGCGTCGCGCCGTTCTCGCCAATATGTCGGATGAAAGGGGTGGAAAAGATGCATTTGGCATGCCCGAGCAACCACATGCCGAATTGTGGCTCGATTTCGCTG
>Ga0126384_10001843_pt1 | contig 12701 bp, 14 predicted proteins | sample PanSoiMetPlot_36_FD_92543 | JGI IMG/M metagenome (GOLD analysis project Ga0126384, IMG submission 92543) | Tropical forest soil microbial communities from Panama - MetaG Plot_36 | ecosystem: Environmental > Terrestrial > Soil > Tropical forest > Bulk soil | place: Panama | collected 2016-02-17 | reverse complement strand
GTCTGGCACCGGCCGATCGCCTTCGATGGGGCTGTCGTTCATCAGCAGATTCTGCTGAGAGATCGGGAGGCGATTCCAGCTGTTGACCACCGGCGCTACCAGGTATACCCCGCCGGGCTGGTACACCTGCTGATAGCCGCGCTTCTCGACAATCCCCAGCAAATTGGTGCGCACGCCGACTTCGGTCGAGGAGGTGGACTCGCAGCCGCAAAGAAAGGCGACGCACAGCAACAGCCCGGGCAAGGTTGCGACGGTCTTGAACCGGATCATCGCTTCGCCTCCTTGGCGGGCGGAACCCCAACCCCACCTCCGGGGCTAAGTCCAATCAGCGACCAACTCTGCCGGATGAAGGCGATGTATTGCTCAGGAGTCATCACCGCGGAGCTGATGTTGTCGAACATCTTCGCGGTCTGAAGGGCAACCACGTACCGCCCGCCGCGGGTGTTCAACGCATCCGCCTTGAGCCGCTTGGCTTCGGCGCCGGCAAAGCCGTACTCCTTGTCGGCCCTGGCTCGGGTCTGACTGGCATAGAGATCGGCCTCGGCGCGAATCTTGGAGATCTCCGCGTTGACCTCCGACTCCGCGATGGTGATCGCCGCGTTTCCCTTGGATTCAATCTGCTGAAGCTTGGCCCGCTCGTCATTGACCAGGCCAACCTTCCGGTTCTTCTCGGCCAACTGCACCGCCACCTTCTTGTCGTGGAGCGACTTCTCGTAGTTCGCGGCGTAGACGTAGTTGCCCAAGAGCAGCTTCTCGACCTTGAAGCCCCGTGCGGCGAACTTGTCCCTGAGGAAGTCCTCCGCCTCCTTGATCCGTGCGATCCGCTCCTTCTCGTCATAGAAGGACTCCGCGTTCATCTTGCCCAGCGTCGACAACACTCCGTTTCGAAAGGTGTTCATCACAAAGCCTTCCACGTAGAGCGACCCCCAACCAAAGTCTCGGGCCACCCGCACCGGGTCCGAGATCGAGTAGAGCAAGGTGACGTCCGCGGTCACCGAGTAGCCGTCGGAGGTTTGAACGGTGAGCGCCTCGAGCGCCTGGTGCGCGGTCTCGGCCAGGATTTTTCTGCGCTCGTCGAAGTAGTCGTCGACCTTCCGCGTCACGCTGGCCGAGCGAGCCTTGGACCTGGCCTCCTGTCGGTCGTTCGTGGCCTCGAGGATCTGAACGCCTCGGGGGAAGGTGTGCAGGGTCACGCCCGGCCCAAGGAAGTACAGGCCGGGACCATAGACGCGATCTTCAATCCCGGTGCGGGTGCCGAACCGCTGCTGCTGAACGCCGTATTCGTTGGGAAGCACCCGCGCGGTGCAGGATCCGTACAGCACGCCGAGAACGACCGCGGCGATGATTGCCAAGAAGAGAAACCGTCCGGTTGTGGCCCGCAGTTTTTGCAGCGCCGCGGTCCTCCCCATGATTTCGACCATCAGTGAACCCTCCCTTTGTCCAGCTTGGGTGGCACGCTCTCCGGCTCGATGCTCTGCGGAGTGGCGCTCGCGTCGACGGCGGCTTCCGCGGAGAGCAGATAAGCCATATCGATCCGAGTCAGCTCGTCCTCCGCGCGAGAGATGATGTTGTTGACCTTCTTCTCGTACCGCCGATTTGCCCAGTAGCGGCGCAGGTCCGGGAAAAAGAGACCCCCGAGCGCGAACGGGAGAATCCACTCCTTCGACCAAAGCGGTATGAAAGGCGCCCAGACGACAAAGCTGCCGACGAGAATGCCGGCGACGCACCACCCCACGCGCTCCGCCCCGTGGAGGCCCTCGCGCAGCAGGTAGAAGTCGTTGCGTTCGCCGTTGGAAAAACGAAACGCTTCGCGCGCATAAGCCGGGATCACCACCCGCCGAATCAAGCCGTCGAGCTCGTTCAGGAATGCGTCCGCGGTCGCTTCGGTGAGGTGGGGCTTTGCCGAACACACCGCCTCTTTGAGCCGCGGCCATTCCCTCTCGTAGATCTCGGTAAAGTACTTCTTCACCGCCGACTCGCCCCAACGCAGGATGTCGTCGGTCAAACCCGGCCGGCAGTTCTCGAAGGTTTGGAGCAAGCTGTCTAGAACGCCACCCAGAAAGCTCAAACCCGACCGCTGGCGGCGCGGGAGCTTGGGGCTCATGCCGATGATCGGAGGGTGACGCTCGTCATGAAGTGAGCCTATCAGCCCTTGCAGGCGTCCGGTAACATGTCCTTCGGCAGGGACGGCCTTGCGGCGGCCCGCAGGCTTGCTAAGCAATGTTCATGCGCTCGCGTGTCATCGTCGACTTCATGACGGCCGATCCGGTGCGAATAGCCTCCGACGCTCCAATCCCCGGCGCCCACGCGCTGATGCGCGAGGCCAACGTCCGCCACCTGGTGGTGATGAACGGGACTGAACTGCTCGGGGTGGTTTCCCAGCGAGACCTGTACGTGATCGAAACGCTGGCCGGCGCCGAACCGGAAAGCGCGGTGGTCGAGGAAGCGATGAGCCCGGATCCGTACGTCGTTCCCCCCACCGCTCCGCTCGGTGAAGTCGCGAGGACAATGTTGGAAAAACACTGTGAATCCGCGCTGGTGGTCGACGGCCGAGAGGTGTTGGGAATCTTCACCACCTCGGACGCGCTTCGAGCGCTCGCCGAGCTGCTCGCCAACGACAACGTCGATCCCGAGGAGCACGACATCTCCTTCCAATGAGAGCGCCTGGCCCGTGCTAGAGCGACTTGACGAGCTCAACCATCCGGCGGCGCGTCGCTTCATCCGGGAGCTTGCCCAAGCCCGCGCCCATGTTGTCGGCCGCGTGCTTTGGATCTCTGGTGGCGGGAATCACGCAGGTCACCGCCGGGTGTGCCAGCACGTACTTGAGGAAGAATTGGGCCCAGCTGGTGGCGTCGAACTCTGACGCCCACGCCGGCAAGGGGCGACCGCGCACCCGTTGGAACAAACCCGATGCTGCAAACGGTCGGTTCACCAGGACCGCGGTGCGCGACGAGATGGCCGCGGGGAGCAGGCTGTTTTCCGCTTCCCGCTCGGCGATCGAATAGTTCAGCTGAACGAAGTCGACCTGCTTGGAGGCCACGTATCTTTCCAGCGCCGGATGCGAGCTGTGTTGGTAGTGGGTGACCCCGATGTAACGGACGCGGCCCGCTTGCTTCCACTCGGCGAGCCACTTCAAGTGGGTGTCCACATCGAGCAGATTGTGCACCTGGATGAGATCCAGCTTCTGGGTTCGCATTCGGCGCATCGACTCGGTGGCCTGAGCGATTCCTTCTTCGCGACCGGAGGTCCACACCTTGGTCGCCAGAAAGAGCCGACCGGCCAGCCCGAGCTGATCCGCTACCTCGCCAATCACCGCCTCCGCGTTGCCGTACATCGGGGAGGTATCCACCAGTCGGCCGCCGAGATCGACGAACACCCGCATCACTCCCTTGACGCTTTGCCGATCCGCCTCGCTGGTGACGTCGAAGGTTTGGGAGCTGCCGATTCCGACCGCGGGCACCGATTCGCCAGACTTCGGAATCGTCCGGGTGATCCTCGCCTCCCCCGCGGCAAGCGCCTGGGCGGGCCCTAGTATCGCTCCGCCGAGCGCGGCACCGGCCAGTTTCAGCATGCCCCGCCTTGAAAGCAAAGAGGCTGAGATCGAGTTCATGGCCCTTCTAACATGCCATCAGGCCCCCGATTCCGCGGCGAATAAGCCTTCGCTCAGCGCGCTTTTGCCGCCAGGGCATTGGAACGGCTCGAACCGCGAATCTTGACTCGTCCGCAACCGGAAGCACCATTCGACGGTGATTTTCGACGCGCATCTTCATCCGGAAGGCATCAGTGATCAGGATCTGGAGTCGATGCGTTTTTTTGGGGTCACAGCCGCCCTCGCCGTGTCCTTTGCCTCGCCCCTGCCGACAACCTCAAGCGAGCTGCTCGCCCACTTCGAAGACATCATCGACAAGCAGCTGCCCAGGCTGGAGCGCGCTGGCATCCACGGCTACGCCGCGCTGGGGGTGGATCCCCGGTGCGCGCCGCGCCGCGGTCTTTCCGAAGTGCTCGCGGCGCTGCCACACTTCTTTCAGGGTGGAAAGGTGGTGGCCATTGGCGAGATTGGTCTTCAACGCGGCGGCGCCGCCGAAGAAGAGGCGTTCAAGGAGCAACTGGATTTGGCGCGCAGGCTGAAAGTCAGCGTGCTGATCCACACGCCGAGGAAGGATAAGGAGCGACTGACCCGGCGAATTCTGAACCTGGTGCGAGAAGCGTCAGTGGCGCGGGACAAGGTGCTGGTTGACCACACCAACGCAAAAACGGTGCGGTTGGCGCTGGAGTGTGGACATTACGCGGGCCTCACCTTGCACCCGGATGAGCTCCGATCGGAGCACGCCGTCGCGCTGGTTCGAAAGCTCGGGAGCGAGCGGCTGGTCCTGAATACCAACTCCGGAAACGGCGCCGGCGACATCCTGGCAATCGCGCGGGCCGTCAATTTGATGCAAAAGGTCGGGCTGTCGCCGAAGGTGATCGAACGCGTCTCTCTAAAGAACGCGGCGGAGTTCGTCGTTTAGCGCTTAACGCGGTTAGGTCAGCTGCGAGGTGCAAGCACGACAGCGAGTGGCAGCGGCCGGCACCACCTCCTGGCAATAGGGGCAAGTCTTCGTCGCGGGTACTTGTGTCGGCTGTCGCAGGATGGTCTTCAGGATCAGGAAGGTCACGATCGAGATGATCATGAAGTCCACCAGCCGTCCCGCGAAATCTCCGTACTTGATGGCATTGCTGCCGCTCAGCGTCAGTTGGGCGGCTCGCCACTCGCCCCCGGGGAGGACGACCCCGATGATCGGCATCACCAGATCGTCGACAATTCCGCTGACCACCTTGCTGACCGCCGCTCCAATGATGACCGCGACCGCCAGCGCCAAGGCGTTTTGTTTCAAAAGAAACTCTTTGAATTCCTTGAGCATCAGAAGTTCACCTCCAAGCCAACAGTAAGCGCAGTTTCAGTGTTGACTTTTCCGGGCGCCGGAGCGCTGTCGTACTTGACCAAGTAACTGGTCGCGAAAGAGAGCGCGCCGGTCAGCGCGGCGGTGAGCTTGGTTGTGGAATTGATCAGCACCCGGGCGTCTCCGGAAAGGTTGGGCAGCACCTCGGCTTCCTCGCTGAAAACGGTTCCCTTGGCGAATGCGTAGTGAAAGGCGGCGCCAAATCGCGGGGCAACTAGCTCCACGTTCGGCAAGTCCATTTCCGTCGGGTAGTACTGGTGCCTGGAATCATTTTGGTACCGGAAGCCGAGATCCGTCCGGAAATAAATCTTCGAATAGTCAGCCTCCTTGACGTCGACCCAAGTGGCGCTGATGCCGCCTTCGCCATATTCCCTGGCCCGGAGGCTTTGGACGTGATCGGTCTCGACTCCGCCGAGCACGTACACCGAAATCACCTCCGAAAATTTTCTGTCGATGCGAGCCTGGAGCGAGGCGGCCAATGCGACCACCTGCGAGTCAGCGCTGCCAGGCAACCGGCTCGTTCCATATGCTCCGGCCGCCTTGAGGAGAAAAATCCAATCGGGAATCTTTCGCTCCACCGAGGCCGTACCGGCGAAGGTCAGAGTGCGGGCGCTGCTTTTCAAGTAGATGAGGCTCACCCCGATGTTCACTTTCCAGCTGGAGGCCGGTGGTGCGGCCGGGGCAGCAGCAACTTCGGATTGTCCTTGAGCGGACTCAGCACCCACCGCCGCGGTGATCATCGCGAAAGAACTGATCACCCCCAAGGCCGTTACTGCTCGCTCGAGCGCCACCTGTTCCCCTCCACGAGAAAGCTCACCCTGGACACCCCGGTCCGACCCGCCTGCTGTTAGCCAGTCTTTTCGGCGACCACAAGGTAAACAAAAGACCAACGTCGGGGGGCGTGCTATCCGCGGTTGGAGCTAGTGGAGCTTCTCGCCCGAGAGATCCTCCAGCGCCGTGACCACCGCGCCGATGTCCATCTGGCCTTTCCCTTGTGCGCGCGCCAGCTGATAAGTCTCCTTGACTGCCGCAACCGAAGGGGTCGGAATGCGGTGGCGTGCCGCGCTCTCCAGAAACAGGGTCAAGTCCTTGAACATCAGATCGATCGAAAAATGCGTCTCGAATTCGCGGCGCAGAATTGAGGGGCCCTTGAAGTCGTAGTACGGGGAGCGAAAACCTGAGGACTGCACCACTTCCAGGAATTTTCGAGGATCCACGCCGGCGCGTTGAGTGAGCAACATTCCCTCGCAAAGGCCTTCGAGCATCATCGAGATGAGCGCATTGCCGGCGAGTTTCACCTGGCTGCCGGCTCCGACCGGACCGCAGTGAATCGCTTTCTCTCCCACCGCGTGGAAGATGGCTTGCGCTCGCTCCAGCGCTTGCGCCTTGGCGCCCACCATCAAAAGAAGCGTCCCTTTCTCGGCGCCGGCTTTGGATCCGGTCACCGGCGCCTCCACGAAGTCGAGTCCCTGCCGCGTCGCCGCCGCCTCTAACTCGCGTGCGAACTCCGGAGAAATGGTCGAGAAGTCAATGAACAGTTGGCCAGCTTTAGAACCTGCGAGCAACCCATCCTTCCCAAACACCACCTCTCGGATCGCCGGTGGATCGGAAATGGAAGTGCAGAACCCGTCCACCTCCGAGGCGAGCGCCATGGGAGAGCCGGCAATCTTGATCCCCTCGGCCCGCATTGGCTCGGCACGAGATCGGGTTCGGTTCCACACGGTGACCTCGAAGCCCTTGCGAGCGAGGTTTCTGGCCATCCGGCTGCCCATGATTCCAAGTCCCACGAATCCCACTCTCTTGATCGGTTGCGTGCTCATGCCTTTCTCCTTGCATCCGCTGGGTCTCCAGCGGCGAGTAGCATCGCCTCGCCGGATCCCTTAAGTTCTTAGCCATGAAGTTTCCACTGCCACTTCGCGACCGCGCATCGACGATCATCCCCCGCGGGATCGAAGACCGCACCGAGAAACTGCTCGCCGACAGCTTGCGCCTGTTGGGCCAGTTCTGCGCCAAGATGGCGGACCTGATCGAGTCGGAGCGCTTGGCACGCGCCGGTTTTGGCCGTCAAGACAAGTTCCTGGAAAGACTCGACTATTCGCAAACTCGAGAATCGGCCGCGGCCGCGCCGAGAAATGAAGGGATCGGGTCTTCCGAAGCGACATCGGAAGAGACATCTTTTCGCCGTTAGGCCGCGAGGTGCCGCGATGTCGTACATCTTGGTCGTTGACGACGACGCCAGCCATCGGGCTTTGCTTTGCGACTTGTTGCAAGAGATGGGTTACCAAACCCAGGAAGCGTCAAACGGCCGCGAGGCCCTGGATCAGCTCGACGGCAGCCTTCCGCATGCGGTCCTCTTGGACTTGCGCATGCCGGTGATGAGCGGCTGGGGTGTTCTCCAGGCTCTCAAGGAGATGCCGCATGCGCGCGAGGTTCCGATCATCATCATTTCCGCGTACGGTTTCGAGTGGGAGGCGGAGCTGGTGGGGGCGAGCGGCTACATTTCCAAGCCAGTGGACTTGGACAAGGTCAGGGACATTCTGTTCAAGCTGGTCGGGCCGCCGGCGGAAGCCTTTGTGCATTGAACCGTTCGGATGCGGGCCTACCACTCCGACCGATTCGCCATTCCCCTGCCGCCTCGGCATCGATTTCCAATCCAGAAGTACCAAGGCATTCGAGAGGGACTGGTACGCCTGGGAATCCTGAGCGCGCCCGAATTGGAGGAAGCGCCGCTGGCGGAGCGGAACGTCCTGGGACTGGTCCACACCGCTGATTATCTCGGCCGGCTGTTTAGCGGCGCACTGGCGGAGCCGGAGCTGCGGCGCCTCGGCTTTCCTTGGAGCGAAGAGCTCTTGATGAGATCCCGAGCCTCGGTCGGAGGTACCTTGGCGGCAGCGCGATGGGCGCTCGCAGACGGCATCGGCGGCAACCTCGCGGGAGGAACGCACCACGCATTCGCGGACCACGGGGAGGGGTTCTGCGTCTTCAACGACATCGCGGTGGCGATTCGCGCCCTTCAGGCGGAACGGAGGATTTCGCGCGCTCTGGTGGTGGACTTGGACGTCCATCAAGGCAATGGAACCGCTCAAATTTTCGAGAGCGAAAGCACGGTCTTCACATTTTCGATGCACGGTGCGAACAACTTCCCGTTTCACAAAACCAGATCCTCTCGCGACGTTGCTCTCGAGGACGGCACCGGGGACGAGGCGTACCTTGCCGCGCTCGCCGAGCACCTGCCGCAGGTGTTGCAGCTGGCCGATCCGGAGATCGTGTTCTATCAAGCCGGGGTGGACCCCTTGGCGGACGATTCTTTGGGCCGTCTGGCGCTCACCGCGGAAGGCTTGCGGCGACGGGACGAGTTGGTGTGTCGAAAAGCGCGGGAGTGGCAGCTGCCGATCGTCCTCACGCTCGGGGGCGGTTATGCCCAGCCGATCGAGAAAAGCATCGAGGCTCACATCGCAACCTACCAGGTGGCGCGGGAGGTATTCGACTTCTGATGAGCCTGAGCCTCAAGCGGCGAGGCGCCGCCCAGCGCGCCATCGCCCTGGATGACGCGGCCCTGCTGGCCGAATGCAAAGAAGAGTTCTTCGTCGCAGGCGGCCCTGGCGGGCAACATCGGAACAAGACGGCCAGCGGCGTCCGCCTCACCCACCCTCCGACCGAGATGTCGGTGGTCGCCACGGAACGGCGAAGCCAGTGGCAAAATCGTGCCGCCGCGCTCAAGCGGCTGCGCATTGGACTGGCGAGGCTGGCCGTCGTCCCCAAGGTGCGGCGCAAAACGGTGCCAAACCTGCGGGCGCGCGAGAAGCGCCTTCAAGACAAGAAACTCTTGGCCGCGAAGAAGAAGCTGCGAAGATCTTTCACCTGAGACGAAGCCGCTTCCTTCAGCTCTTGGCAAGCTGGCGCAGCACGTAGGTCAGAATGCCGCCGTGCCGGTAGTAATCCAGCTCGTTGGGAGTATCGATGCGCGCCTGGACCGAGAATCGTTTTTCCGGACCTTCACCGGTGGCGACCACGGTGAGCTTCTTTCCCACCGCCAGATCTTCCAGGCCGAGGATCTCGAATGTTTCCCGGCCGGTGAGGCCAAGCGGCTGCGCTCCCTGGCCCGATTCGAACTGAAGCGGCAACACCCCCATCCCCACCAAATTGGAACGGTGAATTCGCTCGAAGCTCTTGGCGATCACCGCTCGAATCCCTAGGAGCATGGTCCCCTTCGCAGCCCAGTCGCGCGAGGAGCCGGTACCGTATTCCGCTCCGGCTAGGACCATCAGCGGGATGTTCTCAGCCGCGTATTTCATGGCGGCGTCGTAGATCGACATCTTCTCGCCGGTCGGAAAATGAACGGTAACCCCTCCTTCGACGCCGGGAACCAGCAGATTTTTGATCCGAATGTTGCCAAATGTTCCGCGGACCATGACCTCGTGGTTGCCGCGCCGGGCCCCATAGGAATTGAACTCCTTCACCTCCACCCCGTGGTCGATCAGATAGCGCGCCGCAGGGCTGTTCTTCGCGATGTTGCCCGCGGGCGAGATGTGGTCCGTAGTGACCGAGTCCCCCAAGAGCGCCAGAACGCGCGCGCCTCGGATCGGCTTCGGCGGAACCGGTTCCCTCGGGATGTCTTCGAAGAAGGGCGGCTTGCGGACGTAGGTGGACTGAGGATCCCAGTGGAAAATCTCCCCGCCGGTGGCGGGCAGCGTCTTCCAGCGCTCATCGCCTTCGAGGATCTGACTGTAGCGACGCGTGAACTGCTCCGGTTTCACGGCGGTGCGGACGATTTCGCGGATCTCCTCCTCGGTCGGCCAGATGTCCTTGAGGTAGACCGGTTGGCCATTTCGATCGTGACTGATCGGTTCGCGCGTGAGGTCCAGGTCCATCTCACCGGCGAGGGCGTAGGCTACGACCAGCGGGGGAGACGCCAAGAAGTTCATTCGAACCAGCGCGTTGATCCTGCCCTCGAAATTTCGATTCCCGGAAAGCACGCTCGCGACCACCAGCTCTCCCTCGGTGACCGCGTCGGTGATGTGATCGGGCAGGGGACCGGAGTTACCGATGCAGGTGGTACAACCGTATCCGACGAGGTGGAAGCCAAGCGCTTCTAGGTACGGCAGAAGGCCAGCGGCTTGTAGGTAGTCGGTTACCACCTGAGACCCTGGCGCGAGCGACGTCTTCACCCACGGTTTACTGCCCAGGCCGTGCTCGATGGCCTTTTTCGCCAGCAGCCCCGCGCCGAGCATCACCTCGGGATTGGAGGTGTTGGTGCAGGACGTGATCGCCGCGATCACCACCGCGCCGTGCCCTAGCTGGAACGTCAATGGCCCCTGCTTCACCGGTACGGAATGAACCAGCTTGCCCAGGTGTGACTTGAGCAGGTCCGGGGGCGGGGTTGCCGGGCTGCCGCCTTCGGTCAGCCAGCGCCCGACCTTTTCCTGGTCCAGATTCGTGGTCTCCAACATCGAGAGCAGGGACTTTCGAAACACCCTCTTGCTCTCGCGAAGTGAAACCCGATCCTGGGGCCGGCGCGGGCCGGCCAGTGAGGGTTCCACATTCGCCAGGTCCAGCTCGAGGGTATCGGAAAACACCGGGTCCGGCGTGCCGTCGGTTCTGAACAGGCCCTGTTGCTTACAGTAGGTCTCGATCAGGGCAATCAGATCCGGCGAACGCCCGGTGAATTTGAGGTACTCCAGCGTCTCTTCGTCGACGGGGAAAAAGCCGATCGTGGCGCCGTACTCGGGGGCCATGTTGGAAATGGTGGCTCGGTCCGGGAGCGACAACGAGGACAGCCCGGCCCCATAAAACTCGACGAATTTACCCACCACGCCCTTCTTGCGGAGCATCTCGGTCACCGTCAAAACCAGATCGGTGGCGGTGGTGCCCGCCGGCAAGGAGCCATGCAGTTTGAAACCGACCACCTGTGGAATCAGCATCGTGATCGGCTGACCCAGCAGTGCAGCTTCGGCCTCGATTCCTCCAACTCCCCAACCCACCACGCCGAGCGAATTCACCATGGTGGTGTGCGAGTCCGTCCCCACCAGCGTGTCCGGGTACGCGCTGCCGCGCTCGCGGAAGACAACCTGGGCCAGGTACTCCAGATTCACCTGGTGGCAGATTCCCGTGTCCGGCGGTACCACGCGGAAGTTGCGAAAAGCCTGCTGACCCCAGCGCAGAAAGGAGTAGCGCTCTCGATTGCGTTCGAATTCGCGCTGCGCGTTCGCGTGAAAGGCGGCGTTGGAAGCGAACTGATCCACCTGGACGGAATGGTCGATCACCAGGTCCGCCGGATGAAGGGGATTGATCTTCTTTGGATCGCCTCCCATCCGAGCGATCGCTTCGCGCATCGCCGCGAGGTCCACCACCGCTGGGACACCGGTGAAGTCCTGCAGCAGAACCCGCGCCGGATGAAACGAAATCTCGACGCTGGGTTCTGCCTTGGCATTCCAGGCGAGCAGAGCCGAGACGTGTTCCTTGCGGACGACGCGGCCGTCCTCGTGCCGCAACAGGTTCTCCAGCAACACCTTGAGCGAGAAGGGAAGCCTGCTGACGGCGGGATGCTCCTTCGCCAGCGTCCCGAGCTGAAAGTAGTCATACCCTCCGGCGCCGACCTGCAAGCGCGACTTGGCCTTGAAGCTGTCCAGCATGTTCGTCACCTCGGCGTTTGGCTGATAACGTCCTGGTACCACAGGCGCCGTAGCGGCTAAAGGCCGAGCTCGAGGCGCCGCCGCTCGGCCCAAAGCGCGCACGCGGACCGCGAGCTGGGGAAATGTTCGTTCAGCCGCTCGAAAAGCGCATGCGCGGCAGCGCGCTTGCGCTGGCTGACCGCCCGCTGGATTTCGAGCATCAGCTTGGCGCAAAGCGCGTCCAGCTCGCGCCGAGCATCGTCCATCCCCTGCTGCGCCAGCCCATGCAGCTGTGGCCGGGGTTCGGGATGTGCCTCCAGCAAGAGCCGCGCATTGCGAAAATCCTTCCAGGCGAGAAAGCGGTTGGGCGCGCCGATCTCGCGTTGCTCGAACCGGAGATTCGCTCGCCGAAAGGCATTTTCCGCCTCTGCGGACAATTGTTCGGGCGACATTTGGGGAAGAGGTTCCGCTTCCGCCCAGAGGTTCCAGATTCTCCAAAGGACCTTCCCATGGGCGGGCCCTTCATTCACGAACGAGAGCTCATTCACCTCCCCCAACTTAAGCAGGTGGGCTCCGATCAACAGCTCGTGGGAGAGCTCCACGCTGCGAAAGCCGTCGCCCGGAATGTATCCCACCCGATGTCCATTGGCGGTCATCAAAACCTGTCCTTGGGAGATGTCTTTCGACTGAAAGTGGATCCACAGGGCGCAAGGCAGCGGAGCCTCGAGGCGAAATTCGAACTCCTTCACCACCGGATGCTCAAAGTGCACCTCTCTTCCAAATCCGAATGACGCGGTGATCGGCTCGCCGCTCAGGGCCTTGGGCTCGAAGTCCACAAGCCTGGCTCGGTGGCGCAAAAAGCGATCGCCCAGGAAAAAGAAAGCGCCGATCCCAACCGCGAAAAGCGCTACCGGTCCCAACCTCCGGACCCGCAGGCGCGGCCGCCGGACCTCGGGATGGACGACGCTGGTCTGCGCATTGCCAGCGCGCGGCATTGCGTCAGCATGGGTCCGCTCGGGCGCGTCTTCGGCGGATGTGGAGCGCACGCCCAGGCGGTTGCAACCCACTTGCCAACAAGCTGCGAGTTCATACCCTGGACGCCACCTTCAAACCGTCGCCGCGGCGGCTGCTCGAGCAATGAGGCGCCGGG
>Ga0126384_10001842_pt1 | contig 12703 bp, 12 predicted proteins | sample PanSoiMetPlot_36_FD_92543 | JGI IMG/M metagenome (GOLD analysis project Ga0126384, IMG submission 92543) | Tropical forest soil microbial communities from Panama - MetaG Plot_36 | ecosystem: Environmental > Terrestrial > Soil > Tropical forest > Bulk soil | place: Panama | collected 2016-02-17 | reverse complement strand
GCGCAGCGCAAAAATCAATGCCGGTGCAAACTCTTGAGCGGCCGATCGGCGATGCTGGCACCAGGCAGGTGAACGTGCAGCCAACGGCGGCACGCTGTGGCGGCAAGCCCGCGAAATGGGATGGTGTCGCCTGATCCGTGGCTCCCACCCCCAACAGCGGTGCCGGCGGCCGGCCCTGGCTCCAGGCCTGGGTTGTGTCGTCACACCGTCGCGCCAGTATCTGGGGCAGTATTGGGAAACTTGAAACGGACGTCGAAGGCTTTCCACGCCGCCGCCAGTCGTCCTTGACGAAACCGCGTCAGGGCAGAGGCGGCCCCCGGCATTACGCTCGCCCGGCGAAAGCGCGCCAATGCGCGCCAGAACCTTGAGCGCGTCCTCGAATTGGCCGAGCTCGCGCAGCGCGTGCCAGCGTGAGCAGTGCCTCGATATGATCGAGGCGGCGGCTCATCACCTCGAGCGCGCTGGCCGCGGCCTCCGGATCGCCGGTTCATAAAACCGCTTCGGCTCGGCGGCAACGGCGTCGAGTTCCATGGTTTCACCACCGCGGTTGGCGTCCTCGTCGGTGGTTTTTTGTGCGGCTCCGGCATCTGTCCACTCGGCACATGCGGGGGCTCAAGGTCACCTAGCGATCGACGCCAGACCCGACCGGCGTCACCGGTTTGCGCGCGGCCGGGTTGACGCGAGGTGCAAATGGGTCGTTGCGCTGGCCATAGATTTCGCGCCATGCTCAAGCCACATGAGAAAAACGAGATTAGCCCCTTGCGGTAAGTTCGTGCTACCGAACGCTGAACTCACGATCGCTCGACGCACCTAATTGTTTTTCGGAGATTGCCGTTGCTCGCTGGCCGTTGGAACGTTCTCGTTCTCCTGTTCGCCGTGCGCGCGACCATGGGGTTTCAATACCAGAGCGTGGCCTCGGTTGCACCGCTGATTGCGCGTGATATGGGCGTAACATTGGCCGATATCGGCCTGCTGTTCGGCCTCTACCTGGCACCGGGCATGGCGCTGGCCTATCCCGGCGGCAGCATCGGCCGCCGCTTCGGCGACCGGCCGGTGGTGCTCGCGGGCCTGGCGTTGATGGTGTTGGGCGGCGCCATCATGGCGTTTGTGCCGTCGTGGGCCGGTCAGGTCGTCGGGCGGCTGGTGGCTGGCGTCGGCGCCGTGCTGATCAACGTCTTGATGTCGAAGATGGTGACCGACTGGTTCGCCGGTCGCGAGATCGCCACCGCCATGGCCGCGTTCGTCAATTCCTGGCCGGTCGGCATCGCCGCCGCGCTGATGGTGTTGCCCCCGATTGCCGAGATGCAGGGGCTCAAGGCCGCCTACCTGTTTTCCGCCCTGCTCGTGTTATTGGGCCTCGTGCTGCTGGCGCAGCGCTATACGCCGCCGTCGCGCTCGGGCCAGTTCGAGGTGTTGGCGACGGTGATGCCCGAGCGGGCGGCACTGAAAGCGGTGATCGTCGCCGGCAGCATCTATGGCCTTTACAATGGTGGCCTGGCGATGGTGTTTGCCTTTGGCCCCACCTTGCTGGTGGAGCGCGGCTGGCCGATCACCAGCGCCGGGTCGACCGTCAGCTTGCTGCTCTGGTTTGCCATCGTCTCGGTGCCGCTCGGCGGCGTGCTTGCCGATCGCCTGAAATTCCACTGCATGTTCGTCATCGCCGGCTGCCTTGCCTCGGGCATCCTGGTGATTTTGGCGAGCCGGCAGCCCCACCAGGTCTTTCTCTATGCCGTGCTTGGTCTGGTGGCCGGTTTCCCAGCCGGGCCGATCATGAGCCTGCCCTCACGCGTGCTCGGGCCGTCGTCCCGGGCCATCGGTATGGGGGCGTTCTTCAGCGTGTTTTATGCCGCCATGCTCGTCGGTCCAGCGGTCGGCGGCTGGCTCGCGGCCCGAAATGGCAGCGCCGCCGCGGCGCTTGATTTTGGCGCGCTGATGCTGTTTGCCTGCGTTCCTGGCGTGTGGTTGTACCGGCGTTTGACGGTGCCGCGGCAGCACGCACTCGCCGCCTGACGGCCTGAGGCTAAGGTCGAGCTGCCCTAATTTCAGCTAAGATGCCCGTAAGTTATGGGCGTCAGTGGGGTTAAAGCGCGCTGGGCGCGCGCTGGGGACTTGGGGATCACGAGGGACAGCACAATGCGGGTTGAGCGTTGCCTTTTGCCGGCTGCGGCCGGGCTTTTGCTGCTGGGCGCCTATGGCGCCCCCGTCGAGGCTGCTAGCGCGCAGGCGGCCTCGCCCGTCAGCCTGCAACGCGATGGGACCATCGCCGTGGCCGGGCGCACGCTTAAATGCGGGTCCGTGCGCAATGTGCTGGATCCCAGGTTGCCCAACCTCGGCATCGCCTCGCCCGGGGTCCTGGTGATGAACCCACGGCTGCTCACCAGGCAGCCCGAGACGGTGCGATTGTTCGTGTTTCATCACGAATGCGGCCATCACCACGTCGGCGGCAATGAGCTCAAGGCCGATTGCTGGGCGGTCGGCGAGGGCGTGCGCCAGGGCTGGCTCGACCGCAAGGGCCTGACCCAGGTGTGTCGATCGTTTGGCGATGCGCCGACGACGGCGACGCACCCCTCCGGCCGCGACCGCTGCAGCAATCTTGACCGCTGCTTTGCCGCGGCAACGCAACGCCAGCAGACCGCCGCTGCCAGCGCAGCCGCGAAGTCCCCGAAGCTGACGGCCGGCCCGACGCTGGTCCGACCGGGGGTAGTGCCGGACGCGGAGGGCCCGGCATTTCGGGCCAAAGCCGCGCCCTAGCCGGCGGCGGATGCCGGCCGCTGCGTTGCGCCGGGCCACACCGCCGGCGCGACGCGGGCGTATTGCGGCGGATAGTCTAATGGCGCCCCGAGCCGCTCGGCCGCATGCCACACCCAGCGCGGATCGTCGAGGAAGGCCCGCGCCAGCGCCACCATATCGGCCTTGCCGGTGCTGATGATGGCTTGCGCCGCAAGCGGGTCGACGATCATGCCCACCGCCCGCGTCACCAGTCCGCTGGCGGCGCGCACCTTTTCGGCCAGCGGCACCTGGAATTGCGGGGCAAACGGGATCCGACTGGAAATGACGTTGCCGCTTGAGACGCAGACGTAGTCGTATCCGTGCTGCTTCAGTCGTTGGGCAAAAACCACCGCCTCGTCGATGTCAAAGCCGCCAGCGGCCCAGTCGCTGCCGCTGATGCGCGCCCCGAGCGCGATGCTGCGCGGCACCACGGCGCGAATCGCGGCCGCCGCCTCTAGGGGAAAGCGCATCCGGTTCTCGAGCGTGCCGCCATAGGTGTCGGTGCGCCGATTTGCGAGCGGTGACAGGAATTGGTGCAGCAAATAGCCGTGTGCGGCATGCAACTCGACGGCATCGAAGCCGATGCGAACCGATCGTTCCGCCGCCTGCAGATAGGCCGCCAAGGTGTGTTCGAGACCGGCGGCGTCAAGCGCGTGCGGGGTGTGCCAGCCCTCGCCGAAGGGCAGCGCCGATGGGGCCACGGTGCGCCAGGGGTGCTCGCCGTCGTGCAACGGGCGCGCACCTGCGAACGGCGGCTGCACCGAGGCCTTGCGGCCAGCGTGGGCGAGCTGGACGGCAAAGCAGGTGCCGGGGGCGGCGATCGTTCTTGCCGCCTTGATCACCCGCGCCAGCTTAGCTTCGTTGTCGTCGCGATAGAGGCCGAGGCAGTTGTGGGTGATACGGCCGATGCGCTCGACGGCGGTGGCCTCGACCACCACCATGCCGGCGCGGGCGATGGCAAACTGCATCAAATGCTGGAGGTGCCAATCGGTGGCGCTGCCGTCCTCGGCGGAATACTGGCACATCGGCGAGACGGCGATGCGGTTGGGCAAAGTCAGTGGTCCCACCTTGAGCGGGTCGAAGAGATTGGGCACGGGGGCTGGATCCTGTTTCTGGAGACAACATGTGGGACGCGGGTGCGCGGGGAGCTTCAGCGTCGCACCGGCCTTCGGCAAGGCTAAAATTTGCGGCACGGGTCGCCGCCGTTCAAAGCCCGCTGAACCAGTTGTAGCCCTGATCCTCCCAGTAGCCGCCGGTGTAGTTGTTGAGCACCGTCAGTGCGATCACGTGCTTGGGGTTCTTGAAGCCGAGCTTGGTCGGGATGCGAATGCGCAGCGGAAATCCGAACTTGGTTGGCAGGGTCTGGCCGTCGAATTTCAAGGTCATCTGCGTTTGCGGATGCAAGGCCGTCGGCATGTCGATGGAGCTGGAATAGCCCTCGGCGCACACGAAATGCACGTACTTGCTGGTGAGGTCGGCACCGATGCGTTCCAGGAAGGCACGCAGCGGCACCCCGGTCCACTTGCCGATCGCGCTCCAGCCCTCTACGCACACCAGGCGGGTGATCTGCGTTTCTTGCGGCAAGGCCGAGAGCTGGTCGAGGGTCCAGGCGGCCTTGTTGGCGACGCGGCCGTCGACGATCAAGCGGTAGCGGTCCTCATCGACATCGGGGGCCTCCGACTCCTCATAATAGGCATTGAAGCGAAACGGCCGCGTCACGGCGCTATCGGGGTAGGTCGGCGCCAGTTGGTTGGGGTTGAACAATCGGGCCTGCACCCAGTCGTTGAATTCGGAGATTTTGCGCAAGACCTTCTCCGCCGAGGCGCCGTCGGTGACGTCGCAGCCGGTGAGCAGTGCCAGCGCCCCCAGGCTGACGGTGTTGCGCAAAAAAAGGCGGCGGGCCGGGTCGGGCAGCCGGTTGGCGGCGTCCTTGAGGAGGAGATCGCTGTCGACGGCGGCGCGGCGATGGCGTTGACGCATGTTGTCCTCCTTTAGCGACCCAAGATGATGGCGCGCAGGCTGCGCGGCACCAGCAGCGCCATCACGACATGAATGGCGAGGAACAGCACGATTGTGGTCATGGCGAAGAAATGCACGAGCCGCGCGCCCTCATAGCCCCCCAGCAGGGCCGCAAGCGCGTGGAACTGCACCGGCTTCCAGATCGCCAGCCCCGAGACCACGATGATCATGCCGGTGATCAGCACCCCGAGGTAGAGCAGTTTCTGCGGGGCGTTGTAATGGGAAAGGTCGGCGTGGCTAAGCCGTCCGCTGATGGCGGCGTAGACGTCGGCAACCACCTCAGCCGGGCGGATGGGCAGCAATTTGCGCCGGAAGCGGGCGGTGGCGAGGCCCAGCGCCAGATAGACGAGGCCGTTGGCGACGAACAGCCACATGGCCGCGAAATGCCAAAGCAGTCCGCCCGCCAACCAGCCGCCGAGCGTGAGGCTTGGCGGAAAGGCAAAGCCAAACAGCGGGGAGGCATTGTAGATCTGCCAGCCGGACCCGATCATAACGATGACGGCGACCGCATTGATGGCGTGTGTGATGCGGACATAAAGCGGTTGGATCGGAGGGGGCACGGCGGGGGTTTGCGTCGCGGTCATGCCAAGGCGCTCTCATTGCTCCGTCAAAATCGGATCGCAGGCAACAACGTGGGCCGCATCAACGTTTCGTGCAATGGGACTAAATTGCGCCGTGCTAGCGTTCACCTGTGGCGGGACGGGAACCAAGATGGAGACAAACAATGCCTCAAGGCTTTTTGCGCGTACTCACCGCCAGCATGCTCGCGCTGACCGGGGTCGTGTCCGTGGCGGCGCAAGATGCCCCGGTTCGCATCCGCGGCACGATCGAAAAGGTCGACGGGGAAATCTACACCGTCAAGGCGCGCGACGGCCAAGAATTGAAGCTGAAGCTTGCGGCTAATGCGCCAGTGGTGGCCCTGGTGCAGGCATCGGCGAACGACATCAAACAGGGGTCTTATATTGGTATTTCCGGCATGCCGCAGTCCGACGGCAGCCAGAAGGCGCTCGAGGTGCACATTTTTCCCGAATCCATGCGCGGCGTTGGCGACGGCCATCGCGGCTGGGATCTGATGCCCTCGAGCACCATGACCAATGGCAATGTTGCGGAGGCGCAGGTTTCGAGCGACGGCCACACGGTGATGCTTAAGTACAAGGATGGCGAGAAGACGTTTGCGATCCCGGCGGGGACCCCGATCGTCCTCTACGTCCCCGGCGACCGCAATGACCTCAAACCCGGCGCCAAGATCTTTGTGTCCGCCGCCAACAAGCAGCCGGACGGCACCTTGCAGGCGCCGCGCGTCAATGTCGGGCGGGGTGTGACGCCGCCGATGTAGGCTCTGGCAAAACGAGGCCAAGCGCGGCGGCTTGCCGCCGCGCCGCGCCGCGCCGGCGGCAAGGGCTCGATCAGGAAAAACGATCAGGGAGGCTCGATGCGACCGATGCGGACCCTGCCTCGTACCATGGCGTTCGCCAGCCTGGTGATGCTGCTGTTGGCCGGGCAGGCGACGCCGCCGCAACCGGCGCCCACCATCGAGCGGCTGGTTGGCGAGGGCTGGGAGGTCGCCGGCTACATTGCCGCCTGGGAGAACCGCTCGCTGATCCTGTTCAAGAACAAGAACCAGAATTATTTGGTGCAGTGCTCGGTGCTGATCGATGTCATGCGCAACCCGCGCCAGGTGGTTGCCTGCTACGAATTGCATTGAGCCCGGTGCCGGACCCAGCCCTGGCGTTGACGCCCGGCAAGGGTTTTTGCGAGCCGCTGCCCCGAGTAATTCGGGGCGCGGTGGCGGCGCCGGCTCGTGCACGCCGGCCCAGGTCGCCCGTCTCCTTTAAGATCAACTAATCAACCCTGCTGCGAGCGCAATGTGCTGTGCTGGCGTCCCAGCACCAGGCTGAGCGCGAGCCAATAGAGCGCCAGCGGCAGGGTCAACAACGCGATGCTGCCAAGACCGAGGCCCAGGGTCTTGGCCAGGCTATTGAAGATCCAGCCCGAGGCCGCATCGCCGCCGCGAAACACCACGGTGTCGTTGAAGTTCTGCGCCTTATACTTTTCCTCCGGCGCGAGCACGGTATAGAGCACCTTCACGGCTGGGTTGGTGACGGCGAAGGCCAGCGCGCGTTCGGTTGCCAGGACACTGACGATCACCACCAATGTCGGCGCCAGCGCCAGGCTCACAAGACCGAGCACGGCAAAGCTCGGAAGCGCGGCGATGGCGGTGGCGATGCCAAGGCGCCCAATGACCTGCGCGGTCAAGAACACTTGCGCCAGAATGGTGGCAAAGCTCACCGCCAGATCGAGACGGGCGAACAGCTGCACCCGCAGCGTACGGTCGGTGAGCGTCTCGCCGACAATGCGGGCCTGCTCCAGGTAGAACAGGGTCGACACCAGATTGGCGATCAAAATCCACAGCGCAATGCGGAACAGATGCGGCGAGCGCCAGACCGCGATCGCTCCTGCCAACAGGCCCTTGCCAAGCGGACGCTCCTCGCCTTGACGCTGACCGACGTCGGCGAACAGGCGGCGCAGTACAACCGCGGCTTTGATCGCCGCCGCCAGCAGCAGCGCCGATAGCAGCAGCAGATTGCTGGCACCTATGCTACCCACCAGGCTCTGGGTGAGGATCGGTCCTGCCAGCGCGCCGGCGCTGCCGCCGGCGGCAATGAAGCCGTAAAGGCGCGCCGCTTGCTCAGTGCGGTAGAGGTCGGACATCAGGCTCCAGAACAGCGACACCACGAACAGATTGAAGACGCTGACCCAGACAAAGAAGGTACCGGCAACCACGGCAGCATGCGTGCCGCTCGCAAACAGCAGCCAGAAGCCGATCAAGTTGGCGATGAAGAAGCCGTAGACGATCGGTACGATGCGGCGGCGTGCAAACGAGGATACCACCCAGCCGAACAGCGGTACCGCCGCCAGCATCACCAAAAACACCGCCGAGAACAGCCATTGCAGGTGTTCCGCTCCCAAGGTCACGCCCATTTCATCGCGCAGTGGGCGGATGACGTAGTAGGCACAAAGCACAGAGAAGAAAAAGAGGAACGCGCACAGCAGGCCGGCGATCTCGTCGCGTCGGACGTCAACCACGCGCGCGAGTGCGCGCGCGATCAGCGAACCGGCGGGCTGCGGCGACGCGGTCAAGGTTGCACCCCTCGCGGTTGCGGTTGCGTGGCCCCCACCGCTTCAGCCCAACGGCATCAACCCGGGTCGCGGCTCGGGCGCGGCCATGCTGGCGGCCGTGAGCGCTACGCCCATCTCGGCGAGCACGGCGCGATGCCGCCCGATTGGCGTCATCATCACCCGTTCCGCCAGCCGCGTGAGCTTGTCGAGCTCGGGGGTCGCAACGCTGCGCTCGACCCAAGCCAGGGTCTTTGGCCAGCGCCGGCGGTCGAGCTCGACCCGTGCCCATTTGAGGTTGGCGAACACAACCGCCACGGCAATGTCGGCGCGCGACAGGCTTCCCACCAAAAAACCGTCGGCCGGGGCAATGCGTTCAAGATAGGCCAACACCTCGGGCACGTCCTCGGCCACGGTGTTGGCGATCTTGGCCTTGTCACGTTCCTTGCCGAACACGAACGGCAAGATCACCGCCTGGTAGAACACGCCCCAGATCAACACCTCCGCCAGGCGGGTATCGGCGTATTCCTCGACCCAGCGCACCTCAGCGCGGGCGGCGGCGGCGGGCGGCAGCAGCGCCGGGTGCGGATAGCGGTCCTCGAGGTACTCGCAAATCACCGTGCTGTCGCACAGCTGCACCTGATCGTCGAGGAACACCGGAATGCGCCGCAGCGGCGACAGTTGACCGAAGCTGTCGTCGCCGAAGAACGGCACGATCGGATCGAGCCGGTAGCCGATACCCTTGATCTCGCATATGGCCAGGACCTTGCGTACGAACGGCGACACGGGCCCGCCGATGATGGTGGCAGGACTGGCGTCTGTTGACATGGGCGTGCTCCTTAAGCGCACTGATAGCATAGGGCCAAGCCACGGGATATTGAGCGCCGGTCATAGGGTATCGGCATATAGCCCTTGACTCGCGAGCATGGCAGCGTAGGTTGCGCGCCGTTTGCGTATCGCCAGGGTCACAACCTCAAAGGTCGTGGGGCAGCCATGGGCTTCATCGCCGATAGCCTAAATCGCATCCAGCCATCCCAAACCATCGGCATGGCGACCAAAGCCCGCGAGCTACAGGCCAAGGGCCGCGACGTCATTTCGCTGTCCGCCGGTGAGCCCGACTTCGACACCCCGGAAAACATCAAACAGGCTGCGATCAAGGCGCTGCGCGAGGGCAAGACCAAGTACACCGACGTTGATGGTATCCCGGAGCTCAAGGCCGCCATCGTCGGCAAGTTCAAGCGGGAGAACGGCCTCGACTACCGCCCAGCCCAGGTCTCGGTGGGAACCGGCGGCAAGCAGGTGCTCTACAATGCGCTGACCGCAACCCTCAATCCGGGCGATGAGGTGGTGATCCCGGCGCCCTGCTGGGTGTCCTATGCCGACATCGTATTGTTGGCCGGCGGCAAGCCGGTGTTCGTGCCGTGCACGCTCGAGGACGGCTACAAGCTGCGGCCCGAAGCGTTCGAGCGCGCCATCACGCCGCTGACCAAGTGGTTCATCTTCAACGCGCCGTGCAATCCCACCGGCGCCGCCTACAGCAAGGCCGAGCTCAAGGCGCTGACCGACGTGCTCATGCAGCCCCGGGCCGCACAGGTGTGGGTGCTGACCGATGATATGTACGAGCATCTGATCTATGACGGGGCCAAGTTCTTTACCCCGGCGCAGGTCGAACCCGGCCTCTACCCTCGCACCCTCACCCTCAATGGTCTGTCCAAGACCTACTGCATGACCGGCTGGCGTCTCGGCTACGGCGCCGGTCCTGAGCCGCTGATCAAGGCCATGTGCAAGCTGCAGTCGCAATCGACCTCCAATCCCTCTTCCATCACGCAGTGGGCAGCGGTCGAGGCGCTCAACGGCCCGCAGGACTTCATCGCCCGCAACAATGAGGCCTTCAGGGAACGGCGTGACCTCGTCGTTTCCATGCTGAACCAGGCCAAGGGCCTCAAGTGCACCAAGCCCGAGGGCGCCTTTTACGTGTATCCCTCGTGCGCGGGCTTGATCGGCAAAACCTCGGCCAAAGGCACCAAGCTTGCCAGCGACGAGGATGTCGTGCTGGCGTTGCTGGAGGAGGAGGACGTTGCCTGCGTGCAGGGCGCCGCTTTTGCCATGAGCCCATTCTTCCGCATCTCCTACGCCACCTCGATCGAGGTGCTGGAGGAAGCCTGCAAGCGCATCCAACGCTTCTGCGGCAACGTCCACTAGCACTTCGCTCGCGCGGCGCGCCCGCCGGCCAACGCTGAGCCGGACCGCGCTGCGGCTGGGCGCCGAGGCCCACAGGCGGCGCCGACACCGCGGCTCAAGTTACTGCTGCCAGGGAACGCCACCGGCATAGGTCAGATAGCTGACGCCGGCGAGCCAGCCGGCATCGATCGGCAGCAGGATACCGGTGATGGCGGCGGCCTCGGCCGAGCACAGGAAGGCGATGGCGTTGGCAATATCCTGCGGCTCCGGCAGCCGCCGCAGGGCGTGCACGGCCATGATCTTGTTGAGGTCGCGGGCGCCGGATTGGACCTTGGCACGCAGCGGCGGCGTCATCACGTAGGTCGGTGCGACGCTGTTGACCCGAATGCCGTGCCGGCCGAGCTCGACGGCGAGCAGCTGCGTCAGCCGCTCGATCGCCGCCTTACCCATATTGTAGGCCGGAATCGGCAGCGGCATGCGGCTGTTGATCGAACCCAGGGTGACGATGGCACCCTGCTGCCTTGCGATCATGCCGCGGGCGAAGGCGCGGCAGGCATGGACGGTACCGTGGTAATTGACCTGCCACATGCGATCGTGCGCGGCCATGTCCATGTCCATGATGCCTTCGCAATTGGGAATGAGGCCGGCCGAGGTGACGAGCACGTGAACCGGTCCGAGCTCGGCCTCCACGCTTGCCGCCAGCGCGTCAAGGCGATCGGCGTTGCTGACGTCGCAGGCATAACAAGCTGCCCGCCCGCCCAAGGACGCTGCCACCGCTCGACCCGCGGCTTCGTTCTGATCGAGGATGGCCACGGCATAGCCAGCCGCTGCCAACCGTCGCGCCGTTGCTTCGCCAATGCCGCTGGCGCCGCCGGTGATCGCCGCCACCTTGTCTGTCGTCATCGCCTTCATCCTCTCGTGCACAAAGCTGACTTCGCCAGCTGTGCATCCTAGACGCTTGTGCGCAAGGGTCGGCTGGTCGGCGGCGCCGATTGCGGCTGCCGCTCCGGGCCGGCGGCGCTGGAAGCGGCCGGCGGCCATGCCGGCGCCGCGCTAGCCTGGCGTCAAGACGCCGACCACGGCTGCCGTCATCAAGGTGGCGAGCGTGCCCGACACCACGGTGCGGGGGCCGAGACTGACGATTTCGCTGCGCCGCGCCGGTACCATGGCCACCATGCCGCCGAGCAGGATGCCGAGGCTACCCAAGTTGGCGAAGCCGCACAGCGCGTAGGTGAGGACCAGGCGCGAGCGCGGCGACAGGGTTGCCGGCGCCGCGGCGGCGAGCTCGAGATAGGCAACGAGCTCGTTGAGAACCGTCTTGACGCCGAGCAGGCTGCCGGCGGCGGCACTTTCTGCCCACGGAATGCCGATCAGCCAGGCGAGTGGCGCGAACAGGACGCCCAGCATCTGTTCGATGGTCGCGGTGAGCCCGAACGGGCGGCCGACAAAGCCGACCAGCTGATTGCTGAGCGCCACCAGCGCTACCACCACGATCAGCATGGCGGTGATGTTGACCACCAGCTCGATGCCCTCGCGCGTGCCTTGCTGGATGGCATCCATACTGGATTGCGGCGGGTCGTCGATCACGATGTCGGCGGCCGGCATGCCCACCGCCTCGTCGGCGGCATGTGGCACCATCAGCTCGGCCAGCATCAGCGCCGCCGGGACGCTGATCACCGAGGCCACCATCAGATGCCCGGCGGCGCCGGGCAACACCGGCTCGAGGATCGAGGCGTATAGGGCAAGCACCGTGCCGGCGACGCCCGCCATGCCCACCGTCATGGTGGCGAACAGTCCGCCACGGCTCATCTGTGCCAAATAGGGTCGCACCAGCAGCGGTGCCTCAACCATGCCAACAAAGATGTTGGCGGCGGCCGAGATGCCGACGGCCGCACTGACCCCGAGCGCCCGCTGCAAGCCGCGGCCGATCGAGCGCACCACCCATTGCAGCACGCCCCAGTGATAGAAGAGCCGCGACAGCGCGCTGATGACGAGCACCAGCGGCAGTGCCTGGAAGGCAAGGATGAAACTGTTCTGCGGCTGACTGACGTCAAAGGGAGCGGCGCCGCCGGCAAGGTAGCCGAACACCAAACGGACGCCGGCGTTGGTGGCCGTTTGCAGCGCCGCGACCAGACCCGCAGCCCAGTCGAAGGCGGCACGGGATGCCGGCACGTTGAGCATCAGCGCGGCAATGGCGAGTTGCAGCCCGGCGCCGGCGGTGACGATCCGTGCCAGCCGGCGCGGCGTCAGGGCGGCGCGCTTTTCCGAAAGCGCCCAGGCCATCAAGGGCAACGCCACCAAGCCGATGGCGCTTTGTGCCTGCAACAGCATTTGATGTTCCTCTTGCAATCCCGCGCGCGGCGGCGAGCACGGCCGAGACTGCCTCATGGCGCCGGTTAGGGCCAGCCACACTCCCCAGCGAGATCGTTTTTCTTGCCGCCGAGCAGCGCTGCCGGCTGCTCCGGCCGGCGCCTTAGGTTTGTGGCGGGCGACACCGCCGGGTGGGCGCATGCCCGTGCCCGGCACGGGCGAAAGCCATGGGCTGGGCTCGCCGGCTTAGGGCTTTTTTTTCGGCGCCGACTTGCCGGTCAGCGGCAGCAAACTCTTGACGTAGGCG
>Ga0126384_10001841_pt1 | contig 12718 bp, 7 predicted proteins | sample PanSoiMetPlot_36_FD_92543 | JGI IMG/M metagenome (GOLD analysis project Ga0126384, IMG submission 92543) | Tropical forest soil microbial communities from Panama - MetaG Plot_36 | ecosystem: Environmental > Terrestrial > Soil > Tropical forest > Bulk soil | place: Panama | collected 2016-02-17 | reverse complement strand
GTCAAAATGGCCGTGACCGCCGCTTTCTTACTGGTGGCCACGATCACTGCCGAACGCGCTGGGCCGCTGATCGGTGGGCTGGTCGCGACGCTGCCGATAAGCGCCGGCCCGGTCTATATCTTTCTCGCGCTCGACCACGACGCGCATTTTATTGCACAAAGCGCACTGGGCAGTCTTGTCACCAATGCCTGGAACGCGACTTTTGCTTTTATGTACGCTATGCTTGCGCAAAAACGCTCTCTGGCGGTGAGTTTCGGTATTGCGCTCGTGGTTTGGATTGGGCTCATCTCGGTGGGCGGGGCTGTCTCTTGGACACTTGTTTCCGCCACAGCGCTCAACATCGTCGTTATTGCTGCCTCATTCGGGCTGTCGGCTCCGCTGCGTCATGCACCTATGCCGCCAGTCGAGACGCGTTGGTATGACCTCATGCTGCGCGCGACGATGGTCGCGTTACTTGTCGGAACCGTTGTAGCGTTGAGCTTCCGCATCGGTCCGACCGCCACCGGCAATCTTGCGGTTTTCCCGATCGTGCTGAGCAGCATCATGATCATTCTCCACCATCGTGTGGGTGGGCCGGCCACCGCGGCGGTTATGGCTAACGCGGTGATCGGGCTGGGCGGGTTTGCCGTGGCGGTCCTCGTGCTAAATCTGACTGCCGAAGGGCTTGGATCAGCGCTTGCCCTGACGCTAGCACTGCTGGTTTCGCTCGGCGCCAATCTGATGATCTATGTAGTGCGCCAACGCCTCGCCGCGACATGATCTCTGCACTCGCCGATCCGTGTTTCTGGTATAGGATCGCGCTCAAGATCAGGATGACCGCCTCGATTGTCGTGACAGCACGTGGTAGTCGAGCGCAGTGGCCCATTCGTCGGATCGCTCATTGCCTCACTGCCGACTTCCGGCGCGGGGGCCATGATTATTCCGGGGCTCGAGGACCCGCCGGAATTTATCGCTACCAGCGCGGTCGGCGGTCTAGTCGCCAATGCTGCCTGCGCGCTGTTCGCACTCACATATACGGCTACGGCGCTTTGCAGTGCCATTCGGCGTGTGGTTGTCCTACGCGATTGGCCTGGGCATTGGACGAAGTTAGAACTCGCTGCTTTGGGGTGTGCGTCAGCGCAGCATTAGCTGACCAGACCCAGCTCCAGCGCTTTGATCTGCAACGCTAGGTAACGTGAAAAAATGCGACATTGCGCGAGACTTCCTGCGGTGAACCAGAGGCCAGGTTGAGCGGTGCGTCGCCACATATTACGCAATTCGCCGCCGGCGTCGAAGCCCCAGACAGGCCCGATGCGGTCGGCGATTTCGTCGCCAAGATAGACTCGGACAGTTTCCTGCTGATTTTTGTACCCGGTTGCCAAGACCAACAGATCAGCCGGCACGACGCTTCCGTCGTGCAGTCGCGCCCCCTCGTTGACGAAGGTGCTGACGTCAGCATATTGCAGCAGATCGATTGCACCGGAAATGATCAGATCCGAACATCCGACGTTGAAGTAATACCCGCCGCCACGACGCAAATACATCATCTGGAAGCCGGTGTCGTCCTCGCCAAAATGCAGAACAAAGCCACGCTTTTCGAGTGCGTCGAGCAGCGCCTTGTCCACCTCCCTGCTTTTGGCAGTTGATATCTGATAGGAGCGTTGCAGCACCGGATAAGGAAACGACGTAGCGAGGAGGTCGCAGTCCTCAAACGGGATGCCTTCCGAATAAATTGCATAGACGCTCTGCGCCTCTTTCAGGCTTACGACGTAAGTTTTGCTGCGCTGGATCATGGTCACCTGGGCGCCGTGGGCGTGCAACTCCTGAGCGACATCGTGGCCGCTGGTGCCGGTGCCAAGCACAAGCGCCTTGCGCCCTTTCCATTTCTTTGCGTCCTTGAAATCCCCCGAATGGACTTTGGTGCCAGCGAAGGCATCGAGGCCTGGAAGATCCGGGGTATAGGGAATGCTGCTTACACCGGTCGCGAATACCAGGTGACGCGGCTGCATAATGCGCTCGCTGCCGTCCGACCGGCGGAGCGTGACACGCCATTGCCGACGTTTTTCGTTATAACTTCCCGCGACAAGCTCAGTCCCGGTCCAGAAAGTCAGCTCCATGGCTTCGACGTAGGACTCAAGCCAGTTCGCCAATTTGTCCTTCGGAATGTAAACAGGGAAGGTCGGTGGAAATGGCAGGTAGGGCAGGTGATTAACGTGTACTTCGTTGTGCAGCGTGAGTGAATGATAGCGCTTGCGCCAGTTGTCGCCGACCCGTTTGTGACGGTCGATGATCAGCGTAGCAATGCCGAGCTGATGGAGCCGCGCGGCAATGGAAAGGCCGGCTTGGCCGCCGCCGACAACGATGACAGCGGGATCGTGATCGGCGTAGGCGCGCGCCTTTGCAAGGCGATCGCTCCAGTTCTCGGCGCCGAAGTCGCGGGTGCTGTCGTGTACCTGCGCAGCGCGTTTCTTAAAGGCCTCTTCGTGGCCTCTGAGCTCCTCTAGCGTTGTCACAAGCGTCCAGGCACGGAGCCGATACGGCGTTTGAGGATCGGGAACGAGACGCACGACGCCGGCGCTCGGTCCAGATGTCGTTTCGAAATCGAACAGCGTTTCAATAACTTCGGCGCCGGCGCGCATTATCCGGCGAGGCGGCGTTCTTGCCTGCGGAATATGGAAATTCGCTGGTTGTGTTCGGGCGAGCGCGCCGCGCAACGTGGCTTCGATCGCGGGCCGGCCAGACATGGTCTGAATGTTCCACGTAAACGCCAGCACATCACGCCAAAGTCCGTCCGCCAGAAACAAGTTGGCGGCGGCTGCGGTATCTTGCGCGTTTAATGCGGCGCTAAAACTGTCGAGCCAGCGCCGTGCGTCCGCTTGGGCCGTCGTCTGCTTTCTCTCAACGACGTTCATCATAACACTATTTCTTGCGCTTCTCCGCCAGCTTTGCTTTCAGCAAATAAAGCGCTTCCATTGCTTCGCGCGGCGACAGGTCGTCGGGGTTAAGCGCGACGAGAGTAGCGGCCACGGCATCCTCGACCGGTTGCTGCGTATCCTGCGACAGTTTGGAGGGGACCGCAAACAGTGGCAGGTCTTCAAAACCTTTAGGCGCGGCCCGGTCTTCCTGCTCGAGCTTGGCCAATACGATTTTGGCGCGTTCGATCACACTCGTTGGCAAGCCTGCGAGCTTTGCCACCTGAATACCGTAAGAGCGGTCAGCGGCGCCGGCGACCACCTCGTGAAGGAAGACGACCTCGCCCTGCCATTCCTTCACTCGCACCGTAGAGTTGTGGAGCCGATCGAGCCTTCCGGTTAGTGCAGTCAACTCATGGAAGTGCGTAGCGAACAGCGCACGGCACCTGTTGACGTCATGCAGATGCTCGACCGTTGCCCAGGCGATCGATAATCCATCGAAGGTAGCGGTACCACGGCCGATTTCATCGAGTATTACCAACGCGCGTTCCCCAGCCTGATTAAGGATAGCGGCGGTCTCCACCATCTCGACCATAAAGGTTGAGCGGCCGCGGGCGAGATCATCAGCGGCGCCGACACGCGAGAACAGCCGGTCGACTACTCCGATCTGCGCATGCTTGGCCGGCACGAAACTGCCCATTTGCGCGAGAATCGCGATCAGCGCATTCTGCCTGAGAAATGTGGATTTTCCGGCCATATTAGGGCCAGTGATCAACCAGATGCGGCCGGTATCCGTATTTTGCGGAGGAGACAAATCACAATCATTGGCAATGAAGGGTGTGCCGTCACGCAACAGGGCTTGTTCCACTACTGGATGGCGGCCGCGCTCAACGACAAAGGCATGACTGTCGTCGACTTGCGGCCGTGCATATTCGCGTTCTTCAGCAAGCTGAGCGAAAGCGCTCGCGACGTCAAGGCGAGCAAGCGCCTCGCCGCAATCCTTAATGTTGGTGCTTTGTTCGATGATGCTCGCCGTAAGGCGCTCGAAAATTTCTAGTTCGAGGCCGAGTGCCCGTTCGGCAGCGCTGGCGATTTTTGACTCGAGGTCGCCTAGTTCAGTAGTGGTAAAGCGAACTTGTCCAGCGAGCGTCTGGCGATGGATGAAGATGCCATTGAACGGCGCGCTCATCAGTCGCTCACCATGCTGTGCGGTAACTTCGATGAAATAGCCAAGCACATTATTGTGCTTGATCTTGAGCGTTCGGATTCCGGTGTCCTCTGAATAGCGCGCCTGCAATGCGGCAATCACGCGGCGGGATTCGTCGCGGAGCGCGCGGGTTTCATCAAGCCCCTTGTCGTAACCCTCCCGGACAAAACCGCCGTCGCGCTTGAAGGCAGGTAGCTCGGCCGCGAGTGCAGCCGACAATTTGGCGGCAAGCATTCCGTCAGGTCTTCGGCACGCTTCCATCGCGTTAGAAATTTCTGCAGGTGCGTGCTTGAGCGAAGCGAGAGCGCGTGCAAGATCCGCTGCTGCGAGTACGCCATCACGGATCGCAGCAAGGTCGCGCGGGCCGCCGCGCGCGACCGCCAATCGGGACAATGCCCTAACGAGATCGGGCGCCGCCTGCAGGCGCGAGCGTGTCTCCGCCCGGGCTTCCGTGTCGTCGACAAAAGCGGCGACCGCGTCAAGCCTTTTGGCGATCTGCACTGAATCGGTGAGGGGCGCCGCCAGCCGCTGCAACAGCAACCGCGAGCCAGCTGCGGTCACCGTGCGGTCGATGGCATCGAGCAATGATCCGCGCCGCTCACCAGCAAGCGTGCGCATCAGTTCGAGGTTAGCGCGGGTGGCTTGGTCAATGGCCATCGTAGCGCCAGTACTTTCGCGCAATGGCGGTGAGAGAGGCGGCCGTTTGCCGATTTGCGTGCGCTCGACGTAAGTCACACATGCCGCCGCCGCTGTTAGTTCAAGCCGGCTGAGCGCACCAAAGGCTTCACTGGTCGCTACCGCAAAGAATGAAGCCAGACGCCGCTCGGCGGTCGCGCCGTCGAAAACATCGCGCGCAACCGGTGTCACCGCCGGCAGTGACCGCCAATACGACGCGAGGTCTGCCTCGCCAAACAGGGCATCGGAAACGATTGTCTCGCCAGGTTCGAGCCTCGCGATTTCGACTGACAGGGAGACCCGATCGCACTCAGCGACGCGGAATTCTCCCGTCGAAATATCGATCCAGGCCAGCGCGAATCGCGCCTTCTCGTCGGCCGATGACTGGCGCGCGCGTGCCACGGCGAGCAGATAGTTATTTTGCCTTGCATCGAGCAGCGAATCTTCTGTGAGAGTTCCCGACGTCACCAGCCGCACCACGTCGCGGCGCACCACGCTCTTGGCCCCGCGTTTGCGCGCTTCGGTTGGATCTTCGAGCTGCTCGCACACCGCAACGCGATAGCCAAGCGCAATCAGGCGGTGGAGATATTCGTCAGCGCGCTCGACCGGAACGCCGCACATCGGAATATCCTGACCGAGATGCTTACCGCGCCGGGTGAGCACAATGCCAAGCGCGCGCGAAGCCACTTCAGCGTCGGCAAAGAACAGTTCGTAGAAATCTCCCATCCGGTAAAAGAGCAGATAGTCCGAATTTGCTGCTTTGATCTCGATGTATTGCTCCATCATCGGAGTGACGCGGCCCGCTTCGCCATTCACGGGCGTGAGGGCAGCTGCGTTACCTTTAGGCGGGTTGATGGGTTGCGTAAGTGCCATGGCGACAAGTTAGCAGATGGCTGCCCGCCTTCCACACGCTGCCGGACCACGCCAACATGTCATGCCCGGCTTTATACCAGGCATCCACGACTTTCTTTGCGCAAAGATGGCCGGGACAAGCCAAGCCGTGACGCTCAGCTCTTGAACTTCGCGCCCGTGATTGCCTCGAGGTTGCCGTGCCAGATCTTTTCCTTGTCGGCTTTCGACAAGTCGATGCCTTCAAGAATACGCAGCGTTTCGCGCGTATACATCGTGCCTTTCTCAGGATCGAACGGGCAGTCCGACGCGAAGACGATCTTATCGAGGTCAAAAAACGCGAGACCTGCATGAGTCGCTGGCACGCCGCCGAATACCGCCGTGTCTGCGTAGAATGAGTGCTTGAAATAATCGATTGGGCGCTTCTTGAGCTGCTTAAGAATGACGCTCAGGTCTTCGTCGGAGGTACGCGCGCCGAGCTGATCCCATCCCGGTCCGATACGGCCTTCCAGCATTGGTACGATGCCGCCGAAATGATGAGTAATAATTTTCAGATTCGGGTATTTGTCCATGATTTTTGAGAACACCAGCCGCGCCATCGCCGCCGCCGTTTCGTAGGACCATCCGAAAGTCCACCAGATTTCATATTTCGATTTTTTCTCTGACAGATAATCCGGAAAATTAGCAGCGCGCGCCGGATGCATCCAGATGGGTTTGTTCAGTTTATTCATTGTGGCGAAAAACGGCTCAAATAACGGGTCGTCGAGTGGCTTGCCGGCGATGTTCGTATAAATCTGCACACCCAGCGCACCATTCTTAAGCGCGCGTTCGCATTCGCGCACGCCGGCGTCCGAGGCGATCAGCGCTGCCTGTGCCACCCAGCCGGGAAATTGGTCGGAATATTTCGCGCAGATGTCTGCAAAACCGTCATTGATGAGCTTTGTATATTCCTCCGTTAGCTTGCCATCGCCCTTGGTCATCACCTCGAGCGGTGGCATCGAATAGGAAAGGATCTGCGCATAGTCCTTGAATCCGTCGACAATCATGCGGCGCAATTCGAGGTCATGAATGCAGGGAATTTCGCGCACGCGCTTGCCGATGTCGGCATGACCGCTCTCAACGATCTTGTTGAAAAATTTTTCCGGAACGAAATGAGTATAGGCGTCGATGCGCATGAACTTCTCCGTACTTTCGTTATTTTTCAATAAGGCGTAATGACGTTGAGCAGCGCCTGTCGGCGATCGTTGACGACGGCGGAGCGGGCACGCGCCAGGGCATCAGGCAGGTCGGCGGGTTTGTCCACGCGCTCCGCGTGAGCGCCCTGCGCCCGCGCCATCTCCTCGAACGGGGGCGATGGATCGAGATCGGCGAGCGTGAGCCCGTCATTTTCCCCGGCAGCGCCGTCCTTGAACATCGAAAGCGTAGCGCGGCGCACGGCTCCGTAACGGCTATTGTTGAATACGACAGTCAGGATAGGGAGACTATAAACCGCTGAGACCCAGTGGCTGACCACCGGATTGGCGAACATATAAGCGCCGTCGCCGAGTGTCGCGACCACGAATTCCTCAGGCGCTGCGAGCTTTGCGCCAAGCGCCGCGCCGAGACCCCAACCGAGGCCGCCGGCGGGTCCGAGGGCGAAGAACGTGCCAGGCTTCTCGCGTGCGCAATGATCTGGCTTCAGCGGATATTCGTTGATGATGATAGCGTCTTTGCCGACTGTTTCGCCAATCACGCGGGATAGATGTTCCGGTGAGATGGTCGGGCCAGGAGCAGAATCTTTCGCGAGCTGGGTGCGCCGCGTGCGCATTCGATCAGTCAGCCGTGCACGCCGCGCCGCAATGCGTGCGTCCGCGATCTGCAGACGCGGTTCGACCACGCGAGTCAAAGCGTCCAGAGCTTGTACGGTACTCGCCTGAACAGTAAGGTCACTGGGAAAGCTCCGCATCGGATAACGCACGTAAAACGGATCCTCACCCATATGCGCGACACGGCAGTCGGCGGATGGGTGTTGCAAATGCGGAATCCATGGCACGTCCGATTCAATGACGATCACCAGATCGGCGTCGGCGAGCAACGTACCAGGCTCAAAGCCGAAATGCATGGAATGGCTTGAAGGCAGACAAACCACACGCGGGTTATGCGTCACGACCGGAATGGCGCAACGTTCAGCGAGGCGATCGAGTGGCGGAACTGCTTCAGCAGGCAAAGTAGCGGTGATAATCAGCGGGCGCTCGGCGGCAGCGATCCACTCGGCGAGCTTGCCGATCGTCTGCGGATCAGGATGCAAAGGGGCCGCCTGCGGCCGCGGCTTTATGGGCCCGAATGGCTCGGGCAGGGGGGCGGCGAGCGGCTCGCGCGGTAGCACCAAGTAAACTGGCCCGCGAGGATGTGCCATTGCCACCTCGATACCGCGCGCAACGACATCGATAACCTGGCCCGGTACGCGCAGCTCGTAGTCCCATTTCACCAGCTCGCGCACCATCCCGGCTTGGTCGAACATTTCCTGCGCCCAATGGATTGGGCGGGTACGCGAGCCGAACGTGCCTTTCTCGGTAATCGGCGTACGGCCCGCGGCAAGAATGAGCGGTACTCGGTCGCGCGAGAGGTTTGCGAGGTTATTTATTGTGTTGGCGGTACCGACATTGACGTGCACCATCACCGCCTGCGGACGGCCATTCATCAGATAGGCGCCATGCGCCATGGCCACGGCGAGGTTTTCGTGTGGCACCAGAATGGGCTTCGGCACCTTGGCATTGGTTTTTTTTGCGCGGCTGAACGCTTCCACAATTGGGGGAAAGTCGGTACCGGGATTGGCGAAGAAATAGTCGGTACCGTGATCTGCGAGCGCGCGCAGAAATGCTTCGGCGGCGATTGTTGGCCGTTGGCCGGTCGGTGTTGCCGCCATGCGTTTCGTCCCCAATTGTCCGCTGAATGGAGTTCGGACTGTTATTGTTGGTGCGCAGTCTTAACCGACGGGGCCGAGGGTGACAACGGACTACCGTGCATCCCACGATGCCGTTATAGCCTGACCGGGGACTGCGGTCGGCCGGCCCAAAATGACAGAGTGTATTTATTCTGCGGCCATACCCAGCGCCGGGCCGTCAATATCGGCTAGACACTTGGCGAGGCTTTCACCTTCCGGATCGACAAGGGCCGCGGTGCGCGCGCTGGCGATAGCATCGACCGCGCGCGCCGGTGGGATTTGCCCAGCCAAGGTGGGCCGAATTACACGAGTCTCAATGGCAAGATAGTTGGCGACACCGCGCGCATGGGTATCGCCATAGCCTTTGATCAGCCGCGCGCATTCGGCGACCTCCAGTGCCAGCTCGGGTGACAAACGCGCCGCCTCGCGGATTAAAGCAAGCCATCCTTCGATCTGAAGCTGTTCCCGTTTGTAGCGATGGCCATAAGGACGCAGCAGCCGGAGCTTAGCGAGCATAAAAAACCGTAAATAACCGCTAACCGAGGTCGAGTTGACCTCCATGCTAAAATAAACATCACCAAGCCAGCCTTTGCGCTCCGCGAGCCGCAGGATTGGCCGCGCCAAGAACGTCGGTAGAAGCTGACACATCTCCTCAATGCCGGGCTTAAGAAAATCATGCACCGAAAAAGGATCGCCATTTGTGCGCAACTCTTCGCATGCGATGCGCCGCATGCGTGCTGGAGCAATCTTTGCCTGCGCAACGCGCACCACGTCCTCGTAGGACATGCGCACCGCAAGATGACGCGCGACTTCCTTTACCAGCTTGCCTCGCGCGCCGAAAATCTGGTCAGCTTCGAGAATAGGCCGAAGGCGGCTCAGATAAAGCCATGCATAAGCGACGCTCTGATAATGGATCAGGCGCCGTACGCCTTCGAGTCCAGTTGTCTGCGCGACCGCTGGAAACGTGCGCGCAACCTCGTGCTCGACCATTGCCGGCGTGGGTGCGGCGCTTTTCTTTTTTTCCCGTTCTTTTACAACCTGTATGTTCGCGCGCGCCGCTTCGAATCCGGCACGGAAGCCATGCAGGTTGTTCTCCACTGATTTGCCATCTTCACGGATCGCTGTCTCAAAGTGCTCCCGCTTCAGTGGCAGCCGCCCGCAGCCGGCGATGGCACCGAGCATTACCGCGTTGATGATCGACCCGCTTTGTCTTGCCAGCGAATCCATATCGACCAGCAAAGCGTCTCTCGCATGCTGTTTGATGACTTTGATCAGCTTGTCCTGATCGAAGCGCCCGTCACCCATGGCAATCTTCTCATCCATGGTATAGAAGCGGCTGAGTGAAGCTATTATGTGCGTGCGATCGGGGGTAACAAAACCGCTCGCTACCGTGCGACCAGCTTCCAGCAACTCGCTCGCCACTGCGATATCGATGTCACCGACGCCAGGCGTAAGGGCCAGCACCGGGCGCTTGTCGCCGAGATCGCGGGAACTCACGGGCAACATTTCGATATAGTAGGTTGTGGCGCCGGTACGTTGCGCGACGCCGGGAATGGAAGTGCTCTGCACTGGAAATCCTGCCCGCGCCGCGGTAGCGACAATCCATTCAGTCAGTACACCGCCGCCTTCGCCTCCGAGGGCGGCGATTAGAATCGTGATTGGACGAGGCGTGCTCATGCCGCGGCCTCGCCGGAATAGCCACCGAACCAGCCGATCACTTTCTGACGCAGGTGATGCTTCAGCCGGTCGCGCCAAGTCGGATTGCGCACAATTTCGGCGCGATAGAACGACGGGCATAGCACTGCCGCATGCGCGACCTCACCGCACAGCCCGCAACCCACGCACGATTCGATAACGGTTGCGACGGGATCGGTGCGCAGCGGGTCTGGCGACGGTTTTACAGTCAGCGACGGGCAACCCGAAAGTCGAATGCACGAGTGATCGCCAGTGCAAATTTCGTCGTCGACGCCGTAGCGCGTACGCGTGACTCGCTCACCGCGCTTCAGCTTCTCGGCGTCTTCGGTGCGGATCCGCCGCTGAAGCGCAAGCTGGCATTCGCCGTCAGCGATGATCACCTTCAGACCGCGCTCGGCAGTCTTCATTGCCTCTTTTAGCGTTTTCACCATCACACTGACGCTGTAGGTTCGTACCTTGCGCAGCCAGCGGACGCCCATTGCACGCAATGTTTGCTCGATATCCATGCCGGGTGCAGTCCCCGCGCGGCTCATCGCGCTCGACGGGATATATTGTTGGCCTGTGGCGGAGGCGTAACCATTCTGCATCACAATCAGGACGCCATCACCTTTATTGAAAAGATTGGATACTACGCCGGTGATTAGTCCGTTGTGCCAGAAGCCGCCGTCGCCCATGACTGCAATTGGTCGTTTCTCCATGTTTGGCGCCACTGCCGCGGCGCTGGCAAGCGACATGCCGTAGCCAAGGATGGAATTGCCAAGCGAGAACGGCGCGAAAGTTGCGAACGAATGGCAACCAATATCGGCGCTGATGTGGGTGGGTCCGAGTTCGCGCTGCATCAATTTGATGGCGGAAAAAACTGGACGTTCCGGACAGCCGGTGCAGAACGCGGGCGGACGTGGCGGCAACGAACCTAATGCCGCAGCGGCTTTTACCTTGTGCGCGACAAGGCCGCGTGCGTTTTCCGCGAGGGTATCGGCGTCAATATCTTTCGGCTTTGCGTCCTGGAGAAACCCTGCGAGTCCCTCGAGCAACACATCGGAAGCGTATTCACCAACTTTCGGTAGTGGTCCTTTGCCCAGCACGCGCGTATTGATGCCGGCGCGCCGCAACTCGACGTTGACCGCCTGCTCGATATAGTCGGGGTAACCTTCCTCGACCACCAGGACTGCGCGTTTGTCAGCGCAGAATTCGGTAATTTCCTCCGGCACCAACGGGTAAACGACGTTCAGCAACAGGAGGGGTACGCGCGAATTGCCGAACACATCGGCAAGTCCAATGCGCTCGAGTGCGCGCAGCACGCTATTGGTCAGCCCGCCCATGACGATGACGCCTATGTCGGTAACGTCGCCGTCGATGGTCTCGTTAAGCTTGTGTTCGCGGATGAAAGCCCGTGCGGCGGGCAGACGTTCCTCGACCTTCAAGCGCTCTTGCGTGAAGATCACAGGCGGATGTGCCAGCCGTTCATACTCGAAACGTGGCGGGCCAGCCAATTTGTCTAGACCGGAAACGGCACCCTTGTGGTTGTCTTTGGCAGCGAATTGGCCGGTCGCGTGGCAAGCGCGGATGCGCAATTCGAGCATGACCGGCGCACGGCTTGCCTCCGAAAGCTCGAAACCTTTTTCCACGGTGCGCACGATCGACGGCAGGTCGGGCCGTGGGTCGAGCAGCCACATCGAGGACTTGAGTGCATACGCATACGAGCGCTCTTGAATGACACTTGCACCCTCGCCGTAATCCTCGCCGAGAATGATCATGGCGCCTCCGGCTACACCGGCCGAGGCAAGATTCGACAGCGCATCGGCCGCTACATTGGTGCCGACGATCGATTTCCAGGTTACCGCGCCGCGCAATGGATAGTTGATCGACGCTCCGAGCATGGCAGCGGCCGACGCCTCGTTGGAGCAGGTTTCCAGATGCACGCCGAGCTCGGACATGATGTCCTCTGCATCCACTAGTACATCGAGTAGGTGCGACACCGGCGCACCTTGGTACCCGCCAACATAAGAAACACCAGATTGCAGAAGCGCTTTGGTGACGGCCAGAATTCCTTCGCCGTGGAAGATGTCGCCATCGCCAAGCCTCAAAGCCTGTACTTCTTTTTTGAACGAGCGTTCCATTGTCAGGCCCTCGGCAGATAGTTGGGACCCAAACTATATAGCAGAATTGACTTACATATGCGAGGGGAGCCAAAGGGCGATAATTGGAAAGGCAATCAGGATTATCAACCGGATAAGGTCGGTCATAATGAATGGAACGACCCCCCTGAAAATTGTCGCGAAACTCACGTCTTTAACGACGCTTTTGATCACGAACACATTCATCTGAATGAGGCCGAGTTCGACCGTCATCACAATGATCACTCCGAACCAAATCGGGTCAAAGCCGAGATGGGTGATCACGGAGAAGATGATCCGGTCGCTCCGTCGATCAATAGGATTGCAGCGTAGACACATCCGGCGAAACGGAGTTTCATGG
>Ga0126384_10001840_pt1 | contig 12719 bp, 11 predicted proteins | sample PanSoiMetPlot_36_FD_92543 | JGI IMG/M metagenome (GOLD analysis project Ga0126384, IMG submission 92543) | Tropical forest soil microbial communities from Panama - MetaG Plot_36 | ecosystem: Environmental > Terrestrial > Soil > Tropical forest > Bulk soil | place: Panama | collected 2016-02-17 | reverse complement strand
GTGAGCGCAACATCGGTTGAAATTATTTCCGGAGAGTCATCTAGAGATAAAGTCGTTCGCATTCAGAACATCAGCGCTCGACGCGTCCTTGAGGCGCTAGGGAGGTAATAAAATGTCCGGACATTCAAAGTGGCACTCGATTAAGCACAAAAAGGGGGCAATCGACGCTAAGCGCGGCAAGATGTTTTCGAGGTTGATCAAGGAGTTGACAGTGGCCGCTCGTGGAGGAGGCGATCCTGCGGGCAATGCGCGGTTGCGGAAGGCGATGGATGACGCAAAGGCAATCAACATGCCTAAAGACACCATGATGAACGCGGTCAAGCGAGGTACAGGTGAGATCGCCGGTGCCGCGATTGAAGACATAACCTATGAAGGCTATGGTCCTGGTGGCGTGGCAGTATTCGTCGAGTGCCAGACCGACAATCGCACTCGCACGGTAGCTGAGATCCGCCACATCTTTACCAAGAACGGCGGAAACCTGGGTGAAACAGGTTCGGTCGGATGGATGTTTCAGAAAAAGGGCAGCATTGTGGTTGATCACAGTGTGGCTGATGAAGAAAAGATTATGGAGCTTGCGCTGGAGGCCGGCGCCGAAGATGTTGCAGGCGATGAAGAAACCTGGGAAGTAATCACCTCACCCGAAGATTTCAACTCCGTGCTCGACGCTATCAAGAGTGCGAATATCGAGCCGCTTTCGTCAAACGTGACGATGCGACCGACGAATTCAGTTCAAGTCACCGGCGCCACAGCACAGCAGGTTTTGCGTTTGATGGAAGCACTCGAAGATCACGACGATGTTTCGAATGTGTCTGCTAACTTCGACATACCAGCAGAGGAAATGGAAGCGGCTGGATGAATGCCAGGAATGAGCCCCAAACCTGAAGGTAATGACATTCTCTCAGTCTGTGCAATCTGCGGATACCTGAATAATGCGAATCATCGGAGTAGACCCCGGCAGCGATTGTACCGGTTATGGTGTAATCGATAGCGATGGCCGTAATTATGGACTCGTCGAGTACGCTGCAATACGAGGGCCAAAACATCTGAGCTTCGCAAACCGCCTGCTTACAATAAGCAAAAAAATTGAAGAGGTGATCGAACGTTTGTCGCCCGAGGCATGCGCGATCGAAGACACCTTCTTCGCAGTAAACGTCAAGAGCGCGCTGAAACTCGGGCAGGCGCGTGGCGCTGTACTCGTAGCCGCCGCACGAGCAGGTGTCGAGGTCTTTGAGTACACTCCTCTGGAGATTAAGTCCGCGCTGGTGGGCTACGGTCGGGCTGAAAAGCATCAGGTTCAAGAAATGGTGCGAGTGCTGCTGCGGATGAAGTGCGCTCCCGAGCCGCTCGACGCAAGCGACGCTCTGGCAGCCGCGATTTGCCATGTTAATATTGCGGCAACTCGCGCCCGCTTGAGAATGTAAGAAAATAGGACGCATAGGTCTATGGATCCTATGGTTTAAATCCCTTGAGCCCTTGAACAACCAGTAGTAAGATTGATTGTGAAAGGCAAGCTTCCGTGCGAGCTGCGAACAGAAGGCAAAATCGGAGCAGGAGCCGGTTGATTGCCAACACCTTTGTAGAGCGCCCTCCCTGGATGGAAGTACATGACGGACCTCTACGGAATTCTCGGACTCACCCCTCGCGCGACCGCTAACGAAATTAAGTCGGCCTACAGGCGACTTGCGCGCAAATATCATCCCGATGTGTCGGCCTCTCCCGATTCCGAAGCGAGGTTTGTGCACATTAACCGCGCATATCAGATTCTCAGTGATCCGCGCAGGCGCGCAGCCTATGACAGCGGCCAGTATCACGACGCTCAAAGGACGTTCTACGCGTCTCGCCAGGCGGAAGTGGTCGCGATGCAGCGTCATTTCGACCGAATCGTAGACGAGTGGCTTGCCAGAGAGCGGCAAGAAACTGCTGCGCGTTCGCACGCAGTTCTGATCGTTGTGCCGCTTTTCCTCTCCGCGTTCTACGTTATGGTCTCCAAGCCGACGCTCATCGAGCAGTCTCGACTAATCGGCAGAGTTGTGATCCTGGCGTTGGCACTGTACGGGCTCGTGTATCTTGTGAAGAACCTTGCCGTGGTGCTCTCGCGTTACACCTATCACATACCCGACCATCTCACATCAGTTTTTCGTGAGCAGGAGCTACCCAGGGACAAATCAATCAGCCGGCGAGCCGGGTTAATCTTCTTGATATGCGGTTACCTGGTGTCGATCGGTCTCGGGTATGTTGTGAGCAAGTTCGTTCCTGGCAGCTACGGCGCGGCGGTTAGCTTTAGCACGCTGCTCGGGGCGCTTGTTTACCCGCCAATTGCCGTGTTGATCATCGGAAGTATTCGACGTATCGGCGGTTTGCTCGATCGCCTCTAAGAATCCAGCTTTTCCGGACACAATGAGATACTACGACCTGCCCATCGGAGAGAATGCGCCTGACGTGTTCAATGTTGTTGTGGAGATACCCAAAGGCAGCGCAAACAAGTACGAATACGATCCTGATCTGCATATTTTTCGCCTCGATCGAACACTCTATTCTCCAATGCACTATCCAGGCGATTATGGCTTTATTCCGTCTACCATGGGTGGTGACGGCGACGCTCTCGATGTACTGGTGTTAGTCGAAAGCCCGACGTTCACAGGTTGCGTTATAGAAGCGCGCTCCGTGGGAATGCTGGTAATGATCGATCAAGGGTTCGAAGATCAGAAACTGCTCTGCGTACCAACCAGGGACCCAAGACAAGAAACAGTGAAGAATTATAGCGATGTGCACCCCCATCGCATTCGAGAGATCGAGCACTTCTTTAGAATCTATAAGGAACTCGAAGGGAAAAAGACTGAAACAGGCGGCTGGCGCAATGCCGCTGAAGCAAGAGAGGTAATCATCGCCGCACGTGACAGGTTTCTATCTGATCATTCATAGTTCCTGACTATTTTTTGAAGATCTTCTTCGCCATGCTCCCAAAGTCGGGTTTCCAGATGCCGCTGTTTGACCCTTTCGATTTAGCCGCAGCTTCTCCGCCCGTCTCACGTTTTGCAACTCGATTTTCAGGATCCATTTTAAGCGCCTCGCGAAAGTACTGATCTGCTCTCTTGGTTAACCCCGCCTCTTTGTACAGCAGGCCAAGCTTGACACGGATCTGGGCGTTGAATGGTTCCAGTTGCGCTGCTCTTGACAGGTGGCGCTCTGCTTCGCGTCGAGTCCGAGGATTGCGAATCAGCGCGATGCCCAGGTGGTAGTGATACGGCGCGCGGTTGGAATCGAGCTTGATTGCCTCCCGAAGCAAGTGCACCGCGGCGTGATATTCCTTTCTCTCGAAGCGCGCGCGTCCCTGCTGGTAGTACAGCTCAGCGAGTTGCGCGGGAGGCAGTTGAGGACCGTTTTTAGGCAGGGCTCCGATGATGTCTGGCACCTCAGCTTCAACACCAGGTGAAGATTCGCTCCCTGCGGCGTGCCCGTTCGAGGAATTGCCGTTGGCGATGTGTTCGTCCTCCAACGATGCAGTGTCGGCTACCGCTGGTGCTGGCGCTGCGACAGTCATCGTCGGCATCTTAAGCGCCGAAGTAGCGAGAGGGTCGGAGTTCTTTCGTATCCTTTCATCGTAGCTCGCACGCTCAGCCGGCTGGCTCAGAATGTCATAGGCTTGCGTCATAAGAGCAAATAAGGATTCGAGTTTGGCGCGCAGATCGCCACTCTCCTGCTGGTGATAACGATCCGGATGATACTTCTTTGCATGATGATAATAGGCAGTCTTTATTTCAGTCGTTGTGGCGTGGCGCGTTACGCCAAGAATATCGTAGTAGTCGGCTGACTGGGAGAAGTGAAGCTGGCGCATCACATCTTCGCGAATCCGCTCTAAGTTTTCTTCCGCCTCTCGTGCGGCGGGGTCGTCTTCTTTATGCTCGTCGCGATCCGCAAGTTTCAGAAATCCAGCGGCAACCAGCGCGCAAACTGCGCGGCGTGCGTCACCGTCTCCAACCCCGCTCAATGCACCAACATCAGTAATCGACGTCGGACCTTCGATGCGAGAAAGAATATAGCTTTCTAACGGAATCAACATGCCCGAATCAGGTGAACCAGCTGCTTTAGCTCTGATCACCACCGAGTTTTCGGGAGCCATCAGGTCTGCTACCTGCTGAAGATCTGCAGCGTGGCGCGCACCTTCCAGGAGGATGTCCGCCGCACCGCGGTCGATAGTTACTTCGTGAGCGGCTCTGATTCGTTGATCAAACGAGTAATCACCCTGAGTCCATTCGAAGACGGAAAAAATGATGCTCATTACCTGCTCGCAGACGAGCTTCCGCATCAGTGATTCCTCGAGCACAGACATTTCGACAAGGGTCGGACCCAAACGATTGGTCTTTCCGCCCAGCCGCAACTTTGCCCGCTCGATCTGCTCGATCGTAGCTAGCCCGTTGTTGATAAGCTTGTGCTCGAGCTGTTCGTTCGCCAGATTGCTGATCGCAAAGGTGGGCGCCCCAGACTCAAAAAAGACTGCTTTGATGGCCTTGCCGCGGGACAACCTGAGCAATCCGCTTAGATTTTTGTGCGCAATCTCGCGTATGAGATCTGGAAAAAGTTTTTCACCAAGTTGTCCTTGCACCGGAGCTTCCTGTGAGGTGATGGGCTACAAACAAATGGTGCAGCCGTAGGTGTTGGGTATAAGGGCATCGGGGGACTGGGCTGCCACATTGTAGATTGAACGTATGACAGACTCAATAGTCTTCAGTGACGACTTCAACTGTTTCCGGTGAATTTTGGTCTATTCTGAAGCCACGTAGTAACGACTTCAGTCGTTTACCGAAATTTGTTTGGAATCGATCAAAACGACTGAATTCGTTACTACGTGGGGGACACCCTACCGAAGTTCAACCTGTCCGTGTGGAGTTTGAATGGTAGCGATCAGCGCAGGAGCCGAGCCCGCGTCGATTCTGATATTCAAACCAAGAGCAGAAAGACCTGCCTCTATAGCCTTGGCATTCGGATGCTCCGCCCGTAGGGAAACGAGTTTGCAACCCTTGGATAAGCCCTTAGCCGGGTGTTGAGTATTACCCCAATCAATAAAGAACGGGACGATCCCGTCCGCAGTCAATGTTCGCGAAACCGTTAGGCGCCAAGCCAGCAGGACCCCATCCGGTCGGCGCCTGCTGCCGGACTGAACCTCACCGAGATCCAAACCATATGTCTTCGCTTTTTCGGTTGTCGCTTCGAGATCTGTTGACTTGACCGCCCAAGTCACGAGTCGAGGAGATTTGAGATCGTCGATCCCAAACCTTCTCGGGCGTATGGGTTGTGGTTGCTCAGGATCAGGTCCAATGATTTCCAGGTAAGTTTCGTCACCCAAACCGATGAGCGCATTTCTAGTACCCCCTCCGGGGTGCTGCCCCCCCACAACTGACTTCACGCCGAGAATGCGTTCAACATGTTCGACGGCGGTCGTAAGATTCGGAGCAGCGTAGACTAAATGGTCGACCCGGGACAGCACCGCACGCTCCTTGTCGCTTTGTTTGCTCACGCTTCCCACGACAATGCACAGAAGCGCAATGAAAATCTGTTTCATTGGATGAACTAAACATTGTCCTAATCGGTCATATGGGTCCTACTCCACATCGTAAATCTTGATCTGCTTATCCTGAAGATACTTATCAAACCAATTCAAAATGTGTTGCAGCCTCTCGACGCGATGCCAGGGCGCACCCGAGCGCGAGAGCTCGTGTGACTCATTCGGGAATCGGACCATCACCGTTGGGATCTTACGATACTTCAATGCGCGGAACATTATCTCACCGCCATCCGCCGGAGGTGTCCGGTAGTCGGCTTCACCTTCGATGAACATTATTGGAGTGGTAACGTTCTTTACGTAAGTTATCGGTGACCGTGCAGTGAAGTCCTTTGGGTCCTCCCACGGCGCGGCGCGGAACCACGTCGGCTGGAAGAGCCAAAAATCCGCGGTGTACCAGAAGCCGGCCCAATCCGCGATTGAACGTTGAGAAACAGCTGCCGCAAATTTGTTGGTGTGACCCACAGTCCAATTGGTTAGAACGCCGCCGCCGCTGCCGCCGGTTACGCCCAGTTTCTTGGTGTCGATATAGCCTCGCTTGATCACCTCATCAACCCCGGCCATCAAGTCCTTATAATCGTCGCCAGGATAGTTGTACTGAATGATGTTCCCAAAGTCCTGACCGTAGGACGTGCTTCCGCGCGGATTCGTATACAGAACGACGTAACCCTTCGCCGCCATCCACTGAAACTCGTGCGTAAAAGTATTGCCGTACGCGGCATGTGGTCCTCCGTGAATCTCAAGAATGAATGGATACTTTTTTGAGGGATCAAAATTGGGAGGTTTCTGTATCCATCCTTGAATTTTCTTGCCGTCGAAGCTCGTATACCAGATTTCTTCCGGATCAGTCAGATTCAATTGCGAAAAAAGTTCATCGTTGATGCGCGTCAACTGAGTGAGCTTTCCGCTGGCTACATCAAGCAGGAACAGATCGCCAATGTTTGTGGACGATGAGATCAAGACCGCCATCTTGGAGACATCCGGTGTGACCGAGTAACTTTGAATATCATGGTTCCCTGTTGTAAGAGCCTCGACTTTGCCGGTGGCCGCATCGATTCGTTTAAGATTCGCCGAGCCGTGTTCGGCGACGTTGATGTAAATCGTGCGATCATCCTTACTCCAAATCGCGCCTCCCGGGCTGCCGCCTCTCGGGGCACGCTGATCGCCACCAATTCCACCTCCAATATCGAAGTCATAACCTGCCGTTAAGTTCTTCGCCGTCGCGCCTGCCTCGTTGTTAGCAACGAACAAATCAGGCTGCGTGTACGACTGCACCGGTTGGTGCCCGGCGGTTCCCGAGAATGCGATACGCTTGCCGTCATTGCTGAAAGTGTAATCGCGCATACCGCCGTCGAAGCTCAACATTTTGCGCTCATCGCTGCCGTCCGGTGCGATTGAATACAAATCCGAATGCGCCGCTTCGTAGTAGGGTTCGGCAACGCGTCGCGCAACAAAGTAGATGCGCGAACCGTCCGGCGACCACGACAGGTTGCCTTCATCAAAGTTGCCCCTGGTGATCTGTTTCGGCTTCGGCTGGTCCGTCGTCGAATTGGGAACGCTAATGGTCCAAATGTGTGCATGAACTTTTGGATTGAGATAACCGCCGCCGTTTGCGCGGTAGACCGCCTTCGAGATAACTCGAACATCGCTCACGTGCTCAGGTGTTTTCTCCTTAGGTTCAGGGTTCTCGGGATTAGGCTTGTCCTGCTCTTTATTGCCATCATCGCTACTTGAAAAAGCAATCGTTTTGCCATCAGGCGACCATTCAAATCCGCCGGCTCCTCGTGGCACATCTGTAAGAGGACGTGCTTCGCCTCCATCCAGGGAGAGCAGGTAAATCTGAGGGGATTGAGGCCGCCCGTCCTTCTCAGCGGAACGAATAAAAGCGAGAGTTTTTCCATCCGGTGACCAGCGCGGTCCGGCGTCGCGAGGACCACTGGTCAGCTGGCGAGCTGCGCCACCGCTGGCCGGTACGGTCCATAAGGCCGATTCGTAGCGATCAGCCTTCTGATTCACCCATACTCGCACAAAGACAACTCGGGAGGCATCGGTTGAGATTTGTGGGTCGGCCGCCCAGACGAACTTGAACAAGTCCGTCTCGATGATCATACGTTTCTCCGCGGCCAGATAGGACGCGGGAATAGCGAGAACGGTAGCGAGTAATAGCGCGAGCGCGGCAACGATTCGACGGGGATTCGAGTTCATCATTTACTCCTGATTGCGAGGTCGCAATTTGATGTGGATGTCAGGTTCGGAACGACTGGGTGCGTCCGAACTTGATGTATATCACGAGGCTCACGTTGATCGAAAGCGTGAGAAAGAGGTGAATTGGACCTTCAGGATGCGGTCGACAACTTCGAACTTTGAAATTTGCAATCTAAATCTGGATCATTCGGAATCTGAATTCTGAAATTTGAAATCTGAAATTTGGAATCTGAAATCTGAAATCTGCAATCATCTGAAATCTGAAATTTGGAATCTGAAATCTGAAATCATCTGAAATTCGAAATCAGAAATCTGAAATTCCCAGTTTCCTCCCCTCTTGCCGCCCTCCATCGCAAAGAGTACGATTCGCAAGCATACGCAGCAAAACAGCCTGCATTACGAGGAGGGTTAATGGCAACACCCGAAAAATCTATTCCCACCCAACGAGCCGCTGAAGGCGATTGGAGTCATCTGTTCTCCTACCACGCATTCGCACCGGTTCTCGATCGAGCCGAAGGCATTTACCTGTATGACACCGATGGCAACCGCTACATCGACGCATCGGGTGGCCCGATAGCGATGAACATCGCGCACGGCGATCGCCGCGTAGTGGAGGCAATTACCCGTCAGGCCGAAAAGTACGCCTATTGTCACCCGGCTCTTTCAAATCAACCGCGCGCCGAGGTCTGTGCCCGGATCGCAAAGCTCGCTCCTGGAAACCTCAACACCACGTATCTGTGTTCGGGTGGCTCCGAAGCAGTCGAGACCGCAATCAAAATTGCCCGCCAGTATCATCTCGCTCGCGGTAACTCGCAGAAGAATGTTGTCATCGGGACATGGGATAGCTACCACGGTATGTCCCTGGGCGCCCTATCGGTTGCCGGCGGACCAGGATTCCGTAAGCCGTTTCTTCCGATGCTCGCCAATTGGCCTCACGTTCGGCACTATCGAAACCCAAAAGAACGTCACGAAGGTATGAGCGTAGCAGATTGGGCGACGCAGTGTGCTCGCGAGCTCGAAGAGACAATATATTTTGCCGGACCAGAGCAAGTATCTGCGTTTATCGCCACACCGGTGGGCGCTGGCAAAGACTATGGCTTGATCCCGCCTGTCGAGTACTGGCAGGCAGTTCGCGAAATCTGTGATCGCTACGATGTATTGTTGATTGCCGACGAGGTCGTGACGGGATTTGGGCGCACCGGTCGTTGGTTCGCAATGGAGCACTTCGGCGTGCAAGCCGACATAATGACCAGCGCGAAAGGCATCTCAGGTCTTTACGTACCGATGGGCGCAGTAACCGTAAGCGACGAGGTTAATGAACCGTTCGCCGCCGGCGAGACGTTCATTCACGGCTTCACAAACATGGGTCACCCGCTGGCCTGCGCGGCGAGTCTCACTGTTTTGGACATCATCGAACAAGACAAACTCGTCGAGAACAGCGCTGAGGTTGGCGCGTATCTACACTCGAACGCCGAGCGTTTCCTGGCGCGGCGGACAATCGCAGATTCGCGCGGCAAGGGTTTGTTGATGGTATTGGAGCTGGTGCGGGATAAGGAGACGATGGAATGGTTTCCGCCAGAAGCAGCGGCTGATGAAAAATTCCAGGCTTTGGGTCTTAAGAACGGCCTTGCATTTTACATGTCGCTGTACGGTCCCCGGCGGCCGGGTGCATTGAAGCGTGGTATGCCAATCTTCATCGCGCCTCCTCTTTGCATAAACCGTGAGCAGGTCAATGATCTAATGGACAGGTTGGATAGGACGCTCGAGGAATGGGAATCGGCCATTGGTATTCAGTGAAGCGTTTCGCCAGAGCTCGATGGTTACTTATTCTGGATTGGATACTCAGTTGTGCAACACCCTAGATAAGCCAGGTACAACCTGCACTTCACGGTTTTAGAATTTGCTGCCTCCCGTCCTTGTTTTGTAGTTTTACAGAGCTATTTGCGCCTTCGGCCTTCAAAATAAGTTGTGTTGAATCAGTTTCGCCAATGAGACCAAGCCCTGCGCCTTCGACCGAAGCTCCAAGCTTAACCTCCGGTCGACCATTGGGGTCAATCAGTCTAAACATTACGTTTTCCGGATAGCCGACCTTGCCATCCGGCCACTTGTATTGTGGATCGCCCGTCTGAATTTTTATGCTAGCTCGAACCTTCCCTTTCTCATCGACAATCTCGAGCTCACGGCCGCGCAGCACCGGAGCAACGCCGTCCGGCGATGAGCCTCGCATCTCGTTTCCGGCCTCGACGCGGCGAAGCTGAGTCAACAGGAACACAGTCAGACCCAGATTGATAATCGTAAGCGCAATTACAAATCGTTGACTCTTCATAGAACCTCCAGGAATACATTAGACGTTCAGCGTTCAGGACTAACGTCCAGCGTTTAACGTTCGGGTTCAGCGTAATATGCGTCCTCTGCGAAGAGTCAAAGGTTGGTTGGTTTTTCAAATCGGGTTTGGTTTTCAAACCCGATTCATCCGCAGATGACGCAGATTACGCAGAAAGATACCCCACAATATCCTCAACGCTGAACGCACAACGCTAAACGCAAAAAGTCAACGTTGAACCCTGGACGTTGAACGCTTAATTCTTACCCATCGGACTTAAACTCGCTTTTTCGGCGGTGCACACAAAGTTTGCTGCATCATCTGAACTGCCACTCCCTTTGTAGCGAGCCACCTGAGGATATGGACAGAGCGGACGCGTTCGTACAGCCGGACTCTTTGAATCGCCCTGGCGCTTAGTCGCGATTATCTGTTCCGGAGCAACTCCTTGTTCAACCCATCGTTCAAGAGCAATCGTCATGTCGTGTTGCGCATCTGACTGCGCGGGCGTAACAGTTGAGCCAAAAATACTCGGTCCAGGGCCGCCTCCGCAGTGCTGCATTCCCGGAACCATGTAGAGTCGCACAAAAGAATTCACATCACGCTGCCCCATCTTCGCGACCACGCTTTGAAAGTAGTTAACGGTATTCACCGGTGGCAACGCAGCGTCGCTCCACCCGTGATACAGAATCAGCTTGCCGCCTCGCGCTTTAAACTCTTTCAAATTCGGATCGGTAGCGTTGAGGATCACTCCGAGCTTCTCGTCTGCAAGCTTGTTGTCCTTCTCAAGTTCGAAGGTTTTGAGATCCCACGAGGCATTGTTGTAGACCATGTTTGCAAAGGTCTGCGATGAGAAAAAGTACTGTGCACCTCTGTTTGACCCCGATCCCGTGATCCACGCCTGCCAGCCGCCTGGTCCTGTTTCACCCCCAGGCACAAATCCGGGGATAATCTGCTCGCCCTTGGCTGTTCGCGGCCCATCATAGATCTTTTTGAGGGCTGTAACTTGTTTAGCCGTTAGACACTCATCAGACTCTTCGCCTTTGCAAAGCAGGACGGACGGATCGAAGCGGCACTTCGTAGGATCATCGAGCACCGAGTCAGTTACTCCGTCGCGCGCATCGCATGACACCAATGCCGCAGCCTCGATGGCTTTTAATTTGTTTGGAGAGATGTAACTCGCCGGATCATTTGTTGCCGCCTGCAAGTTGAACGCAAACCCGGATAGGATGTGCGTGAAATAGTTCGCCGGCGCTCCTGCTATCACCCCATCATAATCCTTCGGATAACGTTGTGCTTCCATCAGCGCTTGTCGTCCGCCGTTCGAGCAACTGGCAAAATAAGAATGCTTCGGCGCTGATCCATAGAACGCACTCACGATCGCTTTTGCCTTTTCGGTCATCTCGTGCACCGCTCGGTGCCCGTAATCGACGATCTTCTCAGGATGTCCGAGCGCCCAGCTCGCATCGTTAGTGACGTGGCCGGTGTCGGTGGAGGCAGTCGCGTAACCGCGGGATAGCGGCACCCAGAGCTCCGATGCTTATAGAGCCCGCGAACCCTCCATTGCCGATTCCCTGGAATTTTCCATTCCAGCCCTTGCTCGGCATCCACACCTCGAATTTGATGTCGGAGTCTGACGTGGGCTTAATGACACCAGTAACTCGACAGAATTCGGGAAGATCCTTGAATGGTGCAGCCGGGCCGGATGCAGGAGCAAAAGCGCCCGCGGCTACGGACTGCGCTGATGTGATCGTGGTGTTCGAGAGCTTCAGCTCGGCGAGCTTCTCGCAGGACTGCGCTGATGCGGATCCCGGGCTAAAGGCCAGGATCGCCAAGGCAAGAACCGGCATAGGATGGAAGAGGGTGTTACATCGACTCTCAATCTTGTTCATATCGCCTCCAAGGTGATCACTTTTTTTGAATTGCAGAACCGATATTCTCATACCATTTGAGGTTTCCAGTCACTGAACCGATGCAAGCTATATCAAGTTTTCCATCTCCATTCAGATCAGCCACCGCACATCCTGCCGCCGAAATGCCTCCATCATCAAGCTTCTGTCTTACCCATTGTCTTCCGTCATCTTGCGCCGAGTAGACGTAAACGCTTCTTCCCTGTCCACGATAGCCGGCAATTATCTCGTCTCGTCCATCTTGATTGAGATCGGCAGTGAGAAGCACGTGTCCATCGTTCAGGCTGGTGTCGATTGTTTCACGCTGCCAGGTCTTACCCTTCTGACGGTAAACAACTACCTGATTTCCGTGCCACGGCTCAATTGAACAAAAGAAGCGCTCCTTTCCCAGATGACCGACGGCGATTTCACTCGAACCGCTTTTAGGCCATGGATCGGTGCTTCCAGTCGTAAGTCTGGTCCTTCGCCAGCGATTATCTTTCTCGAGTGTGAACAGATCAATGCCAAGAAAACTCGCCGTCAGAATATCCTCTCGATCGCTTGAGGACCAATGGACAGGCAGAATGCCATGCAAAACGCCCTGGAGTTCATCTGAGATAAGCTCGCGCTTCCAAACACCGGGCTGATAAAACACAAGCGGCACGGCCACCTTGTAGTCCGGAGGCTTTGCTGAAGCGCCTGCTAAAGGCGCGTTGATCAGAACCCTCTTTCCTTTTCCGATATT
>Ga0126384_10001839_pt1 | contig 12723 bp, 10 predicted proteins | sample PanSoiMetPlot_36_FD_92543 | JGI IMG/M metagenome (GOLD analysis project Ga0126384, IMG submission 92543) | Tropical forest soil microbial communities from Panama - MetaG Plot_36 | ecosystem: Environmental > Terrestrial > Soil > Tropical forest > Bulk soil | place: Panama | collected 2016-02-17 | reverse complement strand
TGCCGGCGCACCCTTCGATTACGGCGGCATTCAGGGAAGGGACTGGCTCAGAGAGACTCTGCGCGTCATCACTATCTTTAGTCACCAGGCCTGGAGCCTTCGGACCAGCTTGCTGGTGCGGATGTACCAGGGCCAGGAGCGTGAAGGAGCATACTGGGGAATCGGCAAGCCGATCGAACGTTACCAGCTCCCCGACGCGCTCGCTGTGCCAGCGGAGGTGACTCAGCGACTTGCGAAAATCCGCACCCGCCTCAACCCCTTCAGCGAGGAGGAGCAGTGCACGCTGATTAACTGGGGCTATGCGGCTTGCGACGCCGCCGTGCGCAAGTACACTCGGCCGCCAAAGTCTACCGTCCCCCGGTGGCCGTATCCGAATTTTCCCCTGAGCCAGGAATCTCTGAGCGGCGTCAAGGCGAAAGATACGCCCGACTTCGTCGAACCGGTGCCTCAGCCTAAGGAACCTCCGAAGCTCCCGGTCGCGCGAGCGTAGTTTAATGCTCTCTTTCGACCGAAAGGTTTTCTTTCGGGACCTTCCGACGCGAACTGGCCTTGCGACGAACCCATCCGCAAAGGAGGGCCTGAGCCTGTTGCTGGACGATTTCGAGGGCGATTCCGGTTTTACGCAGATTCGAGACCTGGCCTACGTCCTCGCAACCATCCGATGGGAGACCGGCCAAACGTTTCAGCCGGTAAAGGAGAAGCGCGCAAGCCACGACAAAAATCCACGTCTTTGGGAAATCCAAAATCGGTACTGGAGCAGCGGCTTTTTCGGCCGCGGCTACGTTCAAATTACCTGGGAGGACAATTACCAGAAGGCGAGCGAGCGTCTGGCAGGAACCAACTTCACGGTGTCGTCTGGAGCGCTGACGATGCAGGGCGACACGCTGGTGCAACAACCGGACCTCGTCCTGGAACCCGCCATCGCCTACGCGATTGCTGCGCGCGGCATGAGCGAGGGTTGGTTTACAGGCAAAAAGCTTTCCGACTTCATCCAAGGTGGAAAGCCACCCGATTACGTTAATGCTCGCAAAATCATCAACGGCCTGGACCAAGCCCAGACTATCGCCGGATATGCGACCGCCTTTGAGCTTGTCTTAAGGGCCTCCTTCCAACCTCAACGGGATGGGATCGGCGCGAGGGGATGATTAGAAGAGCGACAAACAGGAGGTTGCGATGGCCACTTTCGTATCGCGCGTTATACGGCCGGTTGTTTTGTCAGCGCCCACGCAAGGCCTATTGGCCGATGCTGCGATGAGTACGACGGTAGCCGCAACCGATGGGGAAAGCATCGATGTCATTCCGGAACCCGGCTACGTCGTTCTAACCGTCATATTCTTGCTTGGTGGATTCGGACTGGGGACGCTGCTGCACAACACTGCTTTCATACCCGCGCAAGGATTCAGCGTCTTCGCAGTAATGTACATCGTGGCGCAGGTCATCGAGCGACTTCAGGAACCGTTCGTCCCGTGGATGGGCCGTGCTAAAAGCGACGCTTGCCCCGCTAGGGTGATCCAGTCGAAAGCGAAAGCCTTGCGCGACCAGGCCGTCATGGATGCTCGTACCCACCCAACGGATGAGAAAATGGCGAAGGAGGCCGCCAGGTCGCAGCGGACCGTCGACCAGATTCGCAGCAATCTCACGCTCTTCATGTGGGGAACAAGCGCTGCCCTGGCAATGCTCGCCAGCGGACTCTTCGGTTTGTATCTTTTGAAGGCGGTTGGAGTACAAAAAGTGCCAATCTGCTTGGATATCGCGCTGACAGGTCTTGCAATCGGAGGAGGCACAAAACCTTTGCACGACTTGATAAGCAACATTTCCGAAGCAAAGACGGCGAAACAGGACCCGATCGAAACCGCGTAGTGCTGGGGGCGTGCGTAGGGACCCGATTCCATGGGTTCTCTGGCTGTTGCGATTGGGGCGGCGGGTCGCGCCTGGTGCTTTCGGTCGGGACAGCGGCGCCCAGAGCGAGCACCCAGGGCCGAGGGGTTACGGGTGGGCACTAGGCGTGCAGGGGTGTCGACTAAACATCGCAGCTGTTTTTGATCGGTCGCTTCGAGCACTTAGCTTCAAAAATGTTTAGCCCGAATTCCCTTCACAACTGTGAGCACCGTTTGAACCCGCTCGGCACGGACGCGATGCAGCTCCGCCCAAATGTGCTAAACGCCCGAGGTGGAGAGCCGATCATGATCCCCTTCGGATGGAGGTAACAGGTGCGTTTGATTTGCCGAGTCATCGGAGCAGCAATGCTGTTCGCAGCGCCGCCGGTCATTGCGCAGCAGGAAAAGGGAGACCCCCGCGACGCGCAGATCCAACTTCTTCGCAGCGTCTACAAGGAACTGATCAACACCAACACCACCGACTCGGTAGGCGATAACACGCGAGCGGCGAAAGCGGTGGCGGCTCGGCTCCGCGCAGCGGGTTTTCCGGCGGCGGACGTGCAGGTCCTGGTTCCGCCAGACGCTCCGAAAAAGGGAAATCTGGTCGCCCGGCTGCGAGGGAAAGGCGAGCGCAAGCCACTGCTCCTGCTCGGCCACCTGGACGTCGTCGAAGCCAAGCGCGAAGACTGGGAGCGCGACCCATTCAAACTCCTCGAGGAGAACGGCACCTTCTATGGGCGCGGTGCTGTCGACGACAAGTCAATGGTTTCGGCGCTCGTGACGAACATGATTCTCTTCAAGAAAGAGAAGTTCGTTCCCAGCCGCGATCTCATCCTCGCGCTCACCTCGGACGAGGAGAAGATTCCTTCCGATCACGACGGGGTCGAGTGGCTCCTCAAAACGCATCGGGATTTGATCGACGCCGAGTATGCCTTGAACGAAGGAGGAGGTGGGACCCTCGACAAGAACGGCAAGCACATCAGCAACCAGATCCAGATCGGCGAAAAGGTGTTCCAGACCTATCGCCTGGAGGTCACCAACCCGGGTGGGCACAGCTCACGTCCCAGCAAGGACAACGCGATCTATCGCCTGGCGGAGGGGCTATCTCGTCTCGGCAAATTCGATTTTCCGTTCAAGCCCTCGGAGGTCACGCGCCAGTACTTCGAGCGCATGTCCCAGCTGCAAAGCGGACAACTGGCGGCCGACATGAAGGCAGTTACGCAAGATCCCCCCGATCCCGACGCGGTCGCGAGAATGACTGCGATTCCGAGGTACGTGGGCATGCTCCGGACGACATGCGTTGCAACGATGCTCGACGGAGGTCACCAAAGCAACGCACTACCGCAGCGGGCTGGCGCGATCGTCAATTGTCGAATCTTGCCGGAGGACTCGGTGGACGAGGTTCAAAAGACGCTGGTCCGGGTATTGGCTGACGACAAGATCAAGATTACGCCAATCGGAAAAGCAGTCTTGAGTCCGGCACCGCCGATCAACCCAGAAATCATGCGGGTGGCGGCAGACGCGACCCAGTCGCTGTGGCCAGGAGTTCCATTGTTACCGTTCACCCAGGCCGGAGCAACAGACGGTCGCTTTCTCAACAACGCCGGTATTCCAACCTATGGGCTCACTGGGATGTTTACGGATGAAAACCCTGGCATCCATGGCTTGAACGAGCACATCCTGGTGAAGTCGCTGTACGAAGGTCAGGAATTTCTCTATCGCGTCATCAAAGGGCTTTCGCAACCACAGAAGATTGGGTTGCGATCACCTTGAGCTCAAGTTCCCGAGGGTAAACTTGCCGTTGCGGGTGTTGATGACCAGAGGTGTTCGATAGATTGGCGAGAGCGTCTGGGTCTCGGGCATCACCTCGCGCACCGCAGTGTAAAGCGGCTCGGTCGCCATGTCCGGGAGGATCAGCGGATGCGTGCCGTCTATTGAAGAGATCAGCTCATCGTGGTGTGAGGCCAGGAAAAGTTCCGGGTTGAAGAGCTGCGCCAGCGCGAGCGTCGGCGGGACCTGAAACCGCGGAGCAAACTGGACATTGTACCCCGCCATGGCGAGGTTCGTGCTCCCCACCCGTTGCATGACTGCGCGCAGGGTGTCGACGATCGGACCTCCGCTGTCCAACCACATGACGCGGTAGCCCGACTCGAGCGTCAACATATAGGCCATCGTGCCCTCGGTAAGGATGAGCGGATCGAACGAGCCGCGCGTCGTTACCACCTGCGCCGCGGCGAGACCGTCGGGCGGGAACGTGAGGAACGTAGAATAGGCATCGACAAGTTCTTGGGCCGCGGTTTCGCCTTCCGGGTTGACGCCGGTGGGCGGAACGCTGTGGTGCGCCAGTATCACCTCGATGGTAAAGCCATCGAATCGAAAGACTTCTCCGCCCAGGCCGTTCACCGTCCTGAACTGCGACGGAGGGAGCCCTTGCGACGCGAGCACGCCGGTTCCGATGCGATCGGCGATGACCGTCGCACCTGTCCGCAGCGCAATCGAGGCAGCGTCGGCGATGTGATCAAAATGCGCATGGCCGATCAAAATGACGTTGGCGCGAATGACCTGCGAAGGAGTCAAGCCGATGTCACGGCACAGCGGCCGGTCGTACCAGGTATCGAGCAGGATGACCTGGTCGCGATAGACCAACTCGAAACAAGAACAGCCGAGCCAGCGCACCGAAAGCGCGTTGCGACTGGACGGAACGGGGCCGCCCGCCGCCGCGGGGACGAGGCTCGTCGAGGCATCATCGTCGTGGCGCCCCGAATCTGCTCGCGCCTCCGGGCTGATGCCAAGCAGAGACGCACCGGTTACCGCAGCACCTCCCACGAGCGCTTTCCGGAACATTTCGCGGCGGGTGAGCTGAAGCGCGGTGCGCGTGCACCCATTCACCAAATGCGAGATTTGCTCAAAGGTCTTCTTCATGGATCCCCCCTGGACGAATCGCGTTCCTTCGGCGCCTGTAGATCCCGGAGATGGTGGAAATCAATCCGGACTGCGGTCTGATGTTCGATTCCGAGAAATTCTCAGGCCATAATGCGGCGGAAGCGATGCGTAACCTCAAGAGCCTACCCGTCAGCTGGGAAATCATCGCTGTCTTGACGCTTGTGGCGTGTCCACCCTCGATCAACGAGTTCGTGGCCAGGCCGAACGTGGTCTGTGCGGGCTCGACGGTCGAATTGTCTTGGGAAGCCTCGAACGACGGCATCCTTTCCACGAAAGCGCCCGTCTCGACGCAGCAGTCAGTTGGAGCGCACGGCTCTCAACAGGTCTCCCCTGCAAGCACCACTACTTACCGTCTCGAGGTACAAGGCCTGAGTGGCTCTGCCGCTCGAGAAGTGGACATCACCGTCATAGGCCCCGGTGGCGAGAGGAAGATCGGCCAATCGGTCGCCAATCCGGGTACGACCTGCGTCAATGGTGTGCTCACGGTAGTGGACGACCTCACGACGACGTCCTGGCCAACGGGCCTCACTGTCGTTGAGGTCAGGTTGCCCGAAGGCGTCGATCGCACCTTCAGAGTGCAACACGCAGGGCGCGAGATTGAGCTCAATGCGACGAGCAGGAGATCGGATCAACTCGGTGGGTTGCCGGTCGTTGGGAAGTGGCAGTTGAGCACGCCGCTGAGCGTCGGCGAAAGCTGCGGCACACCCACCCTACCTCCGAACCTAACCATCGTCGTCAATATGGAATGCAAATCCAGCTGACTGCGGAGGATTGAACGAACCAAGCGTTCAAGGTCCTTCGACTCTGGGTAGACGGGCGGCGCTTCCGCAAGAAACACCGGCTCTCGAGCCGCTGAAAGGCAAGTCTTTGCTCAACGCCCGCCTTGTTAGGCGATCTTCGAGATCGCCTCTGTCATCGGCCGAGCAGTCACCTCTCTCGGGTGCTCGTCGAGAATGCGCGTCAGCTCCGCGGCGGCCGACGCTGGGTCTGCCACGCCCAGGAAGAATGAAGGCCCCCGCGTCGAACTGATCAGGAGGCCGGGTCGCCAAGGCGTGAACTGAACCAGGCGGGTGCTTCTCCACTTCTGTCCCAATTCCGACGGGAGGCAACTTCTGATCGCCTCAATCGCATCCAGCGGCAAGGAGACCGACCCATAGCTCCAGCTCTTGATGACGAGGCGTCCCTCTTCGACTCGGAGCCATTTGGGTATCGCCGACAAGAGCGCCAACAGCAGGAAAACTGTTCCGAACGTGTCGGCGAAGCCGCAGAGGTAATCGAGCGCCCGCGGATACGTTTCGAAAACCCGAGTGATCTTGAGCGCCTCGTAAAGTTCACCGAAAACCCTACCGAACGCGTACAGCCCCACGAGTGGCAGCGACAACCAGAGCAATCGCGACGTGAAAGGTCCCTTGGTACGGACGAGATAACGAAGGCGTGACCCTTGTGCTGAGGGCCTGCGAAAAGCGCGCCGCGCCACCCTCCAGGCGAGGACGACCGACATCGCGAAGACGACGAGGCTATCCCCTGCGAACCAGAATGGCGGTTCATCGAGCATCGTGAGCGCGTTCTGCTCCCGAAAGAGCTTGGCCATCCGGGCTCTGATCTGCGCCGGGTCCATGCTTTCGAGCACTTCGCGGGTGGTCGATTCAGTGTGAAACGCCCTTCGGAAATTCACTCGCGTTCGGGCGTATGTGGCCAGGCTCACGAGGTCGGTGGCACGCCTGTTCAAGCTCCGGACGAAACTTTGCTTCATTTCAGCGACCTTTTCGTCGGTCAGACCGCCGCTCTGCGTTTCATCCCGAATCAGCGATTTGACAAAGGACAAATTGGTCTGAAAATCGCTCGCTCGGGATTCAAAGCTGATGTAGCCGTATCCGGTTCGCCGCCGGTCCCACTCGTAGTGGTAAGTGACGCCATACGTTTTGCCTTGTTCGCTTCGCAAGGTTTTCATCAAGGCCCCGGCGAGATTTTCGAAGTACGCCTGAATCAGAGCGACGTCTTCCGCCTCCAAACGGTCGGCCTTGATTCCGAGGGTGATCCGGGGGGCACCCCAGCTTATCGTGGATTGAAAGAAGGGTTTGGCACGAGCTTTACCCGACGACTCTGGATGTGCGGGAGAGCCCTCGGGCAAAGACCCGAACAATTTACGGATCAGTGGACTGAGCTCCTTGGGGTCGATGTCGCCGACCACAAACAGCCTCATGTTTCGAGCCACATAGTAGCGATTGAAAAACGACTGGATGTGCTGATTCGAGGGAGTGCGGTGAAGGCGGAGGAGTCGGTGCCAGAATCCTTCTCGATAGGAAAGGACGTCGAACTCTTTGGCCCAAACCCCGGATTGGTCGGGGGTAGACAACTCGCTAAAAACCTGCTGGAGCAGGGGCAGTTCGAGCCGAATTTCGTCTCGGACTTTGTCGAGGTCGGCCGGTTGGAACTGCCTTGGCCGAACCAGGCTGGCGAATTGCTCGAGCAGCCAGACTGCCTTCACCGAGGGCATTGCCGCGTGGAAGATGGTTCGTTCAGGGTAGGTCGTGCCGTTCCCGGTTCCCCCTTCCTGGCGGAGCAGATCGAAGAAGCCGGTTAGCGTTCGCTCCGAGTCGCGGAACGCCGCATGCTCGGTGTGGTGAGCCGTTTCCGGGGAAAATTGCGGGTCCTGATTCCAGCCGGCCTCGATCTCGAGCTCGACGCGAACCTTCTCGGAGCTTGGCGATGCCAGGTACGCCACCACCAGGCCGTTATCGAGCGTCTCGAGGGTGATGGAGCGATCCATGTCGCCAGGATCTCTTGCATACCACTCGACGTCTCGCTTCCGTTCGCAGCCGTATTGATTTCCCAGGGAGCAAGCCTTCTCGAAGAGCTTTTTCGCTTCGTCGGGGCGCTTGCTCTGCTCCTTGAGGTAGCCCAGGTGGCTGCAGGACCACGCGTAGTTCTGGTCGCACTCGGACTGATAGACGGCGACGCGCTTCTCCTCCGCCCCCGGCTTTTGCTCAATCACTTCGACTTCAACGCAGCTGCGAGCTCCGCCCAGGCGGCAAGCTTTTTTGAACCAAGGCTTGGCCTGCTGAGATTGTTTTTCGCTGAGCAACAGTAAGCCGAGGTTCTCGCATCCGCCAAGGGTTCCCAGGGCGCAGCCTTTTTCATAGTTGATTTTGGCGCTTTTTGAATCCGTGCGCTCGTCAATTCGACCCAGGCTGGTACAGGCGGGCCCAAGTCCACGCTTGCAAGCGCCCTGGTAGAGGTCGATCGCTTGAAGAAGGTTGGTCTTCTCCAGGCGCTGACCATACGCGAGGCAATCGGCAGCCTTGCCAGACTCACAGCCGCGCTTGAGGTCTTCATCGTCGCGGGGGTCGGCAGCGTGGATCTTCGGCGCCCAACTGGCGATGATCCCGAGTCCAAGAGCCCAAGCTGGAAGCGTCATCAGAGAGAGGCCCATTGAGACGAAATTTAGATGAACGACAGGTGGGATGAATACTCCTCGTCTCCGATGAGGCTTTCCGTGGGTGTCCCAGGACAGACGCCCCATTTGCCAGCGTGATCCGCAGCTTCCTGGGGCCGTTGATGACACCAGTGCATACGTTGTACGCGATCCGGCCCCAACTGTCCGCACTGGCAGACAGCGGACCTGAGCCTCGATGCGCTCGTGACCGCAATAGCGTTGGCGAGTTTCTGCTCAACTGGCGCAACTCGATTGAGCAGCAATTCGCCAATCCAAAGCGGCTGAGCGCGCCAGCGGGCAGAGCACGCCGGTTCTCGTTCGACCGTTGCCGGCGACGTTATCGGCCGCCGGCCTGATCAGCGTTCAAAGATGTTTCGAGCCGCGGTCGATGGTCGTGGCTCCGAGGTTTTGTCACAATCCTCGATCACCTGGCTGAGGCGACAGAGGGCTGATCGATCACCCATAGCCACGTTCCGTCGCTTTGTCGGCGAGCGATCTCGGCGGTCACCGCGCCGTTCGGAAGACGCGTGGAGGTGAGCGCCAAATCTCCGTTAACGATCGCCGGCCGCTGATCTCCGAGATCAAACTTTCGCCCCGCTGCAACCAGCCCCGCGTAGAACTTGCGAATTGATTCTCTGCCCGACGCGAACTGCCCACCGCCGCAGTCAAGAACGGCATCAGGCTCATAGAGAGCCACCATGCCATCGACGTCTCCCTGCTTCTCTCGGGAAACCAACAACCGAGCCAGGTCCTGGGGATCATGGGCTCGTTTCGTTTGCTCATTCATGTCGACGCTCCTCTGCACCTACGATGCAATGACAAATTTAGATAGGGACGAACCGAGCGTTTGGCTATGTGGCGCGAAGCACGACGCGTATTCGATATTCTTCTCCGACAAGGATCCGGTGCGGGGAGAAAGCCAGCGCGAGCTCGCTGAGTCATGTGGATTCCCGATTCTCCCGGCGAGCGCACCAGGCCATGTGCCGCTTGCGTGCCGGCTCGAGCTCTTCGACGAGATGATCGCCACGCTTCGCAGCCCGGAGCTCGGAGGCCCAGTAGCCTCCCAGGTCTTGGGAAATACGCGCTCAAATTTTGCTGCTTTTGAGCCCTCACGTCATGTGAATAAGGCAGGCAGCAGTTTTAGCAGTTCCGGCAGCAGCACGGAGGTGAAGAACCTGCCCAGCGCGTCTAGTACATCCTTCTCCGCCACGTTCATTCGCGTCAGAGCAAGGAGCTGCACGTGCTGGACGACTAAACGCGCAGCGAGCTGATACTGATCCTTTTTAGTTGCGTTGGTAGCATCCTTTGCTTTGAGCTCGAGGCCGACCAAGTCTTTCGCGCGTTGGGCCAGCACCACCAAGTCGTCCTTTGACCATAGATCCTTCCGCAGCTGTTTGCCGGCATCGCTCAATGCCTTCTCGACATCCTGTTGAAGAGGCATGGCTCATGCCCTCACTGCAACCATTGCGAACAGTTTTGCTCCCAGGCATCGGGAGCGCCATCCGCGCATTTGCACGCAGCAGTGTCTGCTCGATTTTGGTCCTTGTCGACCAAGCACGCCAGAGCTGCATCGTTCAGCACCAACTCCTTCTTAAGCTCGGGGGTTACCGTCCCGTAGTAGGCTTTGCCACGGTCTTTTAGCGTAGAGGTGTAACTCGCTACGGCGCCTTTGTAGCTAGAACAACACGAACTGACTGCGCTCGCGCACACACCAACAATCGACAGTCGCAAAATGAGCGATATGGCTATCCGGTCCTGTTTCAATGTCTGCACTCCTTTCAAAGGCCCAATGCCTCGGCAATGCGCCTCTTCGCTTGAACGAATTCCTTGTGGTCTTTGTCGACCTGAACAGCGTATTTTTCCGCGAACTCGACCGCAGCACGCGCCGCGTCGTCAGCGCTCCAAGCGGTGTCGAACATCACGGGGGCATTTACTCGACAGTGTAGCCTCGCCAGCACCTGGCCACATTGGCCCGCATAGGCGTTTAGCTCCTCATGGTGCGCATCGCCGCGTGCGAAGCGATCGGCTGTCACTTTCTCTTCCTCGGGCTCGTTCTCGCGCCCAAGCGCCGAGGCCTTGCCCAGATGGGTGGCAGCCACCCGCGGCCACGGATCACCCTGGAGGCGACGGATCGAGCCTGTCTGCGCGCGCGCACGGTCCCGCGGCGGTGGGCGATTTCGCGCGGCGTCCATCACGCCGGGGCGCGCCTCTTTGAGCTCAAAGATTCGACGCTGTTCGCCCTCACCCAGCAGCACAGAAAAGCGCAGTCGGCCAAGTGAGCCGGTTCCTTTGAACTGATAGGCCACGTCGAGCACCTTCCCATTGGGCAGGTCAGGAGTTTTGAGCTGCTTCAGACTCTCCTGGTACTCCGCGAAAGCCGTTTCGACTGTTTCAACCCATTGCTTTGCCGGCCGGGCAAACCTTTGAGCATCGTCGAAGTGCTTGTGCCCGCCTTTAGGAGCTGCTTTGGCGACCAGCTCCTCGCGCGTCTTGGGTGCCCGCTCCTGCAACAGCTCCCGCACCCGTCCCTCCGCCTTTGCCGCAGTCCAGGGAGGGACTGGGAAGCGGCTGCCAAGCTTATCGATTTCGGCAGCCCAGGAGAGTGCGATGGTTTGCGCCGCTTTGTTGCGCACGGGAGCTGACAGGTCAGGCAGGAGGAAGGCACTCGTACAAAGACGTTTGAGATCAACGTCGAGCGGTCCGTAGCCCACGTCGTCGAAGTCGTTCACATCAAAGCAGAGCTCATTGCTCTGGCCGCGGTAAATGCCAAAGTTCTCCAGATGCAAATCGCCGACAATGAGTCCCTCGGGCGTTTTCGCCTTTGCCCCTGATACGCGGTCGAGAAAGAGGTCCCACGCCATCAGGTGGAATGTGCCGCGGAAAAACTGGAACGTCGAGTTCGTCAGAGCCTCAATCTTGCGCCGCACTGCCTCCCGCGTGAGCTCTTTCTGGTCCCCATCATCCCGTGGCACTTCGTGCTGTAGAAGTGGCTTATGGTAGGAGATAATCTCGTCGACAGGGTTACGGTCCATTTAACGCCTCCAACGCCAATCAGGATCAGCTGGGTCGGCACAGAGCCTTTCCATTCAAGTAATTTACCGGTGCCGCGTCGTTACAAATGTGCTCGAGCGCAGGTAGGCAGCGATCGCTTCCCGGACATCCACGAACGCGTAGGGCCATGTGCCGTCGGCGCGTCGGATCGTGTGCCAGATCGAAGCATTGTTATCGACCGCGCACACGTGCAATTCGCCGGCGGCATTGGCTGCGCACGCAAAGTTGGGAGCCGGACCGATGCGTCGTCCCACTGTTGCGTCTTGTACGATCCCAATTGCAGGCCATCTACCATTCGGAAGCCGAACCGTATGGAAGAGCGCTCCGTTTTCATCCCTGGTGCAAACGTGGAGAATCCCTTGCCCGTCCACGGAGCAGGAAACGCGCCGACAGCAGGCCGGTTGATTTGGAACTGGCTCATAAGCGAACGGGTAACTGCCATTCGCGCGACGCATGGTATGGAGCAGGCTTCGGCCGCCGCTCAAAATACAGAGGTGGAGCTCACCTTGTGGATCAACAGCACATGCAACCGCGGATGCCGAACCGATGCCTGCGTCAAGTTGCACCTGGCTGATCTCCCGGCCGATGTTGACGAAAGCCGAGGGCCAGCTGCCATTGGCAAGTCGCACTGTATGCCATAGCTCACCTTTGCGATCGATAACACAAACGTGAAGATCGCCTTGCTGAGAAGTGGCACAAGCAACGAAAGAGGTCGGTCCGAGACTTGGCCCAACTCTTCTAGTTTCTGCTTGAACGTCACCGAACCCAAAGCGCCAGGTGCCATCCGGCCGCCGAATGGTGTGCCACAATCCCCCGTTCTCATCGATGGCGCAGACATGAAGATCGCCCTGCGAGGAAGTTGCGCACGCAACGTAGGGTGTTCGCCCGATGTCCCGGCCAACCTTCCGCGTGTGGCTCTGCACCTCTTCAAATGCGATTGACCAGTTGCCGTTTGCCTCACGAATTGAATGCCACAGCCCACGGTTCTGATCGATGGCGCAAACGTGAAGGTCCCCTTTAGAGCTTAGGGCACAACTGACGCGTGGGAACCCCGGTGTAGTAGGCGCCGAATTGTCTGCTACGTAGTTTTCGCAGAAAAAGGCCTGTAAGGGTCCTCGGGCGTCGTCGTGCCCGCTGACATATGAATTCTCGCGAGCGACAAGCGATTTCTGCCGAAAATCGAGGCCGATTATTACTTCGCGATCAGGAAAGTTGTTGTCGTAGACGTAGAGCGAACCCGTGCTGTTGCCAAAGTCCTCGTAACCATACGCTAAGATTTGATGATTATGTGATGGATTGTCTGTGGCGCCGACGATTCCGATCGGCCACGGTCCGACCGTGTCGATCAGATGCTTGAGTTTGGCCCATTCTGCCTTCGTCGCGGCGAGCAGCGCGGGCGCCCCACCCCCTAAGTTT
>Ga0126384_10001838_pt1 | contig 12724 bp, 13 predicted proteins | sample PanSoiMetPlot_36_FD_92543 | JGI IMG/M metagenome (GOLD analysis project Ga0126384, IMG submission 92543) | Tropical forest soil microbial communities from Panama - MetaG Plot_36 | ecosystem: Environmental > Terrestrial > Soil > Tropical forest > Bulk soil | place: Panama | collected 2016-02-17 | reverse complement strand
TGGATTGCGTTGTTTCTGAGCGATTAAGGACGGAACCCAACCTAACAGTTTGCATTGCTGGCTGAATCTCCCACCACTCGTTCTCTGCGGGCGACGCCGGATTGGTAGGCGGCTTCTTCGACGGCGCGGGCGACGGCTTCGGCGACACGCTTGTCGAAGACTGAGGGAACGATGTATTCCGGATTCAGCTCGTGCTCGCTGATGATTCCGGCGATGGCGTGAGCGGCCGCAAGCTTCATCTCTTCGTTTATTCGCGAGGCTCGGCAGTTCAATGCGCCGCGGAAAATTCCGGGGAAGCTCAACACGTTATTGATCTGGTTCGGATAGTCAGAGCGTCCCGTCGCCATCACCGCAACGTAAGGCTCCGCATCTTCCGGCATGATTTCGGGGGTTGGATTCGCCATGGCGAAGACGATCGGTTTGTCTGCCATCTGCTTCACATCCTCAACATCGATTACGCCCGGCACGGATAGACCAAAGAAAACATCGGCTCCTTTGATGACGTTATGAACAGTTCCCTGCTCTCTATTCGGATTGGTGTTTCGAGCGTACCAATCTTTAACCCAGTTCATGTGTTCGCGGCGTCCTTCGTAAATTGCGCCGGTCTGATCGCAACCGACTATGTTTGTTACACCGGCGGCCATGATGATTTTTGTGCAAGCAACTCCAGCCGCACCGACGCCATTGACGACAACTTTAATCTCGCTCATCTGCTTGCCGACGATCTTGAGAGCATTGATGAGCGCCGCTAACACCACTACCGCGGTGCCGTGCTGATCGTCGTGGAAAACCGGGATGTTTAGTTCTTCTTTCAGACGATCTTCAATCTGAAAGCAACGCGGCGCCGAGATATCTTCCAGATTTATCCCGCCAAAGGGCACGGAGATCGCTTTTACCGTCTGCACAATCTCGTCCGGATCTTTGGTGTTGAGACAAATAGGAAAAGCGTCGACGCCTCCAAATTCTTTGAAGAGCATTGCCTTGCCTTCCATCACCGGCATTGCTGCAGCGGGCCCGATATCGCCGAGGCCCAACACGGCCGTTCCATCCGTGACGATGGCTACCGTGTTCTTCTTGATTGTTAGCGTGAAGACTTTTTCAGGATCGTCGCGGATGGCTTCGCAGACTCGCGCTACGCCGGGAGTGTAGGCCATCGACAAGTCGTCTCGGGTCTTGAGCGGCATCTTTGAGACCACCTCGATCTTGCCGCCAATGTGCATGAGGAAGGTGCGATCGGAAACGTTAACGATCTCAACGCCATCGATGTCTCGAACGGCATTGACCACCTCCTCACCGTGCTTGCTTGAAGCAGCGTTGACCGTGATGTCGCGAATCACAAACTGTCTGCTCGCGCTGACGATATCAATTGCTCCGATATCACCACCGGCACGGCCGATTGCCGTCGTCAATTCACCCAGGCTGCCGGCGCGGCTTGATAACTTAACGCGCAGCGTCAGACTGTAACTAGCACTTGGTGTAATAGACATTGGTATTTGACTCTACTGCCAAAGTCCGGGCAGGCGCAACCAACGTAAGAGCGAAGGGGTAAGGGCAAAGAGGTAAGCGATAAGGGTAAGAGCAAGGAGGAAAAGGACCAGTGGCGCGTTGATTTTTGCCCTTTGCCCTTACCCCTTTGCTCTTACCCCTTGAGTAGCTGCTTGATGCGCTCAATCACCGCTGCGTCGCCTCCCTTCCTGGCCATCAGTTCAAGCGACCGTTTTCCCAATAACCGGTAAGCAGCACGCGCATCGTCCAGCGCTGGTTCTGAAAGCGCTGCGAGGTGCTTACGGACCGTCTCCTCATCACCCCGAGCAAAGGTGCCCGTCAAAGCGCGCGGCGGATCAGCGTCGACCAGATTCTTCCAGGTGCTTTCGAGCAACGGCAGTAGCATTCGCCGCGCTGTCATGTTGGGAACACCACAGTGGCGCAACATCTCAATGGCAACGTCTAAGAGAGCGGTCACATGACCTGAGGACATCACCGCGGCAGCATGATAGAGCGCTTTTTTATCAGACTCGATCGAGATGCTCTTGCCGCCCAGATCCTTCACTATTCGACGGGCCACTCGCAGAGCAGCGGCGTCACCCTCAACACAATAATAGGCATGCCCGAGAGCGACGGCTCCCGAGCGAGGATCACTCACAGAGAGCAAGGGATGCATGGAACCAATTTGAAAGCCAATCTTTGCCAGCGGTTTCAGGACTTCCGAGGAGAGCGCCCCACTGGTATGAAGTACAGTTCCTTTCGCCCCTGCCTGGTCGCGCGCACGCGACAACTTGTCAGCAACTGACTTGATGGCATCGTCTGGAGTGGCGATTAGAATGAGGTTACTCGGAGGCAGTTGATCGAGCTCGTCCGCGGTAAGAGCGAGGCTTCTTGAAGAAATCAGGCGAGCCGCCTTGCGCGCGTGATTTCTCTGCCGTGACACCACGGCCTGAACTTCGTAACTCCTCGACGCCAATGCAACGGCCAGCGCTGTTCCCAGCCTTCCGGCGCCAATAATCGACACCCGGGAACGAGGTTTTGCTTTTTTACCGGATCTGACCATTCAGTGCGGACAGGTATGCAGGAACCAGGTTCCTCATTCTGACGGCCTTATTGTGGGCTTTTCCACTAAGCTGGATTATAATGCCAGCACGTCTCCGAGAAAGAAAAGTTCAGTTGGGACGCGAGTGCGTTTTGTTCGGCAGCGATTTTGGGACCGCACAACCATCCCGCAAAGGGTGTGCATCATAGGTCACGCGTCGGAAGATAAGTAAGACGTTCCGGACATTTCTCTCAAGAACGCCCCAATTGGATATTTTCTCCCGCGCCCTTGAAACTACTGGCAGCTTTGCCGAGGGAGGTGCCTCCTTCCTTCGGGCCACAATTCGGATACTTGGAGGTTTCGGACATGAATCGATATTTCTCCCGCCTGCTGATCGTAATGGCGCTGACATCGTCAATGCTTGCCACGTCGGTCGCTGCACTCTCGCAGACGACGACGAAGGGCCAGGACACCAGCAAAACGCAATCAGGGCAAACGCAAAGCCAGTCAGCGACGACGACTCAGGATAACAGGACGCCTGTGCCTCCGGTTCCGACGAAAAACCCGAATGCCAAGCCGCTTTCGACGAATGAGGACCCGGACATGATCGGCAAGCGGAACCTCAACAAAGGTCTGATCGCCAAGATGAGCGGCTCAACGGAAAAAGAGGTAAGGCTGGGACGGGAGTTAGCTGCCGAAGTTGATCGCCAGGCCAAGTTCATCGACGATCCTCTGATTACCGAATACGTCAATCGCGTAGGGCAGAATATTGTGCTCCATTCAGACGCGAAAGTAGCTTTCACGATTAAGGTGATCGATTCAGACGAGGTCAACGCTTTCGCGCTGCCCGGTGGCTTCTTTTATGTGAATAAGGGATTGATTTTGGCTGCCGATAACGAGGCCGAGCTGGCTGGTGTGATGGCGCACGAAATTGCGCACGTCGCAGCCAGACATGCGGTTGAGAACCAGACCAAAGCGTCATTGCTTGAATACGCTGCGATGGCGGGCTCGATTTTCCTGGGCGGTTGGCCGGGTGTCATTTACCAAAATACTGCTGGTCTCGGATTGATGGGCATGTTCATGAAGTTCAGTCGCGGCGCAGAGGAAGAGGCTGACAAGCTTGGTGTTCAGTACATGTACGCTGCGGGCTACGATCCGAACGCGATGGCGACGATGTTCGAGAAGCTTGAGGCCAAGAATAAGAAGAAACCGGGGCTGATTTCGCGCGCTTTCGCGTCGCATCCGGCCCCACCAGAGCGTCGCGCTGCCGCACTCGCGTTGGCTGCCCGATTCCCCGAGCACGAAGAATATGTGATCAGCAGCTCGGAATTTCAAAGAGTTAAAGGTCGCCTGCTCCGGCTTTCAAATGCGCGTGCCTCGAGCGTCGGCAGCGATCAAGCGAGTGATAACGGTCCAACTGGACGTCCGACACTCAAGCGTCGTCAACCGAGCCCGGATGAAACGGGTGCACCTACCAGCACAGACCAGAAGCCTGCGGAGCAGCAGCAACAATCAGGGCCGCCTAAACTGAAGCGGAACGATACGCCTCAGCCGGCCCCAAGCCCGCAACCATAACTGGTCTGCCACCGTTAATTACCCGAGGCTCTTCGAACAAATCGAAGAGCCTCTCTTTTTTGATAACGTGGCATGGGCGTCCCGCCCGTGTTCGGCGTTGTCCATCGGGTTCGTCGTGATGCCAGCGTGATTGGCCCTCAACTTGACAACTTTTGGGGTGGTTTGTATCCTACCCGTTCGCGTTCTGCGCGCTTAAATCGGGGATAATTAACTATGTCAACATACTTTCCCAGCGGGAAGGAGCTCGCTGGAAATCGAAATTGGTTTGTAGTGGATGCCGCAGGGCAAACGGTTGGCCACCTTGCGACTGAGGTTGCTGCGATTCTTAGCGGCAAGCGCAGTCCGCGCTGGACTCCGTTTATGGACATGGGTGACCACGTGATAGTGGTGAATGCGCGCAAGGCGGTGTTCAAGGGCAGCAAGAGCGAGCAGAAGGTCTACAGACATCACACGCTGTATCCGGGCGGCTTGCGCGAGGTTTCAGTTACGGAAATGTTTGCGAAGCATCCGGAACGAGTCATCGAGCTGGCAGTGAAGGGCATGCTCCCGAAAAATAAGCTGGGCAAAGCCATGGCGAAGAAGTTGAAGGTTTACGCCGACGCCGACCATCCCCACCTCGCTCAACAACCGCGACCCTACGAACCGATCCCACGGCCAAAATAAGATTTGAAACCAAGAGATTAAAGGAAAGTAGCAGTGGCTGAGATTCAATATTACGGGACCGGACGGCGCAAGACCTCAACGGCCCGCGTCTATTTGCGACCGGGCGGTGGAGATGTAACCGTCAACCGAAAGACTTTCGCGCAGTACTTCCCCAACGAAACGCTGCGCATGATCATACGTCAGCCTCTGCAACTGACTGACACTGCCAACAAGTTTGATATCGTAGTCAATGTCGGTGGCGGTGGCCCAGCGGGCCAGGCCGGGGCGATCCGTCACGGGATCACCAGGGCGCTGCTGGAATTCAATGCTGATTTGCGACCGGCCCTCAAGCAGGCCGGACTGGTAACACGCGATCCTCGCATCAAGGAGCGCAAGAAGTACGGCCAGAAGGGCGCTCGCAAACGGTTCCAGTTCTCGAAACGATAATCAGATTGCAAATTTGGCTCAACCAGGATTCTCTAGTTGGGCCAACTTTTGCAATCGGGGCTCAAGAAATCCATTGCCGCAACCGGGATTGGTTGCTCCTCGATATGACGGTGGGAGCACACGGGTTGTGGTGAGTACATAAACCAATTCACCAAAGGAGAGATTAGTTTTGGCTTCGGTTACGATGAAAGAATTGCTTGAGGCGGGAGTTCACTTCGGCCATCAAGTCCGGCGCTGGAATCCGAAGATGAAGGAATACATTTTCGGCGAGCGCAATGGCATTTACATCATTGATCTGCAGAAGACACAGCGGATGTTCCGCGATGCGATTACTTTTGTGTCAAATCTAATCGCAGAAGATCGCGGCAAGACAGTTCTGTTCGTGGGCACTAAACGCCAAGCCCAGGACGCAATTCGTGAAGAGTCCGAGCGCTGTGGCATGTTCTATGTCAATCAGCGTTGGCTCGGCGGTCTGTTGACGAATTTTCAGACGGTGCAGAAGTCAATCAAGCGGCTGAAGGATCTGGAAGCAATGCAGAGCGACGGACGCTATGAAAAGCTCACCAAGAAAGAACGTATCAAGCTGGACCGCGAGCGGGAGAGCCTTAACAAGAACCTGGCCGGAATCAAAAGCATGACGCGGCTTCCTGACGCGGTTTTCATCATCGATGTCCGCAAGGAAGAGATTGCCGTTGCTGAAGCGAACCGCCTGGGTATACCGATCGTTGCTGTGGTTGATACCAATTGTTCTCCTGAGGGAATCGACTATGTCATTCCGGGGAACGATGACGCCTTGCGAGCGGTCCGTCTCTTCACGTCGCGCATTTCTGACGCGATTCTCGAGGGTCAACAGCTAGCTACGGAAGGTGCGACTGTCACGCCTGAAACGGGCGAAGAGGAAGGGCTTGCGGAGATCGCAGGCCAGGCAGCCGAAACCAGGTCCGTCCCCGAAGCGGGAGGTGCCCCGGAAGCGGAACCGGCTGCGAGCAACGAAACTGTATCTGAGTCGACCAGCGAGCCTGCCGCCCCCGTTGCTGCGCAGAACCACGAGGAGGAGCAGGGCGCTGAGTCCGTAGTCGCGGCGACTTAAGGAACTTCATTCCAATAATTCGGCGAGCGCAGCCTTCTAGCGGAGTTCCGCCGGGCTGCGCTTTTCAATAAGTGAATGTGGGATAGGCTTCGGCTTGTCTTCAAAAGGATACCGAGGTATCAGCCTGTGTCCGGGCAAAGGACTTGTCTATACAATCAGATCGGCAGACGTTGAGTTTGTCGAAGGGAGAATTCGGAAATTATGGCAGATATATCAGCAAGTGCGGTTAAGGCCCTTCGTGAGAAGACGGGAGCCGGCATGATGGATTGCAAGAGCGCGCTCGCCGAAGCCGGAGGTAATGAGGAGCGTGCCGTGGAGATTTTGCGTGAACGGGGTGTGGCCTCAGCCCGAAAGAAGGAGACCCGGATTGCCTCCGAGGGCGCGGTAGGTTCATACATTCACATGGGCGGTAAAGTCGGTGTTTTGGTTGAGATCAACTGTCAAAGCGACTTTGTTGCTCGCGGCGCGGATTTTCAGCAACTCGTAAAAGATATTGCAATGCATATCGCCGCGGCTGAGCCTCGCTTTGTGTCGCGCGACGAAGTCCCGGCGGATGCTTTGGACAAGGAGCGGGAAATTGCTATGAAACAAGCCCGCAATGATCCGAAGAATGCGAACAAGCCCGAACAAGTAATTGAGAAGATTGTCGAAGGCAGGTTGAGCAAGTTTCACGAAGAGTTTGTCCTATTGGACCAGCCCTTCGTCAAGGATCCTACCAAGACAGTCGGCGAGATCGTCACCGAGGCGATTGCCCGAATCGGCGAAAAAATCGCCGTACGTCGTTTCACTCGTTATAAGATGGGCGAAGGTCTTGAAAAGCGTCAGGACGATTTTGGCAGTGAAGTTGCGGCCCTGGTAGGCTAACTCCTCATGCACGAACAGAAACCCCAGACTGATGGGAGCGCGGCTTATCGCCGCATCCTCCTCAAGTTATCGGGCGAAGCTCTGATGGGAGCGCAGAACTACGGCATCGACGTCGATGTTGCCCGCACTGTCGCCCAGGAGATAAAGGCGGTCCGCGAACTCGGCGTTGAAGTCGCTATTGTTGTTGGCGGCGGAAATATCTTTCGTGGTGTTTCCAAGAGCGCCGGCAATATGGACCGTTCGTCAGCGGATTACATTGGAATGCTGGCGACAGTGATGAATGGTGTGGTGCTTCAGGACGCCCTGGAAAAACTTGAAGTTCACACCCGCGTTATCAGCGCCATCGATCTCCCCCAATTGGCCGAACCCTTTATCCGCCGACGCGCACTTCGACATCTTGAAAAGGGACGTGTGGTGATCTTCGTCGCCGGTACCGGCAACCCTTATTTCACGACTGATTCGGCAGCTGCCTTGCGCGCTTTGGAAATTAAAGCTGATGTCATCCTCAAGGGTACTAAGGTTGAAGGCATCTATTCTGCCGATCCAATGAAGGATACAGCGGCGACACGCTATGATCACATAACCTATCAGGAAGTGCTCGAGCGCCAGCTGCGAGTGATGGACGCCTCTGCCATTTCCCTTTGCATGGACAATAACCTGCCGATAGTCGTCTTCAACATGCGGGTCCCCGGCAACATCAGCCGCGTCGTCAGAGGTGAAGACGGTATCGGCACAAAAGTTTTCGTCACCACAGCAAATTGTTAGCTCGCGGTGGCCGAGTGCAGTCAAGGTCAAGCGCAAGCACCGTTGACGTTAGAAGCAGGCAAACAGATTGTTGATTTCAATCTTGCAAACTGCAATCCCGTGGGAGTTCACCAATGAGCGAAAAAGACGTTTTCAAAGATACACGCCCCAGAATGGAAACTGTGATTGAAGACTGTCGTCGAAAGCTCGCGACGATACGAACGGGTCGCGCTGCAGTCAGCTTGCTGGATAATATTCTGGTCGACTACTACGGTACTCCAACACCACTCAATCAGATGGCGTCGGTCCACGCACCCGAGCCACAGTTATTGACAGTACAGCCCTGGGACCAGTCGCAGGTCGCGACGATCGAGAAGGCCATCAGAGCATCGGATCTGGGTTTGAATCCTTCCAACGACGGGAAGCTGGTACGTATTCCGGTTCCCGCCCTCACCGAAGAACGCCGCAAACAGCTCGCTAAGCAGGTGCATGAGATTGCTGAAGACCATCGCACCGCAGTGCGTAATGTACGACGAGACGCAAATGAGCGTCTCAAGAAGATGCTGAAGGACAAGCAAATTTCCGAGGACAATGAGCGCGACGGGCTAGATGAAGTACAGAAGCTTACCAACACCTTCATCGGCCGCATCGACGAATTGAGCGCTTCCAAGGAAAAAGAAATCCTCAGCGTTTAGAACCGCCGGCGGCCAACTCCCAACCTCAATTCGCTATCTTGAATTCGGGTCCAGGCGTCTAAGTTAGTTCGTGGACCAGGTCGTATTCCATTCACACCCGGTGCCACCGGCGAGAATCGAGGTCTCTCATCTGGTTTTGGAAGAAGGAGGAAAGCGGTGAAAAAGTTGCTGCACGCTGTACTTGATATCACCTTGATCGTTTTGGGAATCTTTTCAGCGGCACTTGGGCTGAAAGGCTTTCTGTTATCGAGCCGGTTTATCGACGGCGGAGTAACGGGCATCTCGATGTTGCTCTACAACATTTTCGGCTGGCCTCTAGCCCTCCTGATTCTCATTATCAATCTGCCTTTTATCGCGCTTGGTTATCGCCAAATCGGCAGAGCATTCGCGATCAAAAGTACATTGGCTATCAGCGGCCTGGCACTTTGCCTACTGGTTGTCAAATTTCCGGATGTGACCCAGGACAAGCTATTAACCGCTGTGTTCGGCGGGTTCTTTATTGGAGCCGGCATCGGACTCGCGATTCGGGGAGGGGCGGTTCTCGACGGCACCGAGATCACAGCGCTTTTGATCAGCAAGGGTAGTCACATTTTGCGAGTAGGTGACGTAATCTTGCTGCTGAATATTTTTATCTTTGGTGCAGCCGCATTCTTTCTGGGGATCGAGCCGGCGCTTTATTCGATGCTCACCTATTTTGCAGCGTCGAAAACCGTCGACTTCTTGATTCACGGAATTGAAGAGTTTACCGCTGTCACCATCATCTCGGAACGTCACGAAGAGATCCGCCGGGCCATTGTGCGCTGCCTTGAGCGTGGCGTCACCGTGTACAAAGGCCGCGGGGGTATGACCGATGTGGAGCAGGACATATTGTTCTGTGTGGTGACGCGGCTGGAGATTGGCAGGGTCAAGACTACAGCACGTGACATTGATGCAAATGCATTCGTTGTGATTCAACCTCTGGCTGATGCCGAAGGCGGGGTGTTGAAGAAGCTCGCGCTGCACTAGTAGGAAGGCAAAGGGCAAAGCGGTAAGAGCAAAGAGCTGAGCGCTGAGAGCAGAGGGCAGAGGGCAAAGAGCAAAGAGGTAAGGACAAAGGGGTAAGAGCGAACCATTTGCCATATGTCATTTTACGTTTGTCATTTTTTCATTTCCTGAAGCCTTTCCGAGGTGGCGGCGCGTCGAAATGAAAAAGTGAGATTTGGCAAATGAAATATGGCAAGAGTTCACTCTTACCCCTTTGCCCTTACCGCTCTGCTTTTCGCTCTTACACCTTTGCCCTTACCTCTTTGCTCTTTGCCCTCAGCGCTCAGCCCTCAGCTCTCTGACCTTCTGCGGAACTGGCCGGACTTCAAATTCGTTTTTCAAATCGTGCGAGTCGAAGTCCCCATAAGCTCACGAGTACCCACGAGCAAGCCACGCCACCACAAGCCCAGACGCAGAAAAGTAGTGTTACCTTTGGTGACGGCTCTCGTCGGGCTGGCGGTGCTATTCAACTGGTCACAAGTGGCCAGGGGCGCGGAACTTGTAGCAAATAAGTTGGTGCTCTATTACCACGTCGCAGGACTTTACACGAAGGAACCCGATCGCAGACTGGCGATGCCGCTGCTCGAAATTGAGAAGACTGGGATTGCCGACACTTGGCACGCACCACGCGGTAATAATCGATTACATGAAGGACAGGACATTTTTGCAGCTCAGGGAACCGCTATCTATTCTGCCACCGCCGGCTACGTCAGCAAGATTGGTGAGAACAATTTAGGCGGACAAACGGTTTCGGTGATCGGAGCAGGCGGACGCACCTACTACTACGCTCACCTGGATTCTTATGCACCACATCTGCAGGAGGGTGATTTGGTGACGACACGTACGGTGCTGGGTTACGTAGGTACCACGGGAAATGCGGCCGGCACTCCTCCGCATCTGCATTTTGGGATCTATGGTCCTTCGGGTAGCGCGATTAATCCGTTCCCTTTACTGGTAGATCGACCTAAGCCAAAGCCGCCTGAAACAAAACCCACAGCTCTGAAGCAAAAGGGACGGGATCGCGCCCGACGCTAATCATCGCCGGAGCGCAATCTCCTCATTTGTTCTTTGGTAAGTAATCTTCGAGCAGCTTCTGCACTCTTACCACCGGACTTATCAGCGCCAGCTTCCGCGAAGGATCATAACCACTCATTACACCGACGAGCTCGGCTTGCTGGTTGTAAACCGGACTGCCAGAGAATCCATCTCGCGCATTGAGTTTCGCCGACCAATACTCGAGACCATTGAGCATGTATGAGCCGGACAGTGTTCCCTGTCGCACGATGCTGTCACCATGTGGCCGAGCTATCAGCAGCAACTTCTCATCCTTGGTTGGCGCTGGCTGGAAAGAAGGCACAATGTTCTTTCTTTGCGAGCCGCACATCTCGAGTAACGCGAGATCGGCGTCCCGGTCCACTGTGATGACTTTGGCGTGACAACCCTTGACAAAGACCTTGACGTCGAGTTGATCGGATGGCGAAAAACCCAGCGCCATTTTTTTATAATCACCGAGGTCTCCTGACACGACGTGGTAGGCAGTCATCAACAGACCGTCACCAACCATGAAGCCCGTAGCATAACCATTGGGTCCCCAGTCAAGGAAAGTCATAACCTTATCGAGCGCGTTCGGATTCCTTCTGCTGAACTCCAGTTCCAGCGAAACTGTGTAACGTTCGTGGAGCTTGAAGGCCTGAGCTGCTGAGTCCTTTGCCACGCAACGTGGCGCGACGGAGCAGAGCATCACAGCGATAACAACTAAACAACTAAGCCTTCTCTTCATTGATCCCTCCTTTGACCAAAACAACAACGCCGCACAGGCAGAGCGATTCCACCCGGACAGCGCGCTAAAAACGGGGAGCGCTTTGATGATTTAAGAAACGCTTCAGCCGAGTCGGGAGCAGGGTTGATCTGGCCAAGATCGACGAGGCTGAAATCCCAACGGAAACTAATCTAATAAGGGTCGAGGTGACTTTCTACCACAGAAGCACCAACTGTTGGAAGGAAAATTCGGACGAGCAGACAAAAACTTGAAAACAGGGGTCGCGAGTTCAGTCTTCCAGTTAGCGCTTAACCACCTGGAAGAATGAACTCAGCTTTCGAGGATATTGGTGGGTTTTCAGACGAACTTCAGCCTAAGGAATGGCAAAAACGTCATCGCCCAAAGCCTGGTTGAGCTTAACGTCTTTGACAGTGTATTCCGCAAAGAATGCCCCCTGCGACATTTCGAGACGCTGGACAAAGTTCATTGGAACGACCACGCCCTCGATTTCTTTGGTCTTTTTAATCTCAGTACCAAACGTGTAACCGTTGAACGGGATCATATACGTCACAATTCTGCCGGTGGTGCCGTCCACATAAAACTCGGTGGCGTTCCCGTCCGGATCGGCGACTCGGAAAGCTCGCTGTTTTTTCTTGTCAGGCAACGCGGTAACGGTGTAACCCGGCTTATCGAGTTTGGTCAGCACGACAGGTCCAAACTTGCTCATTGGCGGCAGACTTACATTGGGCATCGAGCTGTACGACTGTTCACCGTTATAGACGTTCTTAAAGCTAACGGCTGGACGAGCATCAATATCGATCCGCATTTTGTCTCCGGCAGTCACCAGCACAAACTTCCCAGGGATTGATTGGGTCTGGTTGGGTGCATAAAGGTCAACCGTCCCAATCAATACCATGCTGGTAACGCTCTTGAACTTCTCGCCCTGAGCAGCCAACGCTGCCCGCGCCAATTCCATCGGCGTGCTGTTAGCGGTGATTGCTGTGGCAGCCGCAGCTGGAGCCGCCGATCCATTTTTTGAGCCCTCCTGCGCAGTTGCGGACAAAACAGCTGCGACTAGCAAGCCGAACAATGAAAAACTAAAAGCTATTTTGCGCATATCAAATCCTTCCTTGACTCAAGAGCCTACTCCCAATGTTCTCTAGAAACTCAAACGAATGCGGCCGATGATGCGGCGGTTGCCGGCGCCCGCGCTGCCCGGCGCCCCAAAGCCGCCGAAGCCATTCAGACCTAACGACTCACCAAAGAATGGTGAGGAGAGATTGCCTTCCAACGGTTGCGGATTGTTGTGATTAAGAAGGTTCTGGAAGCTGACAGAGAAAACCATCGTATAGCGCTTC
>Ga0126384_10001837_pt1 | contig 12727 bp, 12 predicted proteins | sample PanSoiMetPlot_36_FD_92543 | JGI IMG/M metagenome (GOLD analysis project Ga0126384, IMG submission 92543) | Tropical forest soil microbial communities from Panama - MetaG Plot_36 | ecosystem: Environmental > Terrestrial > Soil > Tropical forest > Bulk soil | place: Panama | collected 2016-02-17 | reverse complement strand
GCGGTTCTTACCGGCCGGCGCCTCGCCTGACTCCGCCGCCCCTGTGTCGGCCTCGAGGTCGCTGGCCCGCTCCTCGTGCATGGCCCACCCGTCGAGCTGGGCCTCGATCAGCGCGCCCTCCTCGTGGGTTGCAGCGACTTCCGCCGGCAGCTCGGCTGCCTCGGCAAGCAGCACGCCAAGATCAGAATGGATCCGGCCCAGGTAATCCAGCATCTGGCCTCGTGACTCGCGGAGCCGCTCGGTCTGGGCCGACATGAGGCTCTGCTCGTCGATAACCCGCTGCCGGATGCGCTCACTCTCCTCATGCGCTTCGGCCAGCGCCAACCTGGCCTCCTCCTCGGCTCGAGCCCGCAGCTGATCGGCCTCGGCGGCAACCTCCGCAAGGATTCTGTCTCGCTCGCCGGTGGCGTCGCTCAGCCTCTTCGCCGCAGCCTCGTCCAGCTCGCCTGCGTGCTGCTCCGCCTTTTCCATCAGCTCCGCCGCCTCCGCCTCGGCCTCACGAACCAGCGCCTCCCCGCGGCTCTTGGCCTCCTGGACCAGGAGCTTGGCCGACTTACCGGCTTGCTCCAGCACTCGAGCAGCCTCGGATCCAAGATGCTCGAACGAAGGAGGTGGCTGATTCTGGGCGGCGGCCATCTCGAGCCGCATTTGAGCCAGGGCTCGCTCCGTCTCGTCCGCCCGGCGGCGCTCCATGCCGAGACGCGACGCAAGGTCCTGAATGAAGACGTGGACCTGTTGCCGATCGTAGCCGCGCACCACCACGCGAAAACTCGGCAGTCTGGCTCGACCATTTGATTCAGTTGCAGTGGCGGGCTCCGGCACGCTCATTACGACCTCCTTCCCAACGACCGACGTGGCTCCAACCCCCAGAACCGATGCGTGCCCAGCCCGGGCAGCGTGAGGACGCAATTGTCGTCGTCTGGCACCCCGAATCGCAACGCGGGCCGCTGTGGTATTGAATCGTCGGTACGTTGATTTACCGCAGCCCGTACCGCGACATCACCGTGCCCAATGTGAGCCTCACAGAACTGGTGCTTGGCAGGGCCAATGAACGCGGAGAACACGCTGCTCTTGTTGACGGCTGCACCGGCAAGGTAATCACCTACAGAGCGCTGGTCGAAGCGGTCGAGCGGACTGCGGGCGGCCTGCACAGAAGTGGCTTTCGAAAAGGAGACGTCGCCGTCATCTGCGCGCCCAACAGGCCCGAGTTTGCGATCGCCTTCCACGCGGTCGCCCGCCTGGGAGGCGTCACAACGACCATGAACCCGGCTCTCACCACGGCCGAGATGGCCAGGCAGCTCGACGACTCGCAGGCAAGTGTCGCTTTCACGGTGCCGGAGGTGGCATCGCGGCTCTGCCATGCGGCCGGTGAGCGCTTCCGTGAGACGTTCTGCTTCGGCGAGGAGTCATTCGACTCACTGGCCACAGATGGCGTCGAGGCTCCCGGCGTCAAAATCGCTCCCGAGGAGGACGTCGTGGCGCTCCCCTACTCGAGCGGCACAACCGGCGTCCCAAAAGGCGTGATGCTGACGCACCGCAACCTGGTGGCCAACCTGTTGCAAATGCACCCGGTCGACGGCACCAGCGACCGGGACACACTGATCGCGTTTCTGCCCTTCTTTCACATCTACGGGCTGGTAATCATCCTCAACCTCGGGCTCCTGCGCGGAGCGACCATGGTCACCCTCCCGCGCTTCGAGATGACCACGGCCCTGAATGCGATCGAGCGCTGGCGGGTGACCCGGCTGCCGCTGGTACCGCCACTGGTACTCCGCTTCGCCAGAGACCCCGAGGTGGACGCGCACGACGTGAGCAGCCTTCGGATGGCCATTTCGGGTGCGGCTCCGCTGAGTCCCGCGGTCGCCGCAGAGCTGACGGCCCGGCTCGGCTGCCCGCTCAAACAGGGATACGGGATGACGGAGCTGAGCCCGGGCAGCCACATGCAGCCGGAGGAACCGGCGCGGATGCGTCGGGGTTCTGTGGGGGTGCTCCACCCGAGCACGATCTGCCGGCTGGTGGACCCCGTCACCGGCGAGGACGCCGCGCGGGGCGGACCGGGCGAGATCTGGGTCCGGGGGCCCCAGGTGATGAAGGGCTATCTGAACCAGCCTCGCGCGACAGCCGAGATCATCACAGGCGACGGCTGGCTGCGCACCGGCGACATCGGCACTGCCGATGCGGATGGAAACTTCTACATCGTCGACCGTCTGAAAGAGCTGATCAAGTACAAGGGCTTCCAGGTGCCACCGGCCGAGCTCGAGGCGCTGCTGCTTGCGCATCCGGCCGTGGCGGACGCGGCGGTGATAGCGGTCTCCGACCTGGAAGCGGGTGAGATCCCCAAGGCCCTCGTGGTGCCGAAGCCCGCGGCGGACGTCAGCGAGCAAGAGCTGATCGGGTACGTCGCAGAGCGGGTCGCGCCCTACAAGCGGGTGCGGATCGTCGAGTTCGTAGCTGAGATCCCGCGCTCACCGTCGGGGAAGATTCTCCGCCGCGTCTTACTCGAACGCGAAAGCCCTCAGTAGCTCTTCTCCCAGCGCGCGCTCCTGATGTTGTGGACGTGCACCAGCTGGCCCTGCCTGATCGGCTTGCGCGTAAGCCCGATACGGACCCCATACTCGATGACGTCCGCACCCTCTGCCAGGTCGGCGAGGGCGACCTTGTGGCCCAGCGGCACCCGCTCCAGCACGGCAAGCCCGATCGCGCGTTCTGAATCCATGTAGACGACGCGGCCCTGGCCCGGCTCCACGTCCTGCACGGCGACCGCGACGTGGTCCCTCTCCTTGTGAGCGAGGAAGTGTGGCGCCCCGGTTCGCGCCGTGACCCGCTGCTCCGCCGACTCCGACTCGACCCGTTCCATTTCGAGGGGCTGAGTCTACTCGCCCTGCTTGCCGGCTGAACGCGGCAGCCGGCTCGGTCGCATTCTGGCCGTAGCCCGGACGTACGCTCAAGCTCCGCGTCAGGTCATCCTTTGATCGCGCCGCTCAGCCCGCGCACGAAGTAGCCCTGGAACGCGACGAATACGACCAGAACGGGGATGAACGAGATCGTCATCCCAGCCGCAAAGCCCGCCCAGTCCAGGGAATGCGATCCGTGGAACGCCTGCAGGCCCACCGCCAGGTTCTGCAGGCTGGGCTGGCCGAGCGTGAAGACGAGCGGGATGTTGAAGTCGTTCCAGCTGTGGATGAACTGGAAGATGACGACGACGGCTATGATCGGCCGGGCCAGCGGCAGCATCAGCCTGAACGTCTGGATGAAGTCGGCACCGTCCACCCTGGCGGCGTCGAACAGATCCTGCGGGAGGTGCTCGAAATAGCTGGTGAAGAGCAGTACGTAGAGGGCTCCCGCGCCCCCCGACATGGCCAGGATTACCCCCAATCGCGTGTGAAGCAGGCCCAGGTTCTGGATCAGGACGAACTGCGGGATGATGATCGACGCAACCGGCACAAAGATCGTGGCGATGATCAGCCTGTAGAGGAGATCGCGGCCCGGGAACCGGTAGCGCGCCAGCACATAACCGCACATTGCCGACTTGGTCAGCTCCACGAGCGTCGAGCTGATCGCGTAGACAACGGTGTTGGCAAAGAAGTCGCTGAAGGCGGCGCCCACCCAGGCTCGCCCGAAGTTGGTCGTCACCAGTGGGTGCGGCACCAGGCTGGCGCCCGCGGTGAATGCGCCGAGCTGCGTCTTGAAAGCGGTTGAGACCACCCACAGGAACGGATAGGCCCAGAGGAAGCTGACCACAAGCAGCAGCGGTACCGCGATCAGGTTCAGGCGGAGCGCCCGGCGCACGCGGAAGGGACGCCGCTGGCTGCTTTCGATCGCCGCCGCCGTAGGCGAGAGGACTGCCACTCCTATACCCCGTACTGGCGGCGAAGCTGCTCGGCTCGACGGGCTAGAACCCCCTGTCCAGTGACGAACACGAACGCCAGGACCGCGAAGATCAGGGCCGCCGCGGACGCGTAACCGTACTTGAAGGGCGCGTTCTGGAACGCCTCGGTGTAAATGAAGTAGGAGACCACGTAGGTGGCGCGGCCCGGCCCACCGGCAGTCAAGGTCACGATGATGCCGAACACGTGCAGCGCGTTGACGAGCGCGAGCAGCGTGATGATTACCGCAACGGGCCTGATCAGCGGGATAGTCACGTGGAGCATCTTCTGCCGCTCGTTGGCGCCGTCCAGATCGGCCGCCTCATAGAGCTCCTCCGGCACCTGCTGGAGGGCGGCCATCCAGTACAGCATGTACTGCCCGAATATCTGCCAGACGGAGATCAGGATGACCGCCAGCAGGGCCGTGTTGTCGTGGCCCAGCAGGTCGATCGGCTGCTTCAGGAGCCCGCGCTCCAGCAAGAAGGAGTTGAGCGCTCCGTTCGAGGGATTGAGCAGGTACGTGAAGACCAGTCCTGAGAGGGCGACGGGCAGGATTATGGGTAGGAAGAAGACAGTCCTGAAGAACCGCTTGAACAGGAGCCAGCGCCGGGTCAGCAAAACTGCCGCCAGCAGCGTAAGCGGCAGCTTGATCACGGTATTGAGCACAGCGAAGAGCAGCGTGTTTCGGAACGCCGACCAGAAGAGGGGATCGCTCAGGATCCTGGTGTAGTTGTCGACACCGATGAACTGGTTCAGCGGTTGGACCCCGTCCCAGTCGAAGAACGAGTAGACGATGGTGGCGAGCAGCGGCCAGAGTGTGAAGCCGAAGTAGAGCAACACGAAGGGAAGCAGGAAGACGGGGATCCAGAAGCGGCTGTCGTCCCGAGCGGCTTGAAACCAGTGGCGGTGGCCCGGCGCCGCCCGAGGTTCGCTCACCGCCACCGCTGGGCCGGGATCGGCCATCGGTCCCTGAGCCAATGTCTAGCTCTTGGGGTAGTTGGCGGGGTTGTAATCCTGGTCGTAGTTCCAGCCGGAGAACGTGTAGCAGTCCTTGGAGACCTTGAGCCCAGAGGCCTGCTCCTTCTGCAGCTGTGTGTCGAAGATGGCCTGGCGCATGTTGACCAGCGCCCTGGCGTCCGCGGTCATGTCCCTGTTGTTGACCAGGTTCTGGACCATCACTTCCCACTCGCCGTTGGGCCGGGTCGTCGAGGCCATCGTGAATGCCTTTGAGTCGGCGAGAGCTGGGCACTTGAGCAGCGGCTCGGGATAAACGACGCGAAAGCCCTTGGTGTCGGCGATCTTGAACACGGACTTCCAGGCCGGATCGCCGAGGTACTTCTTGTTGTCGGCGAAGGCGAGGGTGGCGAAGCTGTTCTTCAGGAAGTTCTGGACGAAGAATCCGGTCGGGTTGGTGACCCACTGGATGAACTTGAAGGCCTCTGCCTGGTGCGTCGACTGCGAGCTCAGCCAGTACGCGTACTGGGAGTATCGCTGGGACAGCGCGCCCCGGGGGGTGTCGTCAGGCGCCGGGTGGGCAGCCACGGCGTAGCCGTCGCTGTGGAAGCCTAGCTGGGCCCAGACGCTGACCATCCACGGCCCGTCCATGTAGATCCCTGCCTGGCCGGCGGCGAACTGCTGCCTGGAGAAGTCCTTGTCGTTGACGCCCGGCGCCAGGTAGCCGTTCTTGTTGAGGCCCACGATGTAGTTGAAGGTGTCCATGAACCGGGGGTCGTCGAGGTCGAAGCGGCCGTTCCTGTAGTCGAAGAAGGTGTCGCTCAGCCGGCCGGCCGCAAGCGCATACCAGAGCCGCTGGAAGTCCGTGTCCTTCATGGGTGCGGCGATGCAGTAGGCCCTGGTTCTGGCCCTGATCGCCTTGCAGGCATCGCTCAGCTGGCTCCAGGTCGCCGGTGGCTTGCTGACGTCCAGTCCGGCTTGCTGAAAGACCGCCTTGTTCATGTACATGTAGCCCGGCCCCCAGTAGTGGGTGTCCTGCCAGGGGAATCCGTAGAGCTTGCCGCCTTTGAGGGTGATTCCGTTCAGGAAGGAGCCTGACGGCCAGCGCTTTTCCCAATCGGCGGCCGCTGTCGCATCGGTCGTCCAGGGCTGGATCCAGCCGCTGGCGAGCAGCTGGTTCATGGCGTTCGGACCGCCGGTGGTCCAGTAGAAGACGTCGGGCGCCTGCTTGCTCGAGAAGGCCAGGGGCAGCGTCTGGTTGTACTGCGCCTGGGCTATCGAAGTCCACTCGATGGTGACGTTTGGATTCAGCCTGTGGTACTCCGCCGCCACCTGCTTGTGGAAGTCGGTCTGCTCGACCGAGTAGTCCTGAAGCTTGAGGGTCACCGGCGCCCCTGGCGTCTTGGACGGCTGCGCCGCCGTCTGTCCGCCGCCACACGCGATCACGCCCAGGGCGACGGCCAGCACCGCCGCCAGGCCTTTCAAGCCGACCATTTCACACCTCCCTGGCGCGAGCACGGATGGTCTGTAAGCGCTTTCCCAATCGTGGGCTCTGGCTGCCAGAGTGTATCGTCCGGAGATGCCCCAGTCAACTGATCAAGTCTCCTGGCGGACAGAAAGCGTTTACCATGATGCCGACAACGATGGAACGCACACCGACCATAGGGGACGTGGCACGGCTGGCCGGCGTCTCGGTGGCGACCGCTTCGAGGACGCTGAACGGCATCCGCGCGGTCAGCCCGCCTTTGCGCGCCAGGGTCCTCTCGGCTGCGCGCGAGCTCGGCTACGCACCCAACCTCCACGCCCGAGCCCTCGCCCGGTCCAGCGACGGGTCCGTCGGCGTCATCGTCCACGACGTCGGCGATCCCTATTTCGGGGAGATCGTGCGGGGAATGCTGCGGGCGTCGGCCGACACGGAGCGGATGCTTCTCATCTGCAACACGTACCGCGACCCACAGCGCGAGCTGGCCTACGTGGCTCACTTCAGGGCGCTGCGGGTGAAGGCCATGGTGATGGCGGGCAGTGACCTCGAGGACCGAGAATTCGGCGCGCGGATGGCTGCCCAGATCACGGGCTTCGAGTCCGCAGGCGGCCGGGCCGCCTTGGTCGGCCGGCACTACGCCCCCGGTGACTCCGTGATGCCCGACAACGTCGGCGGGGCCAGGAGCCTGGCCCGGGCGCTGGCCGACCTGGGCCACCGCCGGATCGGCGTGATCACCGGGCCTCCCAACCTGACGACAACCCACGACCGGCTGTCCGGCTTCCGCATGGGCCTGGAGGAGGCGGGCCTCGGATTCCCCGACCACGCCCTCGTCAACGGCGACTTCACGCGTGACAGCGGTGAGCGGGCCGTCGAGGTCCTTATCGAACGCATCCCGGACCTTACCGCCGTCTTCGCCCTGAACGACATCATGGCCATCGGCGCGATGAGCTGGCTCCGCCAACACGGCATCCACGTCCCTCGGGACGTTTCGGTCGCGGGCTTCGACGACATCCCGATCTCCCGCGACCTGGTGCCCTCCCTGTCCACCGTTCGCGTCCCCATGGCCGAGATGGGCGCTCGTGCACTGGCGCTCGCCCTGCAGCCGCGGACCTCGAGCATCCGCACCGAACATCTGGCAACCGAGCTCGTGCTCCGTGAGAGCACCGTGGAGGCGCGCAAGTGACGCGGCAGTGACCTTAGCCTGCGTGACTGTTCTGATTCCCAGGCGCTGGCGGGAGCGCGTGCTTTCGGCGGATGCAACTGCCAAGCTGGCGGCTCTGGCTGAGGTCCGCATGCCCGCCGGGCCGGATCCTCTCGCCGACGAGCTGCCCAGGCTCCTCGGTGGCGCCGCGGCCTGCCTGACCGGCTGGGGCACGCCGCGCTTGACAGAAGAGCTCCTGGCCGGCCTGCCTGAGCTCAAGCTGGTCGCCCACACCGCCGGAAGCGTCCGCTTCCTGCTCCCGGCTGACGTTCTGGAGCGCGGCGTGCGGGTCAGCCACGCCGCTGCTGTGATGGCGGAGGCCGTCGCGGAGCACGTGGTGGCCCAGGCGCTGCTGAGCCTGCAGGGCCTGCATGTGATGGACGCGCGGATGCGCGGGGGAGAATGGGACACGATCCGGGAATCCGTCCCCCGCCACCTGCTGGGCGGCCAGGTGGTAGGTGTCTGGGGCGCGGGGCGGGTCGGTCGAGAGGTGATCCGGTTGCTCCGCGCCTTCGGCTGCGCGATCCTGGTCGCCGACCCTTACCTAGACCTTGCCGCGGCGGAGAGCCTGGGTGCCGAGCTGGTCAGCCTGGAAGAGCTCTTCCTGCGAGCGGACGTGGTCTCTCTCCACGCACCGCTGCTTCCTGAGACCCGAGGTGTGATCGGGCCCGAACTGCTGTCGAGCTTGCGCGACGGAGCGGTCCTCATCAATGCAGGACGCGGAGCTCTAGTGGACGAGGCGGCCCTTCTCCGAGAGCTCTCAGGTGGGCGGATCAGGGCAGCGCTCGACGTCTTCGCCGACGAGCCCCTGCCACAAGACAGTCCGCTCCGGCGTCTGTCCAACGTCGTCCTCTCGCCGCACGTGGCCGGCCACAGCGAGGAGACCCACTACGCCCAGGGACAGGCCATGGTGGACGAGATCGGGCGCTTCTTGCGGGGAGAACCCCTGCGCTACGAGGTCACCGCGGAGCTGCTGGCCGTCATGGCGTGACGGGCCACGCCGACGGGTACGCTGACTCGATGCCGCTGAGAGCGATTTTCTTCGACGTCGGCGAGACGCTGGTTGACGAGACCGAGGTCTGGGGTAAGTGGGCCGACGGGTTGAGTGTCCCGCGCCTTACCTTCTTCGCGGCCATAGGCGCCGTCCTGGTTCGAGCCGGTAATGGTCTTCGGCCGGCCGAGGAGCGCCCCCTGCTCCGCGAGGTCCTCCTGCTGGTCCGCCCTGACCTCGACTACGCGGAGGTTCGCCAGTGGAGCCAGCTGGAGCAGGGCTTTGCGATCGACGACCTCTACCCGGATGCTCTTCCTTGCCTGATTGCGCTCCGCAAGCGCGGTTACCGGATCGGCATCGCCGCCAACCAGCCGGCCCGGGCCGAGGCGGTGCTGCGTCGCAGCGGCCTTCCGTTCGAGTGGCTGCTGATATCCGAACTTGAGGGGGTGCAGAAGCCGGACCCGGCGTTCTTCGAGCGAATCACGCAGGTGAGCGGGCTGCCGGCGGCGTCGATCGCCTACGTGGGCGACCGAGTCGACAACGACGTGATCCCCGCCCACCTGGCGGGTCTCGTGCCCGTGCACATCCGGCGGGGACCCTGGGGCGTGCTCCAGTCAGAGTGGCCAGACGTCGAGCGAGCGGCGCTTCGCCTCGACTCGCTGGAGGAGCTTCCGGCGCGGCTGCGGGAGCTGGAGGCGGCGGCTACCACCAGGCGTGACCCAGGCGGGACTTCTGATCTCTGGCTGCTGCCAGACTGAGCGGGATCATGAATCTAGAGCACACGCTCTCCACGACCCGCGCCGTTCGTAAGCGCATGGACCTCGGCCGGCCCGTCCCGCATGAGGTCATCGTCGAGTGTCTACAACTGGCCGTCCAGGCGCCGACCGGCGGCAACCGCCAGGGTTGGCAGTGGGTGGTCGTCACAGACGCGACGAAGCGGCGGCAGATCGGGGAGTGGTACCGCGAGTCGTGGTATGAGTACGCCTCAGCCGGCCGGCCCAGCTATGCGGAGGACGACCCCCGCCGCGCTCAGCTACCCAGAGTGGTCACCTCGGCCCGCTACCTGGCCGATCACATGGGCGACGTGCCGGTCATGGTCATTCCCTGCCACGAGGGCCGCGTCGATCGACCGGGTACAAGCAATCGGGAGATTGCCGGTCTCTACGGGTCGGTCCTACCGGCCGCCTGGTCGTTCATGCTCGCCGCCCGGGCTCGGGGGCTGGGCACGGCGTGGACGACCCTTCACCTGAAGTACGAGAGAGAGGTCGCCGACCTGCTCGGGATCCCATACGAGGGCTTCACGCAGACGGCGTTGATCACGGTGGGCTACATCACGGGCGAGGACCTCAAGCCCGCGGTTCGGATCCCCCTCGACCAGGTCGTGCACTGGGACAGCTGGTAGGTGTCTCAGGAACCGATGGCGACAAGGCCCCGTCCTGCGACTTGAGCCCGGCCACCACGACGGCCACGACCCGGGAGGCGAAGCCTTCTGCCTCCGTGCCGAACGGGAGGAGCAGGTGGGCCATGAGCGGGCCGACCAGCAGCGAGTGGAGCATCGGCACGTCCGGCCGCGCCCGAAGCTCGCCCCGAGCGACCGCACGGTCCAGCACGGCGGCGAGCCGCGCCTGCACCGGCTCAGTGACGGCGGACGCGAACCGCGCCGCGAGAGCGGGGTCGTCGGTGAGGTCTGCTATGAAGCCCGGCAAGGCGCGGCGCGCGACCGGCTCAGACACGGCGCCGGCGAACGCCGTCAACTGCCGCTCCAGGTCGTCGCGCAGCGATCCGGTGTCCTCAGGCGGCCCGGCGTGCAGGCCGCTCACGACGGCAGCGAAGACGATCTCGGCCCTGGACGACCAGCGCCGGTACACAGCGGCCTTGCCAACGCCGGCTCGGGCCGCCAGGCGGTCAACGCTGAACCCACCGTAGCCCACCTCTGCCAGCAGCTCACGAGCGGTCCTCAGCACCGCCTCGTCGACCCGCGAGGATCGCGGGCGGCCGCGCCCATCCGGGCTCACGCCACGCCGGTCCCGGCCGCTGCGGCCGCGTCCCGCTCGGCAAGCTCCTTGAGGGTTCGCAGCTGCTTGCGCATCATCACGAGGTCGCCCCACGCCAGCAACGCTCCCCGCAAGCGCTCCCACCAGCGGCTCACGCCGATGTCGAGGCGAACGACCAGGCGCGAAGCTGCCGGCGCGCGCGAGCGGACCGCGTAGGTGATGGCCATGGGGCCGTAGAGCCGTTCGGAGCGAGGCAGCGACCGGCCGGAGATGTGCTCGTCCTGCACGAAGTCCACGATCTCGCCGATCAGGAACCGCTGGCCGCGGGCGAGGCGCTCCGCGCCGGGCGTAAGCCGCCGGGGGCTTCGCCGCCCGAAGTTGTCGATCCAGTCGTAGCTGTAGGGCGCGACTTTGAGCTGGCACAGCCACCGGAACAGCACGGCCGGCGGGGCCTCGACGTCGATCGCCCGCATGACGGTCTCGTATGTCACATCCAGATAGCCGTCGCACGGGTAGCGGGCGGCCCACTCGGCCGGAGTGGCATTCCAGGACCTCGGAAGCTGACCAGGGATGCTCACGACGGCGCACCCGCGGCGAGCAGCGGGGCGGCATACCGGGCAAACGCGGCGAACGTACGGGGCGGCCGGCCGGCTACACGCTCGACCACGTCTGTGACCTGATCGACCTCGCCGGCCGCGAGCGTTTCGATCGAGGCCAGCATGTCTGCGACCATCCACTCGGGCGAGCCCTGGACGCGGAGGAGTGCGCGCGTCTCTTCGGGCATGCAGTCGACATAGCGGACCGGCCTGGCGAGCGCTGCCGAGAGCCGAGCGGCGGCATCTTCACCGGACAGCGCCTCCGGACCGGTCACAACGTAGGTCCGCCCATGGTGGCCGTCCTCGGTGAGCACGGCGGCGGCGACCGCCGCCAGATCCACGCAGTCGACAAACGCGCAGCGGCCGTTTCGCATCGGCGCCCGGATCTCACCGGCGACCGCGATGCTCTCGGCGAACAGCAGGAAGTTCTGCATGAACATGCTTCCCCGCAGGATCGTGTAGTCCAGTCCGGAAGCGGCCAGCACCTGCTCGCCGGCGGCGTGCAGGCGGGCGATCGATGAGCGGGCGGCCGGGCCGGCGTCGATCGCCGAGTGCTTGACGATGCGCCGCACGCCGGCCCGTCTCGCCACCTCCAGGGCACCGGCTTCAACCGTGGCCAGCCCCGGGCTGGGTGGGGCGAGCAGGTACAGCCGGTCTACGCCGGACATCGCCGCCGCAAGCGTGTCCGCCCGGTCGAGGTCGCCCGCCACGATCTCGACCTCGGGCCCGAGGGCCGCAGCGGCAGCTGCTGGATTGCGCACGAAGGCCCGCACCCGCTCGCCGCGGCGCACGAGCTCCCCCGTCAGGTGGCGACCTGTCTTGCCGGTTGCTCCAGTTACGAGGATCATCAGATGCCCTCCTAAAATACGAAACGAAACGATACGTTTCGTATAGTAGCAAACCGGGACCGAACCCGCAATAGGTGGCACGCCACCATCGCGAACCGCCGTCCAGACTCCGTGTCCTTCTCAGGACTGGCGGCCGGCAGAGAGCACCTGCGCCAGGTCGTAGCGGACAGGTTCCTCCAGCTGCTCGTACGTGCAGCTGCGGGGGTCGCGGTCGGGCCGCCAGCGCTGAAAGTGCGCCGTGTGCCGGAACCGGGTGCCTTCCATGTGTTCGTACGTGACCTCACAGACCAGCTCCGGGCTCAGGGGGATCCACGAGAGGTCCTTGTCAGCGTTCCACCGGCTGACCGCACCAGGAAGGCGGCTCGACATGTGCGCCTCGGCCTCTGCCCACTCTTCCCATGGGTGGCCCGTGAAATCGCTCATCTCGTACGGCTTCAGCTCGTCCACGAGCTCCGCGCGTCGCTTCACGGAAAAAGAGGCAGCGACCCCGACGTGCTGGAGGACGCCGTCGCTGTTGAAAAGGCCGAGCAGGAGCGACCCGACGACGGGGCCTGTCTTGTGCCAGCGGTAGCCGGCCACGACGCAGTCGGCGGTTCGCTCGTGCTTGATCTTGAACATCACCCGCTGATCCGGCTTGTAGAGCACGTCGAAGGGCTTGGCGATGACGCCGTCGAGGCCGGCGCCTTCGAACTGATCGAACCAGGCCCTGGCGACCTCGATGCTGGTCGTTCCCGCAGCGATGTGCACCGGCGGGCTTGCTTGCTGGAGTGCCGACTCGAGGCGCTCGCGCCGGT
>Ga0126384_10001836_pt1 | contig 12727 bp, 10 predicted proteins | sample PanSoiMetPlot_36_FD_92543 | JGI IMG/M metagenome (GOLD analysis project Ga0126384, IMG submission 92543) | Tropical forest soil microbial communities from Panama - MetaG Plot_36 | ecosystem: Environmental > Terrestrial > Soil > Tropical forest > Bulk soil | place: Panama | collected 2016-02-17 | reverse complement strand
GGTTTTGTTGATGATCTATACAAGGGAAAAAAGCGTTAGTGCCAACCCGTGGAAGAGAACTCATATGCTTCGCGGCACGTGTCGAGTGACCAGGGGTTCGAGCCAGTGATCAGGTTTCAGGTGTCAGGTTTCAACGGAAAACAGCAAGCAGCAATCGAGGAGAAGAAGTGATCAGTAATCAGTTAACGGTGAACCAAACGCAGGAGACGAAAAAATAGATGAACGCGAGAATTCTTGTGCTTTTCTGTTTACTGATAACCGTCCTGCTGATCACTGGTTCCGCCAGGGCGCAACAGCCGAAGAAAATCCCTCGCATAGGAATTCTTTTTATCGGGTCGCGCGATCAACCGCACTTGGAAGCATTCAAGCAGGGACTTCGCGAGCGTGGCTACACGGAAGGCAAAAACATTTTCTTAGAGTATCGTTACGCTGAAGGCAAAGAAGATCGACTCCCTGAGCTCGCTGCTGAATTAGTTCAACTCAAGGTCGATGTCATCGTCGTCACGGCCGACGTTAGCGCCCAGGCGGCCCACCAGGTGACAAAAACTATACCTATTGTGATGACGACCGGTGACCCGGTTTCATGGGGCCTCGCCAAAAATTTGGCGCGGCCCGGAGGCAACGTCACGGGACTCACGGTTCTTTTAGCTGATTTAAGCGGGAAGCGACTAGAAATCCTCAGAGACACATTTCCTAAGATGACTCGCGTGGCTGCATTGTGGAGCCCGCGGGAAAAAGTTTCGACGGGCGTTTTTGAGGAAACGAAAGCCGCTGCGCAGGGTTTTTCCTTGCAGCTTCGATCCTTCGAGGTCCAGTCAATACAAGATATTGAAAAGGCATTTGACGAGATGGCCAAGGCGCGGCCGAACGCACTTGTTGTACTTTTGAGTCCTCTAATGACTCTGAACTCGAAGCGGATCGTCGAGCTGGCGCTGAAGCAACATTTGCCGGGCGTTTATCCCACAAGACAATTTGCCGAGGAGGGTGGTCTTATGGCCTATGGACCCCTCATCGGTGATCTGTACCGCCGCGCAGCTACTTACGTAGATAAGATTCTTAAAGGGGCGAAGCCCGGCGATCTCCCGGTCGAGCAGCCGACGAAGTTTGAGTTGGTGATTAATCTAAAGACCGCTAAGCAACTCGGACTCACGATTCCGCAGTCGGTGCTTTACCAGGCGGATAAGGTGATTAAGTAAACAAGGCAAAAGCATGCCCTGAGCAAAGCCGAAGGGTAAAAATTAAAAAGTAAAAAGGGGAAAAAGGCAATAGAGAAATAGAATTAAAAAGAAATTATGAGAAAAAAAATCACAGCTTTCGTTATTGCCAGTCTGTTCTTCGCACTTTGCTTTTCCGCCGAGGCGCAACAGTCGAAAAAAATCCCTCGTATAGGATACATGAGTGAATCTAACCCCGCGGCATTCCGGCAAGGGCTGAAAGACCTCGGTTACATTGAAGGGAAAAATATCCTGGTTGAGTATCGCAGCGCTCAGGGAAAGATAAACCAGATCCCCAGCATAGTGGCTGAACTCGTTAAACTCAAGGTCGATGTCCTTGTCGTATCAAATTTTCTAGCGCTCCGTAGAGCCAAACAGGCCACCAAGACGATTCCGATCGTCATGCTGAGTATTGTTGACCCAGTTGAGAGCGGCATCGTCGACAGCTTGGACCGCCCGGGCGGAAACATCACCGGCATCGCCACACTCGATCGAGAGGTAGACAGGGAACGCTTGGAATTGTTAAAGCAGATGGTGCCTACGATATCGCGCGCCGGGGTTTTTTGGAATACGGAGACCGAATCGGCAACGCTTGGTTTTAAGGCGTATGAAATAGCGGCGCGCGCGTTAAAAATACAGCTTTTATCCTTAGGCTTACAGGGTCCCGACATTGATTTAGAAGGAAGATTTCAATCCGCGATCAAAGGGCGCGCTGACGCGCTCATCACGGTCAGGAATCCCGTGACCCAACATTACGCAAAGCAAATCGCGAACCTTGCGATAAAAGACCGATTGCCTTCAATGTTCGAGGGAAGCGACTTTGTGCAGGCCGGTGGCCTTATGTCCTATACAACCAACGATGCTGAGAGATTTAGACGCGCGGCTTTTTACGTGGACAAGATCCTGAAGGGCGCCAAGCCAGCAGATCTGCCGGTAGAGCAACCGACGAAGTTCGAACTGGCGATCAATCTCAAGACAGCGAAGCTGATCGGCCTCACGATTCAGCCGAGTCTTCTCGCAAGAGCGGACAGGATCATCAAGTGAGAAGGGGCGAGTGTCAAGTGTCGAGTGACGAGTGGATCAGGGCATAGAAAAACACATGAAGAAAAATCACGGTCCTTACTCTTTGCACTCTGCTCTTGACGCGTGGCATTCCGGCAGCCAGGGAAAGTTCCCCGGATCGGGTTTCCTTCAGTTGCGACGCCGCTTGGGACACCTTACGAATCCTTCCGACAAGGACTCCGTGATCTTGGTTATGTGGAGGGACACAGTGCATCGTCACTGATATCGATCTGGAGGAGGCAGGCCCCGGTTGAGCGAGTTGGCAAGCGAACTTGCCCAGCTGAAAGTGGACTTCATTGTTGCGCAGGGTCTGCCTGAAGCCACGGGAGATTGTGACTAATCAGTGGCGCCTGACTACTTGAGCTTCAGACGTTTCTTTACAATTTTGTGCAGCTCGGCGACCGCTCCCCTCGTGTGATACGTTTCGGCTTCTTCGATCTCCAGTTCATGGGAGCGCTGCCCGAGGCCAGCAACCAGTCTGGCGGTCGGCCCGGCGGAGTTTTTGGGCTCCTGTGTAGGAATATACGTCGCTACCAATTCTCCCCGTTGGCTGATCACCGTGACTCGCGTGGTTTTCATTGCCAATCCTCGATGTTCAAGTTGTAGCTCATAATCCCATTGCCGGCATTCAAGATAGCAACTCTGTATGCCAGGCCGGATGATCCATCATCTCTAGGGCGCAGAACAACACTCTGATTGAGCACGACCATTTCGATATTCGTGGCGCTTTCGTCGAGTAAGTTGGGCGCCTGGACGACGATGCCCTCATCGAGCCCGTTCCCGTAGGTTGTTTCCCAGTGCGCGGTCTTTCCGGCGGCAAGGGTGGCGAAGCCGCCTACGCCTCGAAAATGTGCCATGTGGTAACCTCCTCGTTCGATTTCAGACGCTACGTTTTCATTGAACCGTTATTTGGGAGGAACGTCAAGGAAATTTCCACCGGTATAAGCATATGACAGTCTGATTTGCGTCATGGATAGCCTTCCACTGTTACCAGCTATGGGGCAAAAAACGCTCTGGACAACCGGCAATGAACCGCAGTAAAGAGGACCGGTATGGTTAGGAAAACTATCATTGTCGTTTGGCTGGTCGCTCTAGCTTTGTTCCCCCTGGCTTATGCGCAGCAGCCGAAAAAGATCCCCCGGATAGGATATTTGTCATCAACTGACGATCCCAAAACTCCCGGGCCTTCAATCGAGGCATTCCAGCAAGGGCTGCGAGATCTCGGTTATATTGAGGGGAAAAATATCCTGGTTGAGTATCGCTACGCTGAGGGAATATCGAACCGTATGCCAAGCCTTGTAGCCGAACTGGTGCAACTCAAGGTCGATGTGGTTGTCGCAGCAGCTCTACCAGCAATCCGCGCGGCCAAGCAAGCTACCAAGACGATTCCCATTGTCATGGTGACAACTCAGGATCCAGTCGCAACGGGACTAGTCGATAGTTTGGCTCGACCTGGCGGAAATATAACAGGGCTCACCAGACTCACCCGAGACCTAAACGGAAAGCGGCTGGAATTGCTCAAGGAGGTGGTCCCGGAGATATCACGCGTTGGAGTCCTTGTGGATGCGAACATGATAGACCGGGCTCCTGCTTTTAAAGATTATGAGACTGCGGCGCGCGTGCTAAGGATACAGCTTCAATCCTTGGAGGTACGTGGTCCGGACCCTGATTTTGGCGCCGCATTCCAAGCTGCCGCCAAGGGGCGCGTGAGCGCGATCATCACGATTACGGATGCTCTGCTCAATCGTTACCCAAAGCGGATTGCGGACCTTGCCATAAAGAACCAACTGCCTTCGATGTATGAGAGAAGTGAGTACGTAGAGGTCGGCGGCCTCGTATCCTATGCAGCCAGCGACGCTGAGAGTTTCAGGCGCGCGGCAAGGTACGTCGACAAGATTCTTAAGGGCGCCAAGTCCGCCGATCTCCCGGTAGAGCAGCCAACAAAATTTGAGTTTGTGATCAACTTGAAAACGGCCAAGCAAATCGGTCTCACTATTCCGCAGTCGGTGTTGTATCGGGCGGACAAAGTCATCAGATGAATTTTGGATTTTAGATTGCCGATTTTCGATTGGGGAAAACACATGCACAAGAAGTTTCGAATCCGGTTTGGTTTCTCTTGCTCCGATAATCGGAAATCCAAAATCGAAAATCAAAAATTGTAAAACCCTTGAGGAACTGCGATGAAGAATGGATTTTCCGTCATCGACGCCGACCGGCACGTCATGGAGCCGTCGGATCTTTGGGACCGCTATCTGGAGCCCGAGTTCAAGGAGCGCGTGAGAATCGCCGGACCCTTTCAGTCTCGACGCTTTGTTGATGGACGATCCGTGTCGGATTCGGACCAGTTGTCCCGCGACCGTACCTTCGACAACGAGGCGATGAGCGCGGCGCTCTTCACGGAGGACCCCTTGTACCGGTCCGTCTTCAGCGACGGCGTGGCCCACGGCTTCGATGCCGGGTCAAATCTGCGCGACATGGACCGCGAGGGTGTCGACGTCGCGGTCTTATTTCCCACGCTCGGCCTCTACATCATCTGGGACGATGAGATCGAACCGGGAATCTCAGCCGCCATCTGCCGGGCCTACAACAATTGGCTGGCCGAGTATTGCAGCCATAACCGCGCCCGGCTCACGGGTGTTGCGCTCATCCCGCTGCACGATACGCGGCGCGCGATAGAGGAACTCCGGCGCGCCAAAATGGAGTTGGGCCTGTCGGGCATTTTCTGGCGCCCGAACCGGCTCAAGTGCCGAACATTTGGCCATCCCGACTACTTTCCGATCTACGCGCTTGCCTCGGAGCTGGAGGTGCCGATCTGCGTGCACGAAGGGGCGCGGACCGTCATGGCCCAGGCCGGCTCGGACCGCTACAGTCGATTCGGACGCCATGTCGCCTGCCATCCGCTGGAGCAGATGCTGGCTGCGTTGACCCTGGCAGCAGACGGCGTGTTGGAGCAATTCCCGGAGCTGAAGGTAGCCCAGCTCGAGTCAGGATGCGGGTGGCTCCCATACTGGCTGGAACGGATGGACGAACACTGGAAGCACTACACTTTGGGCCGAGAGCGCACCACAAGAGAGCTGCCAAGCATCTACTGGAAGCGGCAGTGCATGATCAGCTGCGAGGCCGGTGAAGAGCTGATCGGCTGCTTCGTGGAGCATGTAGGCGACGACTACCTGATCATGGCCACCGACTATCCTCATGCTGACGCGGCGGAGAAGTTTCCCGATCGCACCGTAGGGGAGCTCGCCAATAATACTCATTTGTCTGAGGCGACGAGGCGAAAGATCCTGTGGGACAATCCGGCCCGACTCTATGGGATCCAGCCTCTTGCTTCTACGGCATGAGATCTCCAAAGGAACTGGGATGTCCGGGCCAATGGCCTCAAAAGAGTCGGCTCTGGAACCTTGACAAATTTTTTTCATCGGCTTGTGATATAGATTCCACGTCGCTCACGGCACTCGTAACTTGCCAAGAGAGATAAGTCGTGGCGGATTTCTACCGAGCTGCATCTAATCACCGTGTTACCATCCACAACACAATGAACTGTGATGGTTCACGAGGGGTTCTGTTTGTTCATTGCCTCACATCGGTCGACTCCACATCATGGAAATGTTTGGCGGACAAACCGGTGGAGTACATGCTGCACAGAGCTTGCGAAGGACCGTGATCATCACTCCTCCTACTCATTAGATGGAAACAGAGGCACTGGAGGTCGACAGCCGTTCGACTTCCGACTAATGGTTGAACCCGAATTCCGCAGTTGGAGGTGAAAACGACGAGCGAGGCGCAAGCCTTCCGTAGCGATTCAGTCTCAACCGCAGGCTGATCCGCCTCTGGCGGAAATGGGTCTCTGCCCTAAGGAGAAGCGCGAGCGCCGGTGCGATGAGCATAGCACTGAATCATTGAAAACGGAGCGCCGAGTACCAAAAGGACTTTGAAACATTACACTTCTGTGCCTTCGCTCCTCCAGGTTCACGCCTCGCCGTGCAGGTAGCAACGTTAATTGCGGAATCCGAGTTGAAAGAGAGGAGAATTACAATGGCGATACGCAGACGAAATGCCGCCGCTGGGGAACCAATCAGGGAGAACCCCTGTATAGGTGGAATGTGCGACCCACAAAGAATTCAAGGTCTCAAGGCGCCCGCTCCGAAGGGTACTCACGATCTCATCAATCTTACCGGGCCAGGCCTCTTTCTCGCTGGCCACGTGACGAAACAAGGCGGAGCAACCGGTCTTTCCTTTGTACGACTGCAAATAGATGGTCGGAGTGTAGTGGATCTTTCCTTTGCGGCGGCTCATAACTCGGGGCTTACGCAACAGAATCCATTTGGTCTGGTTGTTCTGGGAACCGCGGGGTTGCAGACTTTCACATTCGGTTGGCCCGTTCCCCTCGTGTTCAGAAGAAGGCTCAATCTCTCCGTGGTCGTGAACGAAACTGGGGTTGTCCAAATAGTGGCCAATGTGATCCGCGGAAGCCTCCCCTAGTGCGGTGTTTCAGAAAAGTTTGTTTAAAAAGTCCAAATGATGAGTAAGAAGGAACTAGTAGCGAACTTCTAACTCAGACACTAGTCTGGATTATTCACAGAACACGGCCGAGGAGCAAACCTCTCCGGTCGCGGGCAATGGGTCTGTCCTTAAAGGGTTCGGGGTTCAATGTTCCAAAGTCGGAACGGCAGGGGGCAGCTTGAACCTGGAACCTTGAACTTTGAGCGACTTTTTTCCCCCGCTTCCTCCGAGGCTCACTCCTCGGCCTACAGTGTGTCGCCACTCTTTCTCTGTGCATGGCTTATCTGGGCTAGTCTGATGTTCTACGTAAAGGCAAGCAGCGCTAGCTCGTCGCCATCGATCGTTGGCTTAGAGCGGCGGGTTGGTCGCTGCGCTCCGTGACCCACCCCCACGAATTTAGACCTTTCTCTGTTAATTCCGCATTCTGCAGTTGACGGTGAAACAAAGAGCGAGGCGCAAGCCTTGCGCAGCAAAGGCAATGGGCCTCTGGCTCTAGGAAGAGTTGCGAGCAGCGGTGCGATGAGTCGAGTGATCAAGCCGTTGAGAACGAGTGCCACGTACAAAAACGACCTTGAAACATTACGCTTCTGTGCCTTTGCTACTCCAGGCTCACGCCTCGTCTGCTTAGGCCTTAGCAAAACAGGGGAATCCGGTTAACCCGCGTGACACATCTCTGGGAATCGTCTCCCCTGGTATTCAAATGTAAAAGCAAGTATCCATTTACGGAAGACGATGGAGGCGAAACGTTTATGGCTTACTTCAAGGATCTCAGAGAACACATCGCTGCGCTGGAAAAAGCGGGCTTGCTGGTCAAGATCGACGAACCGATCAATAAAGATACGGAACTGATGCCGCTGGTGCGGTGGCAGTTCCGCGGCTTGTCGGAAGATGAGCGGCGGGCGTTCATGTTTACGAATGTATTTGATGCGAAGGGGAGGAAATACGATATTCCCGTCGTTGTTGGCACGCTGGCTGCGTCGCGCCAGATCTATGGATTCGGACTTCAATGCAAGCCCGAGGAAATCGTCGATCGTTGGAACAAGGCGCAAAGTAGTCCAATCCCGCCGAAAATTGTCGAGAGTGCACCGGTGCACGAAGTTTTTTACACCGGCGCGACGCTTACGGAAAAAGGCGGCTTGGGTGAATTCCCGATTCCCATCTCGACGCCCGGCTACGACTGCGCGCCGTTTACCACGGCGTCCCACTGGTTCACGAAAGATCCCGAGACAGGAATCATCAATATTGGCAACTATCGCGGCCACGTGAAAAGCCCGACGCGAACCGGTGTGTTTCTCAGTTCCAGCAATCACGGCGGCTATCACTGGCGCAAATGCCGGGAGCGTGGCATTCCACTGCCAGCCGCGCTGGTCATCGGAGCGCCGCCCTGCGTTGCTTATACGGCGCCGTCGCGGATTCCATTTAGCGTCAGCGAGCTGGATGTCGCCGGCGGTCTTGCGGGCGCGCCCATCGAGGTCGTGAAATGTAAGACCAACGATATTCTGGTGCCGGCGAACGCGGAAATTGTCATCGAAGGTGAAATTTCGACGGAATTTCTAGAACCCGAAGCGCCGTTCGGCGAGTCTACGGGCTACATCGCTGAGAGACTGCTCAACCCATTTTTCGAAATCAAGTGTATCACGCACCGAAAAAATCCGATCTTGGCGACGATCATCAGCCAGATGCCGCCGAGCGAATCGAGCGTGATGCGCCAGGTGGCGGCGGAGGGAAACTACCTCAGATTCCTGCGCGATCAGTGCAATATTCCCGGTATCATCGAAGTCAATTTTCACAGCATCGCCGTGCGCCAGATCTGCGTCATTAAGATGAAGAAAATCAATCAAGCGCATGTCTGGCAGGCGTTGCATAGCATGGTGGGTTACAATCCGGCCACGGGCAAAATGGTCATCGCTGTGGACGAAGATATCAATCCGCGCAATCTGGATTCACTTTTTTGGGCGTTGGCTTTCCGCATGCAGCCACATCGCGACGTGTTAATCATTCGTAACCGCACGCCGCAGATGGATCCGTCGGCATTTCCTCCGGGACAGGAGATGGAAAATTCTCTGAATGAAATGGCCGGCTGCTCGGCGATGTTGATCGACGCTACGCGCAAGTGGGACTATCCGCCGGTGTCGCTGCCGAAAAAAGAGTACATGGAGCACGCCCGGCAACTGTGGGAACGTTTGGAGCTACCCAAGTTGAAGCCGCAAGATCCCTGGTTCGGCTATAACCTCGGCGTGTGGTCCGACGAAGACGAGGAAGAAGCGCAAATGGCGGTAAAAGGGGAGCACTATGAAATCGGTGAGAGACGAAAACAGCAGCGAATTCCAGTGAAGAAACTATAGCCCAACATATTTCAAATTTTCGGTTGGTTGTATCTCTAAAATTGAGAAACGGCGGCGCGCACAAAAACGCGAAGCACGATTAACAAAAATTCGAAGCACGAAACCTGTCCTGAGCCAGGTCGAAGGATCCGAAATTCGAAACAATCTCAAATGAGCAAAAGAGGCAAAATTCCAAACAAATTTCATTCGGATTCGGTATTTTGGATTTTCCGATTTGAGATTTTTTGTCTCGGAGTTTGTTTCGGATTTCGATATTCGGATTTAGAATTTCTTTCGCTGGTTGCCTGACGCGATAAATTTTCTTGAAGTCGTTTTGTTAAACATCTCAAACGGAACAATCTAGCGTGGGCTAGCGGCCTCCCAACTCCTTTAAAGCCTCTTCAACCAGCGACGCGTCGACCACCATTGGCGGCGTTACGGTAAGAGGAATTTGTTTGGCGTCCTTTTCGATTTGCAACAATATGTCGACGCCGTCCAGAGGTACTCGGCTATCGCGGCTGAAACCTTCCACTGAAACATCGTAAGACTCTCGGGCAAGCTTTTCATCCATATGGAAGCGCTTGCGGATGACATCGGTGGTTCCCGCGGCGTTAGCCTGAATGAATCTCAACGCTTCAATTTCCGCCTTCAAGACCCTTTTTATTTGGGAGCGGTTGCTCTTGATTCTGTCGATGGTCGCTCCAAGGCCGGCAAAGGGAACCGTGACGTACTGCGCCGTATTGGCCAGCAAGGGGTAACCATCCCATTTCGCGAGGATCGAATAGGGTGGAGCGACGACGATGCAATCGACGCGACCGATCTTGAAAGCATCGTACATCAGTTTTTCGTCACCAATGGCCAGAAACTTTACGTCTTTGTCAGGATCGAGCCCGAAGTGGCGCAAGGTCATACGGCTGCTCACCTGGTTGGTTCCGCCGATTGAAGTAATTCCAATCACGGCACCTTTCAGATCCTTCATGCTCTTGAATTTATTTTGCGCCACGAAGCTAAAGAAGGGAGCTTTGATGCCCGTCGAGATGGCGCGCACCGGCAGGCCTTTGGCTGCGGAGCGGATAATAGAACCGATCAGCTCCGCATAGTCGATATCGCCGCTCAGCAACGCAGCCATTGCAATGTTAGGGCGCATTTGGATCAGTTCGACATCGGCGCCGTTCTTGAGGTAAAGCCCGCGATCCTTGGCCACGAAGGGAACAAGAAACGCCATCGAACTTGTGGCGACGGCGATGCGGACTTTTTCCGGTGCGGATTTGTCTTGCGCATGGGTAACTGCAGGCGCGACCCTTAAGAATGCGATCCAGATTGCCAACAGTGTTATAGGTGTCATTGCTTTTCCCGGTAAGGCGCGTCTAAGATGAACACCCGTATAGTTTATCGATGAAGCCGGATTTTTTGATCTCTTCGAGGATGCTGGTATCCATGAGACTCGCCGGTTTTGTGGCTCGGGCATTTGGATGTGTGAGCGAGTCAAGGGCGCTTTGAATCCCATTGGGCTCCGGAATAGGATATTCTCGCAAGCTGCCGGACAGACGGTTGTAAAGGTCCTTGGCTGCGACAGGATCCTTGATCCCTTCCTCTTCGAATACAGCAAGAACCGTCTTGGGCCGAGTTTTGAAGATGTAAATGCCTTCGATATAAGCCATCAGCAGTCGGCGCAGGGTGTCGCGTTGGACCCGAATCAGTGATGTCGGCACGGTTACACCGAAGCGAGCATAGTCGAGGGGCAACTCTGAAAGGTCAGCAAGCGCCCGGCAACAACCGCTGGCCAAAATCTTGTATAGACTATCGGGGCTCACCAACGCCGCGTCGACGTGACCGGCCATTAACGCCGTCATTCTTGTGGGTGTATTTCCCGACTGCAAAACGATGATGTCTTTGTCGGGATCGATTTTCCACGAGCGCAAGACCATGCGGGTGGTGATATCGGAGGCTGATCCAATCCGGCTTACGGCAATCCGCTTGCCTTTCAGATCTTCCGGCTTGGCGATATTTTTCCGGACAACCACAATATGCTCGAGCCGATTGATGGTGACCGCGATGATTTTGGTATCCAAGACGCCCGACAGCGCGAGGCTCATCATGTCCGGCACCCCGGAATCTGAAGCGACGATGTTTCCGCCGGCCATGGCTTGGGTCAGTACAGTGCCGCTGTTGAAGTAAATCGATTTAACATTGAGCCCGTGCTTCTTCCAAATCTTTTCTCGCTCCATAACGCGGCGTAAATCGGTGCTTATACCCGAGCCGCTATAGCCCAACAGAACCGAGTTGGATTGGGCGCGGGCAATCGATAAGCTCAACGTGGCGCTGACCACCAGGGTCAAGAGCGATACCGCATACTTGAGTTGACGGAATTTCAATTGTTACTCCGATTCCATGGTCACTCGAACAAAAATTCTCCTCTAACTCGTCCGGCCGTACAGCTTGTCAATGAACCCGGACTTTTTGATTTCCTCGATGACGCTGGTGTCCATCAAACTGGCGGGTTTAGTTGCTTTCGCATTCGGATGGGTCAGCGAGTCGAGGGCACTTTGGACGCCGTTAGGTTCTGGGATCGGATACTCCCGAAAGCTCTTGGAAACTCGGTCGTAGAGATCTTTCTGAACCGCCGGGTCTTTGATGCCGCTCTCTTCCATAACAGCGTAGGCGATCGCTGGCCGGCTCTTGTAGATGTAAATCCCTTCGACATAGGCCATCAGCATTCGACGCACCGTATCGCGCTGGTTGCGAATCAGCGACGTGAGAACAGTGACGCCGAACCGCGCGTAATCCAACGGCAACTCCGAAAGATCGGCCAGCACGCGGCAGCAACCCGTAGCGATGATTTTGTGAACGCCCTCGGGGCTGACGAGGGCGGCATCAACATGTCCCACCGTCAGCGCAGTGACCCGCGTGGGCGTGTTTCCGGCCTGTAAATAGGTCACTTCCTTTTCCGGATCGATTTTCCAGGAGCGCAGAACCATGCGGGTCGTGATGTCGGAGGCGGAGCCAATCCTGCTTACGGCGATTCTTTTGCCTTTGAGATCTTCCGGCTTGGCAACATTTTTCCTGACCACAACGATATGCTCGAGACGATTAATGGTGACCGCCACGAGTTTGATATCGGCAACGCCTGAGATCGCGAGATTGAGCATCGCCGGGACGTCGGAATCGGAAGCAACGATATTTCCACCAGCCATGGCTTGCGTTAAAAGGCTACCGCTATTGAAGTAAACAGCTTTTACGTTGAGCCCGTACTTTTCCCAAATCTTGTTGCGCTCAATCACCCGCCGAAGGTCCGAGACCAAGCCGGCCCCACCGCTGTAACCCAAATTAATAGTCGTTAACTGTGCCTGGGCAATGATGGCGGGTAATGCAGCTACCCAGGTTATTAATCCAAAAAAAAGAGCCAGGGTTTTTTTCATCTTCTGACTCCTATTACGGTACATTCTTTGGCGAGCTCACCAAGGATTTGACCAATAAGGGTGAGTCACCCGTCGTCACTCCTGCACAGGCATGACGGTAACTCGGTGGATGATACCCGCAACGGACTTTCGTTCCACCACGTTAGTTTGCCCGCTGCAAAACTTCTTTGAGCAGCGCAGCATACTTTTTGTCGAGTTGAGTTTT
>Ga0126384_10001834_pt1 | contig 12730 bp, 7 predicted proteins | sample PanSoiMetPlot_36_FD_92543 | JGI IMG/M metagenome (GOLD analysis project Ga0126384, IMG submission 92543) | Tropical forest soil microbial communities from Panama - MetaG Plot_36 | ecosystem: Environmental > Terrestrial > Soil > Tropical forest > Bulk soil | place: Panama | collected 2016-02-17 | reverse complement strand
TTTTCCCCACGCCGCTCGTACCATAAAGAAGGGTCAACCGTGAGGCGCGCAAGTTGGCAGTGATGATCTCCCCCTCCGCTTCGCGCCCGAAGAAAAACGGGGCGTCCTCCTCAGCATACGGCATCAACCCTTTGTAGGGTGTGTCCGGTAGTGCCTTTTCAGCCATCTCCTCTCTCCGGCGCGCTACAGCTTTTGTATCCGCACGCTGAGTGCGGCAATATAATCTTCCAAGGTTTGATCGATGATTTCTACGCCACGCGTCCCCCAGAACTTCTGATCGAGAGTGGTGGGAGCCAATTGTACTGCCCAGGACTGGTACGTCAGTTGTTGCTCGCCCCAGATCCGACGCAGGATGACCCGGAGATTCCAGTCTCGCAAGCTATAGCCGAGGAACAAGTAGCTGCTGTTGCGCAGTTTTTCGGCCAGCTTCACTGGGATCAAATTGGAAATGTCCGTACGGGTCAAATAGTCCGTGTAGTGGTCTTCGGTAATGACATAGTTGTCGTTTCCTGCTTTTTTGCGATCTACTGCACCGTGGATCTTGAGAATGACGGTACGTTGCTCAAGCGAGAGGTCACGATATTCATTTGGCTTCTCGATAAGGCGCACCTCATGGTCAGGCAGCCGATGCAAGAACTTGCCACGATGCTCACCCTCAGCCACATACGATACGAGGTCGAAGGGCTGCGCCGCCTCCTGAAAGGCGCGTTCCAACACATCGTCATAGTTGGTGGTGACGATAAGTTGATAAGGAGGGTAGCCTTTCTCACGGAGGAGACCGGGAAGGAGGGCGAGGAATCTGTGTAGAGGGGTCGGCGGATAGTCCGCGTCGAAGATGAAATGCAGTCTCCGGTACAAAGGAGCCGACCCCCTCATGACGGTTGCATATTGTGATACGCGTAAGAGGTCTTTCTTGTCGCCTCCCATATATCCAAACTGCTGAGCCAGATATTCGGCCAGTTCGCTCCCGCTGGGCAGATACTGGCCGTGCTGATAGCTTGCCCCCTCTGGACGGCCGCATAAATTGACCCCTGCGCCTAGGAAAGAGACCACGTCACCATCGGTGATTGCCGTGATCACTGTCCTGTAGTGCTCATCCAATGGATCAGGCTCAGGCGGACTTCCTTCGTCGAGCTCTTTCTCTTTCCCATTTGACATTCAATATTTTTTCCTTTCCAATGTATCCAGGGTGAGATGCAAGATCTCGTCGGGTCGATTGGTCATGCTGAAGGCTAGTGGCGGAATGCCTGTGGTTGGATCGATGACATCAACGTAAAAGATCACCGGAGTAGTCTTCTCCTTCGGCAATTACGCCAAAAATAACAAACCGGCTATAGCGGGTGCGCAGCTGCTTTGATCCGCTGGCAGATGTGGACTAATATCTCCCCTTGTTCGGCCGGGCTTAGGCTATCGAGCGGTCGAGAGGGGTCATGCGCGGCTTGATACGCTCCGATGTCCGTCTCCTCGTATAAGCAGGCACTTACAGGAACCCATAGGATAGCCAGCCCCTGCTTTTCAGCCGCCGCCAAAAGCGGTGGCAGCTCATGCTCGGCAATGAAGTCGGACGCCAGGAAGTCGGCGCTCACCAACAAGACGGCAACCTTGGACGACGCCAGGGCGTGCTCAATCTCTTCCCTCCACTTCGCACCGGGCGTGATCTGGGTATCGTCCCACACCGCGATGCCATTCTTCCGCACCAGCGGCTTTAACATGGTCTGGAGTCTTTCCAACCAGGCCCTATCTTTATGGCTGTAACTGATGAAGACGTGGTCACCTGCGGCTTCCGATTGGCTACTTGCAGGAGGAGGAGCTGCCTCACGGGCAGCCACCCGGGGGACACGGGCAGCGAACTCTTCAAAGAACCGGAGAAAATCAAACGGCTGCATACGACCGGATTGGTCGAAGAGGTAGAGCGTGACCTCGATCGGCCGCTCTCGCTTCAGTAAATCATCAGCGATGACCTCGGCCATCTGCACCGCCACATCCTCATAACTAAAGCCTGCGGTTCCCGCACCAATGGCGGGGAAGGCGATTGCGCGCAGCTCCAATGCATCAAGCAACTGCAGACAGCGCCGCGTCGTGTGCTGAAGTATCTCTTCCGGCCGCATCTGGGTTGTTTGTCGGTCCATGGTGACCGCATGGAAGATATGCTGCGCAGGCAAAGAGCCGGCCGTGGTCACTACGACGCTGCCCAGGGCCGCGGGCACTTTCTTTGCCGCATCTAGCGCGATGGCATTCCCCCCGGCCCCGCGTATCGCAGCTGACACTCCGCCGCTCATGGTGAGGTAGCGGTCATCGGAACTCACCAGTACCTGCGCCTCCGAGGTGGTAATGTCGCCGAACTCCAGGGCAAGTTGCGACCGGCCAAATCGGTATATGCGCCTCTGTGTGCTTTGGGTAGATGCCGCATCCATAGCTCTACTCCTTACTAAGCCCGAGTCGAGAGTTGAGAGAAGATGGCCATGCGCTGCACTGTGTCAATTGGTGAAGAAAAGTCCCTCTGAGCAAAAAGTGCTCCTCTTTTTATCCTACCCTCCTCAGAGCAATCAATAGGTAAAAAACGGGATTCCCTTCTCAGCCCCTTTTTGCCAGAATAAGCTGTTTTTCAGGGGAGCAGAACTGCATGCCGCACATCATCGGTACAGCCGGTCATATCGATCACGGCAAAACCTCGCTCATCAAGGCGCTCACTGGCCAGGAAACCGATCGCCTGAAAGAGGAGCAGGAACGCGGTATCTCGATCGACTTGGGGTTCGCCTATTTGGATTTGCCCAGCGGCGAGCGAGCCGGGATTGTGGACGTCCCTGGCCATGAACGTTTCATCCGCAATATGCTCGCCGGCGCCCACGGTATCGACTTGGTGTTGTTCACTATTGCCGCGGACGATGGAGTTATGCCTCAGAGTGAAGAGCATCTCGACTTTCTCCATCTTCTCGGAGTCAAGAACGGCATTTTCGTTATCACCAAGGCTGATCTCGTCGAGCCGGCGCGCCTAGCCGAAGTGCAGGAAGAGATCGAAATCCTCACGCTCGATACCACCCTGGAAGGTGCGCCGATCATTCCGGTCTCCTCCGTCACCGGTCTAGGACTTGAGCGGTTACGACAGGAGATTGCTGCACGACTCCAGGCCTACGAACGTCCCCCCTTGCCGGGCTATTTTCGCCTGCCGGTAGATCGGGCCTTTGTTATGAAGGGTCACGGTGTCGTGGTGACCGGCACGGCAGTTGCCGGTACGATCAGCGAAGGAGACTCCGTTCGGGTGTTGCCTGGCGGCGAAGAGACGCGGGTGCGTTCGCTGCAGGTGCACGGCCAAGCGGTGCCTCTGGCCAAATGGGGGCAGCGGGTCGCGCTGAACCTTGCTGGTTTGGAGAAGAGTGACATCGCTCGTGGACACATCATCTGTCATCCCAAAGTGACGCTCACGACTCAGCGGTTTGACGCCTTTGTCGAGATCCGACCGGGGGCGCGGCGAGAGGTGGAGAACCACGAGCGCGTACGAGTACACATTGGCACTGCTGAGGAAATCGGCAAAGTCATCATCCTCGATGGCCGCCAAGCGTTACCTCCGCGCTCGACCGCCTTTTGTCAGATCGTCCTGGAAGAGCCGGTCGTGGCTCTGCGCGGAGATCGGTTCATCCTGCGCAATCAAACCGCTCAGGGGACCCTTGGGGGGGGAGAGGTCATCCACCCTTTTGCCCAGCGTCACCGTCGTTCAGAAGAAGGAGTGAGTGAACGCCTGACCGCTTTGCGGACGACGGATCTGCTCCAGGCATGTCGTGCTTATCTTGAAGCACAAAGCGACTTTGCCGCAGCGCTCGAAGAGATCTATCAAGGTGTGAATGCGCGTGAGGATGAAGTGGCAGCCCTACTCGCACAGGATCCGGAGATCTTGCCTTTTCCTGACAAGAATCATCCAGAGGCGTATTCAGTGGCTGGCAAATGGCGACGCCTCACTGTCGAAGTGAGCAAAACTTTGGCTGCCTTTCACCAGAATACTCCGCTCGCTCGTGGCATGGAGCTGGAGTTGCTCCGCAGCCAGTTGTCGTTCTCATTCTCTCCCAAGATCTTTCGAGCGGTGACCGATAAGCTGATAGCCGAAGGTGTGGCCATTCGTGAGGACAGTAGACTGCGGCTGCCTTCCCATAGTGTCACCCTCAACGAGACCGAACAGGGGACCGCGGCTCGCCTGGAGCGTTTGCTTCAGGAAGGTGGATTTACGCCACCGGAGGTGAAAGAGCTTGAAGAGAGGCTCCAGGTGCCGCGCAAGCTGCTCACTGACCTGCTCGGCGTGTTGGAGTCGCGCGGGAAGGTGGTCAAAGTCACCTCTGACCTGTATTTCGGTAGCGCGGTCTTGGAAAAGGCTAAGACTGCTCTCACGACTCATCTGACAGCCCAAGGAGAAATCTCCGCCGCAGCCTTTCGTGACCTGTTGGGTATCAGTCGCAAGACCGCTATTCCGCTACTAGAGTATTTTGACCGCGCTGGTCTGACCCTGCGAGTCGGCGACGTACGCAAACTACGCAAGAAGTAGGGTCTAGGGTCTGAGCAATCTTCCTTGAACCTTGTCCCTTGAACTTTGAACGTGAAACGTGAAACGTGAGACTTGAAACCTTGAACCTTGAACTCTACGTGAGGGAGGACCATGAGCCAACCTGATCAGACTCTGAGGGACCAGCGTTCGCGTATCCGCTTGACCGAGAAGGTCAAGGCTGCTGGGTGAGCGGGCAAACTAGGTCCGGCGGACCTGGCTCTTGTGCTTGGCTCTCTGCCCCGTGCTTCTCATCCCGACCTGATTGTCGGAGTCGAGACCTCGGATGATGCCGGGGTGTTTCGCCTGCGAGATGATCTAGCCATCGTCAACACGGTGGATTTTTTTACGCCTGTGGTTGATGACCCCTACACCTACGGCCAGATCTCGGCAACTAATTCTCTCAGCGATGTTTACGCGATGGGAGGAGAACCAAAAACTGCCATGAATATAGTCTGCTTCCCCCAGAGTGGGATCGACAAAGAGGTCCTGACTGAGATCTTGCGCGGGGGGGTGGATAAGGCAACCGAGGCCGGGGTGGTAGTCGTTGGTGGGCACTCCGTGGCGGACGACGAGATCAAGTACGGCATGGCTGTTACCGGGGTGATCGACCCCCGCCGCGTGATCCGTAATGTCGGCGCGCAGGTTGGTGATGTGGTGGTTCTTACCAAACCCTTGGGGACCGGTATCCTGACGACCGCTCTCAAAAAAGCTCACCTGCGCGAAGAGGAATATGCCGCTGCTGTGACCTCTATGGCTACTCTGAACGATAAAGCTGCGCGCGTAATGCTGCGCCATACTGTCCATGCGTGTACGGACATTACTGGCTTCAGCCTCATGGGACATGCTTGTGAGATGGCAATGGGCAGTGGCGTGACGTTGCACCTGCACGCGTCTGCTCTGCCGTTGTTCCCCGGGGCCCTGCGCCTAGCCCTGGAGGGATACATTACTGGCGGCTGCAAGCGCAACCGGAACTACTTGGCCGATAAAGTGCAAGCTTCCTCCTCGGTACCGCAGGACTTCAACGAGGTGGCCTTTGACCCTCAGACGTCGGGGGGGCTGCTCATCGCCGTGCCCGAGCGAGAGGCTCAGGCTCTCGTACATGACCTCTTAGCGGCAGGGGTTCCCGCCGCGGCCATCATCGGCGAGGCGTTGCCCCGAGGGGAGGCGTGGGTGAAGTTACTATTATGATCCCAGAAAAATAAAAAATTTCTGCGCTTTGCCGATGCTTATTGTGTATTGCCACTGCTGCCTCATACCGCAGCTAGCAAGAGAGGGGAGGACAGTACCATGCAACCGACGATAGCATCTGAACTACTTCTCCAATTCACCTCTCTGACTACCAGTTTTTCTCAACTGGGGGTACGGCTTTCTCAGGCTGCTAGCGCCTTGCAAGATCTGGGGTTGCCTCCGTCGGCAAGCCTGCTTGCTGACCTGACCGTTGCCCGCCGAGACTTTACCGATCTGTGTGCCAACGTCCTGGCTCTAGCTGAAGGCTTAGCGGTTACGCCTCTCCCGCTGCCGGCGGAGCTTGCTTCTCTCATAGACCTCCGTCCTTTACTGCAAAGAGTTGTCGAGGCGGAACAACAAAGGGCTGCGGTCGAAAGCCTGCATCAGCAGGCTCTTCTGGCGTTGGACCGGGTAGTTGCTATTACCCGCCGTGACGGCAGCGACTTCCCGCCTTTACGGGAGTGTCGGGAAAGAGCCCAAGAGTTGCACAGCGCCATTACCGAGGCGTCCTGGCCTCAGGTGCATCCTGGCGCTGAAGCCTTGGCTACGGGAAAGCACCCTTTCGCGCAACTGCTGATGTTAGTCGAAGGGCAAGAGGAACTGGATGATGATCAGTGGGCACTGTTGCAAGATGTAGTCGAGCAAACATTTGGTAAATCCCTGTCAATAGCTGCTTCGCGAGGAAGACTCGTCATCTCACCTGAGTATAGCTCAGCCGCGCTTGCCAAACCGCGGCCAGCGATAGTCATCTCGCCAGAAAGACTCAGTGTTCCTTTGGTTGCGTCCCTCTCAGCAGCGGAGAATCCAGAGACCGACGCGGGTGGAGAGGCGTCCGTTCTCGTTCCCCAGCCTCAGGCCGCCTACACGGCTGGTGTGGAACTCTCGCTTGTTGCTGAGGATACCCCCCCCTTCCTCGAAGAGACGGTCAGGCAGAATGGGGCTACTCTGTCCCTCCCTGAAGAGACGGAGACACCAAACGGCACTGCTACACCCACCTCCTTTTTGTCAGAAAGCGCGCGAGAGGACACGACAGTCACGGTCCAAGAGGAGAAGCAGGAGAAACAGGAAGACGCGGCAGTGCACCCCGTGCTCTATCACTTCGGGCCGGAAACCGCGGCTCAAGAGATTGTCGCTGCCGTTTTACACCAGCAAGCTGCAGAACGTCCAGCGATCTTGCGCGACTTAATGTGGCGGCTGATTCATGAGGAGAAAGTGATCCTGGCCTTTCACATGGCGCGCTCGCTGGAAAGCTTATACCCGGAATTGCAACCGTGCTTGCCCTCTTGGTTGATGCGTTCGGTGGTGCTCGGTCGACACGTTCGTCATGCCAATGGGGAAATCGCCCGCCTCCTCGAAGAAGACTTTGGCAAGTGCAACCTTGAGTGCTTCACTACCAGTTATGAAGAATGGAATACCGCGGTCAGATTTCTAGTGGCCGCCGCCGCCCTGCAGCCGGCTTTGCTCGCTCCCGATACTGGAGCCTCTCCCCTGCTCCACTCGCTGCCCGACGAGGCAGGATTGCCGCAATTCTCTGCGTACCGCCGTCTGCTTGCCGACTATGGAGGAAGACGGCAGCCTCTCGACCCCCGTACCTTCAAAAAGGGGAGGGGACAGGCTGCGTGGCAAGCAGATCTGGATACGCTGAAGCAAACGGTAGAGTCGTGGTGCGCCCGTGCGGCGCGCACCACCCTGGTATTTTCTCCGGCAACTAAAGTGTGGCGCAGGTGGCAAGAGCCGAAAGGGTTGATTCATTCGTTGCTCTTGCCGGTCCGGCAAAACGACGCGAGCAAACTACAAGCAGCCAAGCGAGTGGTCGAGCAGTTGTTAGACGAAGCCCAGTTTAAGCGTGAAGTGGATTATACTGACCGGAAGGTTTTAGGAAGGCTACTGGGAGAGGATATTCCTGCCCGAGCTCTCGAACCGATTCGCGCCCAAGTCCGTGAAGCAGTAGGGTTCACGCGCCGCTGGATTGAACTTCAGGAATCTCGCCCCGACCAGAGCCAGAGTAAAGGCGCTCCCCAGGAGCAAGTCGAGCAGTTGCGGCAGCAGGTAGAGAGCTGTCAAGAAGCCGTTTTAGAGGAGCTGAATTCCCTGCGGCGGCGCGAGCCCTCCGTATTGATCGGGAGCGCGGTCTCCTGTTGCCGGAGAGTTGTGGAAAACATTCAGACCTTGTGTGATCCGCAAGCGTTCTTCCCGACCGAGGAACCGCTGCCGAAACCTTTCCTCTACACCGACCTCCTGAGGATCCCTTCTCTGCCGATCAACGAACAGTGGGAACTGGTGGTTCCTAACCATCGTCCTGTTGTGGACGGGATTCTGGAACTGGTGGCGAAGCCCTAAGGATTCCCGCCAGTCGCGGGCAACAAGACTCCGCCGGACTGTTGATCCGCTGGTGGTGCGAAGGAGGGACGATCAAGCTGTTTTTGCCATTGACGCGGCACTTTGTGTTCCTGGAGAAAGTCGCGAAAGCGATCGCGCTCGTTCACTGACCGCTGGGCAATCTCGGTATCGTCGCGCACGATGTGCGGAGTAAGAAAGATGAGTAAGTTGATCTTATTGTTCCTATCATCCTCCGTGCGAAAGAAGTTTCCCAACACCGGCAGATTCTCAAGGTAAGGGACGCTGTCACGCTGCCGCGTGGCGTTATCCGAGATTAAACCACCGATCACCACGGTCTGCGCGTCCTTGACCACCACGGTCGTGCTGGCTGAACGGATCGACGTCGTTGGTCCCACCAAATTAGGATTCCCCACCGAGGCGATGGTCGGCACGATCGCCGACACCTCTTCATAAATATCGAGGCGGACGGCATTGCCCTCGGAGATCTGCGGAGTGAGACGCAGTGTGATCCCTACGTCTTGGCGTTCCACCGTGGCGAACAGATTGTTCAGGTTTGCAGCATCGGTTGCTCGGCTAGCAAGAAAAGGAACATTCTGCCCGACGAGGATTTCTGCTTCCTGATTATCAGTAGTAAGGAGGGTAGGGGAAGAGAGGACATTAATGTCATTGCTGGTTTGCGCCGCACGCAGCAGTGCGAACTGGGCCGGTATCTTGGTGCCATCAGGTAGCTCTATCGTCTTGTTGCTGGCGGCGGCCAGCAACAATCCCGACAGGCTCGCCGGGTTTGTCAGCGCGGTGTTCAAATCTTTGAGATTAACTCGACCGAGACCGACCCCTTCACCGTTGATACTGAATGAGCCTTGCCACTCAATTCCCAGTTCACGCGCACGATCGACACTGACTTCGAGGATCATCGCCTCCACGAAGACTTGGCGGCGCCGTACATCGATTTGGTCAATGACTTTCTTGAGCGTGTCGAAGTCTTGCTGGGCGGCACTGATGAGGAGGGAGTTAGTCGCGGGATCCGCAGTGATCGATACTTCGCTGCTGAACTCTGGTGCAGCACCAGAGACGCTAGGTGCAGCCTGAGGTTGGGTGGGCGGCGGCATTAGGGGGGAAAACCGCTCGCCTAGCGGCGAGCTGGAACGTTCAGATTGCCGGCCGGATCGCTCGTCACGGCGTGGGTGCCGGTCACGGCGTGGGGCGTTGATCGTGCCGCCCCCACTCCCTGCTCCCGTCCGCGCGCCAATTAAGTCAGCCAAAACCGGCAGCATCTCCTCGGCGTTGGCATACTTGAGAGGATACACGTGGATCTTGGTGGTTCCTGGTGGGAGAGGCGCATCGAGCCTGGCGACCAACCGGCGCACGATTTTGAGATCGAGCGGACTGCTCATGACGATAAGCGAGTTCGTGCGCTCGTCGGGGAGAATACGCACCGCGTTGCTCGATCCTCCGCCTGTGGGAGGAGTGATGCCAGTGGTCGTAACTGGCCTGATTCGCGGAACACCCGACGCCCCCTCGCTCCCACTCTGCTCTTTCATGATCTCTTCAATCTTCTTGGCCAGGTCGCCAGCAAAGGCGTGGGTGAGCTGAATGACCTCGGTCACGCGTTCATTGCCTTCCACATCGAGCTCTTCCAGCATACCCAGGAGCCGCCGCACATTGACGGCCGAGTCAGTTAAAATCAGAGTGTTGGTCGCTGCATAAGGGAGCACCAGCCCATCCTGCGACACCATAGGTTGCAGGACTGGTGCCATATCCGTGGCATTAGCGTAGCGCAACGGCACCAAGCGCGTAATGAATTCGTCTCCAGCGGCCGCCAGCGAACCGTTCGACAGCATGGGGAGGCCGGTCTGTTTGGCGTCGCGGCTGGGTACGATTTTAATGATCCCTCTGCCCGGCACGGTGGTAAACCCTTTGACTTGCAAGACCGACTGAAAGACTGTATAGGCCTCGTCTGGCGTGACCTTGTGCGGAGAAATAATCGTGACTTTGCCGCGCACCTTTTCATCAACAATAAAGTTCTTATTGGTGATGTCGCTAATGAACCTAGCCAGGACGGGAATATCGACGTCCTGAAAGTTGATCGCAACCAATGCGTTAGCCCCCTCCAGCGAGGATTTCTTCCCATTCGAGACTGGACCGAGATCCTCGTCGGAGAAAGAATGGCCGTCCCCACCCCGGTCGCGGGATCGGTCATGGTTCTGTGCCCAGCCCACGCTAGTGCAGAGGAGAAGCACAAGACCTAGCCAGGGAGGCGGAAGGGACAAACCGCCCCTCCGCCATTGCGCTTTATGCGACAGTTTATTGACGAATCTCATACGAAAGGGTAACCGGCTGGCGGTTGCGCAAGACATCGACTCGTACCTGTGAGCGACCTTGCAGGTCCTGTAGTAAGGAAAAGGCGGTGCCCGGGTCGGAGATCTCAACGCCATTGACCCGTTGCACGATGTCTCCATTTTTCAGGCCTAAGCGCTCAATCAAGCTCTGCGGCTTGATAGAAAACAAACGAAACCCCTGAGTTGCTCCGTTTCCGTCGGCGTAAGGGACAGCCCGGACTTGGGTGAACAGGTCGTTCAGATTCTCCATGGCATGATCCACTTCGCGACGGTCGAGCTGGAAGGTATCTTGCGCCACCTGACGTATCCCGTCCTGGTCCTGCCGTGGCGCTGGGGTCGCGGCGGTAACCACTGGTTGTGTGAGAGCCGCAGGCGCGTCAGTTGGTAAGGTCAAGGTCTCACGTCGGCCGTTGTGGTCCAAGATGACCTGGTTCCAACCAACCTGTACGAGGGTCACCCCAGCGGCGACCATCTCGCCTTCGCGATACAGCCCCTGCACGTGCGTGCTTTGGTCCTCGATAATGGCAAAGGCGCGCTCGCGCTCGCGCAGTGCTGTCCCCCATAACTTGAACACGCTGTTGTCAGTTGCGACAACCGGGGCCTCCGTCTGGGCTGGCGCCTTGACCGAATTGAAAATGTCGCGCGTGTAGACGACAGTGTAGGAAGAGAGCGGGGGGGTGAACCGTGTGGTGGGAAGCGGTAGACTTTCCTCCGGTTGCTGAACCGCAGGGGGCAGGGTCAGCCACGCCGCCACAACACTGTTGACAGCCAGCGCGCTGAAATAAGAAAATAGCGCCAGGAGAAAAAATCGGGCGCTGATGAAAAGAGCTCTTGCTTCCACCACCACTACATCCACACTCAATCCTCATCCAGGATAAGCTAACGTAGGAAATAATTCAAGCTTTGCCTCAAGTCTATTAAGCTATCAGTATGAAGATCTTGGCTTGTCTGAGTTTCTTTCAACTCTTTTTATTTTGCTTGCCCGGTTGACGCCTTCTCCCAGGTCGGTTAAGCCCATGATTCTATGGTAGAAGAAAACGAACAGATTCGGATTCGCAAACAAAAGCTCGCCGCCCTGAAAGAGCGCGGGGTGCGAACCTATCCGAATGACTTTTTCCCTCTCCACACGGCGGCGGAACTGCACCAGCGGTTTGCCGCTGCCAGTACGGAAGAATTGGAGAAGAGAGAAGAAACGCTTTCTCTGGCTGGCCGCATTATATCATTACGGTACTTCGGTAAGGCGGCTTTCTTCCATCTGCAGGATCGCAGCGGGCAGATGCAAGTCTACGTGCGGCAGGGAGATAGCCCGCCGGACGCTGTGACCTTGCTCAAGGAATCGCTCGACGTCGGTGACCTCGTGGGCGTTGCGGGTCCGGTGTTTCGTACCCGTACGGGTGAGCTGACGATCAAAGCGACGACGCTGCGACTGCTCAGCAAAGCTCTGCGTCCGCTGCCGGAGAAATGGCATGGCTTACAGGATGTCGAAGTCCGCTACCGGCAACGTTATCTCGACCTAATCGTCAACCCTCAGGTGCGCGACACGTTTCGCAAGCGGGCGCAGTTGATCCAGCTACTGCGCCAGTTTTTCGTCGAGCGTGACTTTCTTGAAGTCGAGACACCGATCATGCAGAGTCTGGCCGGTGGTGCGCTGGCTAAACCGTTCGTTACACATCACCGGGCCTTGGACATTGACCTGTACTTGCGCATCGCGCCTGAACTGTTTCTTAAGCGTCTGATTGTGGGCGGCGTCGATCGTGTTTTTGAACTAGGACGGAACTTCCGCAACGAGGGAATGTCTACTAAACATAATCCTGAATACACTATGCTCGAGTTCTACCAGGCGTATGCCACCTACGAGCACTTGATGACACTCACCGAGGAGCTGTTCGCCTTTCTGGCTCAAGAAGTGAACGGCGGTCCGCGCCTGGTCTACGGCGAGCACGAGATCGATCTGACCCCGCCCTGGCGCCGTCTCGCGATGAAGGAAGCAGTCTGTGAGTACGCAGGGCTGACGGCTGAGGAAATCGAACGAGAGGATATAGTGCGAGCGAAGGCACGTGAGCTAGGAGTGCTGCCGTATGCTGCGGCACCGCTGGGCAAGGTCATAGAAGAACTGTTCGGCGCTGTGGTTGAGCCGCATCTCCTGCAGCCGAAGTTCGTGATCAATTACCCGCTCGAGGTGTCGCCGTTGGCGCGACGAAATGACGCAGACCCGCGCTTTGTCGATCGCCTCGAGGTCTATCTTGCCGGCCGCGAACTCTCCAACGCGTTTTCTGAGTTAAAGGATCCCGAC
>Ga0126384_10001833_pt1 | contig 12735 bp, 8 predicted proteins | sample PanSoiMetPlot_36_FD_92543 | JGI IMG/M metagenome (GOLD analysis project Ga0126384, IMG submission 92543) | Tropical forest soil microbial communities from Panama - MetaG Plot_36 | ecosystem: Environmental > Terrestrial > Soil > Tropical forest > Bulk soil | place: Panama | collected 2016-02-17 | reverse complement strand
GAATGTTTCGGCCACCACCCACACCGCCTTGCCGCCAGCAGGGGTTCTCGTGCGTTGCCCACCGTCGCTCGGCTCCTCTTCTCCTATCCATTTGCCGAATAATCCGTGCTCCAAGAGAATTTGCACCAGCGTGTTCACTTGCGCGGGGAGGTCGTCTGCGAGAATCTTTTTCTCGCGGGTGACTTCGACTGTCTGCACGGACTCGACCCAGGTGGGTGAGCCAGCCGCGCCGAACTGTGAGAAATCAGGCGAAAGATCACTTGCAGTCACAGCCTGGATCGGCTTTTCTTTGGCTTTCTCTCGGTCAGCCTTGTTGGGAAAGCGCTCAGGCGCCAGGTCCTCGGTCGCCGACAGCAGGGCTGGAAGAGGACATTCGACCGTTTCAAACCCGCTATCGGTCTCGCGCTCGACAGTGAGGGTTTGCCTGGTAACCGTTAAAGTGCGCGCAGCAGTGACTTGAGGGATGCCGAGGAACTCCGCCACCTCCGGACCCACCTGTCCGGTCTCCGCGTCGGTGCTATGGCGGCCGCACAGGATCAGGTCATACCCCTCACGTTTGAGTGACAGAGCCAAGGCGCGCGCAGTAGCTAACGTATCAGAGCCGGCAAAAGCCCGGTCCACCAAATGTACGGCCCGGTCCGCGCCCAGGGCCAAGCAGTGTTCCAAGGCCGCCTTTGCTTGGGGAGGACCCATGGTGAGCACGACTACTTCGCCACCGAGGCTATGACGCAACTCGATAGCTTTGAGGAGTGCGCGAATGTCGAACGAGCTGACTTCCGAGGGAACTCCTTCACGCTTCAGAGTTTTAGTTTCAGGATCGAGTTTCATCGCTGACACCACGGGAACCTGCTTGATCAACACGAGTGTTTTCATGGGGGAAAAGACTCCTATCTATCGCTCCCTATAGAGAAATCCTTTTTGAAATATGGATAGGAAATACTCCGGTTGCCATTCGACTTCGCTGCGCTACGCTCAGGGCGAACGGCCCTGTTGGCGGTGGTTCGTTTCCCGTTCGTGCTGAGCGTAGCCCGCAGGGCGGAGTCGAAGCATGAACAGCGGGCGCCACATCTCAAATAGGAAAACTATAGCTGTGGGCAGGAGAGTACCCTGCTTGGCAGGGGAGCGTCAACAGTTTGTGCCAACCTTAGAGCAGATTTTCTCTCACTGCTGAATGTCCTACGGCAATAGACATGCCAATATCTCAAAACTGTAGAAAACTGTGTAGTGGACAGAAAGTGTCCGATTCAACCGGACACTTGACTTGGACACCCGAGCACTCAAGGATGGTGCTCTCTTCTTAAGTTTTTCTCTCAAAGTGGACAGGGTGGAAGCACAAACTGTCCGAGATACTCGGACACCTCTGGGGACAATCAGGCCAGGCCACACGAACAGATGCCTCTTTGGCGGGTATTTCCAGGAGTTGTCCATGCCTAGAGGTTCCCCCCGCCCCTGGCATTACTCTTGCTGTCTTTACCCCAGCGAACAGATTATGGATTTACCAGAGCAGCGACAGTGGTATGTGGTCTACTCCAAGCCTGGACGCGAGGCGCATGCTCACTCCCACCTCGCGCAAAAGGGTTTGGAGGTATTCTTTCCCCAATTGCAGGTACCAACCCGCTTACCCTTTCAGCACACGCTCGTGCCTTTGTTTCCCAATTATCTCTTTGTCCGGCTGCAACTGCCAGAGGACTATTACGCAGTGATATGGTGTCCGGGGGTTAAGCGCTTGGTGAGTTTCACCGGGGTGCCGGCACCGGTGGACGATGCGGTCGTGGAGTTTCTCCAACAGCGGGCCACGGCGGCCGGGGTACTGAAGGCGCACTCTACGTTGGTGGTCGGCACCGCGGTGCAGGTTACCACCGGACCGCTGGCCGGACTCTCGGGTATTTTGCAGAATCCGCCAGATGCCAAAGGACGGGTCCGACTCCTCATGAAGCTCCTTGATCGAGACCTGAAGGTTATGGTGCCGCTCCACTCGGTGAAGAGTGGATGGATGATCGCAACGACGGCTGAACGAGCTGAAGCCCTAGGTTCTGCTCGTTATTAGACAAGTTTTCTTCTTCGCACAGAGCAATCTGTGTCGCGTCCTTGGCTCCTCCCCTTGGGGGTGAGAGCGAAAAAAAGGGGGTTACCCTTATGGGCGGAGCTTTGCCCGTCAGACACCACCCTCCTCTCCGCTTCGATTACCGCTTCTCACTCTGATAAGACTTGCTTGATGGCATCTGAACCTCACTTTGCAGCGGACGGGAAAGATCAAGATCTCTCCCCGGAGCTTGACGTGTACACTGAACACTTCGGCTTGGGCGAGAAACCATTTCACGTCACCCCCGATCCGCGATTTTTCTATCCGAGTCCAGCGTACCAGGAAGCCTACGCAAGCCTGCTCTATGGCATCAGACAACGGAAAGGTTTTATTGTCCTAACGGGTGAGGTAGGGACGGGAAAAACCACCCTCCTCCGTCGGCTGATGACGAATTTAGGAGATTCGGTTCATTTCGCCTTCGTTTACAATACAACCTGGACCTTTGATGAAATCCTTGATGCCATCTGTAGCGACTTCGAACTGCCGATAGGAGGGGTGAGGCGCGTCGAGAAGGTCCAAGCATTAAACATGTTCTTGCTGAAGCGACTTGAGCAGGGGGAGATTACCGCGGTTCTCATCGATGAAGCGCACAATCTGAGCATCGAAGCCTTAGAGAATCTTCGTCTTCTGTCGAACCTGGAAACAGGTAGAGAAAAACTCCTTCAGATCGTCTTAGTTGGACAGAACGAACTTGAACTCAAGCTCGCGCAGTTTGCCTTGCGTCAGCTCAAAGACCGAGTCGCGATTTGGTGCAGACTCGATCGTTTGAAGGAACGAGAGGTAGGCCCCTTTATTTTTCACCGACTGCGTACAGTCGGTTATGACAATCAGGATCTGTTCACTCCTGACGCCATTCAGCGGATTGCCGTCTATTCGCAGGGAAGTCCCCGCCAAATCAACATCATCTGCGATAATGCGCTGCTTCTGGCCTATGGCACTTATCAGAAGCGAGTTTCCTCCCAGATCGTTGAAGAAGTAGCCCAGGATCTACTGCTAAAGGACGGAGTCGGCCAGGTTGCGAACCGGACAAGCACAGTCGCCCCGCTCCTCTCAGAGCCTTTGGAAGTAACGCCCCCACTGCAGGAAGGGAGTGCCTCCACAACATCCGCAACGTCCGAGGTGACGTTCACGGCAACGGCAGCGAATAAGGAAGAAAACCAGCGAGGAGAGGCATCTTTTCAACCCAGGTTGAATCGTGTCGCGTCAATCAGAATCGCCATCGGTCTAGTTTTTCTCTTTAGCGTTGCAGGACTATGGGTTTTGCAGTCATCAGGAGAGCATTCGCCCTTCAGCCCATGGCTGGCCTTTGTAAAGCACAGCTTGACCCCATGGTTGGCGGCAGAGACCGGTTCTTTGGGGGAGCAAAGTGAAGCGGTTAGCCAGCCGACAGTGCGGACTGGAGAAGTGTTCAAGCCAGTGGCGCAAAACTCTCCACAACCTACCCCTGCTCCTTTACCGGCTGTTAGGGAACACGAGAGCAGCGTAACCAGCAAGGAGCTTGCAAACCAGGGATTGCCACCTCAGCCAGTTCCTTCTTTACCGGACCGTAACGGCCAGTTGGTCACGGTTCCGCGCGGCGCAACTGTCCTCGATCTGGTATCCCAGATGTATGCAGAGCGCACTCTCCTGGCTCTCGGTCTTATCAAAGAATTGAATCCCCATATCAACGACTTAAACAAAGTTTCCCAAGGAGAGCAGCTACGGATGCCTACGCTTACCCGCGAAACCTTGCTTCGTCGCCAGCCAGATGGCTCCTTTCATCTTATGCTTTCAGCATTTCGTCAATTGAGAGATGCAGAACGGTTGGCGCGCACCCTACGCAGGCAAGGCTATGTTGCCCTGATCTCTCCACAAAGGGTGTCGGAGACCACTCTGCTCTATCGGGTAGCAATCGCCGAATTGGAAGGAACGGCGGCTACTGAACGGGCCTGGAAGCTCTTCAACACTCAAAATGCTGTTCCTGCTGCTCATCCGGTGGCCAGATAAACTATAACAACACATACAACCCCTAATTGATGGGTCATCCATGTCCTCCCGTAAAAATCTCGAGCGCTTCTTATTGCTATTGGCGCTCTGCGAGCTGATGCTCTCGACGTTCGCGGTCAATGAGACAGAGGCGGGTTTTCTCGGTCGCCTCTCTCTCTCTACGGCGGAGGAATACAGTGACAATATCCTCTTTTCCGAAAAGAAGGAGGGCGATTTTGTCACTATAGTGACTCCTACTCTTAGCTTTGCTTACAAACCACCCTGGCAAGCTTTTCCTAGTCTTACAGCTAGCCTGAGCACCTCAGCCGAGTTTTTCGCCCAGCACAGTGATCTGAACAATTTTGGCGATAACGTTAGGGCCAACATTAACTATTTTTACCCCTACTCACCTAGGTTGGATTTTACTCTAACAGATAACCTAGAACGGCAGGGGCAGAGCCGACTCGATAATTCTGGCGGGTTCACTGGAGGAAGTAATATTAGAGGAGGCGGGCTGAGAGGGGGGAGTGGGCTCAGTGGCATTGGGGGATTGAGCGGGTTAGGGGACCTAGGCGGAATTGGCGTGTCAGGATCGACGAGTTGCAGGGGAAGCGATGTGAGTCGAGGGAGCGGTTCTATTTCATCTTCTTTGAGTCAGGAAGATCTTCTCGCAAGTGGTGAACTGCTAGAAAACCAATTTAGCGTAAATGGAAATTTTCGCTATACACCAAAACTCACTTTTCGCGGGGGGTATTGTTGGGACTACACCGCCTTCATCGACGAGGGCGGGCAAGAAACAGTCCATTCCCTAAACATAGAGGCGAACTACCCGTGGTCGCCGCAAACCCAACTTCACGCCCGCTACACACCAAGCTTGATCCGTTCCCGTGATGGACACTATAACCTCGTACACGATTTTGATCTCGGCGGCAATTTTCTTGGGATGCGCGAGATCCATTTCACTCTCACTCCGACGCTGACTGTATATGCCTCTACCGGCATCTCTGTCCTGACAGGTACTAGAAGTGGAAACAGTAACAGCGGAAGTGACAAAATTCATCTTGAGAACAAGCTGGATGCCAATATAACAAAGATATGGGAAACTGCTTCTTTCACTGCGGGAGTACAGAGAGGGATAACCAGTAGCTTAGGGGTGTCTGGACCTTCATATACCACAAGTTTCTTTGGGTACTTTACAGTGAATCTCACTCCACGCTTGATTGGTGGAGCCGGCGCAGGGTATTCCCTCTACGACACGGGAGATACAAAGTTTAAAACTTTGCAAACAGTCATCGGATTGCGATATCCGCTTACCAATGCAATATCGATCGGCCTGGGCTATAGTTATAACCAGGTCAATCCCGGTTCTGGAGCAGCGAACAACGCCGTTCTTGCTCAAGGCAAGACTGACAGCAACACCGCGTTCGTGTTTTTCTCTATGATGTTCGATATCTGGCCTAATGTGGGCCTCGCGAGAGGACTAGGAAGCCCCTTGGCTGGAGCAGGACTTGTTCCGTCCTCTTCCCGGTCTGTTCATCCTCGCACACCATAACGTTTCAGGAAAGGTTCATAACAGCTTGCATTCTACAGGTAGTTCCCGCTTCTGGCAGAAACTTGTATGGGCTTGATTCAAGCCCTTTGCTAGGTCCGATGAATCGGAGTCTACATCGTGGAATGCGAATTTGTATCAGAAGCAATCTCCAGATGAAAAGTTGGTATTGCTATTTCCTCTTGCTGTCCATGCTCTCGACCGCCTGCAGCCCGAAGCAACTCCGCTTGGAAGAGCGGCAGGTCCCTACGGATACTCCCGATCCAGCGAAACCTTCAGATGAGTTCTACACCATAGGAGCTGGCGATGTTCTGGATGTCGTAGTGTGGAAGGACCCTACACTGTCGGGACCGGTAACAGTTCGTCCAGATGGGTTCATTACCCTGCCTCTCATCAACGAAGTCCAAGTCGTTGGACTAACCACCGCTCAGTTGAGGGAGACACTCGAGAAAAAATATAGTGAGTTTGTCACTAGTCCTTCTGTGACTGTGCGAGTGACAACGATTGCCTCTAACGAAATCCTGCTCGTTGGCGAGGTTGCCAGCCCAGGGGTCTATCCCTTGGGCGGCAACAATACCCTCTTACGGCTCCTTACCCGAGCTGGCGGGCTCACTGTATTTGCCAAACGTGACCACATCCGGGTGGTGCGACGGGCAGGAGAGAAGGTGACTGAGTATATCGTCGACTACAACGCAATCCTCAAAGGGGACCTCAAGCAAGACATTTTACTCAGACCAGGAGATCGCGTCATCGTTCAGTGAACTTTTTCTGCTGCCTAAAATAGAGAGAGAATAATGAATCCGTTCGCCAATGGTTTCTCCCTGGACCTCGCCCTCGACATGCTGAGACGGCGGCTGTGGCTGGCCATTACCCTCTTCAGTGTCGTTGTAACTGCAGCGGCTAGCCCGGCGGTGTTTCTGCCAAACATATATAAGGCCACCGCCCTCATATTAGTCGAGGGTCAGCAGGTTCCCCAGGATTATGTGCGCTCAACTGTCACTATGGGAGTTGAGCGTCGCTTGCAAATTATTAGCCAGGAGATCCTCAGCCGCTCTAGACTAGGGCAGCTTGTGGAACAATTCAAGCTCTACCAAGACTTGAATAAGCAGAAAGCACCGGAAGATACCATTGCGGCAGCAATGCGTCGAGACATAGGAATTCAGATCACCGGACGCGGGAGTGGCATCGGCAATGACACGGTAGTGTTCGAGGTGAGCTATACCAACCAAGATCCGCAGACAGTGATGCAGGTGGCAAACACCCTGGCCTCTTTTTATATTGAGGAAAACCTCAAAGTCCGTGAAGCGCAAGCCCTTGGTACATCAGAGTTCCTTCGCGCCGAGCTCGAAGAGGTCAAAAAGCAACTAGAAGCACAAGAACAGCAAGTCGTAGAATACAAGACAAGGCACATGGGGGAGCTTCCTGAGCAACTCAACGCCAACCTCAGCACCCTTTCCGTGTTGCAGAAACAACTGGAGATTGTCTCTGATAACCTGACCCGGGCACGAGAACGCCGCAACGTGCTTATGCAGATGGGGGAAATGGACGCTGCTCTGACATCATTAGGTCCCAGCACCTCTCTGGGTGCCGGAGATGCTCGTCTCGGTACCCTCAGTCTCGGTACCCTCAAAAGGCAGCTTGCCGAGCTAAAACTCCGCTTTTCTGATAAACATCCAGATGTTATCCGACTAAAGCAACAGATCTCAGCTTTGGAAGCGGAGGCAAAAAACCAGGCTCAGCCAGAGATCACCCAACCCACTGACACTAGTTTGTCTTTAGCAGTACCGAAAAGATCCTCTGCTCAGATTGAGCAGGCTACCGCCGATGCTGAGATCAAAGGTCTGAATGATGATTTAGTAAAGGTGCAGCGTGATATCTCCGTCTACAAGCAACGAATTGAAAATACACCACAGCGTGATCAGGAATTGACTTCAATCAGCCGGGACTACAATGCTACTCGTGAGCTGTATGTTTCGTTGTTAAAGCGTCTGGATGAAGCGAAGCTATCCGACAGTTTAGAAGAACGTCAGAAAGCCGAGCGTTTCCGCTTGCTTGAACCAGCCGTTTATCCAAAAGAGCCAGTAGGTCCAAACCGAGTGAAATTCTTTTTCATGGGATTTGCCCTGGGTTTAGGTGCCGCTATGGCTGGCGTATTGCTGTGGGAGTTCTTGGATTCTTCTTTCCACAGGGTGGAGGATCTCAAGACGTTTACTACGGTACGGATTCTTGGCACCGTTCCGCAAATCATCACTAAAGCCGATAGTTTGCAGAAAGGTCTCCGCCTCTGCTTCGGCACTGTTACCCTCGTCGTAGTGTTGTTGGCGCTGGTTGGTATTGCTTACCGGGTTTCCAGCGGCAATGATCAACTCGTCAGATTGCTTGTCAAACCAACCAGCGGGCTTTCATTGAGATAATGAGAGCTGCCGAAAAGAAAGTAGAGCGCGGTGAGTAGAATCTTTCAGGCTTTGGAACGGGCAGAGCGAGAGAGGACCGTTCACAAGCAACGCAGAGAGGAGGAGCGAGTTGCTCGTGTCCCCGGCGCACAAGAGGCGCGGCGTTTATCTGCCTCTCTGGTGGAGCAACCCTCGCAACACCAGAGGCAACGCGATGTCGAATTCGACCAACCAGCAGCGGCAGAGACGCCCGGGAACATAGACTCCCACCTCGTGGGCCTCCTTGCGTCGACAACGCTCGAGGCGGAACAATATCGCACGATCTGTCACAGTCTTGAGCAACTGACGAGAGAAACTGGTCTCTCTGTTTTGGCCGTCTCTAGTCCCGCGGTCGGAGATGGCAAGACAACTACCGCCATCAATTTGGCAGGCACGCTTGTCCAGTTTTCTGGGACTCGGGTGTTATTGGTTGACCTGGACCTCCGCCGCCCTTCGCTTGCACAGTTCCTCGGATTGAACGGTTCTCACAGTTCTGATGTGGTAAGTATAATCTCAGATTCTAATCTTTCCTGGAGGAACGCCGTACGACGTTGCTCCACTTTTAATCTGGATGTCATTCTTGCCAGGCAGTCCTCGACTGCTCCCCACGAAATACTGAAGTCCCAACGTCTCGGGGAACTCTTGCAGGAAGCACGCCATTGCTATGATTATGTAATTGTCGATACGCCTCCTCTTGTCCCCTTGTCGGACTGTCAAATTTTGCAACGCTGGATTGACGGCTTCTTGCTGGTCGTGACTGCTCACAAAACACCACGGAATCTCGTAGAAGAAGCAATTCACATCGTCGAACCAACCAAGCTGCTTGGGCTCATTTTTAATAATGACACCCATCCTGTGCGTAAGTACTATTCCTACTATTCCTACGGTCCTTCTCATGACAAGGAGGGAGCGGGATGGTTACGTCGGACAGCTAAGAAGCTTAGATCACCCTTCCGGCGTTCTTCTCGGAGCAAGGCAGCCACAGAAGATCTGGCATGACTCCTGGAATCATCACTTTTGTGCTGGTTGAAATCGGATCACTCTTCCTCGTGCTCAGCGGGATAGTGTTCCCTTGGAGGAGCATCTTTACTCTCGGTTGGCCGGATATTGTCTCGTTCATTGGTCAAGCCGTAGTCCCACCTCTGTGTTTCTTTACCACGTTCTACGGCAGCAACCTCTATAATGTACGCGTCGTCAGAAATCTACTTGGCTTTCGCCAGCGTCTCTTTTGGCCACTCCTAGTCACCTTCTTGTTGTTGGTGGTCCTATCGCAGTTTGTTTCGACTCTTGAGTTCGTCGGGTCGTCTCTTCTCTCAAGTCTGTTGATCGTGCTGATTGGTACCTGCGTGGTGTTGCCACTACGTTGGGGGTTCTACACCTTTGGCCATCTCAGTCCCTTTGCTGAGCGTATCTTGATCCTCGGAACCGGTGAATTGGCTGGAAAAGTTGCCACAGCTATCCGTGCCCTCTCTCCCGTGGGTTATACCATCGCCGGGTTCGTGGCTGATGGTGAACGTGAGCCGTCAGCATCTGCCCCTTGCACTCTCTCCCCCATTCTCGGCTCGCTAGATCGAGTGGAACAGATCATCGAGCAATTCCGCCCTGATCGGATTATCGTCGCATTGCGCGAGCGTCGTGGCCGTATGCCCTTGTCGGCTCTGTTAAAGGCACAGTGGGTGGGAATCATCGTGGAGGATGGTATCAAAATTCACGAACGGTTGTCCGGAAAGTTTGCCATTGAGAGCCTCACCCCAGGGTTTCTCCTTTTCTCCACTAATTTTAGGAAACCCCTATTCGAGTTAGCCTCGCGGCGAGCCGTGAGCCTGATCATCGCGACCGTGGGATTAATTCTTACTACCCCACTTTTTGTGATTATTGCTCTTGCGATTAAGCTTGACTCCAAAGGACCTATCTTTTTCATTCAGGCTCGCGCGGGGCTGAACCGGCGCATCTTTCGCCTAGCAAAGTTTCGTACCATGTTTTCATCATCGGTAGATGAAGAGGGTGCCGACTCTGTATGGAGCCGTGATGTGGACTCTCGAGTGACTCGGGTAGGACGGTGGCTGCGCAAGACCCACCTGGACGAACTTCCCCAACTCTTCAACATCCTCCGTGGAGATATGGACCTCGTCGGCCCGCGTCCTGAGATGGCCGACAATATCAAAATCATGGAAGAACAAATCCCCTATTACACCCTGCGCATGACCGTCCGGCCGGGTGTGACCGGCTGGGCGCAGATCAAGCACGGTTATGCGGTAAGCCAGGAAGATGTAACGGAAAAGACCCGCTATGACCTGTATTATATCGAGCACAGGTCTCTGTGGCTGGATCTCAGGATTCTCCTTGACACGGCAAAACTTATCTTGCTCGGCCAGGAAAACCTGGACTCTCATCCTGTAACCAGCGAGAAAGAGTACAAAACGGTCAAGAAGGAGTCGAGGGGTGACCTTGCTGCCGCAAAAACAACCAGAGAAAACCAGCCGGTTCTTGACATGCAGGCAACACCAGAACCTGGTTTGCGGATTGACTCTGCACGATCGTCTGAGTTGTCCTGAGTACCCAACCTTGAGACACACTCGGGTAGTGCTGTGTCTACATTAAAATTGTGCATAGCGTTGCGACCCTTCGACTCCGCTGACGCTACGCTCAGGGTGAACGGACAGAAACAATCGCAAGGAACAATGCCGTTCGTCCTGAGCCCTTCGACAAGCTCAGGACAGGCTACGCCGCGCAGCGGCGAAGTCGAAGGATAATGCACTCGCGCACAGTTTCGATGTAGACGTAGCAGTAGCGTGCGCTGTGCGCACGTCTGCACTTGGGTGCGAATCTCCCGTGACCTGATTCAGATAGGGAGAGGAACAATGATCACCAACGCGTTAAGTGTTGATGTTGAAGAATACTACCACAGCATAGAATTCGAAACTGCTTTTCCTGGTGAGTCCCGCGGTTCTCTTCCTAGCCGGGTGGAAGAAAGCACCGAACAGGTACTTACTCTCCTCAGCACTCTAGGGATCCATGCGACTTTCTTTACCGTCGGGCAGGTAGCCGAAGCCCACCCACAGTTGATCCGTCAGGTCAGTGAGGCGGGCCACGAAGTCGCCTGTCATAGTTACCATCACAAATTTGTCTCGCGTCAGACCCCTGAGGAGTTTCACAGCGACGTTCGGCGTGCCAAGGGAATCCTTGAGGATCTTACTGGGCAGGCAGTAATCGGTTACCGTGCTCCGAACTACTCAATAGGGGTAGCCCAAGCTTGGGCATATGACATCCTTTTGCAGGAAGGGTTTCTCTACGATTCGAGCATTTACCCTATCCTGCATGATCGCTACGGTTGGCCCGATGCTCCGCGCTTCCCTCACGAAATCAGGAATGACGGTCTACGGAAACTGATCGAATTCCCTATTGGGACAACCCGCGTGATGGGGAGGAACCTTCCCATTGGCGGTGGCGGCTATTTTCGACTCTTGCCCGTAGGTTGGTTTCAAAACCGCATCCAACGAGTGAACAAGCAAGAAGGGCAGCCCGTCATGTTTTACTTTCACCCCTGGGAACTTGACCCTCAGCAACCGTATCCATTCATGCCGTGGTATCACAGTCTTCGTCACTATGTCGGTATTGAGGGATTAGAACTCAAGCTTCTCCGCCTCTTACAAGACTGTCATTTTAGCACGGTCCGAGACGTTCTCGGGCTACAGTGACGGAGCGTGACTCGGCTATGAGAGTTGTCAATGTCGTCGGGGCTCGACCGAACTTTATGAAAATTGCGCCGCTGCTACGAGAAATGCGCAAGCATCCAGAAATCTCTCCTCTCTTGGTCCATACAGGTCAGCACTACGACGCACACATGGCAGGGCAGTTTTTTCAAGACCTGCTGCTCCCTCCTCCTGACGTGTCGCTGGAAGTTGGCTCTGGCTCACATGCCTACCAGACTGGCGAGGTGATGAAGCGAATCGAGCCAGTCCTCGAGGAAATGCGCCCAAATCTCGTGGTAGTCGTAGGCGACGTAAACTCCACACTTGCTGTCGCTCTCACCGCAGCTAAGCTTCGCATTCCCGTCGCTCATGTGGAAGCTGGGCTACGAAGCTTCGACCGCACCATGCCAGAAGAAATTAATCGCTTGGTCACTGATGCGGTCTCAGACTACTTGTTCGTGACCGAGGAAAGTGGACGTCAAAACTTGCTTCGCGAAGGGATCAACGAAAGTAAGATTTTCTTTGTGGGCAACGTCATGATCGATTCCCTGGAAGAGTCGCGACGCTTATGGGAACGTTCCAACATTCATGACTGTCTAGAGCTGAAGAAAGGGACGTATGGGGTAGTCACACTTCATCGCCCGTCGAATGTCGATGATCCTACGATGTTGGGTGGGATCATCGGGGCGCTGGCACGGGTGGCATGCGAACTGCCTCTAATTTTCCCAGTCCACCCACGGACGCGGAAACACCTCGAAGCAATGAATGGAGCGGCGCCAACATTCTGGGGTGATGACGGCAAAGTTCTACCTAGAGGGATCTCGTGCTTGGATCCACTCAACTATGTAGATTTCATGGCATTGGTAGCCCATGCACGCCTGGTGCTAACAGATTCCGGGGGGTTGCAGGAGGAAACGACAGTGCTCGGTATCCCGTGTCTCACGTTGCGGGAGAATACCGAACGGCCAGTAACGGTGACTCATGGAACAAATCGGGTGATCGGCATGTCACCAG
>Ga0126384_10001831_pt1 | contig 12743 bp, 13 predicted proteins | sample PanSoiMetPlot_36_FD_92543 | JGI IMG/M metagenome (GOLD analysis project Ga0126384, IMG submission 92543) | Tropical forest soil microbial communities from Panama - MetaG Plot_36 | ecosystem: Environmental > Terrestrial > Soil > Tropical forest > Bulk soil | place: Panama | collected 2016-02-17 | reverse complement strand
CCGTCACGCGGAAAAGCTGGCGGTCGGACGCTGATCGCCCCCTCAGCGGAGGCCGGCGGACGTGAGGCGCGGAAAGACGGTGTCGCGGAAGGCGGCGATCTCGGGCTCGGGCGGTGCAAAGGTGAGGAGCGGCATCAGGTAAAGGCTGCGCACGCCCATACGCGTCATCTCCGTGATTCGTGCCGCCGTGTCCTCGGGTGTGCCGATCAGGCCCATCGCCTCGCAGAGCTGGGCGACCACCTCGTCCGGCACGAAGGACGTGGCGGCGATGGCTTCCTCCCAGTTCGGTGCATGCGAGAGATCCGGGTAGATCTTCCACACCGCGTCCGGCACCTCGAGCGGAGGCAGACGCAGGCCGGCGGGCTCCAGCCAGTAACCGCCCCAGCGCAGGATGCCCCAGTGGACGGCGGTGGGCCGCGCCTGATGCAGCGCCTCGGCGGTGGTCGGAAAGCTCGCGGTCCGCACGGCCCAGATCACCTCGAGATCCTCGACGCGCCGGCCGGCACGGCGCGCGCCCCGCTCGAGATGCTCGAGGGCGCGCTGCACGATACCGCGATTGAAACCCACCAGGAGCAGCGCGCCGTCGGCGATCTCGCCTGCCACCTCGATGGCCTTGGGACCCGAGGCCGCCATGATCACGGGAATGTGGCCGCCCCCCGCGTAGCTGAGCCGCCCCGCCGTCTCGCCGAATCGCGCGCTCTCGCCGGCCAGCAGCGTCCGGACGGTCGCGACACATTCGCGCATCTCCGCGAGCGTGGCCGGTTTTCGTCCGATCGTGCTCGCTGAGGTATAGCCCGTGCCCATGACGAACTTCACCCGTCCGGGCGCCAGCTCCTCTACGGTCTGAATGGCGCCCGCGAGCACCGACGCGTGGCGCGTGAAGGGGTTGGTGACCGCAGGGAACAAGGTCAGGCGCGAGGTGTGGGTGGCCGCCTGGCCCAGCACCACGAAGGTGTCGCGCGAGATCATCTGGCTGTCGAGGATACCGGCGCCGTCGAAGCCAGCCGCCTCGATGGACCGGATCAGGCGCATCAGGTCCGGCATGGGCGAGGTGCCGGGCACCCGGATGGAGACGCGTACCGGGTCACTCATAGCGGGGACGCCGCTTCTCCCTGAACGCCGTCACGCCCTCTGTGAAGTGAGCACTCGCGCGCACGCGATCCCCCAGCTCCTGCTCCGCCGCCTCGCGCCCCCGCGCGTGGTCCGCGATGATGGTGCTGATCTGCCGCTTCACCGCCTGCACCGCGGATGGGCTGTTGGCCGCGATCTGCTCGGCCGTCTCGAGCGCCCAGGGCATGAGCCCCTCGGCGGGCACGACGCGGTTGATCAGACCCAGCCGGGCCGCCTCGGCGGCGTCGATCAGCCGCCCGGTCAGGAGCAGGTCCATGGCGTGCACGTGCCCGATCTGTTGCGTGAGCTTCAGCGTGGCACCGCCAAACGGATAGATCGACCACTTCACCTCGGGCAGGCCGAAGCGGGCGTGAGGGGCGGCGGCCCGGATGTCGGTGGAGAGCAGGAGCTCGAGGCCGCCCCCCACGCAGTCACCGTTCACCGCGGCGACGATCGGCTTCGAGAACGGATGGTACTTGAGGAGCGCCTGGGTGACGTAGCGCGCCGTCTCTTGCCTTGCGCTCAGGTCACCGCTGATGTCTGCGCCCACACTGAAGGCGCGCGGCCCGGCGCCCGTGATCACGATGCAGCGGCAGGGGCTCTGCTCGAGCTCTCCCCACACGCGGCTGAGATCCGCCAGCATGGGCCGTGTCATGGCGTTCAGTCGCGGCTGGTTGTCGATGGTCACCACGACGATGTGGGCGCTGTGCTTCTGGACGCGGATCTCCACTGGTCAGCCTCCCGAGAGCAATACGACGATCTTCCCCGCGGCCTTGCGATCGGTGAGGAGCTTGATTGCCTCTACCGTGCGCTCGAGCGGCAGTCGGTGTGTCACGCAAGGCCGGAGCTTGCCCTCGCGGTACCAGACGAGGAGTGCCTCCACCGAGCGGCGCAGCTTCTCGGGCGCCTGGTTGCGGTAGTAACGCAGCGAGCAGCCTAGGGCGGACCGATTCTTCACCAGCAGCCGATTCGCAGGAATCTGCTGCACGCCGCCCACGAAGCCCACGAGAAGCATGCGCCCGCCCCAGCCGAGCGCGGAGAGGGCCGCGTCGGCCAGCTCCCCGCCAACCGGATCGAAGCAGACGTCGGCTCCGCGATCGGTCGTCAGCGCCATGACCCGCTCGGTGAGGTTCTCGGTGGTGTAGTTCACGAGCTCGTCGGCGCCGTGTTCCTTCGCAAGGGCGAGCTTGTCGGGCGTGCTGGCGCCCGCGATGACACGAGCGCCCATCGCCTTGCCGATCTCCACCGCGGTCAACCCTACGCCGCCCGCGGCACCCAGCACCAGGAGCGTCTCGCCGGCTTCGAGCCGCCCCTGCCAGCGTATGGCCACATCCGACGAGATGTAGGCGATGGGAAATGCGCCCGCCTCCTCGAACGACATTCCATCGGGAATGGCAAAGGTCTCGCTCTCCTTCGCCACCGCCTGCTCGGCGAGCCCGCCCCACGCGAGCGTGGCCATGACGCGGTCGCCGGCCTTGAAGCGGGTTGCCTTGGCACCGGTGCGGGCGACCACCCCTGCCGTCTCGAGGCCCGGGCTGAACGGAAAGGGCGGACGCGTCTGATACTTGCCGGCGACCATGATGGAGTCGGCGTAGTTGACCGACGTGGCGCGCACGTCGATCAGCACCTCGTCGTCGCCCGGCGCGGGCGCCGGCACCTCCTCGAGTTTCAGATCATCGACGGCGCCCCAGGCGCGACAAATCACTGCCCGCATGGTCGGGGAGTATACCGTAGCGGCCGATCGGGCCGATCCGCGCGTATCATCGTGTCGCGGGCGCCGGTGCGACCACGTCCTCGTAGCGATGCCGCTTCGTGATGAGTCCCGAGTGCTGGAAGACGTCCAGCGCCGTCTCGAATGCTGGCCGCGTGATCTCCACGTGCGGCGTCCAGCAGCCGAGCTTCTGGTAGTACGCGATCGTGGACGTGAGCACACTCCGGTCCGCGCCGGGGAAGAACGACGCCTCGGCCTCCGCGACCTTCGCCGCGGGAGTGTCCAGGAGCCATGCCCTCGCCTTCCGGTACGCGCGCATGAAGCGGACAGCCATGTCGGTGCCGAGCCATACCCGGGTCGCTGCCAGGCTCGAGAACGCGCACAGGCCGATCGCCTGGCCGACCGAGGCCACCACGTGGCCCACGCCGTCGTGCTCGAGCTGCTGCGGCGCGGGTCCCTGTTGGTGGATGTAGTCGCCCTCGCCGCCGCGGAAGGCCGCGTCCATGCCGTCGCTGGGTACGTTGACCGCCTGGAGGCTGGCGAAGTCGAGCCCGCGCTTGTGGCAGGCGTACTTGAACATGGCGAGCGGCTGTCCGCCGTGGTCGACGAGCACACGACGGCCGCGCAACTTGTCCCAGCTGAAAGCGGGGTCGGCGGCGCGCGCGGTGAGGAAGAAGCCGTCCATCTCGTTGATCTGGGCGAAGTGGACGGCAGGCGGCACCTGGCCACGCTCCAGCGGACCGAAGCCCTGCGACGGCGCCGACTGACACACGTGCACCGTCCCGGCAATGACGCCATCGATGGCGGACTTTCCCGCGGGTGCAATCGAGTGCTGCGGCGTGAGACCCTCCTCCGCCAGGAAGCCGCCGGCCATCGTCGCGATGAGTGGAGAGTAGAAGGCAGAGAAGCGCGTGAACTGAATGCTGATCTGGTCACTCACGGAAAAACCTCGCTCGGGTATACTCAATCATGGCCCAGCAGGCGACCGATCGGCGGGGCTGCGTCGCGCCGACTCGCTCCGGAACCATACAACGACCCGCCGCTCGGCGCCACGCGATCCATCGGCCCTTGCGGCCTCGAGGTCAATCTCCAGTCCGGCCGCTCATCGCTGCCTGGCTCGTCTTGCTCTCGCTCACTGGCTTGATGACTGGACTCGCGGGCGCAGCCGGTGCACCGACGCGTGTCGATCTCCCGCAAAGCGGTCCGCCTCGCGTTTCCCTTACCCTCATCAGCGACGTCGCCGCGATCGAGCCCGGCTCGACGATCTGGGTCGGACTGCGCCAGCGCATTGCGCCCGGCTGGCACACCTACTGGACCAACCCTGGTGATTCCGGCGAGCCGCTCAGCATCGAGTGGTCGCTGCCCGCCGGCCTCACCGCGGGCCCCATCATCTGGCCCCGGCCCGAGCGTCTCGCCGTGGGGCCCTTCGTGAGCTACGGGTACACGAGTGAGGTCGTGCTGCTCACGCAGATCATGGCGCCGCCGAGCCTTCCGGTCGGCACGCCGGTGACGCTGCGCGGGCAGGCCTCGTGGCTCGTCTGCGAGAAGATCTGTATCCCCGAGGAAGCCCCCGTCGAGCTGACGCTGCCCGTGGCGGCCGGCACGCCCGTGGCCGCGCCCACGGCGCCCGCGATCGAGCAGGCGAGGCGCGCGGTGCCGACACCCAGTCCGTGGACGACGACTCTTCGGACCTCTCCTGAAGCAGTGACCATCTCCGTGGCGGCACGAGGGCTCGCGGCAGATCGGATCGAGGAAGCATGGTTCCTCCCCATGCGATGGGGTGTCATCGATCACGCCGCTCCGCAGGCGCTGACGATCGATCGCCACGGGCTCATTCTGCGCACAGCTCCGGGCCTCTTGTCGCCGGGAGCAGAGGGACACGTCGACGGTGTGCTCCTGATCCGCGAACGGCTGGACCAGGGCCCGGTCACCCAGGCCTTTGTCGTGCGGGCAGGGCTGGACGGGCCCGGCGGCACGAGCCTCTCCGGCGGGTCCCCCACACTGCCGACCGCTCTCGGTCTGGCGCTCCTCGGCGGGCTCATCCTGAACCTCATGCCGTGCGTGCTACCTGTGCTTTCTATAAAGGCAATTGCTCTCGTCGACCATGGACAGGCCTCGCCGCGAGCAACCCGTCGCCACGGTTATGCGTACACGGCCGGGGTGCTCATCTCCTTCGCCGTGCTGGCGGGCACGCTGATCGCGCTTAGAGCCGGCGGAGCCGAGATCGGCTGGGGCTTCCAGCTCCAGTCGCCGCTGGTGGTGACCGCGCTCGCCTACGTGCTGTTCGCCCTCGCTCTGAGCCTCTCGGGCATCCTCGTCATCGGTGCGAGGCTCGTCGGCGTGGGACAGGGCCTCGCTTCGAAGTCAGGCTACGCGGGCTCGTTCTTCACGGGGGCCCTCGCGACGGTGGCGGCCACACCATGCACGGCGCCCTTCATGGGTGTGGCGGTTGGCTTCGCCCTCACCCAATCACCGCTCGTGGCGCTTATCGTCTTCGAGGCGCTGGCCCTGGGCCTGGCCCTGCCTTTCCTCGCCTTGAGCCTCGTGCCCGCGTGGCGGCGCTTCCTGCCCAGGCCGGGACCGTGGATGGAGCGCCTGAGACAGGTCCTGGCGATTCCCCTCTATGCTTCCGTCGCATGGCTCGTGTGGGTCGTGAGCCGCCAGTCCGGGCCCGAAGGGGCCGCCCTCGTGGTCGCGGGCCTCTTGCTCATCGGCCTCGCCGCCTGGCTTCATCACGGCAACCTCGCGCGCCGGCGCCGCGCCGTCACGGCACTGGCGCTCGGCTGTATCGCGGCAGCCATCGCGCTGTCTCCGTTAGTGGCCGCCAGCGCATCGTCGACCGCAGCGGCGGCGCCTCGGGGCGTACGGTGGGAGCCGTTCACACCCGAGCGCCTGGCCGAGCTGCGGGCTCGAGGCACGCCCGTGTTCATCAATGCCACGGCTGCGTGGTGCATCACGTGCCTGGTCAACGAGCGCGTGGCGCTCCACTCGCCCGCGGTGGCCGAGGCGTTCGCGAAGAAGGGTGTCGTGTACCTGAAGGCTGACTGGACCAGCAAGAGTCCGAAGATCGCCGCGCTGCTCGAGTCGTTCGGGCGCAGCGGTGTACCGCTCTACGTCGTGTACGGGAACGGTGCGGCGGGCGAGCCGCGCGTGCTGCCGCAAATCCTGAGCGAGCGCACCCTCATCGAAGCCGTCGAGAGCTTCTGAGCACGATCACCGACAAAGGAGATCATCCGATGCGAGACACTCTGAGTCGACGCCAGTTCCTCACCCGCACCGGCACCGTCGTCCTTGTGGGCAGCGCTGTGTCGACCGTCGGCCCGCTGCCGTCATGGGGCGCGGCGGCCGCCAAGGTCGGCGAGGCCGCTCCGGCCTTCACGGCCACCTCGACGACCGGCGCGCCGGTCAGCCTCGGCAGCTACAAGGGCAAGATCGTCGTCCTCGAGTGGACGAACCACGAGTGCCCCTACGTGCGGAAACACTACGAGACCGGCAACATGCAGACCCTCCAGAAGGACGTTACGGGCCAGGGCGTGGTGTGGCTCACGCTGATCTCCTCGGCGAAGGGCGAGCAGGGCTACGTCTCGGCCACCCAGGCGGACGAGCTCACGGCCACGCGCAAGGCATCGCCGACGGCGGTGCTGCTCGACGAGAAGGGCGTGGTCGGCCACCTCTACGGGGCCACCAATACTCCCCACATGTACATCATCGACAAGGCGGGCACGCTGGTCTACGCAGGCGCGATCGACGACCGCCCCACCACGCGCAAGGCCGACGTGCAGGGCGCGAACAATTACGTGCGCGTCGCCCTTGAAGCGGTGGCGGCCGGACAGCCGGTGAAGACTTCCGTCACGCGCGCCTACGGCTGCACCGTCAAGTATTCGTAGCCCGATGGGGAGGCTCACGCGCCGCCGCCTGCTGCACGGGGCGGCGGCGGGCGTGGCTGCCTCGGTCCTGCCTCGGCACGCGCGTGCGCAGGACCCGGCGCTCGTCGACGTGAGCGCAACGGCTCGTGCGGCGATGGCGGGCGCGGCCGTCACCTTCCTGGACGCGCTCCCTCCCGAGGCGCGGCGCCGGGCCATGTTCGCCGTCTCGGACAAGGAACGGCTCAACTGGCACTACGTCCCTCGCAGCCGCGAGGGTGTGCCCTTCAAGGACATGCCGGGGGTCGCCCGCGCGGCCGCCCACGAGCTGATGAAGGCGAGCCTGAGCGCGGCAGGCTATGGCAAGGCCGTCAACATCATCCGGCTCGAGGAAGTCCTCCGGCGCCTCGAGACCTTCGGACTCATGCGCGATCCGGAAAACTACGCCTTCACCGTATTCGGCGCGCCTGGTCCATCGGCGCCGTGGGGCTGGCGCCTCGAAGGCCACCACCTCTCGCTCAACTTCACCCTCGTGCCGGGCAAGCCGGTGGCGATGACCCCGGCCTTCTTCGGCGCCAATCCGGCCCAGGTGCCCTCGGGCCCACAGCGCGGCCTTCGCGCCCTGGCGGCCGAGCAGGACCTTGGCCGCGCGCTGATTCAGAGCCTCAGCGATGCACAGAAGAGCCGCGCCGTGATTGCCGCCCATTCGCTGGGCGATATCGTGAGCGGCCCCGGCCGAGCCGAGAGCCTGGCCGCGCCGGCGGGCCTCCCCGTCGCGGACATGACGGGCGATCAGCGCACCCAGGCAATTCGGCTGGTGGAGGAGTATGCGCGCAACATGCGCGGCGAGCTGGCCGAGCAGGAGCTGGCCCGGATGCGGCAGGCGGATCCCGTGCTGATTCACTTCGCGTGGGCCGGGCCGATCGTGCCGGGCAAGGCCCACTACTATCGCCTGCACGGCCCCACGCTGCTGATCGAGTACGACAACAGTCAGAACGACGCGAACCACATCCACTCGGTCTGGCACGACCCGCGACGCGACTTCGGCCTCGATCTGCTCAAGGCTCACTACGACCACGGTCACCGCCACGTCTAGAGGGGCGCCGCGCTCCCTTCGTCCGGAGGAATTCCAGCACGGCGGCATTGAAAGCCTCCGGCTGCTCCCACTGCACGGCGTGGCCCGAGTCGGCCACGATCACGACCCGGCTCCCCGGGATCTTCCCGCCAACCTGTCGCAGCACGTAGGGCGGGACCCACAGGTCCGCATCTCCGGTCACGAGCAGCGCAGGCACCTTGAGGCCGGCGAGCGCCTCCCACGTGATCTTGTTCCGCAAGCGGACGGGGCTCCGCGTGCCCGATCGATCGTGGAGCCTCTTCCATTCCGCGACGCCGGCAGGATTGGCCGCGCGGTAGGACGGCCCCAGCTCCTTCACGTCCATCGGCAGGGCATCGAACGCCTTCGGGCGCAAGGCTTGCAGTGTGGCCGTGAAGTCCGCCTCGGAGATTCCCATCATGCTGCACGCAAGCACCAGGCTCCGCACACGGTCGGGATGGGAGAGCGCGATGTCCAAACCGATGTAGCCGCCGAGCGCATTGCCGACGGCGTGGAACTTCTCCACCTTGAGGTAGTTCATGAGATTCAGCAGGTCGTCGGCCGCGAAGTACGTCTCGGCGTCGGTGCCGAGGTCTGACCCGAACTGTCCCCGGCGCGAGTACGCGATCACCCGGTAGCCCCCCTGGGCGAAGACGGGCTGTTGATACGGATAGAATTCGGCGCTACCGGAGCCGGGATGAAGCAGCACGATGACCTCACCGGTTCCGCCCGTGTCCCAGTACCACAGTCGCGTATTCCCGAGATCCGCGACGCCTTTGGTCATCGGGACCTGAGGCGGAAGCGGCGTCGTGAGGCCTTTGGTCGAATCGGCCGCCCACGCCCCGGTGATGGCGGCAAGGCCAGCCGTTACTGCGAACCCGCCGATCAATCCCGCCGTAACGGCGAGGCCACGGGCTACTTTCGCCATGTCGCATTCCTCCCCAGTCTCTGCGTCACGGAGAGAGAACGTATCACAGCGTGGACACATGAGGACCCGCGGCTGAGGGGTGCAACGCCAGGCGGACTGTCTCTTCTAGCGGCCTTGCGGGAAGTCGTCGCGCACGGCGACGCTGTTGCTCGGGGTCAGCTCGAGCAGCTTCTCCTCGGCGGCGGCAACCTCGACACGCAGCCGCCAGATGGGCTGGCCGGCGATACGATTCGTCAGCATGTACGGCCCGGGAATCACATCGGGGAACTTGAAGCTACCATCCTCATCCGTCCGGAGAACGTAACGCGCCTCCTTGGTTGGGCTCCCCGGCTGCCCGACCAGAAACAGCTGGAGCCTCCGCATCGCTTCCGGCTTGGCTCCCCCCTCGGCGAACGCCGCACGACCCGCGAGCGCCCCATTCCCTGCCTGCCGCTCCGCACCCGGTCTCTCGACGCGCGGCGCCGCGGGGAGCGCTCCCGCCTTCGTCAGCCAGGCACGCGCCTCCACGGCTTCCGACGAGTCCGTTGGAGCATTGGCCATGAGCCACTGGAACTCTCGAATAGCTGCGCCGCGATCCGAGAAGGACAGCGCGACGGCCAGACCGTAACGGAGGGAGACGCTCTCGGGCGTTTTCGCGAGCGCGTCCCGATACAGGGCCACCGCGTCGGCGAAGCGGCCTTGCTCCAGGGCAGCATTCGCGCGCGCGGCCGGCGTCTCTTCGGCCTTCACGGGGGCCGTGGGAGCCTTTGACTGACAGGCGGCCAGGCCGAGTGCAACGACACCGAGCCACAGAAGCGCGAGCCGCCGCATCTTAGCCCGAGATCTCTTTGTAGGTGCCAGGCTCGATCGTGAAGGTCGGCGGCAGCAGCCCACCGCCATTTTTCGCATAGCCGCAGTTCCAGACGATGGTCGAGTTACCGCCGGTGTCCGTGTCGATCGAGGTCGCCGAGGTGTCACGGATGTTCTGGCTCATGACCGCGCCGACGATCTGTCCCGTGCCCGTTCCCATGTAGGTGAAGTCGTTCTGCACGTAGACCAGCCCATGCATCTGAAAGTTGCCGCTGATCGACAGCGAGCCGGCCACGACGATCACACCGCTGAAGATGCCACTGGGATCGAGGGCGGGGTTGCCGTGAATCGTGAGCGACCCAAAATCGGAGGTCGGAGTGGGGTTCGGGTTGGACCCGCACACGGTGTCGATGTTGCAGCCGGTCACGGTATCGACAAAGATGATGCCGTTGGGCATCCTGTTGCTGGCGTTGAACAACACCGACCCTTGGTAGTAGGTGCCGTTGGCCTTGGCCAGGGCCTTCAGCGCATTGAGCTCGGTGGGCCCGTACGTGTACGGGTCGAAGGTCGCGTCGGCGGCATTCTGGGTCATATCTGTGCTCTGGTTGGCGATGTTGTTGCCGTCGGGGGCACCGTAGATCACGGCGGATCCGCCGACCGTGGTGGCGCCTTTGCTATACGTACCCACTTTGTTTCCGCAGCTCGTATCGGCCCGCGAATCGATCAGAGAGTGGCCGCCCGCATTGATCTCGCCGCGCACGGTGAGGGCCGCAGGGGGGTCCAGGAAGCGCACGCGAGCGACCGTGACCTGGATCTTCTGCTTGCTCTTCGGGCCGCTGCCCGTATTCGTCGGCGCCCAGCCCGTCGCCACGATGTTCCGCTCGTAACTGGTCGCGCCCGCGGACACCGTCACGCTGAACACACCGGCTTGGGTGCCGTTGATATTGACCGGAACTGTAGTCGAGCCGTCGTAGGGCGCCCCCGCGGTGACGAGCGGATTCGGTAGCGCTTGAGGGTTGCTGGGGTTGCTGAGCCCTTCATTGAGAGCCCAGATGGCGCGTTCCACCCCGCTCTCGGCGATGGCGCGGGCTTGGGCTACCTGCAGCTGGTTGTTGGCCAGGATGGGCTCGGACGCCGCCATCATGGAGAAGGCCACGATGAGCGCGGAGAGAATCAGCAGGCTCAACATGGCCACGGGCAGCGCAACACCGCGCTGACACTGCAGATGCACGCGGATAGTATGGATGAGCATAGGGTCCTCTCACATGTTCCGGAGCCGAACCATCGTTTCGGCCGTGGCCGTCTGGTTCGACGCGGAATAGTTGGCAACAGACTGCTCGGTGCCGGTCACCAGCTGCACGCGGACGAGGCGTACGTTGGCGGCCGTCGTCGTGGTGGTGCTGGCGCCGGTGGTGCCGTCGTAGGCGGACAGGAACGTCAGGGTGAATGTCCTAACGCCTCCGATGAGCGGAGTCGTCACGCCACCCACCGTGCGGTTGAGCGTGGTCCCCGAAAGGGAATACTGGACGGTGCTGCCGTTCTCGTCCACGAATGTCATGTTCGTGGCGCTCGGGATCGCCGTCACCGTCTGGGCCGACCGGAGCTCCCGAGCCATCAGCTCGAGGGCGACGCGCCCGTTCTGCTGGGCCTCGACGCGACCGGCGCCAATGAGATACGAGGTCTGCCCCTCCATCTGCAAAGCCACGAGCCCGGTGAGCATGAGCCCCAGGATGGCGCAGACAACGAGCAGCTCGGCCAGCGAAAAGCCGCTCTGCTCACGGGCGAGCCGACGCAGGATCCTCATCGCTGGGCCATGAACATGGAGACGATGGCGCTCTTGCTGCCGCCGACCCCGGTCGCCGTCACTGCCCGATAGGTCACGGTGACGGTGACTTGGCGCATCTCGGCGTCCGTGATGCCTCCACATGCGGTCAGACTGCAGTCGGTGATCCTCACCGTTCGCGTGTAGCCGGCATACGGCGCGGCCATCGGCGATTCGTCCAGGAAGGTGGTTACGGCCGCCCCGCCGCAGGAGGCCGAAGTCGGCGCAACCGTCGAGGAAGCGGAGATGCCGAGGCAATCGTTGGCCGGCGTCCCGACCCATTGCGCATTGCGAACTTGCTCGAGCCGCTGGTTAGCGAGGAAGGTCGCCGTGGAAAGCTGCACACCTTCCTGGATGCCGTAGCTGGCGGTCGGCACCGCGGACAGGAGCCCGACGAGGCCGATCGCGATGATGACACAGGCGACGAGAATCTCCGCCAGTGACATCCCCGTCTCATCGTGAACAAGCGATCGCATGGTGTGTAGCATTCAGGGACTCGTGACACGACCATTGAGGGCGATGGAGATCGTCCTGGTCCCGCCCGTGGTCGAGTTGGTCAGGGTGTAGGTGGTCGCTGCCCCCGCTGCTCCGAGATAGTTGAATGTGACGGTGTTGAGGGGGGACAGGGTGAAGCCGGCGGGCATATTGATGTTTCCTGCGGCATCCGTGCCAGCTCCAACCCAAGCGGTTCCGGCGCACGTGCTCAGCAGGAACTTGATTCGAGTACTGCTGGGAAACGTGACACACACGGTGTCGTTCTGCTTGATGGCCACCTCCCGAGCCTGATTCAGGAGGGTCATGACCTGCTGCACGTCGGCGCGTGCAGCGGCGGCCTGGTAGTAGCTGACGAAGAATGGAATCATGATGATAGACAGGATGCCGATGAGGGCGATGACCACCAGGAGTTCGGCCACGCTGTAACCCGCTTCACCGAGCGGGTCTCCAGTGCATGTCAGCGCCCGTCGTACCCATCTCATGTCATCGCCTCCGAAAGCGTCAAATCACCGACACAACGAGCCAATCGGGTCATGAAGGAGCAGGATCAGTGCCACCTCCAGGAAGGCACTCGCCGCTTGATGAGGCAGCACATGTCCCCAGAACAAAGCCTCTCGCGATCAATACTTCCAAGGGAGATGGTGTCGTGCCGGCGCTTCCGGAATGCTGTACGCTCGCCGTTCCTACCCAAATTTGTTGGGCCGATGGTCAATCGTCGTCAGACGAGCGTCGAGATCAGTGTCTCCGGCTGACGATGCAGGTTCTGCGGATCGTGAAGGATGTGCGCGCGGACTTTCGGCGTGCCTAACCCGGGGACCGCTACTGTGGCAATCGGACGAGCCGCATCGTCTGAACCCCCTCAGGCGCGCCCGCGGACTAAGCTCAGAACGGCGGCGGCGAATTCCCGCGGCGCCTCCTGCGGTAGGTTGTGG
>Ga0126384_10001830_pt1 | contig 12744 bp, 8 predicted proteins | sample PanSoiMetPlot_36_FD_92543 | JGI IMG/M metagenome (GOLD analysis project Ga0126384, IMG submission 92543) | Tropical forest soil microbial communities from Panama - MetaG Plot_36 | ecosystem: Environmental > Terrestrial > Soil > Tropical forest > Bulk soil | place: Panama | collected 2016-02-17 | reverse complement strand
CGCCGCGTCTTCTTGCTGTACCGTTCGAAGCCCGTTGTCATCGCCAGTGTCCTTTGTTTCATGCTGGCGCGACTCTAACTGATGTCTGCTGTGGAAAGGGAGGGCTTAATCAGAGTCTCCCTAGGTCGGCGCAATTGGGGAAAACGCGTATGAAAGCAATTATCACCGGGTTGGGTGGTCTCATTGGTTTGGACTGCGTACGCCTGCTGTGCGAAGAAGGCTGGCGTGTCATCGGCGTGGACAACGATATGCGCCAACGATTTTTCGGGCCGGGCGGGAGAACAAGGCCAGTCGTTACTGACTTAATCAAACACAGTCACGATGTGGCCAGCTGTTCCTGGAATTCTATAAGAATCCCCGGCCCGGGGAGGTCTACAATTTGGGCGGCGGCCGCCAGAAAAGCTTATCCATTTTGGAGACGATCGAGATGCTGGCGCAGATGGGGTATCATCTTCGGTACAGTTACAATCCCACGAACCGCGTGGGGGACCATATCTGCTACATTTCGGCCTTGCGGAAGATTCGTACGCACTTCCCGAATTGGCAAATTAAGTACGATCTGCCGAAGATTATCTCAGAGATTGTAGAGAGTCGGCTTAAGCTCATCGGTGCGGTGACATCATAGGTTCGAAGCTTTGGATTGTTCGGAAAATCGAAGGAGTCGGTGGTAGCGATGACTCTCGAAGAAAATCTCAAAAGCATGGAGCGTGGGCGGGAGGCGTATTGGCGTAGATATCCGAAGACTTCACCTCTCAAACTGCGATGGCGAGCTCAGACCGTTCGACAGTGCTTTCATGTGTTGCCTGGCGAGTCGATTCTTGAGCTGGGCGCGGGCAGCGGATTGTGGACGGAGCATCTCTCAGCCGTATTACGCGGAGAAAACCCTATCACAGCAACGGTTTTCAATGACGAATACGTACGTTCTTCAGAGAAGATTGCGAACGTACAATTTGCAAAGATTAATAACCTATTGGAGGACTTACCGGCCGGGAGTTTTGACTATGTAGTTGGCACGGCGATTCTTTGCCATAGCCAGTTTCCGCAAAATCTCGGTGCTCTCTATCGTTTGCTAAAGCCAGGAGGCCAGCTCCTGTTTTTCGAAGCTAACTACTGGAATCCCCAAGTATTCATGAAGACACATGTGCGTCCGATTGGGCGGAGGCTAGGCAATGCAGAATGTCAAATCGGAATGCGGCGATACGAGTTGATGAAGGTCGCTTCTTACCAGGGATTTACAAACTTAGAAATCATTCCTTATGACATTGTTCACCCCCGAACCCCTCAGTCCGCAGTGCAGATGCTCCAAGCCTGTGCATTCATACTGGAGCACACTCCGCTGATCAAAGAGCTTTGTGGTACGTTGTACATTTGGGCTAAGAAGCCCGGAGACGATCAAGCACACCGCCCGCGAGTAAACTTAGCAACTCATTACAAGTTATTCAACTCGGTATCCGTGGTGACTCCCTGTTACAACGAGGAAATGAACATCGCTCCGCTGGTGGATGCGCTAGTGCAGATGTACAACGACTACATCCACGAAATTATCATCGTGAATGATAACAGTACCGACCGGACGGGAGACGTAGCGCGCGAGATCGCACGCAGGGAACCGCGAGTCAAGTTGGTAGAGCGCAAACCACCAGGTGGGGTAGGACGCGCTTTGCGGGATGGCTACGCCGCCGCTACAGGGCGATATATCCTCACCATGGATAGCGACTTTGTGCAAATTGTTCCCGAGCTGCGCGATCTCTTCGACGTTGTCGCCGATGGACATCAAGGAGCGATTGGAAGCCGGTTTTCACAGGATTCGGTATTGATCAACTATCCTTTCTTTAAGATTTTTTGCAACCGTAGCTTCCACCTGCTGGTCAACCTCCTATTGCCTTGCCGGATACGCGACATTTCCAACAACCTCAAGTTGTACCAGGCAGATATCCTAAAAAAGCTGCATATCGAACAGGACCACTTTGCAGCCAACATTGAGACCGGTCTTAAGCCGATATTGGCAGGCTATGACATACGCGAGGTCCCGATTTCGTGGATCAACCGGACGCTCGATATGGGAAGTTCTTCATTTAGGATCGTGAAAGTAGCCCCTAACTACTTCTTGGAGCTCCTCAGCATTATGCGAAAGAGGTGGATCGAGCGCAGCACGACCAAAATTAGCGACGAGGTTGCCTTAGTTGAAAAGCTCGAATCTACGACTCCGGCAAATGGTAGGTCGGCTGAACCAAATACAAGTGCCTCCTCAAGCGGTGAATAGTCCAACGCCAAAGAGAAGCGTAGTTTCGGAGGAAAGCCGGCGCTGTCCTTTGTGCGGCAGTCTGAAAGTGGAAATCTACAGTCTCACCAAAGATAAGGACCTGACGGCCTCTGATATAGGTTCTTCTAGGGAGATTATTTCGCATGGCACGATCCTGCGTTGCAGTATCTGCAGGTTCGGGTTTCGTATGTTGCGGCCGGCGGAAGAGGAATTGGCCAGTCTTTACGGCCAGTTAGTTCCGGAGATATACGAAAAAGAGTCTAAGGGCAGGTTCAAGACCGCAAGACGACACCTGGGAATTATTAGCCGCTATTCCAATGGGCAGCGGCTATTAGATGTGGGTTGCGCTTCGGGAGCATTTCTGCGGTGTGCGGCGGACGCTGGGTGGAATGTAGTTGGGGTAGAGCCAGCCAGTGCTTTGTGTGCGAAGGCTAAGGAATCTATCGGCGAGCGCGGCACTGTGATTAATCTCCCTCTACAGCAGACAGATCTGCCTAGTTCCTCCTTCGACGTAGCAACCCTATGGGATGTGCTAGAACACGTGCCGAAGCCGATTGAGTTTTTGAAATTATGTGCCTCTCTTTTAAAGCCCGGTGGGTATTTGTTTGCCAATGTCCCAGATTTGGGGAGTCTCCAAGCGCGACTTTTGGGCGAGCACTGGCCTTTGTTGCTAGCCGAGCATCTGAATTATTTTGATCGCGCCAACTTGCGACAGTGCGGAGAACGGGCCCGATTGCAATTGATTAAAGTTGGGAGGCGTACCGCGTCGTTTTCTTTGGGTTACCTGTTTTTCCGGCTCGCACAGCATGGCGTCCCAGGGACAGCTGTGGGACACCGCATAGTTAACAACAGCTTCCTGGGAGGCATTTGCATACCAGTGTCCTTAGGCGAGATCTATGCAGTTTGGAAGTGTCCGCGATAACTTACTGACTCTGGCTAGGAATGCCATGAGTACTAACAGGCTGCTGAAAAGCATTTCAGATAAGCTTTATTCGACTAAGTGTAGCGAGGACGCCGGCAACCCGCAATGGCCATTGCTCCTGATGATTGTGGTGTTTGCTGCAATCATTCTGATCGTCAACCCCGTTCGGGAAATGTTAACTGCGGATGACGGGTGGGCGTATGCGCGAACCGTAGAGCATCTACTTCACACAGGCGAGTATCGCTTGGATGCCTGGGCAGCGGCGAACATGCCCGGACAGATCTACCTCGCCGCAGGACTTGCGCGAATCTTTGGCTACTCGCTCAGCCTACTCCGAATTTCCACGCTGCTATTTTTCCTGTTGGGGGCGCTTGCATTCTATCAGCTACTTCATGAATCTGGATCCGGTCCTACCGCAGCTGCCGCCTTGACGCTCGCGCTAATGTGCAGTCCATTTGTACTGCTGCTCGGCTTCACGTTTATGACTGACGTGCAATTCCTTGGCTGGCTACTGATTGCGTGTTGGCTATATGCAAGAGGCCTTAGAGGTGGCAACAAGTGGCCGTTATTCTTAGGCGGATTGGCGGCAGCCCTAGCCATCCTCACGCGGCAGTTCGGAATAGCATTGCCGGCCGGACTCATATTCTCTTGGATACTTTCGCATAGAGAAAATCGACTGCGTGTCACGTTGATTCTGGCCGGGGCAGGACCTCCATGCGTGGCATTCCTGTGGCAACTCTGGACAGCAAGGGAACACCCTACGTTCACCCAATCGGTGAGACTGCTTGAAGAATGGCGCTTTCTACATCAAACGGTGCCTGCACTGATGTTGCAACTGGTTTGGCGGTGCGCAGTAATCACAAAGTATGCTGGCCTTTACCTGTGTGCAATCTTGCCCGGCCTTCTGCTGTTGATCTACAAATCGCGAAAGCCGTCGATTGTTTCACCCGAATCGAAGGACGCGCGACGATTGTACTCAAGCTCGGGGATCTTTCTCTGGCTGGCATTCTTGATCGTCGGCCAGGTAACAAATATTTCGCCGGCGAAGAGCGCATTTCTGGATTACTTCCGAGCGGCCTTGATTCCTACCATCCCCTGGCTGATTGGCGTCACGATGCCGAACTCAACCCGATACCGATTGGCGCTTACAGCCCTCAGTCTTGCTTCCACGGTGCTTTTAGGAGCACTACTGTCCCAGGCGTTTGATCACAAAGCGACGTGGTGCCGGAGGGATCCCACCAATTTGTTCTTCATTGGAACAGCTTCCGCTTTTATCGTCCTGCATTTGTTCTTCGTACAATTGAACGACACATATCTGATTGTGTTCTTGCCGTTCGTGCTTATCGCGCTAGCGCAACTCATAAAGACAAAGAGTGTGCCTACCGCGAGCGTTTATGCTATTGCAGTGTGCTCTGCGACTCTAGGTATCGCCGTCGCGGTCTGCTTAAGGGGAACTTTCAATCACCAGGAGGCAGTTTGGCGTGCGTGTAACCAAGTACGTGCGTCGGGCATAGACGCAGAGCAAATTTGCCCTAGTTGTTATCCCTGGCCGGAGTATCACTCAGCCTTCGATGAGTGGTTGACGCACTTGGGTCCTCTAGCACGACCAGAGGACTTCTCCAACAGGTTCCATGATTCCTACAGATCCTGGGAGGCGGATAAACAAAGCACTGCCAAATACATCATTTTATCGTCGGATACCTTCCCCAAAGGCGAAGGATATGTTGTAGTCGGATATGTTCAATACCGTGGTATCCTATTAAATCACCGCTTCGTATATATTCTCGAACAAAGGTCACTTAACTACTCCAGAGAATCCCACCCCATATAAGGCGAACCCATGGTGGTGCGCACCGATGGGCCGGACGACTCGAACCATGAGCAAAACCCTTCGCAATGATAGCCAGAGGAGAAGACTTAGGCCGTGAAGGCCTGACATGTCATGGTTCACTGCCCGACGTGTCGGATGAGAGCCAAGTGAGTAATCCGGTTTGCGCTTTTTCTGGCGCCTGGATTCTCAACCGCACTAGATTGACGAAGGGCAGGGTTCGGGCACACCATAACTGCAAAAGTTGCGAGATTAGCTCCTGCGCGTTTCGCGTTGTGCCGTCCTATCATGAAATAAATCCATCCCAAGCCAGCTAGAACGTCGTGGCTGTCTCTGGCTCCGATCTCCCCTGGCAGGTCCGCTAAAAGCATGACTATGATGAGGGTAGGAGAGTACAAACTGGCACCCGGTTATTTTGGCTCGAGCACTTCCTGTTGCCCGAAATGTGGATGCGCGTTGCCGATCACTTGATGTGCCAGGGAAGTCCCTAGCCATGCACTCGAGACTATGAATAGGAGTCCATCTATGACCTGTTGATAGAAATGCAACGAAAACCGCCGATCCATCAGTGCAAGGAAGAAAATGGCGGTCCACAAAGACCGTCGCGACATCCTGCTACTCATGTCTTCTACAAGAAAGGCCAGCATTCCTAACAAAAATATGAGGCGATAGTTGTAACTTGCTCCTGCGACGAACGCGGAGCAGAAGATCGCGAGGCCAGAGATGGCGAGTTGTCCTCTAACATGGTCGAAGTCGAGCTTTGGCAAGAATCGATCGACTCGATCTTTGTAGACATATCCTGCGACGATCGACAGAACGCCGATGATGAGTGCCCCGATGGAGGCGGCACGGGGGTGGTTGAGAAATGTCAATGTTGAGACCAGAGAGCTACGCCCGGTTATTGCAAGGAAGAAGGGGTAGGCGCCGAAAGCCATTGCTGAATCCTGAGGAGTAGCTGAAAGCAGTGTTGGAAGGCGATGTCCACTTGTGAGTAAGAGAGCAACTACTGAGGCCGTGACGGCGAGAAGCGTTTTGATTACTCCGTTGCGCCGACCGATGAAGATTACGGAGACTACCACCGGATAAACCTTGAGTACCGTCAGAATTGCAATCAGGAGGGTAATGAGAGGGGACTTGAGCGCCGGTCGCTGCTGGTCAATGAGGAAGAAACCAAAGACGAGAAGGAAAAAGATGAGTTCGTCAGTGTTGCCACGCTCCAAGGCAAACAGAACTGACCGGGAGGTAATGGCAAGAAAAATGATCAATGCGCTCAGCCACGTTCTTGCGCGAAACAGGAAAGTGCAAGTGATCGCTGTCATTAGCGCCAGTGTGGTCCCAATCAGGTTGGTTGAGTGAGAGTTGACGCCGAGGTATCGAAGATCGAGCCAGATAGGAGGGTAGTTGAAGAGGCGGCCCCAGGGGTCGAAGCTGCCGACTATATACGGGTCTTGGCCAGCAAAGACGCAATCTATGGCATAAGTAATGAAGACAGTATCCATGAAGAGGGGCTTTGAGGAAGGGATGTGGAGCAGCTCCCAGGCGTCCGTCAGGTTACCGCGGATGTAGGTGCCTATGCCGAGAGCAGCCAGAATCGTGATGATTCCGGCGAGCGCGGGCATTTTGGAAAGTAGGGGCCTTATACGTTTCAACATAGGGACGTTTACTTACTAGACCTGTCGACTCTAGTGAAGTGGAAGGAGTTACTACCACAATACGGAGCTTGCCATACGAACATCCGAGTAGAGGAGACCCCAGTCATACTCTCGTAAGAGTGGCAGTAGTCGCCGCTGATCATGCGTGCCGACAATCGATTCTTTGGACGTGGCCCGTTCAACACTTGCAGACCTGATCAAAGGATGTCTTCCGGTTCACTTCCCACCACGCGCATCGTTCGTTGTTCGCACGTAATCGTCCACTCCGTGTTTGGCGCAAGGTCAAGCATGGCACATTCAGTAGTGCTTCTCAACTCAGCGTTCCTGGAGCTTCACGCCGTTTTCCCCGCTGTGTCTTCGCTGCGATAGGTAATTCCCTTTGCGGCCACGTTGAGGCACTTACAGGCAGGTCACCTCAAATCTCGAATCCACTCCGGCAGCGATAGCGAGCAGAAATTGGTCACACTCTACAGTGATTATCACGTTCCGAAGACATCTTTAAGAGATTTTCTCTCGTTGCTCCTCGGCAGAGTAATAGCTGACCCCCTTCTTCCCATAGTAGCGCCGATAATGATAGTCACCAGAATGCAGCTGCGTATCGTTGACGACGATGCCAACTAACGGCGCTTTGATCCGTTGAAGTTGCTCCTGCGCATGGCGTAGAGCGTTTTTTGAGGTTCTTCCTGAACGTACGACCAGGAACACCGCATCCATAAACGGGGAAAGCACGGCTGGATCAGTAACCAGGTTGACCGGAGGCGAATCCAGAATCACGTGGTCGTAAGACAGACGGAACTTTGCCAGCAATTCTTGCATCCGATCGGAGCCTAATAATTCAGCCGGCTGAGGAGGAGCTGGTCCGGTTGGTAGGATGAACAGGTTTGAATGCGGGGGGTAGCTTTGAATAGCGTTTTCGAGAGAATCCAAACCGGCTAAGACACTGCTCAAACCCTTGGAATTGGGCAAGCCAAACGCCCGATGGATTCCAGGCCGGCGTAGATCCGCGTCCACCAGCAGAATTTTGCCTCCCCTCTGCGCCAGCACGATTGCCATGTTAACGCAGGTCGTAGTCTTGCCTTCTTGAGGCATCGGACTAGTGAACATGATCGTGCAAGGTTGCTTCACGGCGGACAGGAGAATCGACGTACGCAGACTGCGGAACGACTCCGCGATCTCGGAATTGGGGCGAATTTGAGCGACCAGCGCTGAGGCTTTAGGACTGCTACTCACGGGTAGAGTTGCCTGTGTCTGTTGGGAGGGCCGGGATAATCCACCCAAAATATTGCTGTGCGGGATGAAGCCCAGGGAAGGTAGACTAGTGAGTGTCTGTGCCTCCTCTGCGGTACGTACCGTAGTATCTAAAGCCTCCAGCAAGAATGCTAGTAGGATGCCAACCAAGAGTCCGCCCAACAGACTCATTGTCAGATTGCGAGTTATGTTGGGTACCACCGGGAAGGCTGGCACTCGAGCGTTGTCCACGATCTGTATATTGCTTGATCGCAAACCGGCTGCAACCCCTGCTTCTTTCAACTTTTGTAAAAGGCCTTCGTAGAGTGTCCGGTTCGCGTCCAAATCACGCTTTAGAATTGAGTACTCGATTGCTTTCTCGTTGAGCCGATTGGCCTCAGCCTTTTGCTGTTCGAGCGCGCTGTCTAACATGGCTTCACGCGCCTGCGCTGCGATGAAGCTGGTCTGCAGCGTTTTCAGCACACGTTGGTTCTCTGCCTGAATAGAGCGTTCGGCCTGATCGATTTGATTCTTGAGCTCCAATGTTTTAGGATAATTAGGACCAAACGTTGTGGTCAATTGTGCATACTGTGCGCGTAAAGTTGCTTCCTGCTGACGCAAGTTCGACCCTAAACCACCAGCCGATTCGGGAACTTGGTCAAGTTTACCTTCCTTAGCGGTTTCATAAGCCGCCTGTTTGGTGAACCGGTCTGCCTGAGCTGCCGTGAAACTCTTGTTCAAGTCGTCGAGCTTTTGCGTAATGATGTTCTGCTTTTCGTCGATACCGAGCATTCCGCTCTCTCGCTGATATCGGACTAACTTTTCCTGGGATGTTTCAACCCTTTGCTGTAGGTCAGAAATTTGTTTTGCTAGCCAGTTCGAGGCCTGCATGGTCGACTCGTAGTGGGTGCGGTAATTGTCTTCCACGTAAGTCGCCACGATGTTATTCGCAATCGCAGCAGCCATCGTCGGATCCGGGCTACGGAAAGTAATCTCGATGATACGGGTGTTGCGCACTGATTTCACTTGCGTGTACCCGTGAAAGCTGCCCAGCAGCGCCGCCTCTCGCCCTCGATCAACGGGTTGAACACCTACACTGCCCGCCTTCGGCGGAGGCAGTGCAAGGCCGCCAGCAAATGCGGGGTTCTGATCTAAATTGAGGTTCTTGATTACCTCTAAGGCAATTCTGTCGCTTTGCAGGATTTTGGACTGGGTGTCCATCGATACCGTGTAGTCCCAATCGATTGCATCGTTACTTCCTTGAACGTCCTTAAATCCTAGATTTCCGTTGTCTTCTCTGCCAAGAGCGATGCGAGCAGTGGCGTCGTATTGAGGTTTGGTCCGCAGCGAGACCAACAGGGCTAGCGTAAACACGATGATCACGGTGGCAAGGATTATCCACTTACGCTTACTTAGGACCCGCAGAGTTTCGGTAAGGGTTGATTCCCGCGAAATCAGCCTTGGCAAGGGGGTGTCCGCCATCAGAAGTCCCCCCGCGTCGAATTCTGTAGGCAGCAGTTCCGGTCGCTGCGCGCTCCATTTCGAGTGATCGGCTTCCACCGCTAAACTCCAATAAAGCGTTGCAATTTTAACACGTCATTGGGCAACGCTCTGATGCAGACGACACAGGCAGCGAAATGGTCGGACGGCGCGAATCACGCAATTGGCCGACTTACGCATAGTCCGGCCAGACTTTTGGACCGTAAGCAAGACTGAATAATTTACCGACGGTCCCGAACCTACAAACTTTGCAATGCTCAGGGCGAATTGATTCAAGACGAATGAGTTTGGCTCGTTACCAAACCGAGCTAAGTCATTCGGGGGACGATGAGCAAAACCTCATAGGAACAATTCGCGGGTGCGCGGACTTAGGTGAGCCGTGTGTTCCAGATCCCGAAACTGAACGTAGGCTCGGTGAAAGTGTACTACCACAGAATGCATGAAAGGGACTGCCAACTGAGCGATTGCAATCTCCGCGCGGCAACGGCGTGTGCAATGGACATCCCTTCATTTCTCGCAGCCTGCGCAATCACGGCGACATAATGCGCCAGAGGTAACGAACAGGAACCGACAGCCTGCAACGCGCCGCCCAGAGGCAACGCTTATTCAGCCTTTTCTTAATAGCTGCGAATTTCGGTGCCTATCTGGCATTCGGGTGTCATTAGAATCGAGGGCCGGATCGTCAGTGATTAAGCGATACGCCACATAGCTAATCCAAAGAGAACTGACGATGTAAGACACCATGCGAGCTGACGCAACGCCAAGCGCTCCCCATTTCACGAGGATAACATTCAATGCGAGGAGAACAACCGCCCACGACAAAAGCAACAACAAAACTGTCCACATCCGGCCTTTTGCAGTTAGTAGATTAAGCACAGGTGTCTGCAGAGCTTGCATGCCGGCCGCGACCAGAAGGACAACCAACGTCAGTCTCGCACCAGCAAACTGAGATCCGTAAGAAGCCATGATATCCCGGCTAAGAACGGATCCCAGGATAATGACCGGAGTGACGATCACGAGATTGGCAGTTATCGACGCCCAAAGCAACCGTCGTGCCTGAGCATGGCCATGATCGCTGAGCCTTTCGGTCATGACAGGAAGTACTACCTGCCCTAGCAAGCCAGGTAAAAACAGTACAGCAGCCCACCACTGGTTAGCTGCGTTGAGGATACCCATCTCTGCATAACCCCCTTGCCGGTTCACGAGCATCGCGTTACAAGCCCAGTACACCGGTGCTGCAACAAGTCCGCCCAGCACTGTCGGGAGGCCAAACCTCCAGAGCACGGGCAACTCAGACGCTGAGGTGCGTAGTGAGAGCGGCACTTGATAGCGATTCATAACGTTTCGTAACACGAAGACATTCATGGTACATGTGAGTGCCATGGACAAAACGAGGCCCCAGACAGCGCCCTGGAGCCCCCAAAAGTAGACCGCCGTGATCACGATCGGGAATCCAAGCAGACCTGACCAAAGAGTAATTTGCGCATTTTCTTTGAAGCACTCAAATCCCGAGAGCGCACCACCTTGGGCGCCGCTGAATGCGCCGAAAAATAGCAGCAGCGCTCCAATGCGAAGGAGAGGAGCCAGTTGTGGTGCAGCCAGTGTGTGCTGCGCCAGCCACGGGGAAGAAATGATGAGCCCTAATGCGAGAACCGCGCCCACGATTGCAGAAGTTGCGTTCGACAAGGCGATGATGCGACCAGCACGTATAGGATCTGAATTACGAAATTCTGCAACATGCTTGGTGGCAGTGAGTCCGATGGCAGTTCCAGCAAGCACTTGGAACATGTTGGCCGTGCTCTGGACAATACCCAGTTCTCCGAAACCGTTCTTTCCCAGTAACCGCGCAACAAAAATGCTCGAAAGGAGTCCCAGCGTCCGCGCAGTTACCTGGCCAAATAAGGACCAAAAGGCTCCATGAGCAAGCCTAACCGCGAGAGGAGAGGCTTTCGCGAGGGTCGCCAAATCGCGAACCTTTGCGCGGCAGACACCAACTGCCCGCCCATTAATTGCCCGTGTCGGTATCTCCAACTCCCTTTCGCTGCACCCCAAATGCTAACGCTGATGTTTAGTAACAGAAGTACGCCGCCGGCCTCCACATTGATCAGATCCAGCTATCAGTCCTATGATACGCTTTTGTACGATCTCGATCTTGTGCCAGGGTATTAAAATCAGGTGAGATGTCGTCAAGGCAGGATGGCTTGGGGTTTGACACGCATGCCCAGTGTTGTCGGCGATATGTCGATCCGTGGCATCGATTACTGCTGTTGGCTTGCTGCTACATAACGATGCTAGTGAGGGTTCTAATCAGTAGTGGAGGGCCTGATACTGTCGTTTGAAGCTCAGAGGGGAGCACCCTAACAGTGTCGCGAATAAGGCAAACGGCAAGAACTGCCATCCAGGGAGTGCTAGGTAGGCTGGGAGTGTTGAAGACCGGCGAAAACCTCCTTGGAAAGTATGAATATAACTACTCGGCCGAGGATAGAGCAGTGGACATGCCACAGTTTGTGCGAGAAGTTATTGTGCACAGGGGCGGTTCATTCGGCGATATTTATGCCCGTTTAGTATCGACAAAGTCGTTTGATTATGAATGTGAGTAACACCAAGTGAAAGCCGTGATCCTTTGCGGCGGACAGGGTACGCGCATACGCGGTGTAGCCGACGATTTGCCGAAGCCAATGATACCGGTCGGGGACAAGCCAGTCCTATGGCACATCATGAGGCTCTACAGCTCACATCACATTAATGACTTCATTCTTTGTCTTGGCCACAAAGGATCGGCGATCAAGGAATATTTTCTCAACTACCGCGCATTGACTTCTGATCTGACTGTCAACCTCGGAGGCCACAACGCAATAGAATTTCATGATACCGCCGCTGAAAACTGGAGGGTGACACTGGCTGACACTGGAGACAAGGCCCAAACGGGTGCACGCATATCGCGGGTGCAGAAGTATTTGCAAGACTCCGAACTGTTCTGTGTGACATACGGAGATGGCATTGCCGACCTTGATATTTGTGAGCTGATCGAATTTCACAAGGCGCACGGACGGATCGCAACGGTGACGGGAGTACGACCTCCGGGGAGATTCGGGGTGATGCGAACCGACCGCTCTTCGGGCATCTCTGTGGTCCGCGATTTTCGGGAAAAGCCGCAAACCGAACAAGGCTGGATCAACGGAGGTTTTTTCGTATTCGATAAGCTCATCTGGAATTACGTTTCAGACGACGAGAACTTGGTGTTGGAACGGGAGCCTCTGCAGCGATTGGCCGAAGACGGCCAACTGGTAATGTTCAAACACCATGGATTCTGGCAACCGATGGATACCTATCGTGAATGGTCATTGTTCAT